>Ga0209058_1002707_pt1 | contig 14484 bp, 20 predicted proteins | sample GraSoiAngelo_147_FD_185904 | JGI IMG/M metagenome (GOLD analysis project Ga0209058, IMG submission 185904) | Grasslands soil microbial communities from the Angelo Coastal Reserve, California, USA - 14_1009_05_40cm (SPAdes) (version 2) | ecosystem: Environmental > Terrestrial > Soil > Grasslands ... | reverse complement strand
CCGGCCATCGGACGGCGAGGCACCACCGGCGGCCTCAACGCCGGAAGTGAGCGGCCGCGCCGAGCGAATGCGAGGCAGCCGTCCACGCTACTTCTGAGTTGGGCGGCACGGGAAATTCACGCACGATCGACCAGCACGAAAACACACCCTGTTTCTCAATGCACATCTTCGTCGACGCTTCCTGCGCTGGCGACACTCGCCCATCCGGGTCCCAATCGTCGCCCCGCCTGGACGAGTTCACCTTCGAGGATGAACACAAACTCTGGAAGCTCATGGGTGTGAATCGGAAACCTCGCTCCTGGCTCGAAGCGAACGATCTGCATCTCCCAGCCATCTGTCGTGGCGATGTCCTTCACGAACACACCCGCTGCAAACGTCGACGGCTTCCACGGGAGATTATGCGTGTTCACGCACCTCAAGGCGCCGCGTTCAAGCATACTCATCGCCTTCGCCTCGCCTCCCAACGCGCACGTTGACCGGCTGCGGCGAGCGAATGCGAGCCACCGAGTCCGGTCCAACGTGAAGTTAGCCGGTTGATCGCCGTATGCTAGTCCAACCAGCGGTACATGAAGACGGTCGCGTCCAGCTCACCCGTCGACCTTCGTGCGTACCGTGGGATGATCCCGGCCTTCGAATACCCGAGTTTCGTGTACAGCTGCTCTGCTGCGTCGCCTACGCGGGTGTCCAGTACCAGCAGCTGACGGCCACTCCCTCGGGCAGATTCCTCGATTGCGCCCATGAGCGCTCGGGCGATTCCCCTGCGCCGCGCGCGTCGGTGCACGAGCAGTTTCATCACCTCAGCGCGGTGCGAGCCGTTCGGCATCCCCGCGAGATCCAGTTGTACCGATCCAACGAGTGCATCACCTTCGAACGCCGCGAGTAGAATACGATGGTCGGCCCCGACGGCCCGTTGTACGGTTTGCCAGTAGGCGCGGGCAGTCGGTTTCGTGAGCGGACGCAGGAAGCCGACGGACGCACCGCTATCGACCGCGTCCTGAAGAAGCTCTGTGAGGGACTGAAGGTGCTGACCTACCCCGTGTTCGTCGATTCGACGAATGATCGGCGTCATCTCCCTGGCATCACTCTCGCCACTCGCGGTCCCACGTCATGGCTTCCGATCGTCGGATCACGGAGGATGCGTGCTGTCCGCATTTCGCTGCCGGTGAGCGGCCGGCGCAGCGGGTCCGCTGGCGCGCGTGGTTCGCCAGCGCGTTGTGGGTGGACGTTTACAGGCGATCATCCAGCTTCAGCGCAATCTCCTCGCCGTTGCCGATTGGAACCGTCACGGCGAAGAGCTGAGGGTGGGACTTCACACGGTGGAGGTAGTCTTGCAATTCGTGCGCGTGCGAGGTGACGTTGTCCGCAATGAGCATCCCGCCGGGGCGTAGTTTCGGCACCACAAGCTCCAAGTAGGTCGGATAGCTCGGCCGGTCCGCGTCGAGAAACACGAGATCGAACGGACCCGGCAGTTCGGCGAGCGTTTCACCGGCACGGCCCTCGATGATCTCGACCACGACGTCGAGTCCGGCGGCCGCTAGATTGGCCCGCGCCAAGGCGATCTTCTCGGGGTTGAGTTCAAGCGTGGTGACGCGGCCGCCTGTCGAGCGTGCGGCGTCGGCCAGCCAGATGGTAGAGAAGGCGTTGGAGGTACCGACCTCCAGGATCCGCGTGGCGCCAGTGGCGCGGACGATGATCCAGAGCAGGCGCCCCGTATCGCGCGTGATGTTGAGCATGCGCTTGGGGCGTTCGGTCTCCCGAGTATCGTTATCTTCTCCAAACTTGGCCAGCTTCTCCAGCAATTCCAGCAGGGCGTCGTCCACGCAGCCTCCTCGCGGTCCACAGGGGCGGACAACAGATGGAAAGAACCCTTCAGCACCTCCGGCGCAGCATCTACCCTTGTCGCAGTGAGACTCTCTCAGCTGGCGAACGCGCACGCTCAGCGGTCGGCGCCATCATCGCGAGCCCCGGTCCGTTGGAGCGTGTGGTTCGGCGATCTATGCCTCACCAGGCTCTTGCCCTCTGCCTTCTCGCCATAGCACATTTGCAGCTCACGGAGTAGGGCTCGTCGCCTCGTGGCAGTGACCGGCCGCGGAATGTCAAGGTGCACCCACTTCGTGTGTCCCTTGATGTCTGCTCGGCGCCGACGCCCTGCGAGCAGGTGGAAATGGAGGAACGGTTGTTTGCGCGCATAGAAGACGCCCGGCCTCTTATCGATGACGCCGGGCCAGGTCCGCACGTTAGCGAACACGTCGGCGAGGTCGTCGAGCAGCTCCGGCGGACAGTACGCCACGGGTGCGTTTTACCCCCTCAGCGAGACCAGCTCTGCGCAGCCGGACCTGCCGGTGCGCGCCACTTCCTGTGCTCTGAACGCATCTGCGGGGTCAGCACGTGCTCCCATCTCGTGTGCATGACGCGATCGATCCAGAGCTCGAATGCGGTTTCCGAGGCGTCAGCCATGTGCTTGGCGTCCCGAAGGATGTCGGCACGTGCTGAAGAATCGTCAACCAGCACGGCTTTGCCCGTGATATAAAATTCGTCGCTTCCGGGCTTCGGCTGGGGAAAGGTCTGAAGAGCGTACCTACCGTCCCGCAGCAGATCGTGACGCTTCGGGGAGGTTGGGGTGATGAGCACAAAGAGACGATCGTTGGACAGGACAGGGCACACCGGATGGAGGCGCGGGGCGCCGTCCTTCCGCGCGGTCGCGAGAAAAGCCAGCCCAACTTTGAACTGAAAGAGCAACGATCGACCGACGTCGGCCAGATCAGGCTCAGCCGCGGCGAACTCCTTCCACGTCACCATCGGATCACACTCTCGCTGAACGCTGTGTTAAGCGGCGGGCTCCGCCCGTCCGCTTCAACACGCCGTTATGTTGCCCGCTTTCTGTGATCCCATCCTCCCAGCCATTACATCACCAGTGAATCGACGACCTCGTATCGATCCGTCGTAACCTTCGCGCCGGTGGCGGCTGCAGTTGCTCCCTGTCGCTTCAGACGGGATTGTTCGCTTGCCCGCGTCGCATCCTCGTTCTCCCAAAGCGTGACGATCATTCCCTTCCCCGCCTTGCGGTCAACAAGCCAATACCGGATGCCAAGGGGCTTGTCCGAGGCCCCGAAGCCCGGAAGATCCAGGGCGACGATGCGATTGGCGCGCGCGATCGGCACCATGACCGCGCGCCAGAGGAATGACGACGTCGGCCTGCGCTGTCTTTATGGCTATCGCACTCATTGAGTAGCTACTCGGAAAGTCGACGGCCCGCGACGACTATACCCTTTAGGCCGAGGCCGGCGCAGCTGACGAACGCCGACTCGCCCTCAACGCACGGTACCGCGCAGGAGTCAGTCCGAACGCCGATCTGAAGGCTCGCGTGAAGTGCGCCTGATCGGCGAATCCCGCGTCGAACGCGACCTCGACCAGCGGGCGCTCCCGGTGAATTCGCTCCCGGGCGAATTCGAGACGGCGCATGAGCAGATAGCGGTAGGGACTGGTCCCGACCATGATCCTGAACTGCCGCGCCAGGTCGTAGCGTGTCAATCCCGTGACCGACTCCAGCTCTCGCGAATGCACGACCCGGGTCTTCTCGGCGTCAAGGAACTGCCGAGCCCGTTCAACGGCCCGGACGTCGACGCGTCGGGAGATCACGGATCTGGCACCACCCCGCTCTCCGGCGATCAACCCTTGCGCCAGGTCCACGATGAGGCTGTCCACGGCCAGCGGTTCCAGCGGAGCCAGAAACGCCGCGTCGATGGCTCGCGAAAGCATCGCGTTCGTCGACACGGGCTCGCTCACGAACGGCAGCGGATAGGGCCTTCCGCGGAGGCTCCGTAGCGCGTCCGTGAGAAGAAACGGTTCCACGTAGACGATCCGATACCCGAAGCCCTCGTCAGAGCCCGCGCGGCCGTCGTGGATCTCGTCCGGATACAGCACGACCACCTGCCCTGGAGTACTCGCATGGACGGAGCCCCGGTAGTCGAAGACCTGGACGCCGGAGTCGGTCACCCCGATCGCATACGTGTCGTGGCGATGTTTCGCATAGGCCTCGCCAGCGAACCATGCGCTGAGGAGCTCGACGCCACCGGCCGGCCTCGAGCTGGCGAGCCACCCCGCGACCGTGCCCTGGCACGATCGTTCAAGACCCTCGCCGGCCGATCTGGTTTCTTTCAGACGCAGCGCTCGCATCCTCGCGCGAGGCCCCGGGAGGCCTCCCGATCCGTGGAGGATAGCGTACGACGACGGAACAGATTGTGGCGTTTCTTCTCTTCGCCGTCGTGGCCGCCGTCACGCCGGGTCCGAGCAACATTATGCTCACCGCGGTCGGCGCGCAGGCGGGCGTCCTCAGAGGCCTGCTCGCCTTGCTCGGCGTCACGACCGGCATGGGGGTCATGATGTTCGTCGTGCCGCTCGGGCTCGGGAGTCTCGTTCTCGAGCGTCCCCTGGTCCTCAAGGCGCTCCACTGGGGCGGGGCGACGGTTCTGCTCTGGCTGTCCTGGAAGATCGCGACGTCCGGAAGCCGCATCGACTCGGCGCCGGGCCGGGACCCGGTGGGCTACCTGGGCGCAGCGGTCTTTCAGTGGGTCAACTCGAAATCGTGGCTGGTGACGGCGAGCGCGGCCGGCACCTTTCTCAGCCCTGAAGCGGGGAACCCGATCGTTCAGGCCGCCTCCCTCGGGGGCCTCTTCGTCCTGGCCGCCTTGCTGAGTTGCTTTCTGTGGCTGGCGTTCGGGGCCGTTGCCCAGCGCGTCCTTCATAGTCGGCGTCGACTGCGAATCTTCAACATCGCGATGGGCGCCCTTCTCGCGCTCTCGATCGTCCTCATCGTCCGGTGAGAGCGCGTCGGCGGACGGCCCAGTTGCCTGCCACCCGAGGACGGATGAAACCCGTGACCGGCCGGCCCGAGTTGGAGCGCTGGCTCGCCAGTGCCGCGTTCAACGCGTACTTCGGCTTCCGATTGCGCGAGTTCGGCGCCGGCGAGTGCACCATCGAAGCGCCATTCCGCGACGAGTTCGAGCGCCCCGGCGGCGCCGTCAGTGGGCCGGTATTCATGGCCGCCGCCGACGTGGCGATCTGGCTCGCCGTCGCCACGCGCCGTGGCACGAGCGAGCCGTGGGTCACCGCGGATCTCAAGACCGCCTTTCTGCGGGCCGCGCGCCGTGAGTCGTTCACGTGCACGGCGCGGGTTCTCAAGATCGGGCGGCAATTGGTCTACGCCGTCGCCGAATGCGCGCGCCAGGAGGGAACCCCACTGACGCACCACACGGCGATCTACGTGCGCATCCCGGACGAGCGCGGCTGAGGATGCGGTTATGCGCCCCGGTCCACACCCCGACGCTCACTTCACGACAGACGAGGTCTTCCCATGCAAGACAGACTCAACGACGATCAGTTGACCGGGTTCACAACGCCGCATTTGGCCGATGCCTGTCTGCGGGCTGGCGTTCCCGTACGCTGCGCGCCGGCATCGCTCCGCGCCGTCGTTGCGGGCAGCCGCGCCAGCGGTCGCGTACGGCCTGCCCAACATGTCGGCAGCGTCGACATCTTCCTCGAAGCGCTCGGCGAGGCCTCCCCGGGCGATGTGCTCGTGGTGGACAACGCCGGCCGTCTCGATGAAGCGTGCGTCGGCGACCTGATCGCGCTCGAGACAAAGGCCGCTGGACTTGCCGGAATCGTGATCTGGGGCCTTCACCGCGACACGCGCGAGATCGCCGCGATCGGACTTCCGGTCTTCAGTCTTGGAGGCTTCCCAACCGGTCCACTGCGGCTCAATGCTCGTGGGCCGGACGCCCTCCAGTGGGCGGCTGTCGGTCCGCATCGGGTCAGCACGAGCGACTACGTCGTCGCGGACGATGACGGAGTGCTGTTCCTGCCACGGGACGGGCTTGCGGACATCGTATCGTTCGCACGCAAGATCCGCGACACCGAAGCACGACAGGCGGAAGCCATGGCGGCCGGGACCTCCCTTCGCCAGCAGCTCAGGTTCGATGATTACCTGTCACGCCGGCGCGGTGATCCGACCTATGCTTTTCGCCAGCACCTCCGCGACATCGCCGGGGCGATCGAGGAGTGACGCAGCAGTCACCCCAATCCCCTTGACGGGAGGCAACGAATGTTTTCAAGCGAGGAGCTGCCAAAATATCAGCTTGCGATACCCGACGTCTTCGCGGCCTTGCGCCTTTGGGTGGTGCCACGTCATGAGGGAGTAGGCCTTCACAGTGAACTGGAAGCCCGGCGGCGCGCGCTCGACCCACGCCGGGCTCGTGTCGTAGGCAGGGAGCGAGTAGTAGGTGCCGTTGACCTTGACGGCCTCGAAGAAGCTGGCGTACCAGCGGAGGCGCTCCTCCGCCTTCACATGCGGCGAAGTGTAGAAGCTGCCTCCGCCAAGAGGGACGTGTTAAGCCACGAGGCGCGGCCGGCCCGGTACGTGGTGTTGCCCATCGCGCTCAAGACTGCACCGGCCGCGTCATTGAAAACGGCAGTACGCTGGCCGCGTGTCTAACGTGCCCTCGTCCCTGATAGCAGGTGCGGACGGAGCAGCCAAAGCCTGTGATCGCGCGCTTGTTCACCGGCGACGCTCCGCTCGGCGGAGGAAGGCATGACAACCGCCATCGATCCCCAGATCCTCGCCTTTGCAGCCTTTGCCGCTCTGCTCACGATCATACCTGGTGCGGATACGATGCTGGTGATCCGCAACGTGATGGCCCGTGGACAGCGCGCAGGGCTATTCACCACGCTGGGAGCTTGCAGCGGGCTCTTCATTCACGCAACCCTCTCGGCGCTCGGGCTGTCCCTGATCCTAGTCAGGTCAGCGACGGCCTTTGATGTCGTCAAGACAATCGGCGCGGGCTACCTAGTCTGGCTCGGTATTCAGTCGCTACGGCAGGCATTCCGCCGACAGCCGAGGGAGATTGTAGACATCGAAGATGCGGCATTGCGAGCGAGACCCGGGAGAAGCCGGCGGTCCTTTGCCGAGGGGCTGCTTAGCAACGTGCTGAATCCCAAAGTGGCGGTCTTCTACCTTGCGCTCTTGCCACAGCTCATGAGCCCGAGCGACTGGGTGTTCGGCAAGTCGATCCTGTTGGCCGGGATTCACTGGGTCGAAGGGGTCCTCTGGCTTTCAACGCTCACTCTGTTCCTGGGCCGGTTGCGCTGGTGGATCAGCCAGGCCCGGGTCAAACGCGCAATCGAAGCGACCGCCGGAGTCGTCCTGATTGCATTTGGACTGCGGCTGGCAATGGAGCGGGCGCGGTAGCGGGGCTGCGGCGTCGGCAGCGAAGCGCTTGGGAACTTCAAAACGTCCTCTCGCCTTCGCCGACCCGCCGTGCCGTTCCCCCCATCCCTTTGGCTCCACCTCTGCACCCGTGAAGCGCCTGCTCCGACCGCACAAAGAGACTCGTGGTGACGTAGCGCTCACCCGTATCAGGCAACATCACGACAATCGTTCTTCCAGCAGCCTCCTTGCGGGAGGCTACGGCGAGCGCGGCATGGAGCGCTGCACCAGATGAGACCCCAGCAACGATCCCTTCCTCTCGCGCAAGCCGTCTTGTGCACCGAAAGGCCTCCTCGTCGGTCACCGCGATGACCTCGTCGAGGATAGAGCGGTTCAAGACCTCGGGGATGAACCCGACGCCGATGCCTGGCATGCGGTGTTCCCCCGCGTGCCCACCGGACAGAAGCGCCGCCCCGGCGGGCTCAACCGCGACAATGCGCACGCTGGGCTTACGTTGCTTCAGCACTTCGCCGACCCCCGTGATCGTTCCACCGGTGCCGACAGCGGAAACGAACACGTCAACGGCACCGCGCGTATCGTCCCAGATTTCTACGGCCGTGGTCCGCCGATGGACCTCTGCGTTCGCGGGGTTTGTAAACTGGTCGAGCATGATCGACCCGGGGATTTCCTTGACGAGCTGCTTGGCTCGAGCGACGGCGTCACCCATAAGGATGCCGGGGGTAAGCACGACTTCCGCTCCGAGATGTCGGAGCAGCGCGACGCGTTCCTTCGACATCGCCTCCGGCATCGTGAGGATCAGTCGATAATCTCGGATCGCCGCGACCAAGGCGAGTCCGATACCGGTGTTGCCGCCTGTGGGCTCGACGAGCGTCATCCCGGGTCGCAAGCGGGCCTGACGCTCGGCGTCTTCGATCAGCGCGACGCCGACCCGGTCCTTGACGCTTCCACACGGGTTTCGCATTTCCAGCTTGGCGAGCACTCGGCCAGGCAGATCCTTCGCCAGACGTCCGAGTTCGACCATGGGCGTCCTGCCCACCGTTGCCGTGACGTCGGTAAAAATCACCTGGCTTTAATCCTTTCTAGGCTCGACCACGAGCCGCGCGCCCGTTTCGCGCACGACGTCCACCAGTGCCGCCACGTCGGCTTTCGTCGTGGCGTAGTGCAGGATGTGCATGCGCGCAGAGCGAAGCGACCGCGCAGCGTCGTCTGCGTCAGGAATGCCGCACCCGAGGCCTGCACCTCTTCCATCACCCGCTTGTTGAGTGCATTCAGGTCCTCGTCGTCCGCCCGCAGATGGGCAGGCGCATATCGGAAGCAGACGATGGACAGCTCCACCGGCGCCAGCCGTTCGAGGTCAGGCGCCGCGTCCACCAGGCCAGCGAGGTGCTGGGCCAGAGCGATGTGACGCCCGACGAGGCCGCGCACGCCGTCGCGCCCCAAGTGCTGGAGCGTCATCCACAGCTTGAGAGCGCGGAAGCCACGCGTCTGCTGCACGCCGTACTCAGAGAACCACGGCAACCCGCCGAAGCCGCGGTCGGGCTCGGTGCGCAGATAGGGGGGCACCAAGCTGAACGCGTCGCGCAGAAGCTGACCGTCACGCACAAGGACGCAGCCGCACTCGACGGGAACGGACAACCACTTGTGTGGGTCCAAGGCTACGGAGTCGGCGTGCTCGAGGCCGCTGTAGCGCGCGCGGCGGGTTGGCACCGCGGCGGCGATGGCGCCGTAGGCGCCGTCGACGTGGAGCCAGAGTCGCTCGGTGGCGCAGAGGTCGGCGAGCTCGGCCAGAGGATCGATGGCGCCTGTGCCCACGGTGCCAGCACTCGCCGCCACACAGAACGGCCGCCTGCCCGAGGCCCGGTCGGCGGCGATGGCGGCGCGCAGCGCCAGCACATCCATGCGGAACCGCTCGTCTACGGGCACGCTGTGGACGGCGCCCGAGCCCAGCCCGAGCAGCTCGGCCGCCCTCTGGATGCAGCTATGGCCCTCCTCCGACATGTAGAGGACCAAAGGCAGGCGCCCGCACTGCAGGCCCTCGCCGCGCACGCTCCAGCCATCCTGAGCGGCGGCCCAGTGGCGGGCGGCGGCGAGCCCTATGAGGTTGGCCACCGAGCCTCCGCTCACGAGGAGCCCCATGGTGCCTTCGGTTGGGAAGCTGATCACCTCCGTGAGCCAGCGCACAGCGGCCCGCTCGACGTAGATGGCGGCGTGGTCGCCGCCTGCGCAACTCGGGTTCATCGCGGCAGCCAACAGGTCCGCCAGCACACCGATGGGCGCTGGTGGGGAGTTGACCCAGCCGAAGAAGCGCGGATGGCCATTGCCCATGGCGTGCGGAAGGACGGCGGTGCGGAACCGCTCGACGATGGTCTCGGGGTGGGCACCGGTCTCTCCGAGGACCTCCTGAATCAGCGTCTCGCGCTCGGCCGGCTTCATGGGACGGAACACCGGACGCTCGCGAATGCCGGCGAGGTAGTCCGAAACGAGGTCGACCAACTCGTGGCCGAGACGCCGGAAGTGCTCGGGGTCGATCTTGGGTGGCGTCGTCTTGTCGACAGTGCTCGTCCCTTCAGACGGTGTCATGTGCGCTTCCCTTTTCTCGGGCGCCTGGCCCCGCGTCGCCGCGTGCCCGACCGCGCGAAATGCCGGCCCAACTCCATCGCAAGATAGTAGCTGCAGGTCTCGCGGCCGCCGTTGGCGAAGGCATGGCGACAGTCCCCGGCGTAGTAGATGCTGTCGCCGGCGTGCAGCAGATACTCCACGCTGTCAATGGTCAGCCGCAGCGTGCCTCGCTCCATCGCCAGGTACTCTCGCGAGCCGGGCGCGGCGGCGCGAATTCGCCCGCGTCCACGCCGGCCGGGATGGTGGTACGCATCAGCTCGAATTCGACGCCCGGGAGGACGGGCGACAGAATGCGGCGTTCCCAACCCGAAGGATCGAGAGCGGTGTCCTGCTCCCCTCGGCGGAGGAGGGCCACGCGCGCCGCGCGCTCTTCGCCGAGCAGCCGCGCGATGCTCGTGTCAAGCCCGGTGGCGATGCGGTCGAGCACGAGGATGGTGGGCGCCTTCCCGCCACGCTCGACCGCGGAGAGCATGCTCCGACTCACGCCGCTCCGCGCTTCAAGGTTCTCCAGGGACAACTGTCGCCGGGCGCGCTCCTGGCGGATGCGCTCACCGAGCCGCGCCAGATCGAGGCCGCATGACGTTTGCGCCACCTTCTCCTCTCTCCTATAGAGCTCAGCTTCCACTATAGTAGAATCAGGCTGTAAAGAAAAGGCCCAGCGCGCGCGCGGCGGATTTTTCATCCACTGGGATCTTTATCCCGTCACTGCTCAGTGCTTGTCGTCATGGTACGGACCTCACTGTGGGCACAATCAGGTTCAAGAGCACAGAGCCGGCTACAAATGATGCTCGATAAGTCCTCGGAAAGTTGGCGGAGGGCCGGAGATTCGAACTCCGAAACCCCGTGCGGGGTCATGGATTTCAAGTTCGTACGGCCCCTTCCCTCACCATGTCGTCATCGGTCGTCATCGTTGCTTATCATGCCTTTGCGAGGCGCGCTCGCCGGGCAGACGGTGCCGACCGATGACGCACGATGGTGATAGCCAAGAAATGGCCAAGCAAAGAGGTAGCAGCGGCCCGAGATCATAGACGCCCGGCTCAGGCCCCGGCCGGGGCGTTGCTCCCAGAAGTCTCTCGTGCTTACTCAAGGGCCTACAGAGTCATGGAACTTCACGAGTACCTGGGGAGTTTTGCGGCCCAGTTGATCGACGAACTGAGGCCCATTCTGGAGATCAAGGGCGTAACGGCAAATACCGACCTACTCGGGAAGTACACCGAGGCGGCAGTGCGAAATCTGGTTCGTCGGATCGTTTACCCGATGCGCCTTTCGACTGGAGCGGTGCTCGACTACCCGATGCCTATTCCGCTGCGGCAGATCGATATCATCGTCTGGGCACCCTTTCCTGCTCCCGCCCTCTTTGATGTGCAAGGCTTTGGGCTTGTTCCGAAGAGCAGTGCCTTCGGAGTCATTGAAGTGAAGAGAAGCAACTACAGGCGAGTCGTTGAAGAACTAGAGACCTTCTTAGCGGATGCACAAGCGAGGAAGATCGTATCTGAACCAGTAGGGCCTATCGGCGACCACCAGCGGAGCCCGGGGCTTGGCGTCGTTTGCGTTCTCGAATCAGCGCCATCCGCGAGGCTTCAGTCACTAATCGACGCTGAAAAGGTGGTCGCGATTTTCGAGAAAGACGAGAAGGCAACCCGCATCAGGCCAAAGGACGTCCTGGTTCTGGTGAACTTTCTTCATTTCGTGACTTGGCGGCACCGGGTTCATAGTTCACAATCCGGGGATCCTCAGATAAAAACAGATTTCTCGACTCCTCCGTGACGGGCCGCATTCGTTCCAGAGCACCGGGACGGGCGCGGCCCTTTTTCGTTCCGCAGCGCCCCGGCGCAGTCCCCGGCCGAGCCGCTGGTGCGCATCGTGGCCTTCGGCTAGACTCGCCGCCAGCCATCATCCACCGAGGTGTCCATGCGGCTGATCGGGCTCGCGGTCGTTCTCGCTGTTGGCCTCTTTGTTGCGCCGCTCGCGGCCGCGGCGCAGCTGCAGTCGGGGAACGTCCACCGGATCGGGTTGTTGGGTGCCCATTCGCTTTCCGCGCAGGCGAAAGGGGTGGAAGCACTGCGGGCGGGTCTGCGTGATCTGGGCTACGTGGAGGGGAAGAACATTGTCATCGAGTACAGGTGGGCCGAAGGCAAGTATGATCGTCTCCCCAACTTGGTGGCCGAACTGGTTGCGCTCAAGGTCGATGTCATCGTGACCACAGGAGGTACACCCCCCGCTCGCGCCGCCAAGCACGCAACCACGACAATCCCTATTGTCATGACGGGCGTGGGCGACGCTGTCGGCTCGGGCCTCGTCGCCAGCCTCGCGCGGCCTGGTGGGAACATCACCGGCTTGACTGATTTTGTCCCGGAACTCATGGCAAAACGGCTGGAGCTGCTCAAGGAGGCCATGCCCCGGACTGGGCGCGTCGCCGTCCTCTTCAATCCGGCCAATCGCACCCAGACGGGGTTCAAACCGTTGGAGAGTACTGCCAGATTATTGAAGGTCGAGCTTCAACCAGCCGAGGTACTGAGACCGGACGAGTTCGAGCGCGCTTTCTCAACGATGGCCGAGAGTCGCGTTGACGCGGTTGTGGTTGCCCAGGATGCGTTTCTCAACGCCAACGTGAAGGTGATTGCGGACCTTGCGGCAAAGAAGCGGCTCCCCTCGTCCGGGACCAAGGATTTCGCGGAGGCTGGCGGCGTAATCGGCTACGGCTGGAATCCCTCCGCCAATAATCGCCGCGCCGCCCATTTTGTGGACAGGATCCTCAAGGGCGCCAAGCCAGCGGACCTGCCGGTCGAGCGGCCGACGAAGTTCGAGTTGATCATCAACATGAAGACCGCGAAGGCGCTCGGCCTAACGATCCCGCAGTCGATTCTGCTCCGGGCGGACCAGATCATTCAGTAACGTCGCCCGTTTGTCTTTGGAGCCCACACAGAAGCGAAAGGAAGCCGACATGCCAACACGGGAAGAGGTCGCCAAGCAGCCTCTGGAGCAGCGTCTAGGCCGCATGTCCCACACCGCCGAGGATCTCGCCGCCGCGATCCGCGGCCAAAGTGGGGCCGCCCTCGTGCGGCGACCTGACAGCAAGAACTGGGCGGCCAACGAGGTCATCTGCCACTTGCGGGACATCGAAGAGGTGTACTTCGTGCGGATCCACGCGATCCTGCTCAACGATGAGCCGAAGATCTACGCAGACCCGTCGGGGGCGGCGGCCGACCGGTTCGCCGAGGACCGGCAATACCTGAGGAACGACGCCGTCCAGGCGCTGGCCGCGTTCCGCAGGCGGCGCGAGGAATCGCTGGCGCTCCTCCGTAGCCTGACTCCCGAGCAGCAGCAGCGCGGCTGTCTGCATCCGACCCGCGGCCGCATCACAATCGACGCGATCGTGACGATGCTGACGTGGCACGACGACAACCACCTGGACCAGTTGCGCCGGGCGCTGGAAGGGAAGGCCTGACCAATGAATAGCGCGTGCTAGACCAACGCGCCCCGGCGCAGTCCCCGGCCGGGGCGCTGGTGCGCATAGTGGCGTTCGGCTAGACTCCCGGGCAGCCGTCCTCAACCGAGGTGCCCATGCGGCGGATCGGGCTCGCGGTCGTTCTCGCGGTTAACCTCCTCGCCGTGCCAGTCGCTCCCGAGGCGCAGCAGGGGACGAAGGTTCCTCGGGTCGGTCTCCTCGATTACGCGGCCTTCCGGGACCCATTGCTGGAGATGCTGCGCGACCTCGGATACGTGGAAGGTCAGAGCATCACGTTCGAGTATCGGCGATCTGAGGGGCGTAGCGAGCGGCTACCCGATCTCGCCGCCGAGTTGGTCCGGCTCAAGGTTGATGTCATCGTGAGCTATGGCACGCCGGCAACCCGTGCGGCCCAGCAGGCGACGACCGGGATTCCAATCGTCATGGTGGGGATCGGGGATCCTCTGAGGACCGGGCTCGTTGCTAGCCTCGGACGTCCAGGCGGGAACATTACCGGGAACACGATTCTCGGCCCGGAGATCGTCACCAAACGGCTGCAACTACTAAAGGAAGCCATCCCCAAGCTCTCTCGCGTCACCCTCATCTACAACCCGACGAATCCCTCCAACGCCCTTAACCTTCAGGAACTGCGTGCTGCAGCACCGACGTTAGGCGTGACGCTGCAATCGGTGAAGGTGAGCCGTCCGGACGAGTTCGAAGGCGCGTTCGCTGCGCTCACGACGGAGCGCCCCGACGCGCTCATCGTGACCGCCGACCCCTTGCATCAGCTTCATATAAAGCAGATCGTGGCCTTCACGGCGAAAAGGCGGTTGCCGGCGATGTATCAGGAGCAGGAGAACGTGATCGCCGGGGGGCTCATATCTTACGGACCAAGCATCCCCGAGTTTTTTCGCCGAGCTGCAGTTTATGTCGACAGGATTTTGAAAGGCGCCAAACCCGCCGATCTCCCCGTCGAGCAGCCTACCAAGTTCGAGCTGGTCATCAACCTCAAGACTGCCAAGGCCCTGGGCCTGACGATCCCGCAGACGCTGCTGCTGCGGGCGGACCAGGTCATCGAGTAGCGCGTGCTCGACCAACGCGGCCGACTCCCCCCGGCAGCACTCGTCTGCTAGACTCCCGGCAGCCATCCTCCACCGAGATCCTATGAAGGTGCAATGGAAGAAGCAGAGCGGGC
>Ga0209058_1002706_pt1 | contig 14487 bp, 18 predicted proteins | sample GraSoiAngelo_147_FD_185904 | JGI IMG/M metagenome (GOLD analysis project Ga0209058, IMG submission 185904) | Grasslands soil microbial communities from the Angelo Coastal Reserve, California, USA - 14_1009_05_40cm (SPAdes) (version 2) | ecosystem: Environmental > Terrestrial > Soil > Grasslands ... | reverse complement strand
CAGCCCTCTGCATCGAGAAAACCGGCGGCCCAAATGCGCTCCGTGTCGTCGTCAGAGAACGTCGAGGGCTGGGGCTCGAGATGCACTCCGTGCAGCGGTAGTCGGAGTCGCGTGGGGCGAGCCTTGCGTTTGCCGGGTGCGTATTGAGCAAGGAACTCACGAATCGCGGTCGTGGCCTGAGCTCGCTTCACAGGACCGAGATATCGCCACAGAAGCGCGACGGTGGCCTGACCCTCGCCGAAACTGCGACTCTCCCACCGGTATATGCCGTCGTCGTTCGGGCCGACGATGCGGCCGGTACCGAGGACGGCCGCCTGAAATCGGGTCAGGACAGATGGGAGTAGCGCGCCACCATGCTGCGGGACAACTACATCCAGGCGAAGGTACCCGCGAACGGGATCAGAGACGTGGATCAGGGTCGAGCCTTCGCCGTCAAAGAACCCGGCAGCCCACACGATCTCAGCAACAGAAAAATCCCTCAGCCGACATGCCTGGTCAGCCGCAGGTCGCACGCGCGCTATGATAGCACAGTTGTTCGAGACCGGGAACGGTTGCGCACCAGAGTTGCGCTCGGTTACACCGACGGAGGCGGCGTCCCCCCGACCGGTACGCGCGGTAAGGCGACGTGGAAGGTGCTTCCGCCTGCGCCATTGCTCTCCGCCCAGATGCGTCCGCCGTGGCGATTCACGATCTCCTTACTGATGTAGAGGCCGAGCCCCATCCCCGCCTGATCGCGAGCGGCGCGGTCGGGCGAGCGGTAGAAGAGCCCGAAGATCGACTCGAGCTCCTTATCCGGGATGCCGATCCCCTGATCTCGTACCGAGACCCGGACCCCGCCATCCTCCCGCCCAACATCGATCACGATCGGACCGCCGCCTGGCGAGTATTTGATCGCGTTCGTCACGAGGTTGTTGAGCACTTGCTCGATGTGATCGCGATCGGCGGTCACCACGGCGCCGTTCTCGCGCTTCACGGTGATCTGATGCGTCGTCGTCGTGAGCTGCATACGCATCGCGACTTCTTCGGCTAATTCGCCAAGATCAACGTCGCCATACCGGAACTCGATCCGGCCGGTCTGTATGCGAGAGACGTCGAGCAGCTCGTCGATGAGCCGCGCGAGCTTGCCGGTCTGCCGATAGACGACCTCGAGCTGCTCGAGGACTGCCTGAAGGCTTTCGCCAGGCGGGTGCTGGCCGCCCTCTCCATCGCTCATCCGACGCACGCGCCGAAGCGCCACCTGGAGGAACCCGGACATCGCGGTAATGGGCGTCTTGAGCTCGTGTGACGCGATCGACAGGAACTGCGATTTCATGCGGTCGAGCTCCTTGAGCTGCTCGTAGCGTTCTTTGAGCTCAGCCGTCGCCTCGTCAATCCGCAGCTGGAGCGATGAGTTGAGGTCGGCCACCTCCCTGTTCGCGCGCTCGAGCTCGACGACGCGTGCCTTCAGTTCGAGGCCCAACCGGCGCCGCTCGATACCGCGCGCGACGGTGCTCCGCAGCTCCTCGACCTCGCTCGGCTTGACCAGGTAGTCGTAGGCCCCTACGCGCAACGCCTGGATCGCGGACTCGAGGCTCGCGTAGCCGGTAAGCATGATCGTCACCGTCTCGGGGAAGTGCTCGCGCACCGCGCGAAGAACTTCGAGACCGTCGCCGTCTTCGAGACGGAGGTCTGTGAGCACGAGGTCGAACTCTTGGTCGCGGACCATCTTGCGCGCCTCAGCCGCGCTCGTCGTGGTCGCGACGTCGTAGCCGTCAAGCTGCAGGATCGCCTTGATCGTGACGACAACGCTCTCCTCGTCGTCAACGACGAGGACCTTAGGCTGCTGGCGCATCGCCTGGCCCCCCCACCGGCAGCGTGATCGTGAACGTGGTCCCGCGGCCGACACGGCTTCGCACGCGCATCGTGCCACCGTGACTCTGCACGATACCTTGCGAGACCCAGAGCCCAAGGCCCGTGCCCTTCCCGGGCTTCGTCGAGAAGAACGGCTCGAAGATCTGCGCCAGGACGTCGTCGGCGATGCCCTGGCCGGTGTCGCGCACCTGGATCTGCACGGCGTCGCGCCCGAAGAGCTCCGTCTCGGCGCCGGCACCACTCTGCGTCGCCACCGTGATGGCGCCGCCCTCGGGCATCGAGTCAGCCGCATTCAGCAATAGGTTGAGCAGCACCTGCTTGAGCTGGTCGCCCGACGCGCGGATGCGTGGGATTACCGGATCGAGCTGGTTCGCGATCTGGACGCCGCGTTCGCGCAACCGCTTGACGACCAGGCCTTCCGCCTCCTCGACGAGCGCGTTCACGTCTATGGAGGTCATGGCCTCGGCCTGACGATAGAAACCCAGCATCTGACGGAGGATGCGCGACATACGCTGGGTCTCCCGCGAAGCGATCTCGAGGTACTGCCTGTCCGCCGCGGCCGAGGTCATGCTCTTCTGAAGGAGGTAGAGCGCGTTCTGCACGGCCTCGAGCGGGTTGTTGATCTCGTGCGCGATCGAGGCCGCCAGGCGACCCGTCGCGGCGAGCTTCTCGGAATCGAAGAGAACCTGCTCGAGCCGGCGGCGCTCGAGCTCCCGGAGACGACCGATGTCCTGCATGACCGAGACGATCGCTATCACGGCCCCGCGCCCGTCGCGGACCTCGGTCGCGCTCACCTCCATCTCGAGGCGCTCTTCGCTTCCGGGATCGACGAGCGCGATCTCGCCGCGCTCGGAGGTCGTGGGCTCGAGACGTAGCTGCGCGAGGAACGACGTGAAGCGGGCGTCGTTCGCCAGTGCGGTGTGTGCCGAGCGCGAGCTCGCCGTGTCCCCCTTGAAGAGACGCTGCGCCGCGGGGTTCATTGAGATGATCTGGTTGTCGTTGTCGACGACGATGATGGGATTGGGCACGTTCCGGAGGATGAGGTCCAGACGGTCGCGCTCCATCCTGACTTCTTCCTCGGCCGTGGCAAGACGCTCCCGGCCGCGGGCAAGCTCTTCGCCGATGTGCCGGATGTCGGTGACGTTCTTCAGCACCGAGACCGTCCCGCGCAGGCCCACGCGGTAGTTCGTCGCCGGCGTCGTGATCACCTCGTAGATGAGCTCTTCGCCCTCGAACGGATCGACGAGCGTGACCTCGCGGCTCGTCGTCGCCTGAACGCGCTCGAGGTTCCACGTCGAAAGCGCCGCGGTGAACAAGAAGTTGTTCATCCAGACGGCGCGGCGCTTTCCCGCGCTGTCTTCATCGCTGGCGCGGAAGAGCAGCTCCGCGCGGCGGTTCTGCAGGACGATGTCGTTGTTCGAGTCGGTGACGAGCACGGCGTCACCGACGCCGTTCACCATCCACCAGAGCCATTGCTTCTCGATCGCATGCGCTTCGCCTGTTTGCCGAAGGAGCTCGACGTCTCGTTGCAAGCTGAGCGCCTCACCGGCCTTACGGGAAAACGGCACGAGCGCGTCGATGTCGGCCTGCGTTACGCCAGAGGCGCGCGACAGCAAGACGACACCAGCCCACTCCCCGCGCGCTTCCCAGCCAAGCGCGGGGACGCCTTTTCCGTCCCGATCCGCCGTTGTGCGCTCGCTCGCGCTCCGCAGCGGCGCAGCGATCAACGGTCCGATCCCCATGCTGGCCAGCGCATCGCGCAGTAGCTGGCTGAGCCGTTCGTCGCGCGAGACGTCGCGGATCCGCTCGGGTACGCCGCCACGAAGGACCGCGATGATCGGATTGGCCGACTCTTCCAGCGGTAGGGTCAGCGGCCGCACCGCCGCGTCGGGCACGCCGATACCGAAGCTCCCGACAAGGGCCGAGCGTTCGTCGTCGTAGAGAAGCACGATCGCCTTCTCGAAACCGAGCGCGCGAAGGAGATCGTCGAGCAGCGGCTCGAGCGTCTCTCGCGGGTCGCGCCGAGCGGCCGCCCGTGCCGGCCGCTCGAGGACGTCAGCCACGCGCGGTCACCTCAGCCGTTAGGCACGCTCCGCCGATCGCGCGCGGGTCGGGGCCATCTCGGAAGTGGCGCTTCCCACCCCGAGCGCGCCGCGCTGGGCAGGCATGAGACCGAGAGCATCCGCATAGCGGAGGTACGTGTCGATTGACGCCACGACCACGCGTGCCTCGACGGTGATTAGGTCGATGCCCACGAGGGAGACCCGGACCCAGGCATCGATGATGATGCCTTTGTCCAGGACGCGGTCGAGCACATCGATGAGGCTGCTGCCACCCGGTGCACGTTCAACTGGCATTTAGGTTTACCTCCCTCGATTCTGTGGTCGTCCAAGCTCGCGCTCGAGCTGGGCGATCCGGGCTTCGAGACGTCCGATCGCGGTTTTGTCGTCGCCATCGCGACCAGTAAGGCTTCGGTCATATTTCCACCAGTTCAGACCGATCTGCTCCGCCTTGTCGATGGAGCAGACCAGGAGGCGGATCCTGATCGTGAGGAGCTCGACGTTCGCGAGCGAGATCGAGACGTCGCCCGCGACGACGAGGCCCTTGTCGAGAACGCGGTCGAGGAGATCCGCGAGCGTCGTCGTCTCGCGGGGCATCGTGATCCCGCGCCGCTCCGTGCTCATATGAGGTTCCCGAGCGGACCGAGGCCGAGATTCAACTCCGACGGATCGATCCCGAACCCGCGCGCCATCTCCTGCACCTTCTGCTCGAGCCTCATGAGCGCAACCCCCATTCGCTCTACCTCTTCGTCGCTCAACGTGCCTCCTTCCATGCGCCGCACGGCTTGGCGCTCCAGCAGCTGACGCAGAAACTCGACGAGCGTAAGCACGAGCTTCGCGAGCCCTTGCTCGACCTGATCCGGATCCACATCCACCCGCTCAGGGAGGATGCCACGAAGTCGCTCGACTTCGCGTCGCAATTCGGTCAGTTCGTCGATCTCGTTCAACTTCGGGACTGGGGGGCAGAGCCCGTCGGGGGCTCGGCGCCAGGACCCGTTGGGCGCCGGGGGGCAGCGCCCCCCGACTGTTCGATGCTCGCGAAGCTGTAGGGCGGCCACGGTCCGCTCACAACGCCAACCACATCGTTGAAACGGCTTGCCAGACGCTCGAGAACGGCTTTCCGCTCCGTGGCTCGCTCGCTCGGTATCAAAACGGCCAAAGAGACAGCCACTCGATCGCTCGTGCACATCTCATGCCAGACGAGCGATCGCTCGACCGAAAGCTCGGCGACGAGGCATTCCAGGAGCTCGGCGGCGCGCGCCTTTTGGGCCTCGCGGGCTGCGTAGCGAGCGCGCCGCTCTTCCATGAAACGCCGCCCAGGCCCAATCGCCGGATCCGCGGGCCGTGGGGTGTCGCCCCTGCCCCCCGAGTTCTTCGCCCAGAGGAGTGTGACCGCGAGCTCGCTTTTGCCGGCCACCCGATCGAGTGCCGAGTGCAGGTCGTCGGCCCGGGTGGAAAGCGAGGCCCGTGCGTCCTCGTCGGTGGCGAACGTCGTTCCGAAGCGCACGGGAAGACAGGGCTGGGCGGCGCAGATCCGCTCGACGAGACGGTGGTGCTCCAGGGCGTCGTTTCGGTCGAGCTTGTCCGCCGGATCCCAGCGTGTGCTCCAAAGGCCGATGTCGCCGGTCCCGGACCAGCGGAGCGGCCGCCCCCGAAGTCCCTCGCCGTCGAGGGAGGCCGGAGGCTCGCCGGTGATGGCGTGGGCGAGCAGCGTCATGACAGTCGGGGGGCAGGGGGACGGGCCCCTGGGCGCGAAGCGACGCCCCCTGGCCCCTGCGCGCCGCTCTCGATCGTCTCGACGGCGGCGAGCACGACGTTCAGGCCCAGGTAGATGAGGTCGACGCCGGCCACGGAGATCGTCGCGTGGCCGGCGAGCACCACACCCTTATGCAGAAGCCGGTCGACGAGCTCCAGCAGCGATGCATCGGCGGGCGTCAGCTCCTTCACGCCAATGCGTGCTCCCGCGGGAGTCCTCCGAATCGATATGGTGGCCACGGACCCGACAGGCGCACGCGATACCCGCGCGAGCTGCCGGTCGCCCCGAGCCGCCGCACCGCGTCGCCCAGCTCCGCCTCCCGCTCGCGCTCCGCCAGGACACTGAAGCGGGCGACCGCCGAGACGGCCGGATCATCGATGAGCGGCTCTCTATAGACGCGTTCTCCGATCGCCTCGACCGCGGCCGTCGTCTCCTCGGCGATCACCGCATCGCGCGCGCGCCGCTCGTCGCGCAGCACATCGTCCCGACGCTTGCCGAGGAGGAACGCGCGACCCGGCGGGGCGGCGGCGATCTCGGCATCGAGGTCGCGGAGCGCTTCGCTCAGCCCTCCGACATCGTGGTCGCGTTCGACCGACACGATCCATTCCGCGCGGCCCTCGACCGATCTCAGGCGGTCCCGTAGCTCCTCGGCACGCGAGCGCAGCAAGCTGCGCACGCCGTCCGATCCGCGATAGATCGCGCCGAACGCGAGCGGCAGGACCGCCCCGGTCATCTCAAGGAGCCTCGAGTTCACGTCCTGATGCACGGCGGCGCGAGGCGTAAGCCAGTCCATGTTTTGAAGATGCTCGTTCAAGGGACCTTCCTCGTAATCCGACGCTGGAACGACGCTTATGGCGGCGAGTAGTGGCCCTTCCACCAGCGGTTCGACCGGAGCTCCCTCGATGCCCCGCAGCTCGCTCGCCCCGACGAGCGGCGCGGCGCGAGCGTCGGCGATCGCGTAGAGATAGCGGAGAGTCTCGCTCACTCGAGCTCCTCGGGTATCTCGATGACAAAAGTGCGCCCCTCGGTCTCAGTGGGTGCGGATGTCTCGATGCCCTCTTGGGCCAGCTCTTTGCGGTACTCCCTTATCTCACGCAGTCGCGCGAAGAGACCGGCTTCACGCTCGGTGAACTCTTGCTCGCCGATCTGGCCCTCCTCGAGCTGCAAGTGGAGCTCGAGGAGCTCTTGACGGACCGGCTCGTCGTCGGTGAGCTGCTGCTCGGCGTACTCGACCACCTTGTCCAGGCAATATCGGATCCCCGCTGCCGGTCCCGTGATGGGCAGCGCGAGGAGCTTAAAGAGGATCACGGGGCGCTAGACCCCGGCCGAGCGCTCGAGCTGAAGCCGGATCGTGACGAAGTTGTACGGCGGCCAGGGGCCGGTCTCTTTGAAGTTGAGCTTCCCTTCGAAGCGCTTCCCGATCTCGTGCACCTTCTCGTCGAAGAGGGCGGACTTGTCTCGAGCGACGAGGAACGCCGCGTTCATGATCATCTTGTCGCCGATCACCTTGTTGTGGCGCGAGGCGATGGCCGTCTCGCGAAGCTCGTCGTAGATCTCGCGGACGTAGGAGTCCGATTTGTCCGCGAGCGCCTGCTCCACGAGCCGACCGAGCTGCATGCGTGCGAAGTACGTCGAGGTCTGCTGATTCGACTCGATCTCGGCCTTGAGCCTCCGGAGCTCCTCGTTCTCCTGCTCGACCTCCGCGAGGACCGAATCGCGGTCCCAGTTCACCTTGAGGCCGAACTCCAGCTTGTCCTTCATCTTCTGGAGCACGTCACGAAGCGCGTCGTAGGTGTCCTTGAGGAACTCGATCGTGTCTTCTTCGGTCTTGAACAGCGTGCCGAAGCTCATCGGCACGGGCGTGAAGCCGTTGTCCACCATGACGACCTCGTTCACCCGTTCATGGGTCAGCGCGTTCTCCCGGGTGGGGTCGTAGACCTGCAACGCCGCCTGGCTCACGACGGCGGCGAGGTCGCGGTAATGGATCGTGTACACGTCGTCCCCGCGTCCGCCGATGCCGATCTTGCCAAAGGTGCGCGGGTCGGCGCACTCGATGATGGAGTAGACGTAGACGCCGCTCGATGTCCCCTCCTCGCCGGTCGTCGACGTGACCGTCGTATCCATTCAGACCTCCGATGAGTCGGAGGGCTTTGCCCCCCGACCCCCGACCGTCTCCACCGGGACGGCGAGCTGGAGGAATTCTCGCGTGAGCTCGTACAGCTTCTCGCGGTCCTCGCGCTGGGCCGGACGGAGGCCATAGTGATTGATGACCCGGATCTGCGTGCTCAGCCATTCGCGCCAACAGTCCGCACAGATCCGCGCCTCGATGTCCTCACCGAGCGAGCCAGGAAGTCCTACCTTGCCGGCTCCCTCGCGCTCGTTCCCACAGCGCGCGCACCGAACCAGAGCCACCCACTCATGTTATCGGCGCTTCTGGGCGGAAAGGTCACACCGGACGTTCGACTAGGGGCCGGGTGCCAGCTCCGGTCTCATAGGAGGCCCGCCCTCAGGAGCGGCGCGTACCGGAAAACGGCACGCCCGAGCACCGCCGAGAGCGCGACCGGACCGAACGTCCGGCTGTCGGTGCTCTCCTCGGGGCGGTCGCCCAGCAACGTGCAGACCCCGCCTTTGACCCGCGCGACCCGTTTCAGGCGGGTCGCGCGCGAGGACGATCTCCCCCACCCGAGGCGGGCGAGCCAGGGGCGCGACGATGACCCAGTCACCGTCGCAGAGAGCGGGTTCCATGCTGCGGCCGGCGACCGCGACCCTCCGGAACAACTTCTTAGGCCCGGGCTGCGGCCGCCTTTGGCATCCGGGTGGCGGTCGGCCCGCCGGCCTTCGTCCACACGTCGGCGATCTTGTCGATCATGTCGAGGAGCGTCTTGGCCTCCCCGATGTCGAGCGACCCCTTCACCTTGGAGCATTGTTTCGCGGCCTTCCAGCAGAGCTCGGTGATTTCTGGGTATTTCTGGACGTGCTCGGGCTTGAAGTAATCGCTCCAGAGGACATCGATGTGGTGCTTGGCCAGTTCGGCGCGCTCTTCCTTGATCACGATCGCCCGGGTCTTGAACTGGTCGTCGCTCGAGGCGTTGTACTTTTCGATGATCTTGTAGCAAGACTCCGCTTCAATGCGCGCCTGCTCGGGGTCGTAGACGCCGCACGGCAGGTCGCAATGGGCGTACGCGATGGTCTTCGGCTTCAGCAGGTCCGTAAGGAACATGAGACTCCCCCTTCGTGTGGATGCCAGTCCGTTGTATCACGACTCAGGGGTTCACATCCTCGAGGATGACGTCGTAGCGCGTGAACCCGCTCACCATGATGTCGCGGGGCGCCTGCGAGAGCAGATCGCCGCGCTCGCCGCGGAAGGGGGCAAAGACCTCGATCTGGTATTTCCCCGGCGGGACCACGATGGCATAGGTGCCGCTGACATCGGTCGCGGCGCCGATCAGCGGCCCGGCTTCGTCGAGGATATTCAGCGTGGCGGCCTCGAGGGGAACGCCACGCGTGTCGCGAACCACGCCCGTGATGCGCACACCCTTGCGCAGCGTGAGATCGAGCGTGCGGTCGGCGTTGCCGAGACTTACCCCATCCGCGTCGATCCAGAAACGTTTTCGGGACCAGAACTCATTGATGAGGTCGGCGCTCGCCGGCGGGATGACCTGCACGACGTAGTCCTCAGAACGCGTCGTCACCTGGTATGAGCCATCGGATCCGGTCGGCCGGCAGATGCGTCCCGTCGGGAAGCGAGTGTCCACGCACACGAGGGCCGCCGCGACCGGCTCGCCATCCGTCGTACGGACTTTTCCGCGGAACTGCGGCCCCGGGTCGAGGCTGACGTCGATGGAACGATCGCGGTCGAGCGTGATGGCGGTTGTGCTGACGCCTTCCAGCACGTGGTCGTACCACTGCGCGACCAGGCGCACGTTGTCGGGTGGGACGGTCCATAGGTAGTACTGGCCCGGTTCCCGCAGCGCCAGATAGGAGCCGTTCTTGTTCGTCCTCTCGCAGTCCCACGGCAACGGCGCGGCCAACGTCCTCATGCACACCTGAGCGTCCTGGATCGGTCCGCTCGGTCCGCGGACAACGCCCGTGAGAAGCACGCCCTTCACCAATGTCATATCGAAGTCGCGAACGTCGGTCGTCCGGACGTCGATGATGTCGGCCTCTTCGCTTGAAAGACGGCCACGGCCCCACTGGGGGATGAGCTTGCCGCCGGGCGGTCCCGTCACGTCGACCTTGTAGGTACCGGCGACGACATCGATCGCGTATACGCCCTGCGCTCCGCTCCGCGCGCATGTCGGCGCCTCGGTGGTGCTCGGAGGATTGGCACATATACCCGCTCCGGTCACCGTCGTGCCTTCCTCGTCGCGGATCGTCCCGCTGATCGTCGAGTGTGGATCGAGCCGCACGGCCGTCGTCGTGTCGGCGTCGACAACTTCGGCCCAGACTTGTGCGGCGCGAAGGCGCGTTCCCTGACGTGGCGTGACGTGGACCGAATACGTGCCGGGGTGCAGGCTGAGCCGCGCCGTTCCTGCCGCGCTCGTCTCGCCACAGCGCTCCTGCTCGCCTGCGACGGTGAACGCACACACGCTGGCCCCGGACACCGGCGCCCCCGCTGGAGCGCTCACGATGACGGCGAGCGTCCGGACGGGCGTTGGCGTCGGCGTCGCGGCCACGGGCGGCGTCGGCTGGCACGCGACCAGCGTGACGGCGAGGAGCGTGAGCGCGACGCGGGGCGGACGGATCAACCTACCTATGGTCGCTTAGGGGCGGTCGCCGCCTCCTCGCGCTGCGTCGCGGCGAAGGATCCAAGCAAGCGCGAGATCTCGGCGAGTGGTCCGGAGATCTCGTCGCCCTGCTCGCGGTCCATCAGGTCGCGCATCGCTTCCCGGATCGGCTTGCCTTCGGAGAGCACCAGGTGCGTCTGCTCGGTGATCGGCATGACGACGCCGCGCTTTACCGACACGCGGTAAGTCGCCTCGGCGGTGGACATGCCCTCGGCCACCTGGCCACCAAGCCGCCCTGGGATCTCCGCGACCGAGACGCCCTTCGCGAGCATCTCGCCGACGGTGCGGTTCCGTGAGAACTTGCTCGTACAGGTCGCGATGAGGTCGCCGAATCCCGCGAGCCCCGCAACGGTCAGCGGATTCGCGCCCTCGGCGAAACCGTAGCGCGCGATCTCCGCGAGCCCGCGCGTGACGAAGCCGGCCTTCGCGTTCTCGCCGTAGCCCATGCCATCGATCGCGCCGGCGCCGAGGGCGATGATGTTCTTGAGCGCGCCGCAGAGCTCGACGCCAACGACGTCTGCGTTCGTGTACACGCGGAACATCGGCGTGCCGACGAGGGACTGGAAATGGCGAGCCGTGGCCGGATCGACGGATGCGATGACTGTGGGCGCGGGAAGCCCCGCGGCGATCTCACGGCTGATGTTCGGCCCGCTCAGGACCGCGACGCGCTCTGGCGCGAGAGCCTCAGCCCAAAGCTGGCTCATCCGACGGCCATCGTCGGCGAGTCCCTTGGTCGCGGAGAGGATCCGGTGCCTTGGCCGCAGGAGCGCCGCTACCCGGTCGCGCAGACCGCGCACCCCCTGGCTCGGCACCGTGACGATGAGGTCGTCCGATGCGAGTGCGCGTTCGAGGTCGGCCGTGACCTCGACACGATCGGGCACGCGGATCCCGGTCAGGTACTTGCGGTTCTCGCGCCGCTGGGCGATCTCCTTCGCCTGCGCCGCGTCGCGCGTCCAGAGAACGACGTCCTTCCCGCCGTCACGCGCGAGGATCGTCGCGAGCGTTGTGCCCCAGGACCCGGCCTGAAGGACGGTGACCGTCAAGAGGTGCCGACGCGCGGCTCGGCGCCACGCATGATCCGCTCGATGTTCGGGCGATGCCGGATGAAGACGACGGTCCCCGCGACGACGATGAACGCGAGCGTCGCCCAGTTGAACGTCAGCCACCCGGTCGCGCAGAAGACCAGGTACCCGACCAAGGCGCCGATCACCGACGCGAGCGAGCCCACAGACACCATGCGCGTGAGCGCGAGAGCGATGGCGAAGAAAGCGACCGCGCTGGCCCACGCCGGCGTCGCGACGAAGAGGAGCGCACCAAAGCCGGTGGCGACGCCGCGTCCGCCGCGTCCGCGAAGCAGCGGCGGCCAGCAGTGCCCGGTCACCGCGGCTACCGCGCCGACCGCTTCCGCGACGGGCCGGCTCGGGCTTCCGGGCGGGAAGAGCAGCTGCGCGAACCCCACAGCGAGCGCGCCTTTGAGGATGTCAAGCACCGCAACCAGGACGCCCGCGCCCGGACCGAGAGTGCGGAACGTATTCGTCGCGCCGGTCGAGCCCGATCCGACGTCGCGCAGGTCGACGTTCCGATAGAGCTTGCCCACCAGGTAGCCGCTCGAGATCGAGCCGACGCCATAGTCGACTGCACCGACGATCAAGAGGCCCAGAAGTGAGGCCCAGGAATCTATCACTCGTGCGCTCCGCGCAGCTCGATCCGGATCGGCGTGCCGTGGAAACCGAACCGCTCGCGGATCTGGTTTTCTAAGTAACGCGTGTACGAGAAGTGGACGGCCGCCGGACGGTCCACGAAGAAGACGAACGTTGGCGCCGGTCCTTTCGCTTGCGTCACGTGCCGGAAGCGGACCTCCTTGCCGCGGTCGGACGGAGGTGGGTGCGAGCCGAGGGCCTCGACAAGTAAACGATGGAGGTCGGCGGTCGACACGCGCTTGCGACGCTCATCCGCGATCGCGACGGCATCGGCGAGGGTCTCCTCGACATTGCGGCCCGTCTTCGCGGACACGAACCGGTGCTGGAGCCACGGAGCGAAATGAAACTCCCGGGCGATCTGATCCTCGACCGCCGCGGTGGTATCGGCGCCGCGCTCGACGAGGTCCCATTTGTTCACGGCGAGCACCAGGCCGATATACGCCTCGAGCGCGTAGCCCGCAATGTGCAGATCCTGAGCAGTTAGCCCTTCGGTCGCATCGGTGATCAGGACGGCGACATCGGCGCGCTCGAGCGCACGGATGGTCCGTAACAGGGCGAACTTCTCGATACCCTGCTCGATGCTCCCGCGCCGTCGGATGCCGGCCGTGTCGATGAGCCGAATCGGCCGGTCGGCGCGCTCGATGACCGTGTCGACCGTGTCTCGCGTCGTTCCCGGCGACTCGCTCACGACCGCGCGCTCTTCGCCGGCGAGCCGGTTCAGGAAACTCGACTTGCCGACATTCGGGCGACCGACGATCGCGATACGCACCTCAGCGGAGTCCGGCTCGAGCTCTTCGGCCGGCGGTGGCAGCTTCTCGACGATCGCGTCGAGGAGGTCCCCGGTCGCGGTGCCCTGGAGCCCGGAGACGGCGAAGAGATCGCCGAGGCCGAGCTCGTAGAATTCCGCCGCCTGCGCCTCGGTGCGCCATGACTCGGCCTTATTCGCGGCGAGCACCAGAGGCTTGCCGCTGCGGCGGAGCAGATCCGCGACGTCGTGCTCGACCGGGAGGATGCCGCTCTGCGCGTCGACGACGAAGACGACCACGTCGGCTTCGGCGATCGCCGCCTCGGCCTGCTTACGCACGGCGGTCTCGATCTCTCCGGTCGCGTCGTCGAGCCCGCCGGTGTCGACCAGCGTGAACTCTCGACCGCGCCATTCGGCGGTCGCGTACAGGCGATCGCGCGTGGTGCCCGGCTCGTCCTCGACGATGGCGACGCGCTCACCCACCAGGCGGTTGAAGAGTGTGGATTTGCCGACGTTCGGACGGCCGACGATGGCGACGAGGCCGCGGCTCACGGAGCTAAGCCTAGGCGGCGAGCTTCTCGGCGCGCTCCTTCACTTCGAGAAGCGTGTCCATCGGGGTCGAGCAGCCGCCGATGAGGCCGACGCGGTCCTCACCCCGCAGCCACTCCGCCTTGAGCTCGTTCGCGTCCTCGATGTGGTACGCGTTGCGACCCTGCATCTTGGCGAGGTTGACGAGCTCGCGCGTGTTCGCCGAATTCTTCCCGCCCACGACGATGATCGTGTTGACCAGCTCCGCGAGCTCGCTCGCGGCATGCTGGCGCTTCACAGTCACCGGGCAGACGGTGTTGAAGACCTTCGTCTCCTGCGCGATCTCCGCGACGTGCGCGACGAGGTCCTTGAACGCCCACGGAGGCTGCGTGGACTGCGACACCACGCCGGCTTTCTTCATCCGCGGGAGCTTCTCCCACTCGTCCTTGGTCTCGACGACGACGGCATTTGGCGCGAAGCCGCGGAGACCCACGACCTCGGGGTGCTCGAGCGTGCCGAGGATGATCACGGTGTAGCCCTCGTCGGCGAGCTGCTTGGTGAAACGCTGCGCGCGCAGGACCAGCGAGCAGGTCGCGTCGATGCACTCGAGACCCTGCGACTCGATCTTCGCCCGCGTCTCCGGCGGGACGCCATGCGCGCGTATGACGACGATGCCTTCCTTCGCGTCGGCGGGATCCTTGATGACCTTGACCCCGAGCGCGCCGAGCCGCTCGCTGATCTTGGGGTTGTGGACGACCTGGCCGAGGTTGTAGACGGGCTTCCCGGTTTCGGCGGCGGCCTCGGTCAGCTCGACGGCCTTTTTGACCCCGAAACAGAACCCGTTCTCGCGGGCCAGGAGGACTTCCATCAGGGCAAGTGTACTGGCGCGCTCGGCTAAGAAACGTCCTAAGGCTCGAACTGGAGAGTCGGTCCCGTCACCCGTATCCGAGCCTTGGTGCCATCAAACAGAGATAGGTAGAGCGTCGGGTCATCGAATGTCGCGGTCACAACGACATCGTGAAGGCCGAGGCGAGCGACTTCGCGTGCCCTGGCCATCAAG
>Ga0209058_1002703_pt1 | contig 14500 bp, 10 predicted proteins | sample GraSoiAngelo_147_FD_185904 | JGI IMG/M metagenome (GOLD analysis project Ga0209058, IMG submission 185904) | Grasslands soil microbial communities from the Angelo Coastal Reserve, California, USA - 14_1009_05_40cm (SPAdes) (version 2) | ecosystem: Environmental > Terrestrial > Soil > Grasslands ... | reverse complement strand
GTCACGATCTGACAGCTCGGCGAGTCCCAGGCCGCCGAGGACGCGACCGACCGTGGCGTCGAAGTCGTAGCCACCGGCGTGCTCGAACCGATGCTGCGTGTCTGCGTACCGCTCCAGCACCCCGGCTTCCCCGGTCGCGAGCTCGGGCTCGAGCGCGCGCAGCTCGGCCTCGATCTCGCGGAGATGCGTGGCGGCACCGCGCGCGTGCTCCGCGACCGTGCCCTCGGCCGCGCCGAGCAGCTCCTGCTCGAGGAAGCCGATGCGCGTCCCGCGCGCGATGGCCACGTTGCCCGCGTCCGGCGCTTCCAGGCCGGCCGCGATGTGCAGCAGCGTCGTCTTGCCGACGCCGTTCGGCCCGATGAGGCCGACCCGATCGCCGTGCGCGAGCCGGAACGAGACGTCGTGGAACACCAGCCGCTCGCCGAACCGCTTCGCCACCGCCTGGACGGAGAGGACGCTCATGAAGACATGATGAGCCGCGAGTCGCTCAGAGCTTGCTCCGGGCGTCTTCTCCGCGGGCCGCTTCGCGGCCAGGCCCGAAAACGTGCCAGTGCACGTGTGGCGTCACCTCGGGATCCATGGCGTACGCCTCGACGTGGAAGCCTGCGCGGTCGAGCCCGAGCCGGCGAGCGACGCTCTGGACGGCAGTGACCAGCGCGACGAGGAGGCTCGGCTCGACCAGCTCCGGCCCCCGGCGTCGTTGCGATCGGCGGGGCGCATCAGCGCCGCCGCGCCGGGAAGCCGATCCGCGGTGCGCGCTGGCAGCGCGGGCAGTGGAAGGTGCCGCGACCCGCCACGACGCTGCGCACGATCGCGCGGCCGCAGCGCGGGCAGGGCTCGCCCTCGCGCGCGTAGACCTTGAACTCTCGCTGCATGCGGCCCTCGTTGCCGCGGGCATCGACGTAGTCGCGGCGCGACGCGCCCCCGTAGCGGATGCCCTTGCGCAGGACCCAACGCAGCGCCTCGCGCAGCCGCGCGACCTCCTGGGCGCGGAGCGAACCTGCCTTCCGCAGCGGGTGGATCTTCGCGCGCCAGAGCGCTTCGATCGCGTAGATGTTCCCGACGCCCGCGATGCCACGCTGATCGAGCAGGAGAGGCTTGATCGGCGCGCGCCTTCGCCGCTGGAGGAACGCGCTCAGCCATTTCACGGTGAATGCGCGCGACAGCGGCTCCACGCCGAGCGACTCGTGCAGCGGCACGCGCGGCCGATCGCCTCGGGGGCCGGGGGGCGGAGCCCCCCGACCGGTGGGGGGCCGAGCCCCCTGACCGAGGACCGCGGCATCGACGACGGCCATGCGCCCGAACTTCCGCGTGTCCGCGAAATGGAGCGCCGTCCCGTCGGCGAAGCGGATCACCGCGCGAAGGAAGCGCTCCTCGGGCGCGCCGTTCTCGTGGAAGAGCAGCTGACCGGTCATCCGCAGGGAGACGATGAGGGCCTCGCCGCCGTCGAGGTCGAAGACGACGAACTTCCCACGCCGGCGGACCGCGACGATCCGTCGACCGCGCAGCCGCGCGGCGACGTGCTCCGCGGGGACAGGCTCGGTGAGGCGCACCCAGAGCGATTCGAACCCGTCGACGACGCGGCCGACGACGAGCTCGCGCAGCTGACGCGCGATCGTCTCGACCTCCGGTAGCTCAGGCATGAGCAAGGAGCGCAGGGGCAGGGGCCCCTGTCAGCGAGGCGAAGCCGAGCGTGGCCGCGACGAGCGAATCCGCCAGCCGCGAGCGTGTCTCCTCGGCGAAGCCGAGAGATCGAGAAGATTCAGGCAGCGGCGGCCACCTCGAGGCGCTGCATCTCGTCCCAGTTGGGGCCCGCGCGGACGTCGACGACAAGCGGCACGTCCAGCCGGTACGCCGCGGACATCTCGTCGCCGAGGAGCCGCGCCATCCGCTCGACCTCGAGGCGCGGGACCTCGGCAACGAGCTCGTCGTGCACCTGGAGGAGCACGCGCGCATGCAGATCGCTCTCGTGGAGGGCGCGGTGCACGCGCGACATCGCGATCTTCATGATGTCGGCGGCCGTCCCCTGGATCGGCATGTTGATCGCCATCCGCTCCGCCGCGTTCCGCACCGCGTTCACCGGGCTCGCCATGTCAGGGATGTAGCGCCGCCGTCCGAGGAGCGTCTCCACGTAGCCCTGCTCGATGCAGAAGGCCTTCGTTTCGATGACGTAGCGGCGCACCTGCGCGTAGCGCTTGAAGTACTCGTCGATGAAGCGCTGTGCCTCCTCGCGCGCCATCTGCATCCGCCAGGCGAGCCCGAAGTCGCTCATGCCGTAGATGATCCCGAAGTTCAGCATCTTCGCCACGTCGCGCTGCTCGCGCGTCACCGCGCTCTCGGGGACGCCGAAGCCCGCCGCGGCGGTCCTGCGGTGCACGTCGGCGCCGGAGCGGAACGCGTCGATGAGCGCCGGGTCCTGCGAGACATGCGCGAGGACGCGGAGCTCGATCTGCGAGTAGTCCGCGGCGACGAGGACCATGTCCGGCGATCCCGCGACGAAGGCATGGCGGATGCGCCGGCCGAGCGGCGTGCGGATCGGGATGTTCTGCAGGTTCGGCGCGCGGCTCGAGAGCCGGCCGGTGGCCGCGACGGTCTGGTCGAAGGTCGTGTGCACCCGCCGCGTCTCGGGATCGACCAGGCCACCAAGGCCCTCGGCGTAGGTCGAGCGAAGCTTCTCGATCTCGCGGTATTCGAGGATCTTCTCGATCACCGGGTGCGCACCGCGGAGCTCCTCGAGGACGGTCGCGTCGGTCGAATAGCCCGTGCCGGTGCGGCGGCCGCGCGGGAGCCTCAGCTCCTCGAACAGCAGCGACTGCAGCTGCTTGGGCGAATTGATGCCAAAGTCGTGGCCGACGGCCTTGTACGCCTCGTCCTCGATGCGCGCGACCTCGCGCGCGAACTCTTCGCCGAGGGAGCGCAGATACGGGAGGTCGACCGCGATGCCGGCTTCCTCCATCTCCACGAGCACGTCGACAAGCGGCAGCTCGACGTCGCGGTAGAGGCGCTCGAGTCCGAGGCGCTCGAGCTCGACGGCGAACTGCTCGCCGAGCCGCGCGGCCGCGACCGCGCCGGCGCCCGCGCGCGCGAGCCGCTCGTCGAGCGTCGGCGTTCGGTAGGGATCCTTGCGGTCGGGCACCGCGAGCACCGGGACCTCGAGCTTGAGACGCTCCGCCGCCAGGTCCTCGAGCCCGTGATAGCGCCGGCTGGCGTTCACGAGGTAGCTCGCGATCATCGTGTCCATCACGAGCCCGCCGAGGTCCGCGCCGCTCCGCCGCAGCGCGCGCCGCGCGGTCTTCGCGTCGTGCGCCGTCTTCGCGATCGCCTCGTCGCGCAGTAGCGCCGCGATGGGGCCGGGCACGCCGTCCGGCGTCGCGAGGTACCAGGCGCGCTCGCCCGCGGCGAGCCCAAGGCCGACGAGCGCGGGATGGCGTCCCGTCGCGTCGACGTCCGCGTGGACCGCGACGGCCCCTACGGCGCGAAGCTCGCGCGCCACCGCGTCCGCGTCGACGTCCGCGACGAGCGCGGTCTCGACCGGCGGCGCGACCGCGGACGCCGCCTCGAGCCCGAGCGACAGCTGGCCTCTGTCGGGGGGCGCCGCCCCCCGGCCCCCGGTCGGCGCCGACAGATTCCCGTCGGCGGGCGGGAGGCGTGGGACAAGACTGCGGAACTCGAGGTCGCGGAAGAGCTCGAGCACGCCCGCGCGGTCGTAGCTGGTGCGGCGCGTCTTCTGGAGGTCGAGCCGCACCGGCAGGTCGGTCACGATCCGCGCGAGCTCGCGGCTGTTGAACACCTGAGCCTTGTTCGTCTCGAGCGCCTCGCGCAAGCGGGGCGTGAAGCGCGTCAGATCGGCGTAGACGCCTTCGAGCGTGGCGTTCTCCGCGATGAGCTTCGCCGCGGTCTTCTCGCCGACGCCGGGCACGCCAGGGATGTTGTCGGTCGTGTCGCCCTTCAGGGCCTTGTAGTCGACCATCTGCTCGGGGCGCAGGCCGTACCGCTGGCGGATCATCTCCTCGTCGTAGATCACCGTGTTCTGGAAGCCCTGGCGCGTCGTCATGAGCTTCGTGCGTGGCGTCACGAGCTGCAGGGGGTCGAGGTCGCCGGAGACGATGATCGTCTCCACGCCGGCCTTCTCGGCCTGCCGCGCGAGGGCGCCGATGACGTCGTCGGCCTCGTAGCCCGGCAACGAGTAGATGGGGATACCGAACTTCCCGAGCAGCTCCTTCACGCGCTCGATCTGGGGACGCAGCTCGTCGGGCATCGGCCGGCGCGTCGCCTTGTACGTCGCGTCGCGCTCGTGCCGGAACGTCGGGACGGGCAAATCAAAGGCTGCCGCGAGGTGCTGGGGGCTCGTCTGCTCGATCGACTTCAGGAGGATCGAGGCGAACCCGAACGTCGCGTTCGCGAGCTCGCCTTTCGTCGTCGTGAGCGGCGGCACCGCGAAGAAGGCGCGGTAGATGAGGCTGTTCGAGTCGATGAGGACCAGACGCTCGGCCACACCATCGAGTATCCGCCTCTAGGCGCTTCGCAGCCTCCGGTGGAGCACGAGCGCCAGGACCGCGAGCGCGATCGCGAGCGCGAGCCACACGAGCGGCGACGGCGTCGTCGGGGCGCGCTCGGGAGCGCCGAGCGCGACGGCGGTCGGCGCGGTCGTTCCAGTGTCCGCGCGCACGACCGGCGTGGGCGTCGGCGTGCCGGCGGCCGAGCGGTCGGACTCGGTGACGCTCTTCTGCGGCGGCGGGACCGACGCCGCTACGCCGAACGCCGGCGCGGGGACACCGGTCGGGATGCTCGGGACGCTCGGTCCGCTCGGACCCGCTGGGCCGGCGGCGCCCGCCGCGCCGGACGGACCGGCACTGGCGATCCCGCGGGCGCGGTCGCTCTGCACCTGCTCCGGCTGCGGCGCGAGCGCCGGCGCGGCGGCACCGCCGCTCGAGGTCTGGGTGAAGCTCGTCGTGAGGGCGGAGGCGATAAAGAGGAAGAGCGCTGCGCCGCTCCCGATGGTCGCGAGCGTTCGGAGCGGCGCGAGCCAGATCGGCACCGCGACCCGCGGCACGAGCGAGCGCGCGGGCACGGGCAACGGGAGCGCCGCGATGAGCCGCGCGGTCGCGCGCAGCTGCGCGAGGCGGGTGCGACACGAGTCGCACGCGGCGAGGTGCGACTCGACCGCGGCGCGCCGACCCCCGTCGAGTTCGCCGTCGAGGTACGCCGAGAGGTCCTCAAGCGGATGCATGGCTAGTCACAGCCTCCACTCTCTTCGACGCCGGCGGGCGCGATCGGTTCCCTCACCCGGCCGAGCCCCGCCAGCCCTTCGCGACGAGCGCGTTGCGTACGGCCAGCCGGCCCCGGTGGATGCGCGACTTCACGGTCCCGATCTCGACCGCGGTGATGACCGCGATCTCCTCGTATGCGAAGCCCTCGATGTCGCGCAACAGCAGGACCGTCCGCTGGTCGACCGGCAGCGTGGCGAGGGCGGCCTCGACGGCGGCGAGCGCCTCGCGATCGCCGACGATCTGCACGAGGTCGGGGCCGGGGGTGGCCGGCTCGGCCCAGGTGATCTCCGCGTCATCCGCGGGCGGGTCGAGCGGCAGCTCGGGATGCCGCTTTCGCGAGCGAAGCCGGTCGAGCGCGCGGTTGGTCGCGATACGGAAGATCCATGCGCGGAATGAGTCGCCCTCGAAGGCGCGGATCGAGCGCCACGCCGAGAACAACGCATCCTGGACGCAGTCCTCGGCGTCGGCACTCTCGCCCACGATCCGTTGCACGTGCCGGTAGAGCGGGCGCTCGACCTCTTTCGCGAGCGCCTCGAACGCGCGAGCGTCTCCGGCGCGTGCCTGCTTGATCAGACCAGCGTTCGCCTCTTCGAGGGGTGCGTTCATGCCGCCTCAACGCCGTTTCGGTAGATTCCGAGGGGGCGATGACAGAAGAACTGAGAAAGCGCGTCGTCGTCATCGGAGAGGACGACGAGCCGATCGCGGTATTGCTCCGCGACTCGATCAACGACGAGCAGGGCTACCAGGCGGTGGTGGTCTCAGACGGCGCGCTGGTGCTCGAGACGGTGCGCCAGGTGCACGCCGACCTTCTCATCCTCGACATCATGATGCCCGGGCTCAACGGACTCGAGGTCTACGACCGCGTCCGCGCGGATCCGGACGTCGAGAACATGCCCGTCCTCTTCGTGAGCGCCGTCTCCGCCGCCTACGACGACGAGTTCAAGAAGCGCGGCATCGAGGACGTCATCGACAAGCCGTTCGACCTGAACGACCTCCTCGAGCGTGTACGCGTAATGTGCCCAGCCGATGTCGGAGACAGGGCCTAGCGCGCGCGACCGAGGACGCTTCACGACGCTCGCGCGCGTCGCGACCGAGACCGCCGTCGCCGTCGGCGAGGCGATCGTCGTCGAGGACACCGCCATCGTCACCCGCAAGCGCGGCCGCGCGAACTTCGCCACGGCGGCGGACCACGCCGCGGAGAAGGCGGTCATCGAGCGCCTTCACGCGCACGATCCCGAGATCCCCGTGCTGTCCGAAGAGAGCGCGCGCAAGGAGCTGGCGAAGGCCGAACGCCTCTGGGTCGTCGATCCGATCGACGGGACCCTGAACTTCAGCCGGGGCCTTCCCTTCTACTGCGTCGTGATCGCGTACGTCGAGGACGGGCGCTCACGGGCTGCCGCGGTCCACGCACCACGGACGCGCGAGACGTTCAGCGCCGCGCATGGCGCGGGGGCGACGCGCAACGGCGTGCCGATCCACGTGTCGACCGTCGCCCGCCTCGCGGAAGCGTTCGCGGTCGCGAGCCTCCGTTTCGGCGCGACGAAGAAGAAGGACGACCGCTTCGTCGTGCTCAACTCGACGTGCGCGCGGCTCCGCGTGTTCGGCTCCGCCGGCCTCGAGATGTGCTACGTCGCGATGGGCCGTCTCGATCTCTTCGTCCACGAGGCGCTCTCGCCCTGGGACGTCGCCGCGCCCGCTCTCGTCGCGCGCGAGGCCGGCGCCGCCGTGGTCTCGCTCGCGACCGGCCGCGACGCCGCGTGGAACGAACGGCAGGTGGTGATCGCGAATCCGGCGCTCGCGCGTGCGGCCTCGGCGCTGCTCGCGAAACCTAGAATGTGATGCGGCCGGAGTGATGAAATGGCAGACATTACGGACTCAAAATCCGTTGGGCCGAAAGGTCCGTGAGGGTTCGAATCCCTCCTCCGGCACCGCGTGATGTCGCAGGACAACCGCGCCGCTGATCGCGAACTACAGGGGAGACTCCCGGACGCAGGGTTGCTTCCGCGGCGTCCACGGAGAGACGGCTATCGGCGACACCGACGGCGAGGTCAAAGATCTCATCCTCGGACAACGTCATGTCGTACCCGTTCAAGTTGAGGAAAGACCGGAGTAGAACGACAGCGGTGCGTTTGTTGCCATCGCGAAAGGGTGGTTCGCCGCGACGCCCCAGAGCAAGGTCGCCCCCTGGCGGACGATGTCCGCGTTCTCGTAGGCCCCGGCGTTCTGCGGCCGGGCGAGGGCGGACTCAAGTTGTCCGAGGTTGAGCAGCGCGTCCTTCGCCCGGTCCACCGAGACCTCGACCGCTTCGGCGTAAGCGTCAAACGCGTCGTCGAGGTCGAGATACTCGGTGGCCAAGCCCTACTTTCGGTCGTACTCGGCGAGGCGCCGCAGGACCGCCCGGTCTCGCCGTGCAGCGTTACGGATGATCGCCCGACGTGCCTCTCGCGGGGTGACGGTCACGGCCTCGAGGACGATCCGTCCGGCTCGGTCCACCCTGGGCTGCACGAGGTCACCATCACGGAGATTGGCTTGGGCGAGCACCTCGGGCGGCAGCGTCACGACGCTGCTGTTGCCGACCTTGCGCACATGAATCACAGCCATGCTCGCGTCTCCGGCCGCTACTGTATATACAGTAGTCACGTCTGTCAAGCACGATGGCGACACCAAATCCGGATCCACGCCTAGGCCGGTGACATGGATGTGGGAGGCAAATGCAAATCGCGCTCGGACGTGCGTAAGCTGGGCCTGACCCCACCGGTGTGCGATCCAGCGACTACACAACTCCGCTATGGCGGATCGCCGCGCGCCGCTACCGCAAGAGACGCTCCCGGGCGGACGGGCCATCGGGCAGCTGACGCAGAGCTTCAATCGCAAGCCTTCGTGCCTCGGCCCACTGCGGTGCGTTCTTGAGGGCTTCGTCGGTCCAGAGCTCTACGTTGTCTTCGGCGGTCATCCCTGCGAAGAGTTCGTCCACCGCCGACACTGCGTCGCTCTGTATCGGCGTCAGCATTGGCCGAGACGCGCGATAGGCGTCGGAGACCGACTCACCAAGATCGTCGCAATCTATGCGTAGGCGCACGAGTCGTTCGATCTGAGCATCTGCGTCTGCCGCTACGTTGCGAAGAGCCAATCGCAGCAGACTCATGACTCCATCGAATTCGATGTGAATCACCATGATCGAAAGGCTAGTGCGAAATCCATGCAGGATGCGTGAATCGATACCACGAGGGGGCGACGTCTTTGCCGGCCGCGAGGCGACCTGCTACCCGCCTCGGTTATTGGTAGGCCGGTTCTTATGCACTGCTCGGTTCAAAGCCGGTACCGGTTCGTGCGCGAGAACTTCGCGAGGGGCCACTTCTCTCGACCGCATCGCAATGACGGAAGAGTGCCCGAGGGTTTCGAATCCCTCCTCCGGCAGCGATCAGCTGAGCGGCAGCCTCACCCGCACCGTCGTGCCCTTCCCCTCCCCCTCGCTCTCGAGCGCGAGCGAGCCCCCATGCGCCTCGGCGACGAGCTTCGCCACGTAGAGCCCCACGCCCATGCCCGCGAACGTCGCCGCCTCGCCGTTACCGCGCACGTACGGGGCGGCCAGCCGCGGCAGGTCGTCGGCGAGGACGCCGATCCCGTCGTCCGCGATGGTCAGGACCGCCTCGCCGTCGCGAGGCACGAGCGCGACCCGCACCGCACCGCCGTTCGGCGAGTACTTCACCGCGTTGCCGATGAGATTGAGCAGTAGCTGCTCGAGCCGGGACGGGTCGCCCTCGTACCGCAGCTCCGCCGGCGCGTCGACCGAGAAGCGGTGCCGGCCCTCCTCCTCTGTCGCCGCGACGTAGCGCTGGGCGACGTCGCGGACCACCGCCGAGAGGTCGAAGGGCAGGGTCTCCATACGCAGCGTTCCGCGCTCGGCGCGGGACACCGACAGGAGGTCGTTCACGAGGCTGTTCATGCGATCGACCTGGCGCTCGATCGCCGCGAGGTTCCGCTCGAACGACGCCTCGTCGATCGGGGCGCCCTTGTCGCGAGCGCGCCGGAGGCGCGAACGGAGGAGCTGCGCGAGCGCCTTCAGCGGCGTGAGCGGGGTGCGCAGCTCATGCGAGACGATCGACAGGAACTGTTCCTTTTCGTGCTCGGCCCGCCGGATCTCGGTGAGGTCATGGATCGTCGCGACCGCGGCCACGATCGCGTCGCCGGCACCGCGGACCGGCCCGGCCTTCACCTCGAGCTCGCGACGCGCGCCGTCGCGCGGGTCGACGATCGCGTAGGTGCCGCTTGAGCGATCGCCGGCGAGCGCGCGCGCGAGCGGCGTATCGCTCGGCGCGACGAGATCGCCGTCGCGAGGCTCGCGGAGCTGCAGGGTCGCCGCGAGGTCGGCGAGCGGGCGGCCGATATCGGCGTCGTCGAGGCCGGTGAGCTCGCGCGCCGTCCGATTCATTCCACTCAGCGTTCCCCCGGGCTGTGCGACGAGGACACCGTCCCCGAGCTCGTCGAACAGCGCCCGCATGAGCTCGCGCTGCTCCACGACGAGGGCATGTGCCCGCGTGTTCAGGACGGTCGCCGCCGCGAGCGCGGCGAGGACGTGCGCGACCTCTATGTCTTCCTCGTCGAACGAGCGCGCCGGATCTTTCGAGTACACGTTGAGGGCGCCGATGAGCTCATCGCCGTCGACGACCGGTACCGCGAGGACCGTCGCCAGGCCCTCGGCCTTCACGAGCGCCGCGTCGGCGAGCGGCCGGCTCGCGACGTCGATCACCACATGCACGCCCGGCCCCCGGTAGGTCGCGCGCGCGAGCGCCATCGGGATCCGCTGCGCCGCGGCGTACGCGTTCGAGAGGCCGGACTGGCTGGCGATCACGAGGGCGTCGAGGGCATCGTCACGCAGCATCAGGGCGGCGCCGTCGGCGGCCTCGATCGCCCGCGCCGCGTCCACCAGCGCCCTCGTCCGCGCTGCGAAGTCGAGCCCCCGCATGATCGGGATCGTCGCCTCGTGGAGCTGGGCGAGGCGCTCCTTCGTGGGCATGGCCCCGCCCTGCGCATTGGCCGTGCCATCCGTACCTCGGCTACGCACCGACGGTGCGAGCGAGCGCCGGGAGCTCCCCGACCCGTCGGATGAAGTGCCGGGCGCCGGCCGCGCGGTAGGCGTCGACCTCGTCCGGCCCGCACAGGATGACCGGCGTAACCGGCCGCTCTCTGCCCAGTGCCGTCCGGGCATAGCGCTGCGCCATGCGCAGGTCGTCGAGCGTGTCCCCTACGGCAAGCGCGCCACGCGCGTCCAGCGCGGTCATGACCCGGGCGAGCAGCGCGGGATCGGGCTTGTGGCCGTCGTCGTCGGTCGCGACGGCGAGGCCCTCCCCGAACGGAAGCCGAGCGCGGACCTGGGCGAAGTCGGCCGCGGTCCGCCCGGTGACGACGCCGATCTTCGTGATGCCGAGGGCCGCGAGGTCCTCGAGACCGCGGCGCTCGAGGAGCACCGTCTCCTCGGCGGCGAGGCCGTGTGCGAGGTGGAGGCGCGGCGCCACGCCGTACCGCTCGGCGGCCACGGCGCTGCCGTTGTAGAGCTCCTCGAAGACGCCGCGCACCTCCTCCCAGCTCCAGCGCAGGGCAGGGCCGGCCGCGCGGGCGAGCTCGTCCCGGGTCCGGCGCGCCGCCCGCTCGGCGGGCTCCGCGTGCCGGGCCCGCGCGCGCGTGGACACGCCTGGCGCGGCGAGGAGCCACGCGAGGAGGCCGTAGGCGAGATCCCAGTCGTTGTTCCAGCTGCCGCCGCGGTAGAACGCGCGCACCGTCGCGCGATCGACGGCCGGGCCATCGTCGCGGACGCCGGCCTCGCGGACGAGGAAGTGCTGGACCGTTCGGATGACCGCCTCGGTGTAGGAGCGGTCGGTGTCGACGAGAACGCCGTCGACGTCGAAGACGACCGCGTCGAACGTCAACGCGGGAGCACGACCTCCACCACGTCGCCCCCGACCTCGCGCGCGACCGCCTCGGCCAGCTCGGGCGAGGGCTTCGCGCGGAACGAGGTCTGCACGCGCCGCATCCCGCCGCCGTTGCGCGGGAGCTCGAGCACGACCTGTGAGGTCCCCGCGTGGTCTTTGAGCACTTCCTGGATCTTCTGGAACAGCGCGATCGATCTCTCGTAGTCAAGGACTTCTCTGAACCGGACGATCAGCTGAGACGACGAGGCATCAGCCGACGACGGATGGGACGACTCTAAGGAGAGGTGTCGAGCCTGCGCTGTAGGGGTCGGCGACGGGACGTCCACGCCTCCGTAAGCAGGCCCGTTACCTCGACGAGGAGTCGTCCCGGACGTCGTCGGCTGCTCTGAGCCGTTGCCGTTGCGTCCAAACTTCGCTCGTTTCGCGAAGAACGCGCGGCGCTCCTCGGCGACGCGCTTGATCTCGCCGATGCCGGCCTCATCGAAGCGGACGGCGTGCTCGCACAGGAGCTTCGGTTCCTCCTCGCGCTGCTCGACGCGGGCCAGGACGAGGAGGATCTCGTCCGCGTTCCAGAGCCCGGCGGTCGCCTCGTACGTCCGTGGGAACACCGTGACCTCGACGCTGCCGGTGAGGTCCTCGACCTGCGCGAACATCATGAGCTGCTTGTTCTTCGTGATGTGCTTGCGCGCGCTCGTCACGACGCACGCGATCGTCACGAGGTCGTCCCCCGCATCGCGGAGCTCGGCGAGGTAGGCGGTGACGACGTCGCCCATCTTCGGCGCGAGCGCCTGAAGCGGATGTTCCGACAGGTAGATCCCGAGCAGCTCCTTCTCCCAGCCGAGGAGATCCTTCCGGGGCGCCTCGGGACCCGTGAGCGCGCCGCCGAGCGCCACCGTCGCGGCGAGATCAAAGAGCCCGACCTGGCCGCTCGCACGGTCGCGCTGCTCGCGCTGCGCCGTCGAGAGCGTGGCATCGAGGTTGTTGAGCTGCTGCTGGCGCGGCCCGAAAGCGTCGCAGGCGCCGCACTTGATGAGCGACTCGATCACGCGTTTGTTCGCGCGCAGAAGGTCGATGCGCGCGCAGAGGTCCTCGAGGGAGCCGAACGGCCCGCCCTCCTTCCGCGCGGCCACGACGCCCTCGACCGCGCCCTCGCCCACGTTCTTCACGGCGCCGAGCCCGAAGCGGATCCCCTTGGGCGTGATCGCGAAGTCAAGGTCGGACTCGTTCACGTCCGGCGGCAGCACCGCGATCCCCATGCGGCGACATTCGGCGACCGCGATGGCGACACGGTCCGGGTTCCCCATCTCCGCCGAGAGCACGGCCGTCATGTACTCGGTCGTGTAGTTCGCCTTCAGGTACGCGGTGTGGTACGCGATCAACCCGTAGATCGCGGCGTGGGCGCGGTTGAACCCGTATCGCGCGAACGGCTCGAAGTCCTTCCAGACCGCCTCGATGACGTCGGCATGCACCCCGCTCCTGATCGCGCCGGCGACGAACTTCACCTTCTGCGCGTCTAGCTTTTCGCGGATCTTCTTGCGGACGGCGTAGCACAGGACGTCGGCCTCGGCGAGCGTGAAGCCGGCGAGCGCTTGCGTCACCGCCATCACGTCCTCCTGGTAGACCATGACGCCGTACGTCGAGCGGAGCACCGGCTCGAGCGTGGGGTGCGCGTACGTCACAGGCTCCTCGCCGTGCTTGCGCTTGATGTACGTCGGGATGTAGTCCATCGGGCCAGGTCGAAACAGCGCGACCATCGCCATGACGTCCTCGACGCGGTCGGGCTTGAGCTCGCGTATATAGCGCCGCATGCCCGCGGACTCGAGCTGGAACATGCCCGTCGTCTCGCCCGTGCCCAGCAGATCGAACGTCTTCTTGTCGTCGAGGGGGATCTCCTCGCGGCGGATCCGCACGCCGCGGTCGCGCTCGATGAGGCGCAGCGCCTGGTCGAGGATCGTGAGGTTCGCGAGACCGAGGAAGTCGAACTTCAAGACGCCGAGCTTCTCGAGCTGCTTGTCCTCGTACTGCGTCTGGATGGCGTTCACGTTGCCCTTCGAGCGCTCGAGAGGCACGAGCTGCGTGAGCGGCTCGCGGTTGATGACGACGCCCGCGGCGTGCGTCCCGGTCGAGCGCACGAGGCCCTCGACCTTCTCCGCGAGGTCGAGGAGTCGCGCGACGTGCGGCTCCTGCTCGAGCGCCTGCAGCTCGCCGACCATGCGGCGGGATTCGGTGAGCTCGACGCCGAAGGGGATCGTCTTCGCGACGCGGTCGGCCTCACCGTACGGCATGCCGAGCACGCGCGCGACGTCACGGACCGCGGCCCGCGCGAGCATGGTGTTGAACGTCCCGATCTGCGCGACACGGTCGGTCCCGTACTTCTGGGTCACGTACGCGATGACCTCGTCGCGACGGGCGTCCATGAAGTCGACGTCGATGTCCGGCGGAGTGAACCGCTCGAGGTTGAGGAAGCGCTCGAAGATGAGGCCGTACCGCAGCGGATCGATGTCGGTGAGGCCGATCGCATAGTTCACGAGCGACCCGCCCGCCGACCCGCGGACCGCGGTGAGGATGCCTCGCTCCTGCGCGAAGCGGATGAAGTCTTGCACGATGAGGATGTAGCCGGCGTACCCGGTCTTGGCGATGATCGCGAGCTCGCGATCGATGCGCTCCCTGAGCTCCGGCGTGAGGGCGCCGTACTTCGCGGCGACGCCCGCTTCGGCGAGCGCACGCAGGTGCTCCTCGGGTGTACGGCCGGCGGGGACCTCAAAGTGGGGCAGGCGCAGCTCGCCGAGGGGCAACCGGAGGTCCACCTGGTCCGCGATGCGGAGCGTGTTCTCGAGCGCCGTGGCGTCGTCCGGGAAGAGCTCGGCCATCTGCGCGGCGGTCTTCATGTAGAGCTCGGGGTGGTCGATCATCTTCAAGCGATCGGGCGTGTCGACCGTCTTCCCCGACTGGATGCAGACCATGATGTCCTGCGCCTCGGCGTCCTCGGCGCTCACGTAGTGGATGTCGTTCGTCGCGACGAGCGGGATCCCCGTCCGCCGGGAGACCTCGCGGATGCCCTCGTTCACGCGCCTCTGCTCCTCGATGCCGTGGCTCATGAGCTCGAGGTAGTAGTTGCCGTCGCCGAAGATCTCCGCATGCTCGCGGGCGACCGCGCAGGCGGCCTCGATGCCTTCGTCGCTGATCGCGCGCGCGAGCTCTCCCTGAAGGCAGGCCGACAGGGCCACGAGCCCCTTGGAGCGCTCGCGGAGGACGTCCTTGTCCATGCGCGGGCGGTAGTAGTAGCCGTCGAGATGGGCG
>Ga0209058_1002693_pt1 | contig 14527 bp, 10 predicted proteins | sample GraSoiAngelo_147_FD_185904 | JGI IMG/M metagenome (GOLD analysis project Ga0209058, IMG submission 185904) | Grasslands soil microbial communities from the Angelo Coastal Reserve, California, USA - 14_1009_05_40cm (SPAdes) (version 2) | ecosystem: Environmental > Terrestrial > Soil > Grasslands ... | reverse complement strand
TACCGATTGTCAGTCATTTGTCAGTCGGACCTTCAAAAGGTCTCGCGCCCGGCAGGACTCGAACCTGCGACCCCCGGCTTAGAAGGCCGGTGCTCTATCCAACTGAGCTACGGGCGCGTGTAAAGATCGTAGCATCCCTCGGACGAGCTCGGAGACCCCGTCGCGAATCCAGTCGAATCGGCATCAGCATTGCTGACCTGCAATGTCCAGATGTCACTTCGCGTCGTCGCGCTCGCCGCCTCACTGGCCGCGCTGCCGATCGCCGCGACCGATGACGGCGCGTCGACTGGCAGGCCGCGCACGCAGACGCTCGCGATCGAGGACGGCGCCCGCCTGCTCGTCATCTCCCCGCATCCCGACGATGAAGTGATCGCTGCAGGTGGATTGATTCAACGCGTCCGCACGGCTCATGGCGACGTTCGCGTCGTGTACTTGACCGACGGCGAGAGCTACCAGGCCGGCGTCAGGATCGAAGAGCACGTCGCCGATCCGAAAAGCTCGGACTATCGCGTGTACGGTGTCCACCGTCAGCACGAAGCGCGCGCGGCGCTCGAAGCGCTCGGCGTCGAACGCGGCGCGCTGACATTCCTCGGCTTCCCGAACGACGGCCTCAGTCGCCTGATGACGACCTACTGGTCGGAGCGGCGGAACGCGTTCGTGTCGCCGTACACGCGCCGCGACCGGCCGCGTCCGTCGGAAATCGTCGTGCCGGCGACGAGATATCGCGGCGAGGATCTCACGCAGGAGCTCGCCGCCATTATCGGCAGCTTTCATCCGACCATGCTCGCGGTCCCGCGGAAGGAGGATCAGCACGCGGACCACTGCGCCGCGTGGTACTTCACCGCCGATGCGCTGGGCGACGTCCGGCGCGTCGAGGCCGATTTCCGCGCAGACGTGCTGAACTACGTGATCCATTTCAACTCGTGGCCGTTCGAAGACGAGTCGGCGCTGCTGCCGCCGCCGGATCTTCCAGCCGGACCATCCGGCTGGCTGACCGTGCCGCTTACCGCGGCGGAAGCCGCGCGCAAGCGCCGGGCGCTGCAGAAATACGAGAGCCAGATGCGGATGATGGACTGGTTCCTCATGACGTTTGCGCGGCGCAACGAGCTGTTTTCGCGGCCGCCGGCGTTTCGCGTCGTCCTGCCCATCGCGCGCAATCCCTGCGCCGCGTTCGCCGAGCCCGCGGCGCCGCGCGCGAAATGACGACGGGCACGCGTCTCGAGGCGCTCGACGTGTTTCGCGGCTCTACCGTAGCCGCGATGATTCTCGTCAGCACGCCGGGCAACTGGGACGCGGTGTACTGGCCGCTCGAGCACGCCGCGTGGCACGGCTGGACGCCGACGGATCTCGTTTTTCCATTCTTTCTGTTCGCGATGGGGGCCTCCGTGCCGATTGCGCTGGCGCGCCGGCGCGCGCAGCCGAGGCGCGTGCGGCACCACGTCGGTCGCCGCGCGCTGATCCTCTTCGGGCTCGGCCTGCTGCTGAACGCGATGAACGCGCCGTCGCCGCTCGTGTGGTCCACGTTTCGCATTCCCGGCGTGCTGCAGCGTATCGCCATCGTGTTCGTGATCATCGCGTGGCTCACGGAAAAGCGATCGCGATCCGTTCAGATTGGCGTGGCGGCAGGAGTGCTGCTCGTTTACTGGGCGGCGATGATGCTCGTTCCGGTTCCCGGCTTCGGTCCGGGAGTCCTGACGCCGAACGGCAACCTCGCATCATTTCTCGATCGTCTCGTGCTGCGAAGACACCTCGCCTTCGGCACCTGGGATCCCGAGGGCATTCTCAGCACCGTTCCCGCTATCGCCACCGCACTGTGCGGCGTCTTTGCCGGCGACTGGTTGATCGACCCGGCGGCTCGCCCTCATCGCGCGCTGTCGCTGTGGGCCGCGGGCGCAATCGCGACCGTCGCCGCGCTCATGTGGGACCTCGTCTTTCCGATCAACAAGAACCTGTGGACCAGCTCGTTCGCGCTCTTGGCGGCCGGCGTCGCCACCCAGCTGCTGGCGGTTTGCTATTGGGTGCTCGACGTGCAGGGAGTGAAAGGGTGGTCATTGCCGTTCGTCGCATTCGGGCGCAACGCGCTGGCAGCATACTTTCTGTCGGTCTCGCTCGACACGATCATGACGCGTTGGGCGGTCGCGGCGCCGGAAGGCTCGCTCAAGTGGAGCCTCTACACTCACGCCTTCGAATCGCCGCTCGCGCCGTGCTGCGGAATGGAGCTGGCGTCGATGGCGTACGCGATTGCCTACGTCGCGCTCTGGGCCGTCGTCGTGATCATCATGTATCGGCGCCGCATCTTCGTGGGTATTTGACGGGCACCCGCCGCGTGAACCGCTCGCGCGAACCCGAAACAGAGAGTCGCAGATTGTCCTTCACCACAATGACCGCTCGCGAAATGCGCGATCGAGCGCATTTCCTTTCCGAGATCGTGAGAAACCGCACGAGCGTCGGCGCGCCGAAGAGCAGCGCGTCGTAATCCTTGCTCGCCGCCGCCGACACCTGCGGCGACGTCGCCGCCATGTGTGCCGCCTGCGCCTCCGCTTCCGACGGCGCCTGCACGGTCGGCACGCCCATCAGCCGCAGCAGGTCGCGCGCCTCCGAGACCATCTCCTTCGTCAGCCGCGACGTCATCGTCGCCTTCGAGTACGCCGCCGCCATGTCGCCGCGCTCCAGCGCCGCCACGCGTTCTTCTTCATAGCGCGATCTGACCGCGCCCTTCGAATCCTTCAGCGGCGTGCCGTCGCGCAACCGGATGAGCGCGAGGAACTGATAGAGCTCGCCGTTGCCGTCGACGGCGAGCGTCTGGCCATGCAGCGCGTCGAGCGCGATCGTGTCCTTCGTGATGATCGGCGTGAGGAGAACGCCCACGCGGCGTCTACGCGGGGCGGTAGATCGTCAGATGGAACCCGTCGGGATCGTCCACTGCGAAGCTTCGCCCGCCCCACGACTGGTCCGTCGGCTCCTCGGTGAGCTTGTGGCCGTCCGCTTTCACCCGTCGCGCGAGCGCATCGATGTCCTGAATCGTCGTGCACCACACGCGCACGGCGACGCCGCGCTGGCGGTCGCGCCCCTTTGCCCAGTCGTCCTGCGACAGGCCGAGTCGGCAGACGCCGGCTTTCAGCATCACACCCTGCAGCTTTCCGTTCTCGCCGTTGTACTTCTCGTCGACGACGAAGCCGAGAACGTCGGTGTAGAAGCGCACGCTGCGCTCGATGTCGGTCACGGTGAAGATCGGCTCGACCGAGCGCAGCCGCAGCGTTTCACGCGCGCTCGTGCGCCGATCGGGTTGGGTGGCCATGCATCCTCCTTCGCGTCGAATTCTATGCCGCAAAGGCCCAACTCTTGCCTGATCCGTCCCGGCCACCCTCGGGAGCGGCGCGGCCTCCAATCCGGAGTCGGCCATGCCGGCGGGCGGGCGCCGCCAAGTCGTTGAGCCACAGGGCCGCACGGCCTTGGCGGGTGGAACGGGACTGTGTCATGGCGAATCCGGTCGAAAGCGTCGATTACAGAGTTCGCAGGACAGCCGACAAGAATGCGGCTGGCGCCGTGCCGGCGCGCCATGCCGCCGTCGTCGATTTCCTGCAGCTGCTCGGACGCGCCGCCAGGCAGTTTCACACGTACCCCGCCGCAAGCCCCTTGTGCACCGACGCGATCGACGCATGCCATCGGGCATTCATGACGCTCGGGCTCGATCAGCCGCTGGTCTTCCGCGTCGCGCCGCGCGAGCTCCTGCTCGACGACGACGCGGTCGGACGCGGCACGATCATCGAGCAGGAATTGTCGCGGCCGCTGCATCGCGCGCGCGTGGCGTCGCTGGAGATCGATCGCGCGGTGTCGATTCGCGACTGGTCGCAGTTCTGCGGAATCCTGACCGCATCTGCGCGCGCATCGCGGTCGAAGGCGACGCTCGCGGAGCTGCTGCTCGACGCCGGCGTCGGCGCCATCGTGCCGCGCGTGACGCCGCGGCCCGAGCTGTTCGAAATCGGCGCGCCCGCGCCCGCCGTGCAGGCGCTCGTCGAGCGCGAGCGCTCGCGCCAGCGTCCGCTCGGCGCGTCCGCCGCACAGCACTTGTATCCGGCCGACAAGGGATGGGCGCGAGTCGATCCGGCGGTCGGATACGAATCGATCTCGCTCGTCGATCTCGCGGTCCTCGTCAACGATCCGGCGGAGCTGGCCGCGATGCTGACGCGGTTGACCGACGAGGAGCCGGCGGATGGCGGCTCGACCGTCGCCGCGCTCGAACAGCGCTACAGCGACGTCGTGATGCTGATCGGCGCGCTCGATCCGCGGCTCGGACGGATGTTGTACTCGAAGCTCGCGCGCGCCGTGCTCAATCTCGACTCCGATCGGCGACGCGCACTGCTGCGCCGCGCCATCCTTCCCGATCTGCTCGACGGCCGCCGCGACGGCGACGTCGTGCTCGGCGAGTTTCCTGACGTCGATCTCGCGGACGCGCTCTGTCTCCTGCTCGATCTCGAAGCGGCCGCGCCGGAGCTGCTGCCCGTCGCGCTGGACCGGCTGCGGCTCGCGCCGGAGCGCCGGAACGCGGTCGTGCCGCTGATACGGGCGAAGTTGGAGGGACGCGTGTCCTCGGGCGAGGCCGCCGATCGCTGGTCGGCGTCCGGACTCGATCGGCACGCCGGCGCACTGACGCGCGTCGAGACCGGAACGGCGAAGAATTTCAGCGAGTTCGCCGCGTTCGACCTGTCGCTCAACGAACATGCGGCGGCGGCGCTGGCGAACGTGCGCGACGCGATCGTGACGACCGATCGCATCGACGCGCAGCTGACGTGCGCCCTCGGCCTCGCGAGAATCGAGCCGAACCCCTCGGTGGTCAGCTCGATTCTGAGTCGCGCGGTGATCGCGCTGCAGTCGCTGACGCGCGAACAACGGTGGCAGGACGTGACCCGCACCGTCGCGCGTCTCGGCGATCTCGCGTCGGAGCTGACGGCGTCGAGGCCGGACGTCGCGAAGGCGGTCCGAGACGCGCTCACGCGCTTCTGTGATCGCGATACGCTCGTTCGCCTCGCGCAGCTGGCGGCCAGCGAGCCGGGCCGGACCTACGCGTCGGCGATCGTCGCCGCGCTGGGGCCGTCGATCGTGCCGACGTGGCTCACGCTGCTTGACGTGCCCGCCGATCGCGCGCGCATCCGGCCGATTGCGTCGATGCTCTCCGATTGCGCCCGTCACGTGGCTCCGGCCGTGGCCGAACGGCTGCCCGTCCTCGCCAGCGACGCGGCGCGCACGGCGTTGACCGTGCTGGGATTCGCCGGCGCCGGTTACGAGTCGGCGATCGTGCAGCACGTGGTCGCGTCCGACGAGCCGCGCACCCGCGAAGCGCTTCGCGCTCTGGCCCGCATCGGTTCGGCGAAGGCCGCGGCGCTCATCGTCGCACAGCTGGAGCACGGACCGGCGGTCGTCCAGCCGGCCGCGGAGGAAGCGCTGTGGCGTCTGCCGGCGGCAACGGCGCTCGCCAGAACGCGCGAGCTGCTCGGGCGCCGCGAGTTCGTCACGCGCCACCCGCACGCGGCGGCGCGGCTGCTCGAGCGCGCCGCGCAGAACTCCGGCGACGACTTCGATCCGGTGCTCGAGAACCTGATGTCGCTGCGGTTTCATTTCTGGAGCCCGGCGGTCGCGCGCGTCGGCAGCAAAGCGCGGAATCTGCTGCAATGAGCGCACACGAGCCCGCCGCCGATCCGCATCGCATCCTCAAGACGTTTTCCGCGCTTGGGACGTTGACCGCGATTTACCCGCCCGGCCATCCGCTCATTACCGAGAAGCTGCGTGAAGCGGACGAGACCATTCGCCACCACCTGAAAGACGATGATGCGCTCCGCATCGACATCATCCGCGGCGTGGTGCACCTGAACGGCGTTCCGAGCGAGGGACGCGGCGACGGCCACGACGGGTTGCCGATCGACAGCCTTCACATTCGACGCGGCGTCTCCGTCGACGAGATCGCGACGCTGGCCGCGTTTCTGGGGCGGGGCAAGCTCGCGCTCGACAGCCCGGTCGCGGCGCAGCTGACCAGCCGCGGCGTCGAGCACATCTCGGTTGCGCGCCTCGTGCCGCTCGACACTCGCTGGCGCGCGCACCAGTGGCCGGAACGACCGACCGAGGTGCTCGATCCCGATTACGAGGAATCGCTCGCGCTGGCGCAGCAGGCGTTCGAGCAGCTGTCGTCGGATCGTCTCCTCGACATCCGGACCGTTCGCGATCTCGTCCAGCTGCTGATGTGCCGCGTGGCCACGAGCAATGCGGCGCTCGCGCAGATTCTCGCCGTCAAGCAGTACGAGAACCTGACCTATTGCCACTCGGTAAACGTCGCGGTGCTCAGCCTGCTGCTCGGCAAACAGCTCGCGCTCGATGAGGAGACGCTCGCCATCCTCGTCGAGGCGGCGGTGCTGCATGACGTGGGGAAGACCCGCATCCCGCTCGAACTGGTGAAGAAACCCGGAGCGCTCGACAAGCGCGAGCGCAAGTTGATGGAGGCGCATCCGGTCCTCGGCGCGGAACTGCTCGCCGAGATCGACGGCCTGCGTCCGCTGACAGCGCTCGTCGCGCTCGAGCACCACCGCAGCGTCGTCGGCGGCGGGTACCCGGACCTGGGCGACGGGGTCGTGCCGCACGCGCTGAGCCAGATCGTGTCGGTCGCGGACATCTACGAAGCGGTTACCGGCGCGCGATCGTATCAGTCGCCGACGCCGCCCGAGCGCGCGTGTCTTCTGCTGGCGCGCCTCGCCGGCAGCAAGCTGAACGCCGCGCTCGTGAAAGCCTTCGTGAACGCCATCACGTTTTTCCCGATCGGCTCGATCGTACGCACCAACCGTGGAGAGCTCGCGGTCGTGATTCGAACGAACGCCGACGATCCGCTGCATCCGGTCGTCGAGCTCGTCGACGAGGACATTCGTGGGGCACTCGGCGCCGTCGACACACGCGCGCGCGACGCCGACGGCGGCTACCAACGTCACGTGATCGAAACCGTCGCCGCGCCGGGCGAAGCGGTAGACATCAGACGCTTCCTGCCAGCCGCGCGCATTTCTTAACTCCCGCCGGTGTTGCTCGGCGCGGGCGCGCCTCGCGACGGCTCGAGGCTGGCACGCGTCACCACCAAGACATCTGGTCGATCGCGAAGCGGTGGCGTAATCTGGGCGGATGTCACGCAGATCGCGAGAGCTGCTGCTCGTGATCGTCGGACTGACGCTCGCCACAGCCGCGATGCACTGGCGGCTGATCGCGTCCGCGTCGCACGCCATTCCGCTCGAGCGGCGCGACCCGCTGCTGAACGCCTGGATTCTCGCCTGGGACGCCGATCGGTTCCGCCACGGGCTTCGCGGCCTCTGGGAGATGCCAATCCTCTATCCGTTCCACGACACGCTCGCGTTCACCGAGCATCTGCTCGGCGTCGCGGTGTTCGCCGCGCCGATCGAGTGGGCGACCGGCAACCCGATCCTCAGCTACAACGCGATCTTCTTCGCGTCGTTCGTCTTTGCCGGCGCAGCGATGTTCGTGTTCGCGCGCGCGCTCACTGGGCGCGTCGGCGCGGCGGTCGTCTCCGCAGCGATCTTCGCGTTCTACCCGTACCACGTGGCGCAGGCCGGTCACCTGCAGACGATGATGACCGGCTGGATGCCGCTCGCGCTTCTCGGGCTGCATCGCTACTTCGATACACGATCGCGGCCGGCACTCGCCGGCGCGGCGATCGCGTACTGGCTCGAGGCGATGTCGAACGGCTATTACCTGTTCTTCTTCGGCTTCGCGATCGTGGTCGTCTGCGTGTGGGGCGTGTGGCGAACTTCGCGCGCACTGCGCATGCGCGTGCTCGGCGATCTGACGGTGGCCGCGATCGCCGTCGGCGCGCTGTATGCGCCGATTGCAATCAAGTACTTCGACGTCCGCCAGCGGTACGAGCTCGTGCGCCCGGCCGACGACATCGCCCGATTTGGTGCCGACGTCGGTTCGTACCTGACGATGCCGCCGGCGGTCGCGGAGCACATGCACGTCGAGCTCACGCATTTTCCGAAACCGTCGGGATCCGAAGAGCGGCACGACGGCATGCTGTTTCCGGGCTTCGCGATGGTCGTCCTGGCAGCAATCGGAATAGTGTCGGCGCGGCGAGACATGGCGGCACTGTATTTGTCGATTGCCTCGATCGGGTTCGTGCTGTCGCTCGGGCCCGCGCCTACCGTGTGGGGTCACACGTTCGCGACCGCCGGCCCGTACGCGTGGCTCCTCGCGGCGGCGCCGATCCTCGACAGCCTGCGCGTGCCCGCACGGCTCGCGATTCTCGTGTACCTCGGGCTGTCGGTGCTGGCGTCGTTCGGCGCGGCGGCGCTGCTGACCGGCCGATCGGTGCGCGCGCGATCGATCGTGTGCGGTTTGCTGGTCGCGTTCGCGCTCTTCGAAGGATACGGCGCGGTCCCGATGGTCGAAATCGGACGCCGCGGGCGGACCCGCGATAACGGCCTCTATGCGTGGCTCGCGAGACAGCCCGCGGGAGCAGTCCTCGAGTTGCCCATCGCGCGGCTCGACAACGATTACCGCGGATTCATTTATCAGTACAACACGCTCGTCCACGGGCATCCGCTGGTCAATGGCTGGACGGGGTACAGCACCGATCTTCAGCAGTGGCTCGGAGACGCCGCGTCGTCGCCCCTGAGGAGTTCACCGCTCGCTGGAGACGGTCTCGATCTGCTGCGCGGGCTTGGCGTCGGCTACGTCGTCGTGCACCCCGACGATTTCGATCCGCAGGAAAACGCGCGACCCGTGCTGCAGGGCATTCTCGACGCACGATCGAAATGGACGGACCTGCGTCAATTCGGATCGGTGTATGCGTTCACGCTGGCGCCGTCCGCGCCGATCGAGCCTGTGCCGCCGCTCGACGCGATCGATCCGACCGCGATCCACGTATCGGCGTCGCATGCGAACGAAGACGTCGCGAACCTGTTCGACGGCAATCCCAGGACACGCTGGACGACGGGCGAACCGCAGGAAGGACGCGAGTGGCTCGAGCTCGCGTTCGATCGCGAGAGGGATGTGCGCCGGGTGCGCTTCGTGCTGCATCCGAGCGATTTCCGTGATTATCCGCGAGGGCTCGAGATCGACGCGGTCGACGGCGCCGTACGAACTCCATTGTTTCGTGGCAGCGTGATGATCGCGTTCGGCCGCGGGCTGGCCATCGATCCGATGCGGCCGCCCGTCGACATCGTGCTGCCGCCGCACAACGCGCGCGCGCTGCGCATCGCGCAGACCCTATCGTCGTCGGGATGGTGGTGGTCGATCGACGAGCTCAGTCTTTATACGGATCGAGCTCGTTCCGGCCCGCCATGACGACTGCACGGGGCTTCAATCGATGGAGGACGCGGATCGTGCCGGCGTGCGCGCTGAGCACCGAGTCGAGCGGCCGATAGACTTCCGGCGCTTCATCGGGACCGCCGCCGCGCAGCACGGCGCCGAACTCGCGCACCTGCCGCTGCGCCGATTGCCAGTCGACCAGCCCGGGCTTGATGACTTTTCCGGTGCGGCGCTGCACGCGCCCGGCAGCCTGCGTGCGGCTCATCACGCGGCCCGCGCCGTGGACGGTGGAGTAGAGCGCCGTGCGCGACGCGGCTGAATCGATCCCCTCGAGGATGACCGACACGTCGCCCATGCTGCCGCCGACGAAGCCGCGCTGGCCCGGAAACGCCGGCGTCGCGCCCTTGCGCACCACGACGAGCGGGTCGCCGCCGTGCGTCTCCTTCCAGGCGAAGTTGTGATGGTTGTGCACGGAGTCCACGATCGTCGCGCCAAGGATCTGCCGCACGCGCTCGACGACCAGCTCGCGGCCCGCATAGGCGTACTCGCCGGCGATCGTCATCGCCTCGAAGTAATCCTGGCCGCTCGGCCGCGCAAGCGGCAGCAGCAGCGGCGGCGATTCCATGTCCCCCTCGGCGCGCCCGCTTTCCCAACTGCCGCCCTGCGCGATGCGCATGAAGCCGGTCGCCGTGCGATGACCGAAGCCGCGCGATCCGAAATGGACGCCAATCCAGACGCGCTCGTTTTCGTCTTCGAGCAGGTCGACGTAGTGGTTGCCGCTGCCGACGGTGCCGAGCTGGTCTCTCGCGAGCTGCAGCAGTTGACGCTGCTGCAGGGACGGCGAGGCGGCGATGCGATCGAACACAGGATGATCGGAAACCGGATCGTTGTTCTTTCGGCCGATGCCGAAGCTGATGCTTCGCTGAATCTCCGCCGCAAGGCGCGTCCAATCGCCGATGTCGCTCGCGCGCAGATCGGTTCTCGCGGCGAGATTTCCGCACGCGATGTCGTAGCCGACGCCCGACGGTGAGATGAACCGGTGATAGCCGACGACGCCGCCGATCGGCATCGAGTAACCGAGATGGCCGTCGGCGCACAGCACCGCTCGCGCGCCGTCCTCGGCCGCTGCGCACCGTTCGAGCTGGGCGATCGTCTTCTGTTCGTGCGAACCGAAGATCGCCAGGCGGGAGGGCATTACTGCTTGAATGGTCCTTGGTCCTTGGTCCTTGGTCACGATGGACGAAGGACGAAGGGACCGAGGGACGGAGCGATCGACTTTAGGAACAGGGACGGACCCAGGACCATCGCTTATTTCGGACAAGGCCCGTCAACCGGCTGCACACTCTGGACGCGGAACTCCGGCATCGGGACAGCCGCGCCCGCGTTGGTGGCGTTGGTCGGCGCAGCGGCGGCGCTCGCTTGTCCCGGAACGACGGTCCCGACGATCTGCACGCGCTGACCTGACCACGAGCTCATGTCGGCGCCCGACAAACGGTACCCGTTCATCGCGGCCGTTGTTCCGGCGCCGCTGGCAGTGGCGCCTTGCGCGACGGCGCCTGGCGTTGCGGTCGCGACGCTGCCGGCCGTCCCGGCCGTACCTGCCGCGGAGGATGGTGTTCCGGTCGCGCTCGCGGGATTCGATCCCACACCGGTCGTTCCGGCGGTACCCGGTGAGGCAGTGCTGGCCGCACCCACGCCAGTCGACGCGGTCCCGGCGGTACCCACTCCTGTCGACGCGGTGCCGGCTGTGCCCACCGCTGATCCGGCGTTTGGCTGAGTTGCATACGGCGGCGTCGACGCGGGCGTTCCGGCCTGTGCCGTTGCGGTCGCACCGGCCGGCGGAACGACGAGCGGGTTGGACAACATGAAGCCGCCTTGAGGCCCGGAGACGCTGCCGACACACCCGGTCAACGTCACTGTTTGCGGCGCATTCCTCGAGGATGGCGACGCCTGCTGCCGTGCTGACGCCGTCTGCGCCGACACGAAGGCCGCAGAGAGCAAAGCGATACCGCTGAGGAGCGTGATTGTCTTCATGCTGCCGGCAGTGCAAGCAACCGGCCAGCTATTCGCAGGTGATCGCGACGTTAAGACAAACGGACCTTGGCCGACAGATGATCAAGCTGCGCCTGAAGGGCGGCATTCCGCTTCGAGTGGAACTCGCAGGTGGCCTTCAGGTCGTTGACGGTTTGTTCGAGTGCGTCCAGCCTGGCGATGAGCTGGGGAGGATTGAGACGAGTTTGTTTGTCCAAAGCGCGATTACCAGGTTCGGAAATGGAACGACGACGACGCACGGGAAGGGATTCTAAACGACAACGGCGCCCGCTGTCACGAAATAAAGGTAAAGGGTCGGATCACTCCCACGGCGGCGCGGCCAGCCAATCGAGCGGAGCGTCGCCGATCGGGGCGCCCGGAGGTGCGTCGGGTGCCGGCAGCGGAATCGGCCTTCCCGGATCGAGCGGACGTTCGAGGAACCGTTTGATGTCGGCGGCCACGAGCGACCGCTGTGCGGTGTCGGCTTCTGTTTTTCCGACGGCTCCCTTCAGCCGCGCCGCGAGCTTCGCCAGCTTCATCGACGCAATCGCGCGCACCTGACCGTTCGGCGACGCGGCGGCGAGCCACATCACGCGATCGATCAGCACGCGCTCCTCCGCGCGACGCACCGCCGCCTCGTACGGCGTGGCCGTCGGCGCGTCGAACGTGGCGGCGGTGAGGCGATCGATGACGTCTTCGAGTCCCGGCGCCGCCGGATTGACCGCGTGCTGCGCGACGAGGCGCGACCCGCGATCGAGTTGGAGCACGAAACCGATTGTGACGTCCGACGCCACGGTCGCGGGACTGAGCGGATCGAACGTGTCGCCGGTAGTGCGCGGGAACAGCTCGCGGTGCATTCCCCACCCTGGCGGGCGCGGCGGAATGAGATCGAGGACCGGCTTGGGCACCGTCAGCTCCGACGGCCTCAACGTCATCGCGAGGGCGTCGAGCGCCTTCCGCTGATCGTCGACCGACACGCCTTTGGTCGGCGTACGCCGATCGCCGCGCATGCCGTAGATGTAGTCCTGCCCCGCGACCATCGACGCCGCCGACTCGACGGCGTAGCGGTGATACATGAAGATCGGGACGAGCGGCTCTTCGATTGTCGCCAGCGGCGCGCCCGGACGGATGGAACGCTCGCCCATGCGGTTGAGCGCGGCGCGCCGCACGTTCATCAAGCGGTACAGCTCGTCGGCCTGGTCGACGCCGTTCGACCATTGATCGACTTTCGGATTCGAATCGGTGTCCTGGTTCGTCATGTACCGCAGGTCCTGCGCCCACGCATCGTCGAGGATCCTCGTCAGCGCCGGTTTCTCGTCGCCGCCCGGCGGCAGCTGACGGTAGCCATAGTTGATCGTCACCTTGTCCCAGTCGCCGATGTGCTGCGGGTAGGCCTGCGACAGATCGATCGTCCCGTCCGCATTCAGCTTTTCGAGCGGATGCGGATAGTCCATCACCGAGATCCATCCCTTCTCGCTGTCGTAGTAATTGTGGCCGAGGCCGAGCGTGTGGCCGACCTCGTGCGCTGCGAGCTGACGGATTCGCTTCAACGCCGTTTCGTACAGCACGGCCGGGCGTTCCGATCCGTTCACGTACGGCGACAGCAGGCCTTCAAAAATGAGATAGTCCTGCCGGTCGCGAAGGGAGCCGAGCGTCACGGTCGCTTTGATGATCTCGCCGCTCCGCGGGTCGGCGATGGTGGCGCCCGAGCTCCAGCCGCGCGTCGAGCGGTGGACCCAGTTGATCATGTTGTAGCGGATGTCCATCGGATCCGCGTCGGCCGGCAGCAGGTCGACCTTGAACCCGTTTCGGAACCCCGCGGCTTCGAACGCCTGGTTCCACCAGCTCGCCCCTTCGAGCAGCGCTTTCTTCACGTCTTCCGGTGCGCCCGAATCGACCCAGTACTGAATCGGCTTCACCGGCTCGCTCATCGCGGCGCCGGGATCTTTTTTCTCGAGGCGGTGACGGCGGATGTAGCGCATCTGCATCGGCTCGCCGATCGGTACGCTGTAGTCGACGAACGTCAGTCCGCCGTAGCCTGCGCGCGGATCGTCGTAGCGCGGTTTGTAGTTGTCGTCCGGCAGCTCCACCAGCGAGACGTGCTCGCGCATCGTGACGGCCTCGGACGTGGGCGTCACGCTGGCGATGGTTCCGGAGAACAGACCGTCGAATCCGCGTCCGCCCGCTCGCCCCGAGCCTGTCGAGGGGAGGCCGTCTCCGATCGGGGGCGGACCCTGAACCGGACCGCCGCCGCCACCGCCGCGGCCGCCGCCCGCTTCGTTGACGAAGGTAAGCGTCGTTTCGATCTCCGTGTTTTTCGGAAAGGCCTTGGTGCGCGGCAGGTAAAAAGCGCTGCGCGTGCGGTCCACGCGGTAGTTGCCGGGACGCAGCGCGTTGCCGGCGCCGTGCACGTCGCGCAGCAGGAAGTCGGTCGCATCGACGAGCACGTGGCCGTTGGATTCAGCGGCGGCGGTAAATCCCCAGAGCACCGACTTCGCAAACGAGTCTTCGACCGACTTGCGCTCGGCCGCGTTCGCGCTGCTCGATCGGAACGACTGATTCGGTTGAACCAGCAGAATCTTCGGTCCGATGCGCTGGAACATGACGACGCGCCCGCCGCCCGACTGTCCACGATCGAGCCCGATGTCGTTCGATCCGAGACCGGCCGCGAGGCCGGTTGAGAAGAGGAACTCATTGTCGAAGCGCGGGATCTCGAGCCACAGCGTACCGGTCCGCTCGTCCCAGTAAACCGGGAAGTAGCCGTCGATCTTCTGCATACCCGCCGTCCGATCGGCGATCGATCCGCCGCCCTGCGCCTGCGCGCCGCCGCCGGTGGCGCCGCCGCGGCCCTGCGCATGAAAAATACCCGTCATGACGATGAGCAAAAGCACTGCGAGCGTGAGGGCAGAAACTCGTAACATAGGTTCCTCGCTGAAGAGACGTGATTCTACAACCACGGCGACGTTCTGTTCTGGATACGCCCGAGCGCTACGGCGCGAGGGCGTCAGCGAGCGGGGGTGGGGCCCCGCGAGAGATAAGAAAATGCCCGATCTTGAACAACTGAAGTATCCGGTGGGAAGGCTGCAGCGCGTGTCGAGACCCTGACGGATCAGGAGGTCGCGCGCGTCGCCGACCGGCTCGACGAGGTTCCGGCCGGCGGCGCAGGTGGCGACCCCGTGACCGCAATTGCAGGCGCGCTCTT
>Ga0209058_1002691_pt1 | contig 14535 bp, 12 predicted proteins | sample GraSoiAngelo_147_FD_185904 | JGI IMG/M metagenome (GOLD analysis project Ga0209058, IMG submission 185904) | Grasslands soil microbial communities from the Angelo Coastal Reserve, California, USA - 14_1009_05_40cm (SPAdes) (version 2) | ecosystem: Environmental > Terrestrial > Soil > Grasslands ... | reverse complement strand
TTCTTGATGCCCTTCGGGCCGGGGCATTTCGGGTAGTCGGAGCACGACTTGAACAGGCCGAACCGGCCCCGACGCTCGACGAGCGGCTTGCCGCAGATGGGGCACGGCTCGTCGAGGACCTTAGGTCCCTGCCGGGGCTTGCCGTCCTTGCCCATGTTCGCCCGGTAGTTGCAGTCCGGATAGCGCGAGCAGGCGACGAAAGGTCCGTACCGTCCGGTGCGCTCGACCAGGTCGCCCTCCCCGCACTGCGGGCACTTCTCGCCAGTCAGCTTGGACTCGCCCTGCGCGGCGTCACGCTTGATGTACTTGCACTCGGGGTAGCCCGAGCAGCCGACGAACTCGCCGTAGCGACCCGTGCGCAGCTGCAGCGGCCGGCCGCAGGTCGGACACGGTTCGTCGAGCAGCTTCGGCTGCTGCGCCTCGCCGTCCGGCGTGAGGGCGCGGCGGAACTTGCACTTGGGGTAGCGCGAGCAGCCCAGGAACGGACCGAAGCGGCTCGCCTTGCGGACGAGGTGGCCCTCGTGGCAGAGCGGGCAGACCTCGTCGGTGTCCGCGGGAGTCGCCTCCTCGGCGGCGCTGAGCATGCGCTGCAGCGGCCCGTAGAAGTCCTTGACCACGGGCACCCACTCCTGCTTTCCGCTCTCCACGTCGTCCAGCCGGGTCTCGAGCTTGGACGTGTACTCGTCGTCGGAGATGGGCTTGAAGTGGTCGACCATCAGCGAGTTGACGACCTCGCCCACCCGCGTCGGATAGAGGCGCCGGTCCTTGATCTCCACGTACCCGTGCGCCTTGGTGATCGTCTGCACGATGGGCGCGTACGTCGACGGACGGCCGATGCCGCGCTGCTCGAGCTCTTTGATCAGCGTCGCCTCGGTGTAGCGCGGTGGCGGCTGGCTGAAGTGCTGCTCGGGCTTGACGCCGTGGTAGTCGAGCTCATCGCTCTGCGCGAGCGTGGGCAGCTCGTTCTCGCCGTTCTCGTCGCGTCCCCAGACGCGGTAGAAACCGTCGAACGCGAGCACCGACCCGTTGGCTCGGAACACGTATTCCCCGCCTTCAATCTCGACCTGCGTCTGGTCGTACTGCGCCGGCGCCATCCGGCTGGCGACGAACCGCCGCCAGATCAGGTCGTAGAGCCTGTACTGGTCGGGAGTCAGGTGCTGCCGGACCGAGTCCGGCGTGCGGCTGACGTCGGTCGGCCGGATCGCCTCGTGAGCGTCCTGCGCCCCGGGAGACGCCTTGGCGGCGCGGGAAGTGCCGAGGTAGCGCTCACCGTGCTGGCCCTTGACGTAGGCCTTCACCCTGGCATCGGCGTCGGCGGAGATGCGCGTCGAGTCGGTGCGCATGTAGGTGATGAGGCCGACCGGGCCCTCGGCGCCGAGGTCGACGCCCTCGTAGAGCTGCTGGGCGATGCGCATCGCGACGTGCGGCCGCATGCGCAAGCGGCTGGACGCGTCCTGCTGCAGCGTCGAGGTGATGTAGGGCGGGTTTGAGCTCTTGCTCCGGCGCTTCTGCTCGACGCCGATGACGCGGTAGGCCGCGCCCTCCAGCCGGCGCAGGATCTCCTGCGCCTCGGCCTCGTTGTGGACCTCGAGCTTGTCCTCTCCACCTGAGTTGGGCCGGTGTAGTCGGGCGACGAAGTGGTTCTCGTCTCCGCGCTTGGAGAGCTCGACGTCGACCGTCCAGGACTCCACCGGGACGAACTTGCGGATCTCTTCCTCGCGGTCGACGACAAGGCGCAGGGCGACCGAGGACACGCGGCCCGCGCCGATCCCCTTCTGCACCTTGCTCCAGAGGAATGGGCTCAGGCGGAAGCCGACCAGCCGGTCGACCACCCGGCGCGCCTGCTGGGCGTTGACCAGGCGCATGTCGATGCCGCGGGGCGACTCGAGCGCCCTGCGCACAGCGTCGGAGGTGATCTCGTGGAACTCGATCCGCTTGGGGTCGCGCAGCTTCAGCACCTCGGCCAGGTGCCAGGCGATGGCCTCGCCCTCGCGGTCGGGGTCGGAGGCGAGGATGACCTCCTGGTCCATCTTGGCCGCCGACCGGAGCTCGTTGATCGTCTTGCGCCGGCTTTCGACCACCTCGTAGTGGGGCTTGAAGCCGTCGTCCACCTCCACGCCCATCTCCTTCTCGGGGAGGTCGCGGACGTGGCCCATCGAGGCGCGAACGTCGAAACGGTCCCCCAGGAACCGCTTCAGGGTTCTCGCCTTGGCGGGCGACTCGACGATGATCAATCCTTCCGGCACAGCTCTCTCTCTATACCCAAACCTGGACGTTTGTTCCCCCGGGGCTAGTCCGGGCGGGCATCCTACGCCCGTTCTTTGCCGCGGCGCAACGCCTTTACATATCCGCCCTGGTGCCGGGTGACCGCCCCGTCGAGCTCCAGGGAGGTCAGGCGGCCGAGCACTTCCGCGATCGGAAGCTGAAGCTTCCGGGCCAGCTCGGAGGCGTTGACGGCCAGAACGTCCGACAGGTGGGAAAGGATGCCGTCGCGCTCTGGCCGCAGCTTGAAGCCGAGGGTTCCCGGCGCGGCCAGCGGGTCGTCGAGGACCTCGCCCCCGAGGTTCAGGACGGCCAGGATGTCGCGCGCGTTCTGAACCAACCCGGCGCCGTCGCGCAGGAGCCCATGGGTGCCGACGGACAGCGGGGAGAAGACGCTGCCGGGCACCGCCATTACCTCTTTATGTAGGTCGAGCGCGGCCTCGGCGGTGATGAGGGCGCCGGAGCCCTCGGCCGCCTCGACCACGACGACGAGGTCAGAGAGCGCCGCCATCGTGTAGTTGCGCGCGGGGAAGTGGTGGCGACGCGGCGCGGTGCCGTCGGGGAACTGGCTGACGAGGGCGCCGCCCGCCTTGAGTATCGCCTCGGCGAGCACGGTGTGGGCCGAGGGATAGATCACATCCACGCCCGTGCCCATGACCGCGACCGTCACGCCGCCGGCGTTGAGCGCTCCCCGATGCGCGGCCGCGTCGATGCCGAGGGCGAGTCCGCTGACGATGACGACTCCCCTGCGCGCGAGCTCGAGCGCGAGCTGCTCGGCGACTGCCTCGCCGTAAGGCGACGGGCGACGCGACCCGACGATGGCGACGCGCGGGCCTTCGGGTGGCGGCCATCGCCCACGGGTTCTGAGCTCAGGCGGCGACATCCTGCAGCCGGAAGCCGAGCGCCTCGAGGACGTGGTGCTCTGCGATCGTGTCGGAGCCGTCGAGGTCGGCCGCTGTGCGGGCGACCCGCCACGCGCGGTGGAATCCGCGGGCGGTCATGCCTCGCCGCGCCGACCAGCGCTCGAGAGTGCGTCGCGACTCAGGCGGCAGGGGCGCGAGCTGGCGCAGCCGCGTCGGCTTGAGCTGGGCGTTGAGCACGCTCTGGCGCTCCATCTGGCGGCGCCGGGCGAGGACGACGCGCTCGCGCACCACCGAGGATGGTTCGCCGCACGGCTCGGCCGCGAGCACTTCGAGCGGCACGCGGCGCACCGCCACCTGGATGTCGATGCGGTCCACAAGCGGACCTGATAGCCGGCGCTGATAGGTGTCGATGGCGGCCGGCGTGCAGCGGCACACCCGCACGTTGTCGCCGCCCCACCCGCAGGGGCAGGGGTTGGTGGCCGCGACGAGGCTGAACCGCGCGGGGTAGGCGACCGAGCCTCCCGACCGCGTGATCGTCACGCGGCCCGACTCGAGCGGCTGGCGGAGCGCCTGCAGGACCGGCGTCTGGAACTCCGCCAGCTCATCGAGGAAGAGGACGCCGTGCGTCGCCCTACTGATCTCCCCGGGCAGCGCCAGGCCGGAGCCGCCTCCGATGAGGCCCGCCGTGGACACGCCGTGGTGCGGGGCGCGAAATGGACGCGTCCAATCCAGCGGCCGGCCGCGCGGCAGCTCGCCGAGCAGGCTGCGGACCTGGGCGACCTCGAGAGCCTCGTCGAACTCCAGCGGCGGCAGGATCCCGGGCAGGCAGCGGGCGAGCATCGTCTTGCCTGCGCCGGGCGGCCCCGTGAGCAGGACGTGGTGGCCGCCCGCCGCCGCGACCTCCAGCGCGCGCTTGGCCTCCTCCTGGCCGTGGACCTCGGCAAGATCCTGCTCCATCGCAGACGGCGTGTCCCCCGCGGCGGCGCGCGAGGCGGGCGGAATCGGCTCGACGCCGAGCAGGTGGTTGACGACGCCGAGCAGAGTCGCGCAGGGGACGACCTCGAGCCCCTCGATGAGCGACGCCTCCTCGGCGTCCTCGGCGGGCACGAAGACCCGCTCGTAGCCGAGCTCGCGCAGCCCGCGCGCAGCCACCAGCACGCCGTCGACGTGGCGCACGCTGCCGTCGAGGGCAAGCTCGCCGACGAAGGCGCTGCGGGGCGGCGGCAAGCGGTGCGCGCTCGCCAGGGCGATGGCAATCGCGATGGGTAAGTCGAGTCCAGAACCCTCTTTGCGCAGCTCGGCCGGCGCGAGGTTCACGGTGAGGCGCGAGTGGGGGAAGTCGAGCCCGCTGTTCTTGATCGCCGAGCGAACGCGCTCCCGCGCCTCCTTCACGGTCGTGGTCGCGAGGCCGACGACTATGAACGCGACCTCGCCTCGGCCGATGTACGCCTCGACGCGGATGGGACGCACGCCGAGGCCCGCGAGCACGCACGAGTCCACGCTTCCTAGCACACGCTCGACGTTAGGTACCCCGGCGCCGGAAATCAGCCCAGGTTGTTAAGGACTCGAGCTAGGCGCCAGGAAGTCCGCCACCTCGTCGTGGAACACCTGCGGCTGCTCGACGAAGAGCATGTGGCCCGCGTCGCCGACGATCACCATCCGCGCCCCCTTGACGCCGCCGCAGATCTCCTCGGCGCAGATCGGCCCGCAGATGAAGTCTTCGTCGCCCGTGATCACCAACGTCGGCGCGGTGATCGAGGCCAGGTTCCCGCGCAGGTCGAACGTGTTGAAGATCTCGGCGTTGAAGAGCTTCAGCGCGTCGGCGTTGATCGTCTCGGTCTTCAGCGTGTCCAGGTAGCCGGCCTCCGCGGGGCCGTAGTGCGCGAAGTAGAGGGGCAGCTCGCGGAATACGATCCCGCTCAGCTCCTCGTCGGTCGTAAAGCGGCCCGCCTGCTCCTCCTCCAGCGCCTCGATTGCGTCCGCGGCCCAGGGCTGGCCCGTCCGCCTGTCCATGCCCGCGCGCATCGCGCTCTCTTGCTCCGGCCCGAACCTGCACAGCGTCGATGCGAGCACCAGCCGGCGCACGCGGCTCGGGTGGGTCGCGGCGTACGCCTGGGCCACGATCCCGCCGTGCGAGTGCCCCAGGAGGAGCATCCGCTCCAGGCCCAGGTGCCCGCGCAGCTCCTCCAGGTCGGCCACGTAGTCGTCGACCCGGTACGCGCTCGAGCCCCGCGGGCGGTCCGACCCGCCCGTGCCCCGCGGGTTGAGCATGATCAGCGTGTACTGCTCCCAAAGAGCGGCAAGGTCGCCGAAGTAGGTCGAGGAGAATCCAGGACCGCCCGGATGACAGACCAGCACCGGGCCGTGCCCGAGCTTGCGGTAGGTCAGCCTGCGACCGTCGGCGGCGGTGAAGCTCAAAGCAGGCGCGGCTCGGGCCGCCAGCGCCCCCCTTCCTCCAGGTAGCCGGCCGGCTGGTCCACCTCGTGGCTCAGCACCAGCAGCCAGCGGTGCCTCTCCGCCTCCTCGAACAGCTTCGCCTTCTGCTGCAAGACACGCAGCGGCTCGATGTCCGCCGCCATGTTCCAAGGAACGCGCAGGTTGGGCGTCTGACACACGAGGTCGCCGGTGACCGCGCACGCGAACTCTCCCGACTGCAGCACGAGCACCTGGCTGCCAGGCGTGTGCCCGCCCACGTGACGCAGGTGCACGCCCGGCAGCACCTCGGCGTCACCGTCCAGGAACTCGACCATGTCGTTGCCGTCCGCGAGCGGCGTGAAGTCGTCGGCCATGTAGCTCGGACGGCTCCGCACGTCCGGCTGGAGGGCGAAGTCCCACTCCGAGCGCTGGATGAAATGCCGCGCACGCTTGAACGTCAGCTCCACCTCGCCCTCCGCGTTGCGCCGGGTGAGCCCGCCGGCGTGGTCCCAGTGCAGGTGCGTCGTGACCACCAGGTCGACCTCTTCCGGCCGGATGCCGAGACGCTGCAGGTGGTGGAGCAGGCTCTCGGGCTCACGGAGCATGACCTGCTGCGCCCGCTTCTCGCTCAGCTTGTTGCCGATCCCCGTCTCGCACACGATGACGCGGCCGTTGAGGCGCGCGATCAGGCAAACGCATGCGCAATCGATCATGTTGTTGCCGTCGGCGGGCTTGTGCTTCTCCCACAGCACCTTCGGAACCACACCGAACATCAGGCCCCCGTCCGCCTTCCAGCGGTCGGCGATCAGCAGATGGAGCTCGACGTCGCCCATCAACACGGCGCCTATATGCTCGCACTGAGAGTGGCACCGCCGGCGATCAGGACCGATCGGCTCAGCAAGGACTACGGCGTCGGCCGAGGCCTGTTCGAGCTCGACCTCCAGGTCACCGGGCAGGAGGTCTTCGGCTACCTGGGGCCGAACGGTTCGGGCAAGACGACGACCATCCGCCTCCTCATGGGCATGATCCGCCCCACCGGCGGCACGGCCCACGTGTTCGGGCTCGACTGCGTGCGCGACTCGGTCCAGGTCAAGCGCAAGGTGGGTTACCTGCCGGGCGACGTGCCTCAGTATGGAAGCCTCACGGGCGACGAGGTGATCGCCTACCTCGGCGGCATGCGTGGCGGTGTCGACCGCCGCCGCGTGCACCGGCTCGCCGAGCGCTTCGACCTCGACCTGAGCCGCCGCTTTCGCGAGTACTCGAGCGGCAACAAGCAGAAGCTCGCCATCGTGGTCGCCTTCATGCACCGGCCCGACCTGCTGATCCTCGACGAGCCGACCAGCGGCCTCGACCCACTGAACCAGCAGGAGTTCTACGCCCTGCTGCGCGAGACGCGCGACGACGGGGCGACGGTGTTTCTCTCCTCGCACATCCTTTCCGAGGTCGAGCACGTGTGCGACCGCGTGGGCATCATCCGGGACGGCAGGCTGGTGCGGGTCGCGGAGCTGGACGATCTGCGGCACATCCGCGTCCACCGCGTGGAGATCGAGTTCGCACCCGGAACTCCGATCCCCGAGCGCGAGATCCGCGCGGCCGAGGGCGTGGAAGAGATGAAGGCGGAGGGCGACCGCATAACCTGCACCGTCCGCGGCAGCTTCGACCCGCTTCTCCACGCGCTGCGCGACGCCACGGTGACCGACCTCGTCAGCACCGAGCCCAGCCTCGAGGATGTCTTCCTCAGCTACTTCAGCGAGCCCAGGCGGCGCCTGCTGACCTCGTGACCGCGGTCCTGCTCGCGCTGCGCCTGGGTCGCTGGGGCATCGTCGGTTTCTCGCTTGCCGGCTTCGTTTTCAACTTCGTCAACGCGGTCGGTTTCTTCCAGATCGCCGGTCACACGCCGCAGGAGCGCGCCGCGCTTGGCGCGACCATGTCGGCGCTCGCCGCGCAGCTCGTCGTGCTCCTGCCGCCGCCGATCCGGCCGGACACCGTTGCGGGGTACGTGCAGTTCCGCGGCTTCAACTCGCTCGCCATCCTCTTCGCGGTCTGGGCGCTCGCTTCCGCGACGGGCTTTGCGCGAGCGGACGAGGAAAAGGGCCTGGTGGAGTCGGAGCTCGCGACGGGGACGTCCCGTGTCGCGCTCGTGGGCAGCCGCGTGCTTGCCTTCGCCATCGGCCTGGCGGTGGCCGCGGCGATGGCGGGGATGGCGTTCGTCCTGGGGGTCGCGAGCGGCAACGAGTCGTTCGAACGTGGGCGAGTCGTGGAGGCGGCGGCAAACCTGGTCGCCCTCGGCCTTGCCTGCTACGGGATCTCGCTGCTCGTGTCGCAGCTCACGGCGGCGCGGTTCGCGACCGCCGCCGCCGGCGCCGTGCTGCTCGCGCTGTTCTTTCTCAACAGCTTGAGCCGGGTGTTCTCGTGGTTGTCGACCTGGCGATGGCTTTCGCCGTTCCGCTACTACGACCTCAGCCAGCCACTGCCCCAGGGCGGCCAGCTCGACGTGCGCGCGTTTCTCGTCCTGCTCGGGATCGCGCTGGTCGCGTCTTCGGCGGCCGCGTTCGCCTTCTGGCGTCGGGACCTCGGCGGCGCGCTCGTGCGCGTGCCCATGCGCGCTGGGCCGCCTCGCTATGAGCCGTCGACTTCGCCATGGTGGAGGTACCCGGTGCTGCGCGGCGTCTACGAGCGGCGCCTGGGAGTGCTCGCGTGGAGCGCCGGCGTGGCCGCCCTCGCGGTGCTGTTCGTGTCCCTGACGCGCACGATCGTCAACGTCCTGCTCAACATCCCCGCCCTGCTCCCGTACCTCTCGATATTCGTCCACCAGCAGCTGTACCCCGCGGTGCTCGGATACACGTGGCTCAACGTCGCCCAGCTCCTGTTCGCGGGGCTGGCGATCACGCACGTCGCGCGCTGGTCGGCGGAAGACTCGGACGGCCGGCTGGAGATGGCGCTGAGCGCGCCGTACTCGCGCGCCGCCGTCGTCGTGGAGCGGATGGCGGTACTGGTCGCGGTCGCGCTGGTGGTGGCGGCGGTGAGCGGGCTGACGCTGTACTACGCCTCGCACGCGAACGGCATCGACCTCAGCGTCCCGCGCTTGACTGCCGCGTCGCTGATGCTGGTCCCCTTCGCGCTGGTGTTCGCGGGCGCCGGCGCGCTGCTGGCCAGCTGGAACCCGCGCGCCACCGTCGGCCTGCTGGGCGCCTTCGCGTTCGCGAGCTACCTCGACACCGAGCTGGGGCCCGTCTTCAAGCTGCCTCTTTGGCTCCAGGACTTGTCCGCGTTCAAGCTCTTCGGCACGCCGCTGGTGACGGGCGTCGAGTGGCGCAGCGTGACCCTCATGCTCCTGCTCGCGGCCGCGGGAGTCGGAAGCTCGATACTCTTGATGCAGAGGCGGGACGTCGGCCGATAACCCGAGCCGGCTTACCAAAGGTAGCCAACCCCGTACACAGGAGGTAAACTGCGTCGCCATGCCGCGATCGATGTGGAAAGGCGTGGTCTCTTTCGGAATGGTCTCGATCCCGATTCGCCTCTACAACGCAACCGAATCGACCGCCAAGGTGTCGTTCCGCCAGCTGTGCCCCGAGCACAACTCCCCCATCTCCTACAAGCGCTGGTGTCCGGAGGGCGACCACGAGGTGGCCTACAGCGACATCAAAAGGGGCTACGAGGTTGGCAAGGATCGGTACGTCATCATCGACGACAAGGATCTCGACAACCTGCCGCTGCCGACCGCCCACGCGATCGACATCTCCGAGTTCGTGCCAGTCGACGAGATCGAGCCCGGGCTCTATTTCGACAACGCCTATTTCGTGGAGCCGGAGGAGCTCGGCAAGAAGCCATATCACCTCTTGCGCAAGGCCCTGAGCGCAACGGGGAAGATGGCGATCGCCAAGATCGCGCTGCGCGACAAGGAGCACCTCGCCGCGCTGCACCCGAACGGCAAAGGCCTGATCATGAACACGCTGCACTGGCCCGACGAGATCCGCACGACCGAGGGCCTCAAAGGTCTCGAGGACGAGGTGAAGATCAACCCCAAGGAGCTCGAGATGGCCAAGGCCCTGATCGAGAGCCTCGCCGACAGCTTCGATCCCGAGCGCTACAAGGACGAGTACAAAGAGGCGGTGATGAAGGTCGTCCACGCCAAGATGGAAGGCGAGGTCATCGAAGCCCCGGAGGCTCCTCAGCCCGCGAAGGTCATGGACCTGATGGAGGCGCTGCGCCAGTCGGTCGAACAGGCCAAGAAGCAGCGTTCGCAGAAGGCCGAGAAGGAAAAGCCCGCGGCCGAGACCAGACAGAGGCGGCGTAAGGCTTCCTAGCGCCCGCTCGCCTAATCTGGGCGGGGTGAGCCAGGCGGACTCCGACCAGCTCCAGATCGAGCTGGAGAGCTTCCCCGACGAGGTGCGGCCGATGCAGGCCGCCTCGGCCGAGGCGCCCTTCAGCTCTCCCGAGTACCTTTTCGAGGTCAAGTGGGACGGATTGCGGATGATCCTGTTCCGCGACCCGGGCGGCGCGGTGCACCTGAAGGACCGTGGGTTCAACGACCTCACGGCAGATCTGCCCGAGGTGGTGGCCGCGGCGCGGCGCGTGCCGCCAGGGAGCGTCATCGACGGTGAGGTGGTCGCCACCGACGGCGACGGGCGGCCCGACTACCCGCGACTGCGGCAGCGCCTGGCGGGCGGCGCGCGGCTGCGCGACGAGATCCCGACCGCCTACCTCGCCTTCGACGCCCTCTACATCGAGGGCCGGCCGCTCCTCCGCCAGCCGGTCGTGCGCCGGCGCGCCCGCCTGGCGAAGGCGGTGGAGGCCGGGGGCCACCTGTTCGTGCCCGACCACATCGCGGAGGACGGCGTCGAGCTGTTCGAGGCGTGTCTCGACCGCGGCCTCGAGGGCGTGGTGGCCAAGCACCAGCAGTCGCCGTACGTGCCCGGGCAGCGCAGCCCGTTCTGGCTGAAGGTCAAAGCGGTCAAGTCGGACGACTTCGTCGTCATCGGCTGGATGGGAGACCGTCCGTTCGACGCGTTGGTGGTCGGCTTCTACGAGGAGGGTCGTCTGCTCCCATGCGGCACTGTTGGGGGCGGGTACGACGACGAGGCGACGCGCGCGCTGCGCGATTTCGTGGCGGAGCTCGCGTCTGAGGAGTCGCCCCTGGACCCGCCGCCGATCATGGTGCGGCCCGTGCACTGGGTGCGACCCGAGCTGGTGGTGAGCATCCGCTACTCGGAGTGGTCGCCGGACGGCACTCTACGGTTTCCGATCTTCAACGGCCTGCGGCCGGAGGTGCACCCGGCGGAGGCGGTGCGGCACCGTCCGCGCGTCGTCATCGGCGGCCACGTCAAGCCTGGGTCGGCGGCTTACGACCTGACGCGATTTCCGTTTTGAGCTTCGACGTCGTCACCGGCGCTTACAGCTACACCGGCCGATTCATCGCCCGGCGACTGATGGCCCAGGACCGGCCGCTCAAGACGCTGACCAACCATCCGAAGCGCGCGGGGGCGGAGGACATCGTGGCCGAGGTCGCGCCGCTCCAGTTCAGCGACCGCGCCGCGCTGGTCGATTCGCTCCGCGGCGCCGACGTGCTCTACAACACGTACTGGGTCCGCTTCCAGCACGGGCGCGTCCGTTTCGGCGAGGCGGTGGCCAACACTCGCGTCCTCGTGGGCGCAGCCCGCGACGCGGGCGTGCGCAAGGTGGTGCACATCTCGGTCAGCAACCCCGCGGAAGATTCCGACCTCGACTACTACGCCGGCAAGGCGCGGACCGAGCGGGCCGTGCGCGAGTCGGGGCTCGCGTGGGCGATCGTGCGGCCGACGCTCATCTTCGGCAACGGCGACATCCTTCTGAACAACATCGCGTGGCTGCTGCGCCGCTTCCCTGTCATCGGCATCCCGGGTCGCGGCGACTACCGGCTGCAGCCGGTGGCGGGCGAGGACGTGGCCGAGATCGCGACGTGGGCCGCGGAGCAGAACGACAACGTGACGGTGGACGCGGCGGGGCCGGAGATCATCTTCTACGGCGAGATGGTGGAGTCGCTCGCGATCGCGGTCGGCAAGCATCCGCGGTTCGTGCACATGTCGCCGCGGAACGCGATCCGGATGGCGGGTCTGCTGGGCCGTTTCGTGAACGACGTGATGCTCAACGAGCCGGAGCTGCAGGGACTGATGCGGGAGCTGCTCGTGTCGCACGAGCGGCCGCGGGGGACGCGCCGGTTGGACAACTGGCTGCTTAGCAGCGCGGACACGATTGGGAAGACTTACGCGTCGGAGTTGGACCGGCATTGGCGCTGAGTCGCCAGCGCTGGGGTGGTGTACGTAAGAAGAAAAGACGGGACTGTGAAGGGGGTGACGGGGTCGGGCCTGGGTTGGCTGGCGGGTCACGTCTGGTGAATATAAATTTACAGGAAATTTAGTGTGTTTCCGAACGCAAGTTCGTAGACTTTGGTCATGTTACAGCTGGTCGCCGCGGAGGTTCCTGGGACCCGCCAGGAGATCGAGTTTGAGCTGCTCCGCGTCCGCGGTGAGATCGAGCTCCGCGAGCTCTGGTTCTCCCGCCTGGCGGCGGCTCTGGCCGCGCTCGACGACACCGATGAGGAGGAGCGGGAGCAGACCACGATCGACTGGCTGCGCCACAACTGCCGGCTCACCCACAACGTGGCCGCCGACCGGGTGCGCATCGGCGAGAAGCTGCCCCAGATGCCGCGAAGCGAAGACGCGCTCTACAACGGTGAGCTCGGCATCCAGCACCTGGCGGTGATGGCGAGGACGGCGGTCGCGGTCGGCGATGGCTTCGACGAGTCCAAGCTCCTTGGCCTGGCCAAGAAGCTGTCGCCGGGCCGGTTCTACCATGAGTCCCTCCACTACCGGCCATCGCTGCGGCCGCAAGAGGTGGCCGAGGAGCAAGCCGACCTGGTCGAGAATCGTCGTCTCTCCATGAGCACGGCCGAGGACGGCTGCCTGGTGCTCAACGGCGTCCTCGACCCGGTGGGCGGCGCCGCCGTGCGGACCACGCTCGAACGCCTGGCGAAGCCCATGGGCAAGCACGACCACCGCGACCGCGAGAAGCGGCTCGGAGACGCGATCGTCGAGCTCGCCACGCACGGAGGCAAGGTCAAAGTCCAGATGCAGGTCACGAGCTCGATCGAGACCTTGCTCGGCCTGCTGGGCGCGCCGGGCGCCGAGACCGAGTTCTCGCTTCCGGTCTCGTCCAAGACCGTGGAGCGCTGGGCCTGCGACTCGAGCCTGACGCGGGTCCTGCTTCAGGACTCGGTGGTGATCGATGTCGGCCGGGCGCAGAGGGTGATCGCAGGGCCCAAGCGCCGGGCGCTGGTCGCGCGCGACCAGCACTGCCAGTGGCCGGGATGCGAACGCCCTGCGTCCTGGTGCGACGGCCATCACATCGTGCACTGGATCAACGGCGGCGGCCTCGAGCTGGAGAACATGGTGCTTCTCTGCGGTCGCCATCACTGGATGGTCCACGAAGGCGGATGGCAGATCGTCAAGAGCGATGCCGACGGCATCCTGCCCGTCGCGCCGATGCACACCCTCGGATTGCCGCGAGGGCCCGACTAGTCAAAGGGGTCCTCGATCAGCTCGACTTCGAAACCGCCGTCGCGCCTCACCGTCACGCCGACGACCGCGTAGCGGATTGGTCCGCGCCACTCCGCGAGGGCGCGGTACTCAGCGGCGGCGGCCAGCAGCGACTTGCGCTTGCGCGGGCCGACGCCTTCCAGGGGCGTGCCGAAGGCATCGCCGCGGCGCGTCTTCACCTCGACGACCACCAGCTCGCGGCCTCGCCGGCACACCAGGTCGAGCTCGCCCCTCCGGGCGAGGAAGCCTGCGCCGACCACTTCGTAGCCGCGTGCCCGCAGGAATCTCGCGGCGGCGCGCTCCCCGGCGCGGCCTAGCTCGGCTGGGCTTCGAGCAGCTCGGAGACGCGGAACGGCGCCCAAGACGTCCGGTGGATCGGGCTCGGGCCGAGTCGCCGGATCGCGGCGCGATGCGACGGAGTGGCGTATCCCTTGTGGTCGGCAAACCCCCAGCCGGGGTAGATGCGGTCGTACTCGATCATCGTTTTGTCGCGGGCGACCTTGGCCACGATGCTCGCGGCCATGATCGAGGCGCAGATCTTGTCGCCGCGCACCACCGCCAGCTGCGGCAGGGGCGCATCCGGCACGTCGAACGCGTCGACGAGCAGATACTCCGCCCTCACGCTGAGGCCCGCCACCGCACCGGCATGCGCGAGCATTCGCGCCTTGTAGAGGCCCAGCCGATTGACCTGCGTGTGGTCGACCGCGCACAGCGACACGGCCACGGCACGACGGCGAATGATCCGGTCGACGCGCTCGCGCTCGTCCGCGGTCATGAGCTTGGAGTCGTTCAGGCCCGGTATGCGGTCACCGAGCCGGAGCACGACCGCTCCCGCCACCACGGGGCCGGCGAGCGGGCCCATGCCCACCTCGTCGACGCCGGCGACCACCTCGTAGCCCATGGCATGGGCCCGACGCTCGAACTTCCAGAGCTGCGGACGCATTCAGAGAAGCAGCCTACGAGGCATCGTGGAGACGGCCAAGCCCCTTTACAGGTTTACGCCTCCTGCGTCTCGGCCTCCGGCTCCTCCGCAACCTCCTCCACCGCCTGCTCCTCGGGCTCTTCGACCTCCGCTCCCTCCGCCACCAGTCGCCGCCGTTCGCGGATGCGGGCCTCGCGACCCACCTTCCCGCGCAGGTAGTAGAGCCGGCCCTGGCGCACGTCGCCGTGGCGCAGCACATCGATCTTGTCGATGCGCGGCGAGTGGATCATGAAGGTCCTCTCCACGCCCACGCCGTGCGTGACACGGCGCACGGTGAAGTTGCGCCGCAGGCCTCCGCCGGTCACGCGGATCACCGTGCCCTCGAACACCTGGATGCGCTCCCGCGTGCCCTCGACGACCTTGGCGTGCACGCGCACGGTGTCGCCGGCACGCAGCGCGGGAGTCTTCTTTTTCTGCTGCTCCTTCTCGAGCTGCTCGA
>Ga0209058_1002686_pt1 | contig 14546 bp, 11 predicted proteins | sample GraSoiAngelo_147_FD_185904 | JGI IMG/M metagenome (GOLD analysis project Ga0209058, IMG submission 185904) | Grasslands soil microbial communities from the Angelo Coastal Reserve, California, USA - 14_1009_05_40cm (SPAdes) (version 2) | ecosystem: Environmental > Terrestrial > Soil > Grasslands ... | reverse complement strand
ATAGGAATAAGCCCGAAAGCGCCCTGGGTATAGTCCTAGCAGACATGCCCCAGAACAAACCGTTCACCCCCGACCAGGTCGCCCGCTACGCCCGGCACCTGATCCTGCCCGAGGTCGGAGGCGCCGGCCAGCGCAAGCTGCTCGGCTCGAGCGTCCTGCTCCTCGGCGCCGGCGGGCTGGGCTCACCGGCGGCCATGTACCTGGCGGCGGCCGGCGTCGGCAAGATCGGCATCGTCGACTTCGACGTCGTCGACGCCTCCAACCTCCAGCGCCAGCTGCTCCACGGACACGACGACATCGGCCGGCCCAAGGTCGAATCGGCGGCGGAGACGCTGCGCGACCTGAACCCCGACGTCGAGGTCGTGGCCATCAACGAGCACCTCAACTCTGAGACGGCGATGCGCATCTTCGCGCCCTACGACGTGGTCGTCGACGGCACCGACAACTTCCCGACCCGCTACCTCGCCAACGACGCGGCGCACTTCCTGGCCAAGCCCCTCGTGCACGGCAGCATCTTCCGGTTCGAGGGCCGGCTGGCGTTGTTCGACTCGGCCAAGGGCACCGGCTGCTACCGCTGCCTGTTCCCCGAGCCGCCGCCGCCGGGCAGCGTGCAGAGCTGCGCCGAGGCGGGCGTGTTTGGCGTCCTGCCCGGGATCATCGGCAGCATGATGGCCTTCGAGACGATCAAGTACCTGCTGGACATCGGGCGTCCGATGGTAGGCCGCTACCTGCTGTTCGAGGGCGAGGACATGAGCTTCCGCGAGCTCAAGCTGCGCCAGAACAAGGCCTGCCCGCTGTGCGGAGAGAACCCTACGGTGGACGGCCTGATCGACTACGAGGCGTGGTGCGGCACGCCGGCGATGGAGCCTTCGGAGGCGCGCGCAAGCTAATCTCGGGACTGGGTTGATGATCCAGCTCGATTCGTTCGACGCGATCCGGCTCGACGGCGCGCGCCGCCTCGTCCGCGACCTGGGCTCGGTGCTGGTGGCGTACTCGGGCGGCGTCGACTCGACGCTGCTGCTGCGCCTGGCCATGGACGAGCTGCAGGAGGGCGCCGTCGCGGTGCTCGCGAGCTCGGCCGCGTACCCGGAGTCAGAGCAGTCGGCCGCACGCGAGCTCGCGCGCACGATGGGCGCGCGCCTGGTCGAGGTCACCACCGGGGAGGTCGAGCTCGAGGCCTACGCGCGCAACCATCCGGACCGCTGCTTCCACTGCAAGGAGGAGCTGTTCGACACCCTCGAGCCGGTGCGCACGGAGCTCGGTCTTGCGCACCTGGCGTACGGCGCCACCGCCGACGACGCCGGCGACCACCGGCCGGGGCACGCGTCCGCGGTGCGTCGCGGTGTTCGCTTCCCTCTGCTCGAGGCGGGGATGGCGAAGGCCGAGATCCGGGCCGCGGCGCGCGCGCTGGGTCTGCCCAACTGGAACAAGCCATCCTTCGCCTGCCTTTCGTCTCGCATCCCGCACGGGACGCCGGTCACGGTCGGGGCGCTGCGCCAGATCGAGGCCGCGGAGGCGGCGGTGAAGGCTATGGGATTCGCGCAGGTCCGCGTTCGGCACCACGGGGACGTGGCTCGGATCGAGGTCGACGCGGCGGATATCCAGCGCCTGGTCGCCGAGCGCGAGCGCATCGCCGAGGCGGTGCGCGAGGCCGGCTACAAGTTCGTCTCCGTCGACCTCGAGGGTTACTCGACCGGCAGCCTCAACCGCGCCTGGAAACCAACATCGCCCAGGTCGTCCTAGCGCTCGACGAAGGCACGACCGGGGCGACCGCGATCGCGGTCGGCACCGATGCGGTGGCCGGCGAGATCCAGGGGCGCGGCTACACGGAGATCACGCAGCACTACCCGCGACCAGGCTGGGTCGAGCACGACGCGAACGAGATCTGGTCGGCCGTGCAGGCAAGCACGGCGCAGGCTCTTCAGGCAGCCGGCGTCACGGACCGCGACGTGGCCGCGATCGGCATCACCAACCAGCGCGAGACCCTTGTGCTGTGGGACCGCAAGACGCTCGAGCCGATCGCGCCCGCGATCGTCTGGCAGGACCGGCGCACGGCAGACGACTGCAGACGCCTGCGCGAGGCTGGCCACGAGGACCGTGTGCGCGAAGTCACCGGCCTTGTCCTCGACCCCTACTTCACCGCCACCAAGCTGTCGTGGGCGCTGAAGCACATCGAGGGAGCCGCGGACGCCGCCGCCGGCACCGTCGACTCGTGGCTCATCGCCAGGCTGTCCGCGGGACGCGCCCACGTGACCGACGCCTCCAACGCGTCCCGGACGCTGCTGTTTGACATCGGGCGCGGTGCCTGGAGCGAGGAGATGGCCGAGCTGTTCGGCGTCTCGCTCGCGAACCTTCCCGAGGTGGTCGACTCGAGCGGCGAGATCGCTGCGCGGGTCACCGGGGTCGCCGGCGACCAGCAGGCCGCCCTGTTCGGCCAGGCGTGCACGAGCGAAGGCATGGCCAAGAACACGTACGGGACAGGTTCATTCGTCCTCATGCAGACGGGCACGCGTCGCGCCGTATCCCGGTCGGGCATGCTGACCACCGTCGCGTGGCGCCGTCGGGGCGAGCTGAGCTACGCGCTCGAGGGCGCCATCTTCGTCACCGGCGCCGCGCTGCAGTGGCTGCGTGACGGGCTCGGCCTCATCGCCGCGACGAGCGAGGCGGGACCTCTCGCGTCCTCGGTACCAAATGCTGGGGGAGTCTTCATGGTTCCGGCGTTCGTCGGCCTGGGGGCGCCTCATTGGGACCCGTACGCGCGGGGGACCATCGTCGGGCTCACGCGCGGCACCACCCGGGCGCACCTGGTGCGCGCCGCGGTCGAGGCGATGGCCTACCAGACTCGCGACGTCGTCGAAGCGATGGAGGCGGACACCGGCGAGCGGCTCAAAGAGCTGCGCGTCGACGGCGGTGCCGCGGTGATGGACGTCCTCTGCCAGCTCCAGGCCGATCTGCTCGGCATCCCGGTTCGGCGGCCACGGCACACCGAGACCACCGCCCTCGGCGCCGCCTTTCTCGCCGGCCTTGGCGCCGGGCTGTGGAGCGACGGGGATCTGGCCGGCCTCTGGAAGCTCGATCGCGAGTTCGAGCCCCGGATGTCGCGCGACCAGGCGGACGCGATGCAGGCGAGCTGGCGACGCGCGGTCGAGCGCAGTCGCCACTGGGAGCTACCCGATAATCAATAGTCCTTGAGCACCCAAGAGACATCGCGCCCGAAGCGCCACCAGAACATGTACGCGCACCACCTGTGGATGCAGCAGCGGTTCTACGCGGGCCTGCTGCTCATCGTGGGCCTGGGCAGCGTGGCGATCGCCATCTACCAGGGCCAAATCCTGAACACGGGCTACTTCGCCTTCATCTTCTACGTGCCCCTCGGTCTCCTCATGGCCGTGGGCTTTCTCTTCTACCGGTGGCGCAGCAAGGTCGAAGTCCGTGAGGAGGGCGTCAAGATCTCCAACACGCTGCAGAGCGTGACCATCGACTACGACACGATCCGGTGGGTCAAGGCGCTCCCGCTGCGCCAGCACTACGAGAACCAGAACGGGCGAACACGGCGCATCGTGCCTTTCATGAAGCGCCACATCGACAAGCCGGCGGTTTTCCTGAAGCTCCGGGGCGACGAGACTCAGCTCGGGGCGATCAAGAAGCGACTTGGCATCTTCAAGGGTGGTTTGATGAACGACGACGTCATCGCCATCCCCGTCCCGGACGCCGACGTGGTGGTCTGGGAGATCAGCTCGCACCTTCCCGAGCGAATCGGGCAGAACCAGGGCGGAGCCAGGCGACGCAAGCGCCGACGGTGATCTCCGCCGGCGGACAACAACAGCTCGAGCCCACCTACTTCGACCGTGTCGACCTCGTGGCGCTGCTGGCGCTCACGGCGGTCGCTTTCGTGCTCAGGTTCTTCAGCCCGATCCTTCCCGACTTCTTCGCCCACCCGTTGCAGGGGCCGCCGGTAACGGACTGCGTCGCCAGCACGCCGGTCGATGCGCGGGGGGATCCGGGGACGTTGTGCGGCCTCGCCTACCCCTTCAACCGTGGCTACCCGGACACCAACGGTCAGCTTTCTCCACCCAACGGCCAGGTGTTCGACGAGGTGTACTTCCCTGTCGACGCGCGCAACGACGTCAAGGGCATCGAGACTTGCCGGCCGACGACCGCCGCATGCTTCTACAACTACTTTGACCCCGAGCCTCCGCTCGGCAAGACCCTGATCGCGGCCGGGGAGTGGGCGTACGGATGGTTCCGCGCCGCCTTCCAGGGTGCGAAAGGGGACTACATCGACCTCGGCTTCAACACATTCGGTTGGCGGATCGCGGCGTGCATCTTCGGGACGCTGTGCATCCCGATGATGTATCTCCTCGCGAGGCGCATGTGGTCGAACCGGCTTTTCGCGATCGCCGCAGCGACGCTGGTGTGCTTCGACGGCATGTTCTTCATCCAGTCGAGGATCGGGATGATCGACATCTTTCCGATCTTCTTCATCCTCTGCGCCTACTACCTGTTCTTCGTCCACATGCAGAGCCGCACAGTCGAGGCGGCGATGCTCTCGCTCCTCGCGCTGGGCATCGTGCTGGGGATCGGCATCTCGGCCAAGTGGATCGTGCTTGCGGCGTGGGCGAGCATCGTCTTCTTCCTGCTCTTGCGCCTGGTCCTCCACTCGCTCGACGTCCAGTGGGGGCCACCCATGACGCCCCGAGTCCCGCCGCTCGCGTACGTGGCGGCCGGCGTCATCGCCTTGGTCGCCATCCCGCTCGTGATCTATGTGCTGTCCTGGTACCCGTTCTTCGCCCGGGGGCAGTTCCACAACCTCGGAGACCTGTGGAACTACCAGCTCGAGTCGTATCGCTATCACTCCGGCCTGACGGCCACGCATCCATACGGGTCGCCGGCCTGGTCGTGGCCCTTCCTCGCGCGCCCGGTCCTCTACTACGCCGAGTACACCGGCCTCGGCGTCGACCAGTTCACGGGCCAGGCCCTGATGGCGCGGATGTCCAACCTCGGCAACCCCTGGATCTGGTGGACGAGCCTTCCCTGCGTCGCGGCGATGCCCTACTTCGTGATCCGCCACCGCAGCTTCGCCGCCGCGGTGATCCTGCTCGGCTTCATCACCCAGTACGCGCCGTGGTTCCCGATCACGCGCGTCCTGTTCATGTACCACATGTTCGGCGGGCTCATCTTCATGGTCCTGGCCCTGGCTTTTGTGCTGGCATACCTCGGGGCTAAGCTGCGGTCCCCCGGCGGGGCGAGGCTTGTGGCCGCGCACCTCGCCATCGCGGTGCTGTTCTTCGGCTACTTCTATCCCGAGTGGACGGCGGTTCCGCTCTCGGTCTCCGCGTTCTACCACGGCGCCGGCACGCCGCCGTGGGGCCCAAAGCTCTGGCTCATACACTGCGACCCGAAGCTGCCGCCGGCGCAGCCGCAGCTGTTCTGTTGGAACTAGGAGCTCTCCTCTACCTCCTCGCCGCGGCGGCGGCGGGGTTCGGCATCACCTACTGGTCAGGCGTCGGGTTCACGCTGGAAGAGCGGGTCGTCTTCGGGGTGGTGCTGGGAGGCGCCGCGGTGTCCGTCGCGACCTTCGTGCCGGCGCTGGTGGCGCGCGACGTGACGCTCGTCACCGCGCTGCTTGGCCTCGCCGCCACGCTGGCACTCGGGGCGGCCGGCGCCGTGCTCGCGCGAAGTCGAGTGACCGCGGACTGGATGGACGCGCGGCGGGGTTGGAGGTCGCGCTGGCCGCTCCTGGCGGTGCTGCTCGTGTGCGGCGCGTGGACGGTGCACTTGCTGCACCAGGCGTATGTCTACACGCCGAACGGTCTTTACGCCGGCTACGTGAACATCTGGGGCGACTGGGCGGCGCACCTCAGCTTCGCGGGGTCGTTCGCCTACGGCCACAACTTCCCGCCCGAGTTTCCCATCGACCCTGGCCACCACCTCGGCTACCCGTTCATGGTCGACTTCCTCGCCGCGGACCTCGTCCCGCTGGGACTCTCCCTGACCGAGGCTCTGACCGCGACCAGCGCGGTGCTCGGGCTGGCGTTTCCCGGCGTGCTCTACCTGGCGGCCGTGCGCTTTCTCGGCGAGCGCGCCGGGGCCGCGATCGCCGTCTTCCTTTTCGTGCTCAGCGGCGGGCTGGGCTTCGTCTACCTGAGCGGCGACCTCCAGCGCTTCGGCCTCGAGGCGCTTGCGCACTTGCCGCGGGAGTACACCCTCAATCGCGACGTGAACCTGCAGTGGCTGAACCCCGTGCTTGGGTATCTCGTGCCCCAGCGCTCGACGCTCTTCGGGTTCAGCCTCGCGCTGATTCTCCTGGTCGTCCTCTGGATCGTGGTTCGCGAGCGCCTCGCATGGCGTCCGTTTCTCTTCGCCGGCCTGGTCGCGGCGACGCTGCCGGTCTTCCATGTCCACGCCTGGGGCACTGTGGTCGCGCTGCCGGCGTTCTGGGCGCTCTTCAACCGCCGACCTCAGTGGATCGCTTTCTTCGCGCCCGCGCTCGTCGTCGGCATTCCGATCCTGGCCTGGATGTGGCCGCCGGACAACACCAGCATGTGCGGCAACCTGGCGTTGCTCGGAGGTTTCTGCATCCAGCCGGGCTGGCTGTCGGGGGGCTACCCATGGGATTGGATCTGGTTCTGGATCTGGAACACGTCGCTGCTGCTCCCGCTGCTCATCGGCGGCTACGTCTTGCAGCGCCGGTTCCCGACCGAGTTCCCGAAGTGGTTTGCGCCGATGTGGCTCTGGTTCGCGGTGCCGAACGTGATCGTCCTGCAGCCCTGGATATGGGACAACACGAAGTTCTTCGTCTTCTGGGCACTCCTCGGCGCCATCCTCGGTGGAGGCGTCCTGGCGCACCTGGTGCGGCGCGGACCCGGTACCGCAATCGTCGCCGTCGCCGTCATGGCTCTTATGGGGCTGTCAGGAGCGCTCGATCTGGCCCGGGCGTCGGACTTCAGCGTCAGCAGTGTCCAGTTCACCGACGCGGGCGGGCTGAAAGTCGCCGAGTGGGTGCGCACCCACACGAGCCCGGACGCGATCTTCGCCGTCGCCGACGAGCACAACAGCCCGGTCTCGACGCTGGCCGGCAGGCGCGTGCTCGTGGGCTACCCGGGCTGGCTGTGGACATACGGCCTTGCCGACTACGTGCAGAAGGAGGCGGACGACAAGAAGATCCTCGCCGGCGATCCCGCCGCGCTCGACCTGGCGCGCAAATACGGGGTCGACTACGTGATGATCGGGCCGCAGGAGGTCCCGCGCGGCGGGAGCCGCGCCTACTGGGACGACCACGCGACTCTCGTCTACGACGACGGCGAGTACGCGGTCTATCGTGTCGACAATGCCTGACCCAATCCTGGATCGGGAGCGCCTCGCGGAAGCACTGCGCCTCATCGCCCGCGAGGCGGAGGACTTCCTGGCCAATGTCGACGAGGCGCTGGTGCGGCCGTCAGGGGCGCCGGAGTTCGACGGCGGGATGCCGGAGCGCGGCATCGGATCGCTGAAGGCGCTCGCCGAGCTGGTCGCCGCGGCCGATGTGGGCGCGACGCGTTCCACCGGGCCGCGCTTCTTTCACTTCGTCATGGGCGGCGTGACGCCGGCCGCGCTCGGCGCCGACTGGCTGACCTCAACCCTCAACCAGAGCGCCTACAACTGGGTCAGCTCTCCGCTGGCCTCGCGCATCGAGCAGGTCACGCTCGGCTGGCTCAAAGAGCTGTTCGGAATTCCGGCCGGGTGGAGCGCGGTCATGACGTCGGCCGCGACCACGGCCAACCTCGTCGGTCTTGACTCGGCGCGGCGCTGGTGGGGGCTGGAGCATGGCGTCGACGTCGACGAGCGCGGTCTGGCGGGCCTCCCGGAGGTCCCCGTGTTCGGCAGCGGCTACCTACACGCGAGCGCGGTCAAGGCGCTCGGGGTCCTCGGCCTCGGCCGGACGCGGCCGCAGACCTTCGCGCGCGACGACGGGGCGATGGACGCCGCCGCCCTGGAGAGGGCGCTTCGCGGCCTCGGCGGCGCGCCGGCGCTCGTCGTGGCGACGGCGGGGGACGTGAACACCGGCGGCTTCGACCCCATTCGAGAGATCGCCGCCCTGACCCGCCGCCACCGCGCCTGGCTCCATGTCGACGGCGCCTTCGGCCTCTACGCGGCGGTTACGCCCGCGACGCGGCGCCTCGTCGACGGCATCGCGGAAGCCGACTCGGTCGCCGTCGACGGGCACAAGTGGCTGAACGCGCCATACGACACTGGTTTCGCTTTTGTGCGCGACGCGGGCATCCACGCCGGCGGCTTCTCCGCGAGCGCCGCCTACCTCGGTACGGAGGTGCTGGCCCGGCCCGTCTTCGGCAACCTCGCCCCGGAGATGTCGCGGCGGGCGCGCGCGATCCCGGTCTGGGCGACGCTGCGCGCTTATGGGCTGGACGGCTATCGCGACATGATCGAGCGTCACCTCGGGCTGGCGCAGCGTGTGGCGCGGCAGGTGGACGACGCGCCCGACCTCGAGCGGCTGGCGGACGTACCGCTCAACGTCGTCTGCTTTCGCTACCGGCCCGACGGCGTGGACGAGTCCGAGCTCGACGAGCTGAACCGCAAGCTGGGAGCGATGGTGCTCGAGGACGGGCGCGTCTATTTCGGCACGACCGAGCACCGGGGCAAGCTCTGCTTCCGGCCCGCGATCGTCAACTGGCGGACAACCGAGAAAGATGTCGACCTGATCGTCGAGGTCGTGCGCGAGCTCGGCTCGCGCTTGGTCATCAGGGCGCCGGGACGCTGACCTGCTGCGCCCGCTCCTGCGGCGTCGCGGGCGCCGGCGGCTGGGATTGCTTGCTCGCCTCCAGCGCATCCTCGAGGCGGCGCGCCAGGCGCTTCATCTCGCGGTCGCCGCGGTCGAGGCGGTTGACGATCTGGAGAAGGATCTCGTCCTGGTGCATGAGGTGGTTCATGAGCGCTTTGAGCTCCTCCTCGTCCTTGACGTTGAGCTCGTAGTCCTGCTGGGCGCGCAGCCGGTCGCGGTCGGCCTGGCGGTTGAGCGCCATCAGCACCACCGAGACCCAGATCGCGGCCTCGAGGCTGAGGACCATGTTCAGGAAGCGGAAGGGGTAGGAGTCCCACGGCCGGATCAGGTTCAGGGCGTTCAGGGCGATCCAGAGGACGATGATGCCGAGCTGGGCGAGGACGAAGGGCCAGCTGCCGATCAGGCGGGCGAAGTCCGCGGCGACGCGGTCGGCGAAGGTGAGGCGGCGCTCGACGTCGCGGTTCAGGTCGCGGACCGGCGGGTGATCGTGCTGATGCTTGATCAGGTCCCGCGCGATGTCTTCGATTTCTCGGGCGATCGACATTGTTTTCGGGGTTTTTCCTTCTGGGGCTGCTGCGATGAAGTTCGGCTGTAGCTGAATAGCTTGGCGCAAAAGGCCCATCCTCGGCTACAGAAAGTAAGGAAATCCTGCTGTCAGATCCCTTTTTCGCCGCGCCAGCGGGCGATCCAGCCTGCGTGCTCGTCCTCGTGGTCGCTGCGCAGGTCCGCCCCGCCGTACCGGGTGGGATCGAGGGCCGGAGGTGTGGCAGCCGTGATCGCGTCCAGCAGCTTGCGCCGGGAGGTCTCGAGCTCCCACCGCGCCTGCGCGGCGGACATCGATCGTCTCAGCTCGTAGCCGGTCGCATTGTGGACATCGTTCTGCTCGTCGGTCATCTTCCACGCAGACTCGAATCCGGCGGAGATCCGCTCGACGTCATCGGCGCGGATGTCGTCCCACAAGGCAATGTGGGCGAGGTGGTCCTTGACCGCCCAGCCGTCGAGCGAGGGCTCCGACATCTGCTCGTCGGTGAGCGATTCGATCGCTTGGAGGAGCTTCGCGCGCGATTCTCGATAGCGGCGCAAGAGGTCTTCGCGGTCTTCAGCCATGGTTGGTTCCGACAATGGTCTCACGTAAGGCAATCCTCGCTAAGCGGCTTTGACGGCGCGCCACATGGCGAAGAGCGGCATGCGTTGCCAGCGGACGTTTGCGGGGTCGCTCGCGACGATCTCGGGCGGCGCTCCAGGCTCGCGCAGCGCCGTGATCACCAGGCCGTTCCTCTCGAGTGCCCGTGAGTACGCCTCCAATGGGTACGCCCAACCCTTGAAGTGCATGTGCCTGCCGTCGCGGTCCACCGGCGCGTCGATTGGGCGGCGGTGCTCGAGGTAGTTCTCGTCCACGAGGAATGCTGACTCCGGTGCTTGGTCGACAAACTTGCCGGCGTCCTGAAAGGGATGGGTGACGGAAGCGCAGAACGAGCCGCCTACCTGCAGGACGCGTGCCCCTTCGTCGACTCCGGCGTCCATGTTGTCGAAGTCCATCAGGGAGTTGTAGTAGACGACGGTGTCGAAGGAGCGGTCGGGAAAGGGAAGGGCGGCGGCGTCACCGATGACGAAGGCGATGGCGGGTGCGGTTTGGCGCGCCAAATGGATCAAGGTTGGTGACGAGTCGAGCCCGACCACGTCGTGACCGCGGGCGGCGAGGTCGCGCGAGACCCGGCCTTCGCCGCACCCGACCTCGAGCGTTCTCGTGCCGGGTGGCGGTATGAGGTCGAAGAACGTGGTGGAGTAGCTCCAGTAGGAGTCAAAGTCCGGCGTCGTTGCCCAGGCGGCCCAGTTGTTGGCGTTCCGCTCCCAGTGCTCGCGCAACACGACCGGACATGATGCGGCCTCAGCGATAGTCGTGGGAGCGCTGCGCCGGTCGGGGCACGCCGGTGAGCGCTTCGATGTGGCTGGCCAGCACGGAGTGGACGCCGTCCTGACGCTGCATCACCCCGTCGATGATCAGAATCGGCTGGCGGTTGGCAACCTGGCGGTACTTCGCGTAGACCTCGGGCTTGATGGTCACGTTGACCTGGCCGAACTCGTCCTCGAGGGTGAAGAAGCGGATCTTGTTGGCGGTCGCGGGCGCCTGACGGGTGATGACCAGCCCGGCGACGCGCACGCGCTGGTTGTTGGGGATCCTGGGCACTTTGTTGGTCTCGACGGCACCGAGCTCGCGCAGGCGGTCGCGGCAGAAGTGGATCAGGTGGTGGCCGGTGGAGAGGTCGGAGATGCGGTACTCGAGCTGGTTGGCGTCGAAGTCGTCGATGCGCGGCAGCTCTGGCGCCGTGCCGTCGAGGCGCAGCTCGGACTGCCGGTCGATGCCCTTGCGCAGGCCGGCGCCGTGCCACCGCTCCTGCCAGCCCCAGAGGAGCGCTCGGCGCGGACTGCCGAGGGCGTCGAAGGCGCCGACCATGACGAGGTTGCGGACCGCGCGCGGGCTGATGGGGCCGCCGCGGAGGCGGCTGAGGAAGTCGTCGAAGGAAAGAAACGGGCCGCCGCTCTTGCGGTCGGCGACGATCGCCTGGCGCCCCTCTTCGCCGAGGTCGCGAACGTAGTTGAACCCGATGCGCATGGCGTGCTCGGTCTTAACAGGGAGGGTTGACAGGGCGGATACGCTGAAGTTGGTTGGAAGGAGGGGGAGGGGCCTGGAACCGACGGGAGGGCCCCCAGCGTGGGGTGTTTCTGCCCGCGGAGGGCCGGGAATGCCGCGAGTGCCGGCAGATGCGGGCTTCAGAGGTTCGGGAATGCCGCGAGTGCCGGCAGATGCGGGCTTCAGAGGTTCGGGAATGCCGTCGCGAACGCCGGCACTCGCGGGTAATGAACCACCAACCAGCTCAGGCATGCACCGCACGTCGGAGCGGTTGATGTCCACCGGCAAAGCCCGAAGGCCATGCCGCTTTAGGTCCTCGACCAGCACGCTCGGGTGGTAGAACCCCATCGGCTGGTTGTTCAGCAGCCCGCAGGCGAACTCCACCGGGTGGTGCAGCTTCATCCACGCCGTCTCGTACGACGTGCGCGCGAACGCGGCCGCGTGCGATCGGCAGAAGCCGTAGACAGCAAATCCCTGCACCGCCGTGAACAGCTGGTCCGCCACCGAGCGCGGCACGCCGTTGGCGAGGCAACCGGAGACAAACTCATCTTCCAGCGATGACATCTCCACCCGGTTCAGGTGCCGCGTCATCGCCCGCCGAAATCCATCCGCGCGCCCCGGCTTCATCCCCGCGACCTGCATGGCGATCTCGATGATCTGCTCCTGGTAAAGGATCACCCCGAGCGTGTCGCGCAGGATCGGCTCTAGCAGCGGGTGCGCATACGTCACTGACTCCCGCCCTTGTTTGCGCCGGATGTACGGATGCACGGCGTTGCCCTGGATCGGCCCCGGCCGGATGATCGCCACCTCGACGACGAGATCGTTGAAAGTTCGCGGTCGCGTCCGGGGCAGCGTCTGCATCTGCGCCCGCGACTCGATCTGGAAGACGCCGATGGTGTCCGCCTCGCCGCACATCTCGTACACCGCCGGGTCGTTCAGGGTCAGAGCGTCGAGGTCAGGCCGAGCGCCCGTGGTGTCGCGAATCAGGTCCAGCGCCTCGGCGACCACGGACAGCGTGCGCAGCCCGAGCATGTCCATCTTGATCAGGCCCAGGTCCTCGACGTCGTCCTTGTTGAACTGGACGACGCGCCGCCCCTCCATGGTCGCCGGCTCGACCGGGGCGATGTCGACCAGCGGCTCACCCGTGACCAGCATGCCGCCGTTGTGGATCGAGAGGTGGCGAGGAAACTCGATCACCTCGCGGCACAGCTCCAGGAACTGGCGCCAGCTCTGCGGCCGCATGTCTGGCGGCGGCACGGCCGAAGCCATCGAGTCTTCGACGTCCTCGGTGAACCACCTGTCCACGCCCTTGGCGAGCCGGTCGAGCAGCTCGGCCGAGAAACCCAATGCCTTGCCGACCTGGCGGATCGCCATCCGCGGCTGGAACGTGACGACGTTGCAGACCATCCCCGTCCGCTCCCAGCCGTACTTCTCGTAGATGTACTGGATCACCTGCTCGCGGTGCTCGGTCGAGAAGTCGATGTCGATGTCGGGCGTGCTCGTCATCTCCTCGTGCAGGAAGCGCTCGAACAGCAGGTTGTGCTCGATGGGGTCGACGCGCGTGATGCCCAGCACATAGGCCACGATCGAGTCCGCGGCAGAGCCGCGTCCCTGCCCTGGCACGCCGTGCTCACGCGCAAAGCGCATCAGGTCCCAGTTGATGAGGAAGAACTCGGCCAGCCCAGTCTTCTCGATCACCTCGAGCTCGTGCTGCAGGCGTCGTGTCACCGCGGACGTGATCGGCCGGTAGCGCTCGCGCAGACCTTCGAAGCAGAGCTTGTACAGAAACGAGAACGGGGTCTCGCCCGCGGGCACGGGATAGCCCGGAAATCGCACTTTGCGGAAGTCGAGTTCGACGTCGCACTCCTGCGCGATCTCCCACGGCGCGGCCAGCGCCTCCTCGTGGCCGCGGAACAGCGGACGCATCTCGGCGCCGCCCTTGAGGTGGTGCTCGGAGTTGGAGAAGAGGTGTTGACGGACCTCTTCGAGCGTCGCGCGGTGGCGGATGGCGACCAGCACGTCGTGCAGCTGTCGCCTGCCGGGGACGTGGTAGTGGACTTGATTCGTGGCAGCAACCGCCGCGCCGCACCGGTGGGCCATCGCCACCCGGCCCTCCAGGATCCAAGGGTCCTCAGGCCGCAGGTGGTGATGGAGCTCGCTGAAGACGGCCTCCCTGCCGAGCGCCTCCTGCAGGGCGCGCAGCCGCGACTCGTCGTCGGTCGCGCTGAGGTAGAAGAGGTCGCCACGGTGCTGGGCGACCCGTGCCAGCGTCGTCCGCGCCTCGCCTTTGGGCTGGTCGGCGTGGGCGATGCTCAGCAGACGGCAGAGGTTCGAGTACCCACGGAGGTTGCGGGCGATGAGGATCAGCTCCTCGCCGTCGACCTCGAGGGCGCTGCCGATGATGGGCTTGACGCCCAGCTTGCGACAGGCTTGGAGGTGGCGCACCGCGCCGTAAACGCCGCCACTGTCGGTGATCGCCAGCGCCGGCATCTCGAGCTCGGCCGCGCGCAGCGCCAGCTCGTAGGGGTGCGAGCCGCCGTCGAGGAACGAGTAGTTGGAGTGGGAGTGCAGCTCGACGTACGGCGACAACTTCAGTCGTAGACCCGGTCCACGAACCACGCGCGAGTCGTGAGGTCGTGGTAGAGCTCGCAGAGCAGGCTGTTGTTGAGGACCACCTTCCAGTACTCGCGCACGACCGGCCTGTCCCACCACGAGCCCTCGACCTTCCAGCGGGCGATGGGCTCGACCGAGCCCTGGAACGCGCCCGCGATGGCGATAGGGGCGCCGCCATGGTCGAGAGTGACGTCGATTGCCGTCGGCGGGCTGATGAGTCGTGTCATCTCGTCGCGCTCATGGCGCGACTTCCTCGCCGGACCGAGGCGCGACGTGAAGTACCTCGGCCCCGATTCATGACGCGCCGCTGACCACGATCTCGTCGCCGAAGCGCTCCTGCAGCCGCTCCAGCGCCGCCGTCACGTCTTCGCTCGACCCGTCCCCGCCGGCCCACAGCCGCAGCTGCCGGCGTCCTGCGCCTTCGAGCACGGGAAGGTCGATCCACATCTCCGCGATCGGCGCGCGCGGCTGCCACTCCTTGATCCAGGAGCCGACCAGGCCGAACAGCTCCGCCTGGCTGCT
>Ga0209058_1002685_pt1 | contig 14549 bp, 21 predicted proteins | sample GraSoiAngelo_147_FD_185904 | JGI IMG/M metagenome (GOLD analysis project Ga0209058, IMG submission 185904) | Grasslands soil microbial communities from the Angelo Coastal Reserve, California, USA - 14_1009_05_40cm (SPAdes) (version 2) | ecosystem: Environmental > Terrestrial > Soil > Grasslands ... | reverse complement strand
GGGCGGCGACTATCGATATAGTGTCGTTTCTCTCAGTGACCCAATGTGTCGCAAAGTCTGGATGGATTATCCGCCGGCTGTGGATTTCATGAACCGGACGGAAGAACTCGCCCGGCGCGAGTTGCGCTTTCGACAGCCTCTGCTTCTTCCAATTATTCCGACGGCTGTTTTGCTGATGTCGATTAGCTACTTGACCTGGCTTGCCATAGCTCTCGTCCTTGCCGTGATCGTTGTCTTAACTTCAGGACGCTGGCGACGGCTGCGCTTCATCGCCGCCCTGGTTGTGTTCTCGTTTTCATTTAACGCAGCCTGTTGCCTTGAAGTGGCAACGATCATTTCGCTCGAGAATCGCCGTTACATGACCGTGCAAATGTATTCTACTCTGTTGGCACAGCTTCTCGGGTTCTGGTTTATCCTCGAATTTGTCGTGCAAATGTGGGAGCGCCGAAGGGTAGCGCACGCGTCTCGCGTGTCCGGCGATCGCGTCCCGCGATCGCGAACTTTCCTTTGTGAGATGAATTTCTGAAGGTGTTAATCTTGAGAAAAGATTCTTTCGGCGAAGACGGCTAAACCAGACACGCGAGACACGTGCGCTACCCGGATGGAGACGGGCGTGGCGCGAGTAACCACACCGTGATCGCGCATGCGATCAAGCAGAGATCCTTCACCAAGGCGCCGTAAGGATCGGTCAGCATCGACGGATTTCCGCGTGCAACCAGCACGATCAGGATCAACATCCATGATGTCGCGATAAACACGGCAGTACGTTCCGCCAACCCGATGATCAGCCACAGGCCAACCAGCATCTGCGCCACGCCGAGAATTCGCAGCGTCCATTCTGGTGTTCGCCATATCAGATGTGACGCCTGCACAAGACCGATTTCATCCGGGCGCAAAAACAAAATCTTTGGCACAAGGCCCTCATAAAACCAGACCAGCCCGAGCGCGGTTCGTGAGAAGATTTTGATGGTGCGTAGTTTCGTATTCACAAAATCAATTCTTCGCTGGCCGAAGATACGACGCCGGAGCTGTTTCTGGCGTGCGGCCAACCCATCCAGACATTCACCCCGGGCGAGTAATTCGCTCCGATGCAACGCGCGTCCCGCCACCATCGTCCGGTCGAGTGAATCAAATTATCAGTCGCGATTTGGATCTTCGCAGAAACTTGCTGCCATGGTTCGTGCCAGATGCGAAAGAATCGGCGACGCTTCCGGAATTGCGTGAAAGCAGTGTAACGCTCGAGTAAAAATTCGTCGAGCGATCCCGGCGTGCAGATCCCGAGATCATTTGCCTCGAAGGTGGCGCAAAAATGGAACGAGCCCGCGTCCGCTTCAACTTTCCCCCGCTGATCCTCATCCTCGTGCTCATATTCGATCCTTCCAAATCGATACGGCAGTCCGAAGCTCCATGGTCCCAGCCAGGCCGCCATTCGGCTGGAAAGCCATTCGCGCATGAAATAAATTGCACGTTCGCCGTTGTGCCGGATGTAGGTGCGAACATTCAGAAAATGATGGGTGGCGATCGGTCTCAAAAGCAACTCGCCGATTCTGCCGCCAAATCGTGGCCGCATTCCACGCATCGTGAATGCAACGAGGCTGACAAAGGCGCGTCCTTGGTAGAAATCGAGATGGTACGGAATGCAGCGCTGCAGTTCCTGCGGATCGGTTTCGTAATGAATGAAAATAGCGCGATCCCATGTCGCGTAAAACAACGGCTCGCCGCGGATCGATAACAAACGCCCTCTGGCGATTTCGCTAGTCTTGGAAGGGGCGAGATTCGTGTCGAAACACCATTCCCCAATCGGCTCGACGGAGTCTCGTCCTACCGATTCATTTTTTGTGAGATTCTTGATGGGGCGACACTCTGCGGAGCGAGAAACCGCATTCATATATTTCTCCCAAACGCGGCCGCGAAATAGACGACCCCCATTGCGCCGTAACCGAGAAACAGGGCCCAATGGATCAACGTCCGCAGGAAATTCCCACGCCAATGATTGGCGCTATAGTGCAGCCACTGCATGATTGAGCGAACGAACCAGAACAATCCGATCGCTACCGCGAGCCAAATCGCCAGCGGACTGCCGGCGCGAGCGATTTCATGCGCGAACCGCCAGGTCAGCGCAGCGAAGATCGACAATGTGATGGAAATAAAAACGACATGAATGCGGAAGACTTCGCGAATAAGCAGCGGCGCGCGATCGAGATCGGGCTTCCATTTCATGATGCGAATCAGAAACAGGTTCAGAAAGGCAACGGCCAGTTGCGCCAGGGCGGCGGCGCGCAACAGAAGATCAAGCGAGATGTGGTTTGGGAGTAGTGAATTCATTTAGGTTGTTCGATTAGCTGTCGCGCCGTCATCCCGAACCGCGAGACGGTGGGGGACCTCTCCCGAGGTGATTGATCACGCCATAAGCATTTGATATTCGCAACTCCGGTTGTGAGGCCCTTCGCTTCGCTCAGGATGACAAACGCGTTCATTGGCTTGGAAAAATATTCGTTAGCGCCTGGCGCAAGGTTGGAAATTCGAAATTAAAACCGTTTTCCTGGAACCGCTTCGGAACGCAACGTTGACTAACGAGAGCGAGATCTGCTTCTGTTCCCATCAACCATGAGCCGATTCGGGCGGCGAATTCCGGAACAGGTGGACTCCATGGCCGATGCAATGCCCGACGTAATTCGCACATGAACTCGGCGTTGGTGACTGGGCTCGGCGAGGTGGCATTGAAAACACCGGTGAGTTCCTGATTCTCGATGCTCGCCAAAACCATGCGCGACAGATCGGCAATATGAATCCAGCTGAGGAATTGCCGGCCATTGCTGACTTGCCCGCCAAGGCACCAACGGGTCAATCTGCCTAACAGTCCGAGAAAACCGCCGTTGGGACCAAGTACGACGCCCAGCCGCAACAAAACTTTGCGCGTGGCGGGTGCTTCAACGGACTCGAAGGCGGCTTCCCATTTTTCACACACCCTGGTCACGAAATCGTCGCCCGGCGCTGTGTTCTCGTCACAAATGCGTTCGCCTTTGTCGCCGTAGATTCCGACGCCCGCGATCTGCACAAAAACCTTCGGCGGTTGCGTGCATCGCGCGATTGCCTGCCCTAGCACACGCACCGAATCGATGCGGGAATCGATGATTTCACGCCGATGCTCGGGCGTGTGCCGGCAGTTGATACTCCGCCCGGTCAAATTCACCACCGCGAAGGCGCCGTTAACAAATTCAAGCCAATCATCCAGGGTTTTGCCGTCCCAATGGACATTGCGGACAGCGCCGCGATGATCCGATTCTGCCCGAGTGAGCACGATAACTTCGTAATTTTTCGAGAGAAGAAAGGGTGAAAGCGATTGTCCGATGAACCCGCTGCCGCCTGCCAAAACGATACCCGGCTTCATATTGCCGCCTTTCCGTAAACGAACACCAGAAATGCGAAGATGATTGTGAGCACATGATAACCGAGTTGGTAAAACCAGTTCGTGAGGAATGGCCGCGGATCAAAGATGGCGAATTGAACGAATAATCGTGCGCCCCAGAAGATCGCGATGAAAACGCAGAGCGATCGCGCCACTGGTTCGCGGGTGGCCATCGCGTCGGCGTGCTGGAAGGTGAGAGTAGAAAACGCGATAATGACCATCACGATAAACGCGCCGTAAACCCAGAAAAGTTTGCGCAGGAGTGGATGGAGCGCGGTGAGATTTGTTCGCCAATGCAAAACACGTGGGGTCAACGCGCTGGCAATCAGGATTAACAGCTGAAGTCCCGCGGCGAATTGAAGAAGCAATTTCATAGGGCTCCGATCGCTTTCATGAACGGCAGAATGACGTTGCGAACGAACGGCGGATGGAAAAGCCAGAACGCCGGGACTGCTGTAATTACAATCGTGAAGATCTGACCACGGATTTGCGGCAGCGCGCGTTCGGTGAGAATCCCGGTGCCCTGCAAGAGAAAATACGCCGTAGGTAAGCCGTAACCGCCTTGGGCCGGCAATGAGATCACAAGTTCGTGGACTAGGCCTGAGACAAGAAACGCGGCCAGCGTTGCGATCCTTATTCCTTGCCGGCGCGCAAGCGGACGAAATACGAAATCGAGCGCGAGCCGGTTGAAAGCATCATTCCAGCGACGGCCCCAAAATTCGCTGACGGATTTCGAACGCAGCGGCGCTTTCATGATCGGCTTGGCGTCTAGTCCGGCGGCCCGCCATCCGATTGCCAAAAGATGAAACAATCCGAAATGCAAAATCAGAATGATGCCAATCATTCCAATCCAACCGGCGAGGAGCGCCTGATCCAGGAAACGCGCAACCCCAAAGAATAGAACGACGCCAAGAAGTGTCTTCCCTATCGCCGAAAGAAAGGGGAGCGCGGGCATTCTGCCCGCTCTGTCCGGCACGTTGCCGGACAATTCCTCGGATGCACCTGAGACCAGCGCTTGTTCTCGAGTCTTGTGCACCTGACACGCGGGCCGGCGTAGAAATTTTTCCGCGTCCATCCCCGGCCAGAGAAAGAAATAAACGAGAGCGCGACCAAAGGGGACATGCACGATCTGTCTTCGTGCGCTCCAGAAGGTGAGCCATTTGCAGCCCAGGAAAATTGCGCCGGTCATCAACCACATGAATTGCCAGGGCGCGACATGCTTCCGCGTCAAAAGCGCGAGGGGTGGGAAAACAATCAGCGCAATCCAGCCCCGCCAGAATTCAAGGAGCGGCGGTCTCTCAACCGCCGTTTTTGTAAGTCGGCGGCTGGGAAGCCGCCGCTCCTTGATTTCACATGTAATGTGATCACAACCTCGATGAGCTGCGATCCAGCGATAGCCTCGATCGAAAAGCTTGTGCGTGCCAGGCAATCGCGCGAGTGCAACAAAGGGCCGGGCCCACCAGATTTGGCGACCGAGAAAAATCACTGCATCTGCGCCGCCGATGTCGCGACCGTTGCTGGTCAAGACGCGCATCTCTTCCAGAGGCGCGCCAGGCTCGAGATCGAGCCGCTTCATTACCCAGTCTGTTTGCAGCGGGAGAAAAAGGAAACCGCGGCGGCGAAATATTCGATCGAATCGTCTGGCGGAGGCGGTGCAGGAGGAGCAATCGCCATCGTATAAAATCCAGCCGCCAAAGGAATCGGCCCGAGGAGCGGCCGCGCCCAAGCCCCCGGGGCGCTCCGACGATCGCGATTCCTTAATGTCAGTCTTTTCTGTTAATTCAGAATTCATGAGCCAAAATTTTTATTATCGTTTTGCCATTCCCAGCAAGCGCAACGCTTTGTCACCTGTCTTTGCCAGTTTGAGCAAGGCCGTCGTTGGCAGTTTTTCCAATTGGAGGTAGGCGGTTTCAGCCAGCTCAAAAAATTGCAGCAGATCGGTCAATCGTTCCCTGATATAGCGATCGGCTGATTTAGGTTTGCCCGCCTCGACAATGCATCGTTGCAAGACCTGAAGGGTGGGATCGATTTCGCGTTTTTTTCGCTCGTGGACGATGACTCGGAACATGTCGAAAACGTCTCTCATCGACTCGAAGTGATCGCGCCGGTCACCGAGGACATGAACCACGCGCACAATCCCCCAGTTTTGCAGTTCGCGGAGGCTGTTGCTGACGTTGGAACGAGCGATCCCGAGAGCGGTGGCGATCGCCTCCGCCGGCATTGGCCGCGGGGAAAGAAAAAGCAGGGCGTGGATTTGAGCGACGGTGCGATTGATCCCCCAGCGCGTCCCCATTTCGCCCCAATGGAGGATGAATTTCTGCGCCAGCGGCGAGAGCGTTTTCATATATCCCGTTATTTCTGTCTATACAGACAACATAGAAATATCCATGACGAGAGTCAAGCGAATTTTGCTTTGCTGGAACGACTCCCGATTTCAAAAGGGGCCGGCCCTGCCTCACCTGGCTTATGCACGTTGGCCCGGGTAGCGCACGCGTCTCGCGTGTTGGTTTCGGCGTCTCGCCGAAACAGTCTTACTGGACAACGCCGCGATCCAGGAGGTCTCCGAAAGTGCATAGAAGTCCGGGATCGCGGAACGCAATCGCCAGACACGCAAAGCGCGTGCGCCACGCGGGCGAAACGGTGATTTCCTGCGGCGAGAATCGCGCGAAAAAATTCTTTGCAGCCTCGGAAAAGGTTCCTATATTGCGCGTCTCCGCATCAGTGGCGTGAGCGAGGGTTCACGGCCTGAGCGGATTTTTTGTCGCCAAAACTTAATCGTCGCGGCGGCCTTTTTTGGACTGGAAATGCCAACGATCAATCAACTTGTGCGAAAAGGACGACGGAAAGTGTCGGTGAAATCGAAATCACCGGCCTTGACCGATTGTCCGCAGCGGCGCGGGGTCTGCGTTCAGGTAATGACGCGGACGCCGAAGAAGCCGAATTCTGCCCTGCGCAAGGTGGCGAAAGTACGGCTGACCAATGGCCAGGAAGTGATCGCTTACATTCCGGGCGAGGGTCACAATTTGCAGGAACACTCGATCGTGCTGGTGCGTGGTGGCCGAGTGAAAGATTTACCAGGTGTGCGCTATCATATCGTCCGCGGGACGCTCGATTCCCTCGGAGTTGATGGACGGCGCCGGAGCCGTTCCAAATACGGCGCGAAACGCCCCAAGGCGGGCGGCGGCGGTGAAGCTAAGGCGCGTGCGCCGAAAGCGGAGGCGAAGAAGTAATCATGTCGCGCCGGCGCAAGGTTTACAAAAAGGAAGAGAAGGTAGACTCGCGCTACGGCAGTCCTGCGGTGGCGCGTTTGATTTCCACGGTGATGAAGCGCGGCAAAAAATCGCTGGCGGAACGGATTGTTTACAGCGCGATCGATAAATCGCGCGAAGGCTCGGACTCGGTTGATCCGCTCGAAATTTTAAACAAGGCGTTGGAGAATGTGCGACCCCGCCTGGAAGTCAAATCACGGCGCGTTGGGGGTGCGACCTATCAAGTGCCGATGGAAGTTGCGCCGGCGCGGCAAATCTCGCTCGCCATGCGTTGGATCGTGCAATACGCCGATAATCGCCGCGGCCAGCCGATGGCCGCTTCGCTCGCCCAAGAAATTAAGGACGCCGCGGCCGGTCAAGGCAACGCGATCAAGAAACGCGAAGACACGCACAAAATGGCGCAGGCGAACCGCGCTTTTGCGCATTTCCGCTGGTAATTTTATGGCGACGGCGACGATGGAAAAGAAGCCAGTTTCCGCGAATCCGAATTCGCCGGAGCGTAAATTTCCGCTCGAGCGAACACGTAATATCGGTATCGCCGCGCACATCGATGCGGGCAAGACCACGATCACCGAGCGCGTCCTGTTTTACACCGGCATGATCCACAAGATGGGCGAGGTGCATGAAGGCACGACCGTGACCGACTGGATGGAGCAGGAGCGTGAGCGGGGGATCACGATTACTTCAGCAGCGACAACGTGTAGTTGGGCACAACGCAAAGAAGAAGGCGTTTACAAAGCTTTCGAAGGGATCAAGCAGCGCATTAATATCATCGACACGCCAGGCCACGTTGATTTTACGGCGGAAGTGGAACGTTCTCTTCGCGTGCTCGACGGTGCGATTGCAGTTTTTGACGGTGTCGCCGGAGTGCAACCGCAATCCGAAACCGTCTGGCGCCAGGCGACGAAGTACAATGTGCCGCGACTGGCATTCATCAACAAAATGGACCGGGTCGGCGCCGACTTCGAGATGTCGGTGGATAGCATTCACAAAAAACTCGGCGCCAACGCCTGGCCGGTCTTGCTGCCGCTTGGCCGGGAAGATCAACTCAAAGGCCAACTCGATGTTATTAATAAGAGGGCGATCATTTATTCGGACAGCGATGAGCTTGGATCGACCTATGAGGTGACAGATATTCCCGAGGAATATATCGATGCGGTAAACAAGGCTTACGCCACTCTGCTCGAACAGGTTTCAAACCTCGATGACGAGGTGGCCGAGGCCGTCATTCACGAAAAGCCGGTCACGCCGGAATTGTTAAAAGCGGGCATTCGTCGCCAAACCATCGCCAACAAATTTGTGCCGGTGATCGGCGGCTCGGCCTTGAAGAACATCGGCGTGCAATACTTGGTCGATGCCGTGGTCGATTATCTGCCGAGTCCGCTCGAAATTCCGCCAGCCAAAGGCATGGAGCCCGACACGCACGAACCGATGCAAGCGCCTACGGACGACAACGGAAAATTTTGTTCACTGGCGTTCAAACTTTGGAGTGATCCGTTTGTCGGAAAACTTGTTTTTTTCCGGGTCTATTCCGGCACGCTTTCAAAAGGCGACACAGTTTACAATCCGCGCACGAACAAGCGCGAACGCATCTCACGTTTGATTCAAATTCAGGCGGACAAACGCGAAGACATCGAGACCTGTTATTCCGGCGACATTGCCGCGATCGTCGGGATCAAAAATATCACGACAGGCGACACCCTATGCGACGAGGACTATCCGATTTTGCTCGAGCCGCCGACGTTCCCTGATCCCGTTATTTCAATGGCGATTGAGCCAAAGACAAAATTGGATCAGGAAAAAATGGGGGTCGCGCTGCAACGACTCGCCGAGGAAGATCCCACTTTTCGCGTTTACACCCACGAAGATACCGGACAAACCATCATCGCCGGAATGGGCGAGCTTCATTTGGAAATCATTCGCGACCGGATGTTCCGCGAGTTTAAGGTGGACGCGAATGCGGGTAAACCGCAGATCGCGTATCGTGAGACAATCACAGGCGGCGCGCACGGCGTCGGGAAATTGATCAAGCAATCCGGCGGTCGCGGTCAGTACGGACACGTCGAAGTGGATGTTCGTCCGGCGTCGCGTGGGAAAGGATTATTGGTCGAGAACAAGATCGTGGGTGGCGTGATCCCGCGCGAGTACATCCCGGCGGTGAAGAAAGGGATTGAAGAAGCTGTGCTCAACGGAGTGCTCGGCGGTTACCCGGTCATCGACGTTGAAGTCGATATCGTTTACGGGAGTTACCACGAAGTCGATTCGAACGAGCTCGCTTTCAAAATGGCGGCGATCTTTGCTATGAAAGATGGTTTCAAACAGGGTAAACCGATCCTGCTCGAGCCGATCATGAAAGTGGAAAACAGTACCCCGGAAGAGTATCAGGGCGATATCATCGGTGACTTGAATCGCCGGCGAGCGCGCATCGACAGCATCGAGGCGCGCGGCAATCTCACCATCGTGAACGCGGAAGTTCCGCTCGCGGAAATGTTCGGTTACGCCACTGCCATCCGCTCGCTTTCCAAAGGCCGTTCCAGTTACTCGATGGAACCGTCGCATTTCGAGCAGGTGCCGCAGAATTTAGTGAGCGCGATCCTTGATCAAAAGGAGACGAAATGACGAACGGCCAGCGCATTCGCATTCGTTTGAAGGCATTCGATCATCGCATGCTTGATCAATCCGCTGTCGAGATCGTCGAGACTGCGAAACGCACCGGCGCGCGGGTCGCGGGTCCCATTCCGCTGCCGACGTTGATTGAAAAGTTTACCGTCAATCGTTCGCCGCACGTGGACAAAAAATCGATGGATCAATTTGAAATCCGCACCCACAAACGTCTGCTGGACATTATCGACCCGACCGCGAAAACGGTGGATGAATTGAAGAAATTAAATTTGCCAGCGGGCGTGGATATTACGATTAAGATTTAGCGAATGCTGACGGTTTTAAGAGATGAGCATCGGGTTACTTGGACAAAAAATTGGCATGACCAGCGTCTACGACGCCAATGGCAGGCTGCGTCCGGTGACCGTGATCGCGGCGGGCGATAATGTTTTAGTTCGGCGGATAACGGCGGAACGCGATGGCTACTCTGCCGTGCAAGTCGGGTTTGGCGCGCAAAAGGAATCGCGGTTGAACAATTCCGAGCTTGGCGCGTTCAAGAAAGCCGGGGTCGAACCGAAAAGATTTTCTCGCGAGTTTCGGCTCGGGGCTGACCCGCCCGAGGGCGAAGTGAATTTGAATGTCACACAATTTCAGGCGGGTGACTTCGTCGATGTGATTGGCCGCTCCAAAGGCAAAGGGTTTCAGGGAGTGATGAAGAAACACAACATGCATGGGCAAGGTGCCGCGCACGGTTCCAAGACACACCGGCGGAACGGTGCCATCGGCAATCGTTCTACTCCTGGCCGGATCTGGAAAAACATGGGCATGCCTGGGCATCTCGGGGACGAGCGCGTGACGGTGCAAAATTTACAGGTGATGCAAGTGCGCGAATCTGAAAAAATAATTCTCGTTAGCGGCGCGGTGCCCGGATCAAACGGATCATTCGTGGTGGTGCGTCCCGCGATCAAAAAGCCTGCTAAAAAATCATGAGCGCGAAAGTTTTAACCAAGGCAGCGGCGAAAGAGGCCAAGATCGCGCTGGTAGACGGCGGGCGCGGGACGCAGGCGGTTCATGACGTTGTGGTCGCGATGCGGGCGGCGCGGCGATCCGGCACTGCTAACACCAAAACGAAAGCGGATGTGAATTTTTCCGGGGCCAAACCGTGGCGACAAAAAGGCACGGGGCGCGCACGGGCCGGCTACAAATCATCGGTCATCTGGCGCGGCGGTGGTGTCGTCTTCGGGCCGAAGCCGCGCGATTATTCCAAGAAAGTTTCCAAATCGGTACGCCGGCTCGCCTTTCAAAAGGCGCTGAGCGAACGGATCAATGCCGGCGATGTGCTCACGATTGGCGAGTTCGCGGTCAAAGAGGCAAAAACCAAATCCTTCGTGCAGTTGGTCAAGAAACAGACTGATGCACGTCGCATCCTGATTGTGTCGGATCAATTTGATGAGAACACCTACAAATCGGCGCGTAACGTTAAGCCGGTAAAGCTGGCGACGGCGAGCGATGTGAACACGGAACAATTGCTCGCTTTTGAGAAGATTTTAGTAACGGACGGTGCTCTGGCGAAGTTAGCCGAAAGAACCTCCGCCTCCAGCAAGGCGCGACGAGAATGAACGAGCCATTCGACATTATTGAAACAGCGTCGCTGACGGAAAAATCATCGCTTCTGAGCGAGAAGCAGAACAAGTATGTCTTTCGCGTCCGACCGCGAGCTAATAAGATTCAGATCAAGCAGGCAATCGAGAAACTCTTTCAAAAGAAAGTGGTGGACGTCAACACCTGCAATTACGCCGGCAAAAAGAAACGCGAGCGCCGCGCCGACTTCGGTCGCAAATCGCATTGGAAGAAAGCGATCGTAACACTGCAGGAAGGCGAGAAGATCGATTTGGTCTAACGTTTTATGGCGCTAAAATCTTTCCGCCCACTTACTCCGACGCTGCGATTCAAGTCGCTCCCGGCTTTCGATGAAGTTACGAAAGCGAGACCGGCGAAGCGTTTGTTGGAGCCGAAGAAGAAGACCGGCGGCCGTAATCATTTTGGTCGGCTGACTTCCCGTCACATCGGCGGCGGGCACAAGCAGCATTATCGCAAGGTCGATTTCAAACGGCGCAAACGTGGGGTGGAGGCGGAAGTCCTAGGAATCGAGTACGATCCGAACCGCTCGGCCCGCATCGCTCTTATTAAGTACAGCGATGGCGAACTTAGTTATATTCTGGCACCGGACGGTCTGCGCGTTGGCGCGCGGGTGATGTCCGGCAATGAGGCGGCACCAGATTTGGGAAATGCGCTTCCCTTGTCAGCCATTCCGCTCGGCTCCAACATTCATAACATCGAGCTGACACCCGGACGCGGTGGCCAGATCGCGCGCAGCGCCGGCCAACAGGCGACGCTGAATAACCGCGAAGGCGGTTACGGTCTCGTAAAAATGCCTTCCGGCGAAATCCGGCGGATTCATGAGACCTGTTACGCGACGATTGGTCAGGTCGGCAATGTCGATCACATGAATGTTTCAAGTGGGAAGGCGGGCCGGACGCGCTGGCGGGGTCGGCGTCCGCACGTGCGAGGCATGGTGATGAACCCGATCGATCATCCAATGGGCGGTGGCCAGGGTAAGTCCAAGGGCGGCGGCGGCCGGCATCATCCGGTGAGCCCGTGGGGACAACTCGCGAAAGGATTTAAAACGCGGACGAAACACAAGCCGAGCGATCGATTTATTTTGGAAAGGAGAAGGGGGAAGAAGAAGATATAACCTTGTCATTCTGAGCGGAGCGAAGCGGAGTCGAAGAAGCCCGCGGCGACACCTTAAAGGTAACCATCGGGATCCCTCGATTGCGCTTGGGATGACGAGCGGCGGTCACGAGACAAATTTGACATTTATGGCTAGATCATTGAAAAAAGGACCCTTCGTCGAATCGTATCTTCTGGAGAAGATCGATAAGATGAACAGCTCGGGCGCGAAGAAACCAATTAAGACCTGGTCGCGACGCTCGATGGTGACGCCGGATTTTGTCGGCCACACGTTTCTGGTTCACAACGGAAAGATTTTTCAATCTGTTTTCGTGACCGAAAACATGGTTGGTCACAAGCTCGGCGAATTTTCGCCGACGCGTGTGTTTAAGAAACACGGTTCGCATACGGCGAAAGTGACGAAGTAATGGGAATTGCAGATTGAAGATTGCAGATTGCAGATTGAATTGGTCGCGGCGTAGCCGTCACGTTTTCGAATCTGAAATCTTAAATCTGAAATCGGCGGCGATGATTTTTGTGGGCTGCATAACGCTGGCTCGAGGGCTGGTGGCAGAGGGAGATAGTTCTTTGTCAGATTCCAAAAATGAAAGCGTGACGGTGACAGCGGCAGCGCTGCTGGCGCAGAAGGAAGAATTGCGCCGGCAGTTGTCCTTGAGCCAGGAAACGGTGAAAACGCTAACTACCAGTCTGGCCGAATCCAATGCCGAAGCGGAGTTGTTTCGGCGGAAATTCGCTGATCTGCAATTGCGGATGGAGGCGATCGGGCTGGCTTCGGCGAGCAAGGACCGCGCGAAACTGGAGCAACGGTTGCTGACGGCGGTGAGCGATTTGCAGCTGGCGCAGAAGGAGCGCGATCAATATCGCGATCAAATGATGCAGTTATCGGAAACGATGCTGCGTTATTTGAAGACTGCGGAAGGCGGCGACGCGCAGGCGCGAATGGATGTGGAAGCGCAGTTGCGCGGAATGAACGCGTTAGTGGACAAGTCAACCAAAGCGCAGCCGCAGAATGGATCGCTGCTCGATGGCAGCGTCATCAGTGTGAAGGAGGAGTGGTCGTTTGTGGTCGGTAATTTTGGCGCCCGCGAAGGTGTGAAAATCGGAATGCCATTGCGAGTGAAACGCGGAGACGATGTGGTTGCGAGGTTGCGGGTGGTGGATGTGCGCGAGCGGATTTGCGGTGCGGTCATTCAGGAATCTGGAAAGGAAAAAATTAAGGTTGGGGATCGGCTTGAAGTCGATGCCCGGCCAGATGTGAGTGCGAGATGATGGAAAGTTAGAAAGGTTAAAAAGGGATTCCGTTTTAACCTTGTAACTCTTTTAGCAATTTTAAAGTCTGCGAAGCAATGGAAGTTAGAGCGACATATAAGTACGCGAAGATTTCGCCGTTCAAGGCGCGTGAAATCGCGCGTGAGATCCAGGGTCTGCCGGTTTCGGCAGCGCTTGATGTTGTCGCCTACAGCCCAAAAAAAGCGGCGGCGCTGATCAACAAGACGTTGAAGAGCGCGGTGGCGAACGCCGAGAACAACGCAAATTTAAAAGTAGACGGTTTAGTGGTGAAGGAAGCAATCGTGGGCGAGGGCCCAACGATGAAGCGGATGATGGCGCGCGCACGGGGGAGTGGTTCGAGAATTCTCAAGCGCTCCAGTCACATCGGGATTGTTTTGACCGACGAGATCAAGATTGAGAGGCGCGAAACTCGGAAGGCAGCGCAGAAAGCGGCGAAGAAAAAAGGGGGAGAAGCGAAAACGGAAGGCGGAGCGGCGGAGGCGAAAGCGGAGAAGCCGAAACGCGCAAAGAAAGGGAAGAAGTAACAATGCACGGTCATTCTGAGCGGAGCGTAGCGGAATCGAAGAATCCCGGGGAAGTTAGCTTTAAGGTTTCGCGGCGGGATCCCTCGGTCCGAGCCGGACTGGCATTTTCGCTCGGGATGACGGGCATTTAGTGACGAAATAAGTTTTATGGGACAAAAAGTTAATCCGATTGGATTTCGATTGGGCGTGAACCGCGATTGGCGGTCGCGCTGGTATGCATCCCCGCAGGAGATGCCTGGGTTTTTGCACAGCGACATCGAGATTCGCGATTATGTGAAAAAGAAGCTTCTGTTCGCGGCGGTTTCGAAAATCGTGATCGAACGAGCGTGGAATTCAATTCGCGTCACGATTTTCACGGCGCGTCCCGGCATTGTCATCGGGCGCAAGGGCGCTGAAATCGAAAAGATGACTGAGGAAATTTCGAAGATGGCGCAGGGCAAGCAGATCAAGATCGATATTCAGGAGATCAAAACGCCGGAGCTGGATGCCCAGTTGGTCGCGGAAAATGTGGCGTTGCAAATCGAACGCCGCATCGCGTATCGGCGGGCGATGAAAAAGGCAGTGCAGGTAGCGATGGATTTTGGCGCGCTGGGAATTCGCTTACGAAGCTCGGGCCGATTGAACGGTGCTGAGATTTCGCGTTCGGAATGGTATCGGGAAGGCAAGGTGCCTCTGCATACTTTGCGTACGGGAATCGACTAC
>Ga0209058_1002681_pt1 | contig 14567 bp, 14 predicted proteins | sample GraSoiAngelo_147_FD_185904 | JGI IMG/M metagenome (GOLD analysis project Ga0209058, IMG submission 185904) | Grasslands soil microbial communities from the Angelo Coastal Reserve, California, USA - 14_1009_05_40cm (SPAdes) (version 2) | ecosystem: Environmental > Terrestrial > Soil > Grasslands ... | reverse complement strand
CGAACCTCAGCCGCTGTTCCGTCGCACTCGTTTGCATCCAGGGCATCCCCTCGGTGTAAACGATGTCCCCGGACTTCTGTTAACGATGTGCCCAGGCCGTACCGCCTGAGCAACCGGGGACATGGGTAACACCGTAGACCGGGAACATGGGTGACAGTCTCTGATGTCCGAGAGCTCACGCGTAGATCCGGAAGTCCCGCTCATGGAGTTTCCCGAGCAGGACGTCGTAGAAGTAGATGGACCACACCCCGTCGGCAGTTTCCTCCAGTCCGATGTAGTCCTGTTTCAGGGCCTGCGAGAGGAAGAGCTGCTGCGCTTTGAAGCGGAACGTGCCTGCATTCGAGACGAGGCGCACCAAGTGATGGCCGGGGTACTCGGGGTGCGCCAGGCGGCGCGGGTACGGGCGCGGCGACGGGTGCCAGACGGTAGCCGGCGGCTGCTGGCCGAGTGCTTCATGCGGCCGCTGGTGGTTGTACTCAGCGCGGAAGCGCTGGAAGCGGCGCTGCTGGCCGCGGCGGGTGCGGGCGGGCGGCCGGGCCGTCTCGGCCTTCAGCGTGCGGTGCATGCGCTCGTGGGCCCCGTTCTGCTCGGGATGACTTGGCGCGATGCGCTGCTGGGCGATCCCGAGCCGGATCCACCAGACGTTCATCGCGCACAGCCCATGGATGCCCGTCGAGCAGAAGGGTGCCCCGTTGTCCGTGCGGATCGCGCGGGGCAGGCCGACGTCGCGGAAGAGCCGATCGAACACGAGCCAGCTGTCCTCGGTGCGGACCGACGCCAGGGCGTCACAGGCGAGCAGATAGCGGCTGTGCTGGTCGGCGACCGTCAGGGGATAGCAGTACGCGCCATCGCCGGTGCGGAAGTGGCCCTTGAAGTCCGCGGTCCACACGTCGTTCGGCCCCGCGGTAACGAGTTCGGGCGCGCCCGGATGCTTCCAGGCTCGGCGGCGGCGGCGCCGCCGCACGAGTCCCCGGCGGTGCAAGAGATCGCCCGCCGTACTTGCTGCGGGCAGCTCGAGCCCCGGGCGGCGGTCGGCGAGCCATACGAGCAGCTTGCGGGGACCCCAGCTCGGGTGTTGCCGCCGCGCCTCGACGATCGCCGCCGCGACGGCGGGGGCGATGCGGTGCGGACAGCGATGCGGCGCGCGGCTTCGTTCTGCGAGCCCGGCAACGCCGACGTCCGCGTAGCGCGCGAGCCACTTGTAGCCCGTCTTGCGGCTAACGCCGTACCGGGCGCACAGCTCGGTCACCGTGTACAGCCTCCGATCCCAGTCCGCCACGAAGTGCAGCCGTTCCTTCATGGGATCCGTCTCCGTCCACGCCATGCCCACCTCCCGGTGGGCAGCTTAGAGGAGTGTCACCCATGCTGCCGGTCTGATCTGTTACCGATGTACCCGGTCTGTACCCGTTGCCGGGCTAACCCGCGGCTCCAGCGGCCTGATGTTCCCCCGAAAAAGTGGACACGGGGTTAAGTGACGACCAGTTTCTCATACTGTTCCGGCGAGCGGTACCCGAGCGCGGAATGGAGCCGCGTGCGGTTGTAGAAGCCCTCGATGTACTCGAACACGCGGCTGCGCGCCTGCGCCCGGGAATAGAGGGTGAAGTGATAGAGCCACTCGGTCTTCAAGGAATGGAAGAAGCTCTCCGCCGGTGCATTGTCGAGACAATTGCCGGGCCGGCTCATGCTGCAGACCATCCCGTGTTGATCGAGGAGCTCCTGGTAGTTGGCGCTCGCGTAGGATCCGCCGCGATCGCTGTGATGCACGAGGCCGGCCGCGGGGCGACGCCGCGCGACGGCGCCGTGCAACGCCTCGAGCGCGACGGCCTGCTCGGGGCGCGCGGAGGTAGCCCACCCCACAATCCGCCGCGAGAAGGCATCGAGGAGGATCGCGAGGAAGAGCCAGCCCTCGCGGGTCCGGACCTGAGTGATGTCCGCGAGCCAGAGGTGGTTGGGGGCCTCGGCGGTGAAGTTGCGGGCGATCCGGTTCGGCGCGGCGGGCAGGTCGGGCGAGCGGCGGGTGGCGATGAATCGGAACCGTCGAGCTGCGCGGCCTCGCAGGCCCTCCAGTTGCATAAGCCGGGCGACGCGATGCTTGCCGATGGCGTACCCCGCGCTGCGCAAGGCGCGGTAGACTCGCGGCGAGCCGTAGATGCCCCGGCTCTCGCGGTGCACGGCGCGGATCCGGTCGACCAGGATCGTGCTCTGCCGGTCCCGCTCACTGCGGGGCCGCCGGCGCCAGGCGTAGAAGCCGCTGCGCGACACGCCGAGGACGCGGCACAGTTGGCCGACAGCGAATTCGCGGGACTGCTCCATGAACCGGAACTTCACTTCCGGTCGTTCGCGAAGTACGCCAAGGCTTTTTTTAAAATGTCGCGCTCCTGGGTCACCTCGCGGAGCTTCTGCTCGAGCTCACGAACACGGCGCGCTTGCGGTGCGAGGCGACCGCGACCTGGGAACGCCTCGGTGGGAGTGTCGGTGAGCTGCTCGCGCCACCGCTGCAGCAGGCTGCGCGCGATCCCGAGGTGCGTCGCGACCTCGGTCAACGACTTTCCCTCTTCAACCACGAGATGGACGGCGTCCTTCTTGAACTGCGGCGTGAAGGTCCGCCGGACCCGTATCGTTCGCTTGCCCATGGACCACCTCGTCCGAGCCTCGCATGGCTCTTATCTCGGTGTCCACTTTTCCGGGGAACTCCAGCCCGCACTGACAGGCGAAACGCGCAGCCGATGATCTGCGCGTCGCGCTCAGCGCTCCATTCCTTCACGCGCGCCTGCCGCGTAGGGCACAAGGAGCAAGCCCGGCGCTTCGCGCGCTCCCCGCACCGTCGGTCTCGCGCTCGCGCGACTCGGACACCCCCGTCCTGCAACTGCGCTGCGCGCGCACGAGGCTGACGCACGCTATAGGTGCGACCGCCGGGAATCGCGACGACGGGTGATCGGACGCGAAACGTGCAGACGCGGACCCGTTCACCGTCGTGATGTGGGCGAGCCGGTCGCGCGTGTTATCCCCAAGTGTGGATAAGTCGGGATGTGCTTCAAGGGTCAGGCGATTGTCGGTGATCTTGGCGTACACGTACATGGCGCGCCGTACGTCGTTAAATACTCTCTCCGCTGATCGCACCTTGACGCGCTTCAGCTTCCGGCGTTAGAGACTGCCGCGTGCGGTTTGTGGCGGGGGAGGTGACGGAGCGAGTTACCTCCCGCCAGCCAGGTAGGAGCGTAGGAGACCCCGCGATGAAATGCTCCCTCGACTATGCTCGGGCGCATCGGGTCGAACAGGCTGCGCAGCGGTACGGAATCGACCTGACCGTGGCGCGGGAGCGGATGTTCCTCCGCCTCGTCGCCGCGCAAGGCCATGTCCTCGCCCGGCAACCGCGGGGCAACGTCATCTACCTCGTGCGCCACATGAGGCGCTGGATTCTCCTGTGCATCAGTGAGCGGCAGCGACGGATTCGCACCTTTCTGCCGCTTGGCCCGGAGGCGTGGTTGCGGCAACAGAACGGGGATCGCCTGTTGGTGGGGACCGTCATCGACGCAACCCTCACGGCGCATCGGCAGGCGATCCGGGCCCCGCTCGCGCCACCCGAACCGACGGAGACCTCAGACGCCTATCGCGCCCGTATTGAAGCCGCCGTTACAGAGCGGATTGCCAGGCTGAGGGATCGACGTCGGCAAGACAGGCCGCGGGCTGCGTAGTAGACGGTCGCGAGGGCAACCTCTTCGGACGACGGGCATAGCTCCGCCCCGCGTCGCCCGCGCTTGAAGGTCGCTTCTGCCTCGACGAGGGTGGTGGCTCCGCCCCGGTCCTGGCGAGTCCGAGCCGCCTGACCTGTCTCGCTAGACGCTGAACGCCGGCCGGCTGCGCATCGCCTCGATCAGCTGCGCGGGCGCGATGTGCGCGAGGGCAGCGTCAGGGGGCTCCGTAGGGAACGATCAGCAACCCCGCGGCCCGCTGCTTCGCCCGCCCTCCGCGCCGGTCGTACCGGGCCGTCGTCGCCAGGTTCGCGTGCCCCGCCATCGCCTGGACCAGGGCGAGGTCCGCGCCGTTGTCGAGCAGGTCCGAGATGAACGACCGGCGCATGTCGCGCGGGCTGAAGCGCTGCACGCCAGCCCGTTTGGCGAGGTAGGCCAAGCGGTCGAACACCGACTCGGCCGTGAGCCGACGCAGGACTATCCGCCCGGCCTTGTCCACCGGCACGAACAGCGGCCCAGGCTCCGGGCCGCGCACCGTCAGCCAGGCAGCGATAGCTTCCCTCGCCCCGTTCGTCGCGTACATGATCCGGGCCTTGTTCTGTCAAGGCGAGACCGGTCTGGTGCGTGGCGTGCGGGAGCTTGCGGTACGGCGCCCAGCCGTCGCGGACCACGACGCCGCCGTAGATCGTCAGCCCGCAGCCGGTGCGCAGGATCATGGCGACCTTCGCGAACGGCACGCCGAGCGCCGTGTGCAGCCACGCCGCCCACGCCAGCGCCCGCGGCCCGACCTGGGAGGCGGCCGCACCCGTGGCGGTCGAGGTCTGCCGCCGGTCCCGACCGTGAACGCGCCGCCCACACCGCCGGCACCGGCCGACGTGGAGGTGGAACGGCGGAACGCTGTGACGTGCGGCCGCACGGGCGGCAGGTCGGCCTGGTACTGCACGGCGACTCGCTCGGTGCCCACCGCGCCGCCACAGGTGGGACACGCCGCGGGCGGCAGCACCTCCACGACCGCGTCGATGTGCGCAGGCACGGGCCGCCAGGCGCGCGGCCCGTAGGCTCGGCCGGGTTTGCGACCGGGCCGTCGCGGGGTCGGCGTCGGCGCGCCTTTGGAGAACGTACCGACGTTCAGCAGCAAGCGCCAGAGGGAGTGCGCGAAGCGCCCGCGACCGACGGCGATTGTCAGCTGCAACGGCTTGTTAGCTAGTAGGTTCGAATCGATCGAAATCCCAGCCGCGGTCCCGTCCCGAATATCACCGTCGCTCCTGCGATGACACTGAGCGAGGTCGCGGCGTCGTCGTTGGCCGGCGCGGCGCCGAGGGCGTCGAAGAGCTCGACGCCGACGCGCATCGTTGCCGTGTCGGTCGAGGTGCAGGAGAAGTAGGTCCTAAGGCCACCGGAACTGATGACTCCCGGCACCGAGTAGAGGTGAAACGTGGTCGCGCCCGCGCTGAGGACGGGGAGCGGGCCATCCGCGATGCCCGCCGCCGCTGGAGCGGTCCACGTTGCACAGAGCGCCGCGAATCCAACTGCGCAGAGAGTCCGGTTCATGCGTGATGCCTCCTGTTGTGGCCGGATGGTCGTCTCGCCGGTTGCCGAGCATGGTAGTCTCGCTGAGCCTGCGGCGCGTCGAGTGAAATCGTGAGGGCGCCCTCCCGACGACACAGCCGTGAATCCCAGTATTATTAGGTGAGCGTCACGTCTTCAGGGACGCCTTCTTCCTGTGTTGTCTCGTTGACGCCGCCTTCCGGCCGGGAGGAGACTCAGGCGGCCGTCTAGTTGGCTTCCCACGGAGGCGACCATTGCATGCCGCTCAAAATGAAGGTCCGAAACGTCCTGGGGGCCGCGATGATATGCGCGCAGGTCGTCGGGGTCGCGGGCCAGGCTCAGGCGGCCGACCGCTTCGTGTCCACCGCGGGGAGTGATACGGCGAACGACTGCCTCACCGGTGCGAGCCCCTGCCGCACGGTCGCGCATGGCCTCGCGCGCGGCGAGTGGGGACACACTGAAGGTGCGGGCGGCCGTTTCCGTGAGAACCCGACCGTGAGCAACCCCACCACGCTGACCCTTTCCGGTGGCTGGGCCGAGGGCTTCAGCGTTCGGGATCCCGACTTGATGAGGACGGCGCTGTGGGCCGCCGATCGCACCCTCCCCGTCATGTCGGTCGTGGCTGCCGGCGGCTACCGCGTGGCCGTAGTTACGGGCACGCTCTCGCGACGCCTCGCGCGCCCACACCAGCACGGGCGTTCCGAACGCCCTGCCGTAGCCGTCGTTACGGAAGGTCGGCGGGATGGTAGGAGCAGATCGGGGCGGATACCTCCTTTGTGGGGCTTATTTTCCCGAAGTTTGTGCCGGATGCCGACTTCAAGCTGCCGGCTCGCCATTTCCGGTCCTCAGCGGCGACCCAAATTGTCATGACAGCCCCCTTGACTGCCCCTCTGTCCGCGTCGGTACGTGGCTCCGGAGCGCCGGAGGGGGTGCGGGGCGTAAGAGGCGATTCTGTCAACTTCCGTCCTTTGTGGGGCCATGCCCGCTCGGTCTCACCGATGCCCTGGGGGGCGTGGCCGGAGGAGAGAGCCATGCAAGCAGCCGTTGGCGCGCGGTCCGCGCGGATCGTGGGTGTCGTCCTCGTCTTTCTTGCGACGGGCCTCGCGTCCTTCTCCGAAGCGAAGCTGCCGGCCAGGACCGGCCCGACGATCAAGGTGCTCTCCAACCAGCCCGACCTGATCAGCGGCGGCGACGCGCTGGTAGAAATCCTCAACGCCGGGACGGGCAGCCTCAGGGCCACGCTGAACGGCGCCGACATCAGCAGCGCTTTCGCGCTGCGCCCGAATGGCCGCGTCATGGGCCTCGTGACCGGCCTGATCGACGGCGGCAACACGCTGACCGTCAAGAGCAAGACCGGCAGCGCGACGATCACGATCACCAACTACCCGAACGGCGGGCCGATCTTCTCCGGCCCGCAGATCCAGCCTTGGCCGTGCCTGGCCGGCGCGACCGACGCGCAGTGCAATCGGCCCGTGGTCTACGACTACCAGTACATGCCGAGCGGCGGCGGCGGCTTCCAGCCGTACGACCCGAACAACCCGCCGAGCAACGTCGGCACGACGACGACCGACCAGGGCAAGACCGTTCCGTACATCGTGCGACGCGAAACCGGCTCGCAGGATCGCGGCCAGTATCAGATCGCGGTGCTGTTCGACCCGACGAAGTCGTGGGCGCCGTGGGCGCCGCAGGCCGGCTGGAACGGCAAGACCTACGTCACCGGCGGCTCGGGCTGCGGCACGCATCACGGCGAGACCATCGCGCCCGACGTGATGGTCGACGAGGCGCTGAAGCGCGGGTTCATGGTGTGGTCCACCGCGCTCGACCACAACACGCAGAACTGCAATCTCGTCGTGCAGGCCGAGTCGATGATGATGGCGAAGGAGCGCATCGTCGAGCAGTACGGCCCGATCCGCTACACGATCGGCAGCGGCTGCTCGGGCGGCTCGATCTACCAGCAGCAGGCCGCGAACGACTATCCCGGCATCTTCGACGGCATCCTGCCGGCGTGCTCGTTCCCGGATTCGTGGTCGACCGCGATCGAGGTCGTCGACTGCCGGCTGCTCGTAGACTATTTCGACGATCCGTCCAAGTGGGCGCCCGGGGTCGCGTGGCCCCCGAACCAGCAGGCCGCGGTGGAAGGCCATCCCGGCCCGAACATTTGCCAGTCGTGGATCAACGTCTACGGCTTCGACGAAGGCGGCAATCCGCGCCAGACCAATGGCCCGACCGGCCTGAATCTGCAGAGCTGCAACGTGGAACGGGGTGTCGGGCCCGACAAGGCCTACGACCCGCAGACCAATCCGGGCGGCGTGCGCTGCGATCTCGGCTCGTACTTTGTCAACGAGCTCGGCGAGCGCGCGCCGCAATTCTGGGGGCCCATCGAGCAGGCGCTCGGCCACGGGTTCGTCGCGCCGCCGTTCGACAACGTCGGCGTGCAGTATGGTCTCGGCGCGCTGCAGGCCGGCACGATCACGCCGGCGCAATTCATCGACCTGAACCAGAAAGTCGGTGGGCGCACGATCGACTACGACCCGTCGCCCGACCGCGTCGACACGCCCGAGAGCAACTGGGCCGTCACGTACCAGGGCGGGCTGTACAACGAAGGCAACAACATGTACCTGCCGATCATCGACCTGCGCGGCCACGACGTGGAGGAAATCCACCACGACTACCGCTCGTACGTGATGCGCGCGCGGCTCGAACGCAGCAACGGCCATCACGACAACCAGGTGATCTGGACCGGCGCGGCGCCGCTGGTGGGCGACGCGACATTCACGGCGAGCGCGCTGACCGTGATGAACAAGTGGCTCGCGGCGATCGAAGCGGACACGAGCCCGCTGCCGCTCGCGACGAAAGTGGTGAAGGACAAGCCCGCCGAAGCGCACGACCTCTGCACCGACGGCGCCGGCAACGAGTTGCCAAGTGCGAGCTGCCCGATCCTGTTTCCCTACTACGCCGAGCCGCGCATGGTGGCCGGCGAGCCGTTCACGGGCGACGTGCTGAAGTGCCAGCTGAAGCCCATCGACCGCAACGACTACGCCACCGCGCTGCCGCCGATGACGAACGATCAATTCGCGCAGCTCGCGGCGATCTTCCCATCCGGCGTGTGCGACTACAGCAAGCCGGGTTACGGCCAGCAGCCGACGATTCCGTGGATGGGCTACGCCGCCGGCCCCGGCGGCAAGCCGCTCTGATCACTCTCTGACCAGTCGGGTCGGAGTCGATTGGCCGTGGCACGCTCCTCGAGCCGCTTGCGGTTTTTCTCGTGCGCGGTGCGTGCGATGAGGCCGGTCGAGGCCGTCCTCTGCAGCGTCGATCCGCCATCTTCCTACCAATAAGGTCAGAGCGAGCAGCAGAGAAACCTTGCAGCGAATCGGTGCGCCGATACTAGACCCTCCCGCAACCTGTAGCCCATCCGGGCTCCGTGCTCCCCGCTTCCTAGTAGTGAGTCCCGTATGTCGATCAGCTAGCTGGCGACTCAGCGCGCATGACCTCTCGCTCGCTTTTCCGTGTGCGTGCAAAGGGCGCCTTCGAACGGGGCAACTGACTCCGATGTGGTCGCACCAACCCGCCGGCTTCGTAACGACGTAGCGCGGTCGCGAGTTGACGGAACCGCCCAATCTCGGACCATGCTCCCCTCCCGCCGCTTCTCCGGAGCCCCTCAAACCTACGGCTCGACCGGCTGCTGCCGGGCCTGACAACGGCTCATCGGTGGCAGTCACTATGCCGATGATATTCCCGTGCTTCGCTGGCTTCGGCCACTCCGACCCCTCGTACGGCGTGTCTGTTTTCCGCCAAGCGTGAGAAACTCTGACTCCGGAGAGTGAGTTCGAGCAGGCGATCTTCGGGCCGTCGAGTCCGGCTCCGTGTTTCGCATCGAGAACGGTTCTGCTCTTCTCGGAGCGCCCAGGCCAAGAACCCGACATCAGACCAGGCCGCGTTCCAAAATCCTTTTCTCGTACTCGCGAACAGGTGCTGCGACGCTTCGGCGAGGTCGTGTTCACGCATACCGATCGAGACGTCGGGCATGCCCCGCTCGCATATCCAGATATATCGCTGCCGCTCATCGATGCGGCTGGCCTAACTCGCGAGATTCCGCGATGTCCTTGCCGGAGCACCGCAAGGAGTTCCTGCGCCGCTCCGTGCACGAGATCACTATCGATCCCGACACTGCCAGGGGGACGCTTACCTTCTACGTCGAAACTATCCCCTCCCTCTCCGATGGCGGCCGAGAAGCAAGCGAAATGCCGGCGGCAGCGCGGCGCCGGTGCCCCGGTGTGACCGTTGACGGCGGAACTCTCGGGCGCTTCTGCGACAACGTGGCGTTGGAGCGACCCGATCGTCCCTCCGGGCAGGTCGAACGCGGGCGAGGCCTCACGAAGCCGCGAGCGATCGCCTGCACCAACCGCTGGCGGTCGTCGGCATCGTGCCAGTCATCGTTGGACTCACCGCTGCCGACGCCAACTACGGCGTCGCTCGCGCACTGCGACGGTCAGCGGCCGAAGACGCCGCAATCCGCCTCCCGTACGTTCACAATCTCGGGGACACCCTCGTCTCGTTGGCACCCGTCGTCGCGGGTGCGTTGACGCTCGCCTCGGGGAGCTTCCTGGCCGATCAGGAGGTAGTGTGGCCCGAGAATGTCACCTGCGGTCACGGCTCGATCGGCGCCCCTTCCCGGGACTCCGTGAACCTGTCGCGCTCCGGGTCGACCCTGTCGTTCGGTGTCCGCGGGGGCCCACGTCACCGTCGGGCGACGCGCGGCCCCCCCTCTGGGCTGAGGGCAGCGTAGCTGCTCTACTGTAGGCCATGTCTGCCACCCTCCCAAATCGAGATGGTCGCTTGCCCGCCTTTCTCCTTGCCGCGCTCTTCGCGCTGGCGCTGGGAAGTCCTGAGGCATGGCCTGCCGTGCGATCGGGCGGCGGCGGCGCCGTCCATGCGGGCGTTCCACGCTCGGGGTTCGTGGCCCGCCGCTTCGCCGGGCGGCGCTTCGGCGACCGCTTCGCCCGTGGGCGCCACCGCGGACGAGGCTTCTTCCCCTTTGGCTACGGCGGCGATCCCTACTGGTACGGGTACGACCAGGACTACGAATATGAGCCGGGCTCGCACCCCCGTGGCTACTGGCATTCCGGATACTGCGACGTATCCCCTCGCTCGTATCCTCAAGACTGCGTCTGGAAGGACGGTCCGTAGGACGCGAAGGCGTGTGTGCGCACCGGAGGCAGCCGCTGCTTCCGCGAAGGGCGGGGCAGTTCAAGCAGCCGGGCATGCACCTCCGGACGATCTACCGCGACGGCTTCGTGTGCACGGTTTACGAGCCGTCGACGACGGAGCACGGCTGGGACCTCGCGCGTCTCTACCGCGCGATGGGCGTCGACCTACCGCTGCCGGACATCCGCTACGACGGCAGCGAGGGCGAGCTCTACGATCTTCGAGACGATCCGCTCCAGTGGCGGAACCTATGGGACGATCCCGGCTACGCCAAGCGCAAGTCCGATCTCGTCGCCGACCTCTTCGATCATCTCCCGATGCCGCGCGTGCCGCGGCTACCGGTCGAGGCGCCGGCGTGAACCGACGGAGGCCGGGCGTGCGGTCAACCTCGCTCGCGCGTGTCGCCATCGAGCAACGCTCGGGCCGTTGCGCGATGGGAGTGGTGTCGGATGCCGGCGTGTACTGCGTGACCCACGAGATCGTACTCATGCACTTCGTCGACGGAGTCGATTGAGTTTACCATCCCGGGGGTGCGTTCTCGTATGCCCACAAGGTGCGGGCCATCCTTACGTCACATGATGTGGTCACCGACGGCGCCGGCGCCGCTACCCTAGTTTGGAACGGTGTAGTCAAACGACCGACGCGCTGGCCGAGAAGTCGCCCGCGACCCACACCCCGAAGCATCTCGCCGAGAAGGCCGGCGAGCTCGCCGTGCTCGAGGGGGCGCCCGCGCGCGTTGCCCTTCTCGCGGCGGCCGCCGTGCTGCTCCTGCTCCGGCTCGGCGCGCTCGGCGTGTCGGCGCCCGACGAGCCGGTCTACACGGAGATGGCCGAAGAGGTTCGCTCGTTCGAGCACGGTCCCACCGGGCTCGTGTTGCTGCATCTGAATGGGAAGCCGAATGATCAGAAGCCGCCGCTCTACTACTGGGCTGCCGCGCTCTTCGGCGCCCCGGGCGGCCGCGTCACCGAGACCGCGGCGCGACTTCCCTCCGCGCTCGCGGGCATCGGGTGCGTGTGGCTCGTCCTCCAGATCGGCACACTGCTCTTCTCGCGACGCACCGCTCTCCTCGGTGCGGCGCTCCTCGTGACGACGCCGTTCTTCGCGCATCTGGGCAGGCGTGCCGCGCTCGACGTCGTGCTCGCGATGTTCGAGCTCTGCGCGTTCTACGCGTTCGTCCGCCTCGAGCGAGGCGTCGGGCGGCGGACGACGAACGTGGCCCTGCTCCACGGCGCGCTCGGTCTCGCCGTGCTCGACAAGGGTCCGGTCGGCTTCTTGCTCCCGCTCGCCGCCATGGTCGTCGACCTCGCCGTCGAGCGCAGGCTCGCGGACGTGCGGGCGATCGTTCCGCTCTGGTCGCCGCTGCTCTCGATTCTTCCGGGGCTCGCCTGGATCACGCTGGCGACGTGGCTGGCTCCGGCCGGCTGGTTTCACGGCGCCGTTGTCGACAACCTGTGGGGCCGCTTCTTCCACGGCCTTTACCACCCTCGCCCCTGGTACTTCTTCTTCATCCAGTTCCCCACCCGCTCGATGCCCTGGAGTCTCTTCTGGCCTGTCGTCGCGTGGGCCGCGTGGCGCCGGGTCTTCGTCGCGCACGGCGATCCGGAGCGGGCGCGGGCCTGGCGATTCCTCCTCGCGTGGGTCGGCGTGATGTTCATCTTCTTCTCGATCTCCGCCGGGAAGCGCGAACTCTACATGGTGCCCGCCATGCCGGCGGGAGCACTCCTCACCGCCGACGCACTGCTCGTGCTCCTCGCGCAATGCTCCGCTGTGCCGCGCTGGTGGACCGCTGGCGCGGCCGTCGTCGCGACCGCCGCGGCGAGCGCCGGCGTCGCGCTCGTCATCCACCCACGCGTCGCTGACGTCGACCTTCCGCAACTGCTCGGCGTCGTGCTCGTCGCGATCACGGCGGCGTCGGCGATCGCGTGGTGGAGGCTCGGACGCGTCCGAGCTCCCGCGCTCCGACGTGTGGGCAGCGTCGGCGCGTTGAGCCGCGCGCCGCTCGCGGCCGCACTCCGCTACTACGGCGGAAAGCCGGTCGAGGAGATCGAATCGGCCGACTCGATGCGGTCCTTCCTGGCTCGCGGCGGGCGCGTGATCGTGGCGGAAGCCGGCAAGCTCGACAACGTGCGATCGGTCGCGCCCATGCGGATCACCGAGCGCGTATGGAGCGGGGACCGCACGCTCTTCGTGCTGACGCCGCTGGACGACGCCGCGAACGAACGCCGAGCGGACGCACCCGCCGGGCGGTGAAGCTCCGTGCCGTTGCAGCTGAGCGTCAAGATGAAAGGATGGTTTGCTTCGGCGGATGCGAATCAACCGGCGGCGAACACGACGCTGACAGTGACTGTCGGCGGACAGTGCTTCGTGCACGCCGCGACAAAGAAGGTCGATTAACCGGCATTTCCCAGATGGACGGAGCCGTCCCCGTTTCGGAGCCTGGATACCTCCCTCGTGAGCTCGAGGGCAAGAAGTTTCGGCCGGCGAGCGAGGGAAGGCACGGTGTTGACGCCCGCGCCGCGAGTCGGGGACAGCTTCGAGGGCATTCCAGCCTGACGGCGGCACCGCGAGTACGCGCTCCGGGCAGACCTCGACCCCCCGGCGGCCCTCCGTTGTCCCCTTCGAGCGTCAGCATGGGGCCGGGTCTGGCGGCCGCAGCCGCGCGATCCGGTAGAGGATGCGGCTGAACAGCTCGCGCGGCACCGCCACCTCCGCCATCTGGAAGATCGCGTAGCGGCCGTGGCCGATCACCTTGGCCCCGATCTTCACCACCTTCTCCCGCAGGCTGGTCAGCGACCACCGATCGACCTCGCCCGGCAGGGCTAGCGTGCGGAGGAAGTTGGCGAGGTTGTAGGCGAGCGCGTGGAGGGTCTTCGGCTCGATAAACGCCCGCCACAAGGTCAGCGCACAACCGCTCGATCTCGTCCACATCCGCCCGCAAGCCTCTTTGTGGTCTCATCCGCACCAGGGTCCGATGTACGGCTTCGCCGGCTCGCATCGGCACCGCTGGTCGGTCTCGTTGCCACCGATTGTCAAGCATCTACGACTCGCATCCGGCGAGAACGGCTCTCGCGTTGCGCGAGAAGGCCGGGCGGCGGCCACGTGTTCAGCGAGAACCCGCCGCGCGGCCTCGTCGACGTCTATGCCGCAGTCATCCCGACCTCCCGTTCCGCCGCGCTGTCCACGTCGACTAGGCCGAGCGAAGGAGATGGGCGGCTCGGGCGAGACGCTGCCCGAATGCAGCGGCTCCGAGTCACAGGAATCGCGTGGCGATGCGCTCGACGACGGCCATGAAGGCATCGTAATCCGCTTCGGTCCGCATGGCCGTCGATTCGTAGTAGACCAGGTAGCGCGCATTCGAGGCGAACGTCCCGGGCAACTGCTCGGCCTCGATGAACCGTATCCGCTCGGGCGTGAAGAACTCGACGACGGCAGTGCGGTCCGCTCCACGGAGCCGATACCGGGAGCCGAACGACGCGTGCTGACCCGGGTCCAGCTCGATCGTCGATTCCGGCTGGTGGAGCAGCTTTCCGACCACGGTCTCCACGACCGTGGCGGCCGAGCGGGGCTCGAGGGAGAAGCGAGGTAGCCCGTCGACCTGGATCTTCGCGACTCTGAAGGGTACGGGGCCACTGCTGCTGTGAAGCGGCGGCGTCTGGCTGAAGTTGAAGACGGTGACCGGCCTGTCCCCGAGCTCGCAGCGGAAGGCCAGCCAGTCATCGCTGCCGTCGTCGAATCGGCCGACGTCGGTGATGTCGGACGTCGCGCGCGCGAGATCGTGCAGCGAGGGGTCCTTGACCATGTCGAGGACGGAGGCGTCGAGCTTCTGCGCGAGGACGGGGTTCAGCAGCTGATATCCGTGCTTCTGGACGTAATCGACGACGACCCTGCCGTGCTGCCGCGCGGGCTTCCCGGACAGCAGACCCAGGAACGTGCGCGCGACGGAGGTCAGAATGGAGAACGCGACGAGGAGCCCGAACACCAGAAGCGGGTGGTGCTCCGCGAACGCCAGCATGCAGTGCCAGAGCTATCCGACGACGCCACCGGGACACAACGGGGGCGAAACGCGCCCGGCGGCCGTCGCGTCCATGTCCCGGCGACATCGCGACTCCCCGATGCTTG
>Ga0209058_1002679_pt1 | contig 14567 bp, 10 predicted proteins | sample GraSoiAngelo_147_FD_185904 | JGI IMG/M metagenome (GOLD analysis project Ga0209058, IMG submission 185904) | Grasslands soil microbial communities from the Angelo Coastal Reserve, California, USA - 14_1009_05_40cm (SPAdes) (version 2) | ecosystem: Environmental > Terrestrial > Soil > Grasslands ... | reverse complement strand
TCACCAACATCATCCCCCGCTCCTGGTGGGAGGGAAAGCCCGTGCCGCAGACGTTCCGGGTCTACTCGTTTTACCGGTGGGGCCGGGACGTGTTCGTGACCGGTGGCAACGCGCTCCCGTCGGTGGTTGGTCAGTATTACATGAGCTGGGGCTGGGCGGGGGTCGTCTGGGCGGGGGTGCTGTTCGGCGCTGCGTTCGGCTGGCTCGAGCGAATCGCCGTCCGTTGCCACGGCGAGCCCTATCTGTTGCTGGTGCCGTTCACGTGGATGGTTTTTCTGTTCGTCGCCTTCCGGTACCTCGCGCCGGGATTCCACTACTCCGCGGTTCTGTTGTCGTTCGTCTGGCTCGTCTCCCGGCGCGCGCCCCGGCACGCTGCGGTTCGCCGCCGCGACAGGGTGCCGGGGCTCGGGGGCTATGCAGTCGCCCGGCCGGTGTAACCCGTGCCTGGTGGGACTCGTTTGGGGAGCTGATCGCCGATGCGCATCGTCATGAATGCCGTAAACACCGCTTCCGCAGGCGGCTGGGGTGTCTTCAGGGGGCTGGTGCCGGCTCTGTCGGCGGTGGCGACCGACGACGAGATCACGGTCCTGCTCCCGCCCGGCAATTCTTCGCTGCCGATGCGAGACGGTGCGCGCGTCGTCCTGGTCCCGCAGGTGAGGAGAGGTCCGCGCATGCAGTGGCGGCTCGTGGACGACTTCTTCCGCCTCCCGGCGATCGCACGCCGCCTGCAGCCGGACGTGTTCTTCTCCATCACGGACCTCGCCCCGTCGAGGGTCGGCTGCCCCCACGTGCTCCTCCTGCACAATCCCTGGGTGACCTATCGCCTCTCGCGCCGGCAGATCGGGCCGTCGCTGCGCGACCAGCTCATCTACGCCGCCTACTATCCCGCGCGCTTCCGCCGGTTGTGGCCGCGGCTGGCTCGCGTGATCGTACAGACGCCCGTCATGGGCGACCGCCTGCGCGCGCGCTTCGGAGTGCCCGCCGAACGCATCACCGTGATTCCTCCCGGCTGCCTCCTGAACCCCGGAGGGACGCCGCTGCGGAGACGGCGCGTCACCAGCGCCGAGCCGCTGCGGCTCTTCTGGCCCGCCCGGGCGTACCCGCACAAGAACCACGACGTGCTCGCCCCGCTGTGTCGCGAGCTCATGCGGCGCGGTCTCTCCGACAGGGTCCATTTCTACCTGACGGTCGACACGCGCTCCGATCGCCGGGGGCAGCGCCTACTCAAAGGGCTGCGGCATTGCTCGTCGATGGTGACCAACCTCGGGCCGCTCGCCAAAGAGCAGGTCGAGCGCTGGTTCGATCAGACCGACGCGCTCTTCCTGCCGACGCTGCTCGAGTCGTTCAGCCTGACCTACCTCGAGGCCGCTGCCCGCCGCCGGCCGATCGTCACCAGCGATCGCGACTTCGCCCGCCACGCGTGTGGTGACGCCGGCTACTACGTCGACCCCGAAAACCCCGGCGACATCTGCGACCGGCTGCGCGAGCTCACCGCGCACCTGAACGAAGGCACGGTGCGCATCCCGGACGTGCCGAGAGACGGGCAGACAGGAACGTCCTGGAACGATGTCGCGGCGCGGATCCTGAGCGTGCTGCATGAGGCAGCGGGGGCCGGTGGGCGGGGGACGCTGGACGTCGAGACGAGTCCGGCGGTCGCAGCGGCAGGAGGCTCGAGGTGAAATCACCGGAGCCCTACGTCGAGCCCTGGACGGCGGCGCGCCGCTTCCTCTGTCTTGCCATGAAGGCGAGGCGGACGCAGGTCGAATGCTCGACCCTGCGCCGTCTCCACGAAGAGCTCGAAGGCGACGGCGCTGCGCGGCTCGCCGCCGATCACCGCGCGGAGCCCATCGTCGCCCACGGCCTCTCCGAGGCCGGCATGGGCGGCGCGCCGTGGGACGGCTGGCACGAGGCGTCGCGCGGACGCATCGGGCGGATGATGTCCCTGCTGGATGAGATCGCCGCGCGCGCCGGCACGCTCGGGATTCCGGTGGTCGCGCTCAAGAACGGCGCCATCGCCCGTGCGCTCCACCCGTGCCCGGCCTGCGTCCCGATGGGCGACCTCGACCTCCTCGTGCCGCGCGGCGACTTCGTCCGCATGCATGAGGTGCTGACCGCGATGGGCTTCGCCGTCGTGACTGGTGGTGCACGGGCCGCCGGTGTGGAGGCAGGGCTCGCCGAGGGCGGCACGGACTACGGGCTCAGCGCGGATGGCGAGACGTATGCCATCGACCTCCAGTGGCGGGCCGTCTCCGGACGCTGGCTGCGCGCAGACCAGGAGCCGAGCGCCGACGAGCTGATCGGCCGCTCGATGGCGATGCCCGGAACGGCGGCCCGCATGCTGGCTCCGGTCGACAACCTGGTCCAGGTCGCGCTCCACACCGCCAAGCACAGCTACTGCCGCGCGCCCGGGTTCCGCCTGCACCTCGACGTCGATCGGGTCGTACACGGCACGGAGATCGCCTGGGACGCCGTGATGGAGATGGTACGCCGCCTCGGCGTTGGCACGGCGGTGTTCCTGTCGCTCAGCATCCCCCGGGGGCTTTTCGGGACGCCGGTGCCGGACGAGGTCCTGCGCGAGCTGGCGCCGGCCCCGGCGCGTCAGGCCATGCTCTATCGCTGGCTCCGATCGGTCAGCGTCTTCGAGCCCGAGCGCCCCAAGTTCACCCGCGCGACCCAGCTCCTCTTCCACATGGCGCTGGCGGACGGCTCGTCCAGCGTCTGGCGAACGTTCTTCCCACCAGCGGCGGAGATGCGCTCCCGTCACGGCGTGAAGGGAGGCAGGGGATCGCTGATGATGGGTTACGGGCGGCGCCTGGCCGACGTGGTCCTTCGCTACCAGCACTGACAATGCGGACCGGCGTGATCGCAAAGCGCGCGTTCGACGTCGCCGTGGCGCTGCCGGCGCTGCTCCTCCTGGCGCCCGTGCTCTTGCTCACCGCCCTCGCGGTCCGGCTGTGCATGGGCTCGCCCGTGCTCTTCCGGCACCGCCGCGCGGGCTATCGCGGCCGCCCCTTCACGCTGCTCAAGTTCCGCACGATGCGCCCGGGCGCTCCCGGCGAGCCCGACGACGCGCGACTCACCCGGCTCGGCGCGCTCCTGCGCGCGGCGTCGCTCGACGAGCTCCCGCAGCTCTGGAACGTGCTCTGCGGCGACATGTCGCTCGTCGGTCCGCGTCCCCTGCTGATGGAGTACCTCGCGCGCTACACGCCCGAGCAGGCGCGCCGTCATGACGTGCCCCCGGGAATCACCGGCCTCGCGCAGGTGCGCGGCCGGAACGCGATCACCTGGGAGGAGAAGTTCGCCCTCGACGTCTGGTACGTCGACCACGCGAGCCTCCGTCTCGACCTGTACATTCTCTGGCGGACCCTGGTCGCGGTCGTCCGCTGGAGCGGCGTCAGCGCCCCCGGTCACGCGACCATGCCGGTCTTCCTCGGCTCCGGGGAGTAACCCTGCGCGGCCCGCCACGGGCCGCGCCCTCGAACGAACAATTCATGCCGAACGTGCTTCTCACCAGCGCGGGCCGCCGCGTCGCGCTGCTCCGCGCCTTTCGCGCGGCGCTGGCGTCCGTCGGCGGCGGCCGCGTGCTCGCCGCCGACGCAGGCGGGACCGCGGCCGCAATCCACGAGGCCGACGAGGGATTCGTCGTGCCGCGCTGCGACTCGCCCGACTACGTGCCCGCGCTCCTCGCGATCTGCCGGCGCGAGAGCGTCGCCCTCGTCGTACCGACGATCGACCCCGAGCTGCCCGTCCTCGGACGGGCACGGGAGGCCTTCGCCCGGGAAGGCGTCCTGCTCGCCGCCAGCGGGCCGGCCACCAACGACATCGCCTTCGACAAGGCGAACACCGCCGCCTTCTTCGATCGCGAGGGCATCCCGGCGCCACGCCGGATCGACCTCGGCGGCGCGCTCGCGGGGCGCAACGGCTTCGCCTTCCCGGTCGCCCTGAAGCCCCGCTTCGGATCGGGCTCGGTCGGCGTGCACATCGTGCGCGATCTGGACGAGCTCCACTTCTACGCGCGGCGCGTGCCGGAGCCGCTCCTCCAGGAGTACGTCGAGGGCATCGAATTCACGCTCGACGTCCTCGTCGGCCCCGATGGCAGCGTCGCCTGCGTCGTCCCCCGGCGCCGGCTCGAGACCCGCGCGGGGGAGATCAGCAAGGGCTACACGGTGCGCGACGCAGAGATCGAGGCGTGGGGCAGGCGTGTCTGCGGGCGGCTCCCCGACGCCGCCGGCCCGATCACGCTCCAGTGCTTCCGGCGCCGGGACGGACACCTCGCGTTCATCGAGATCAACCCGCGCTTCGGCGGCGGCTTCCCGCTCTCGCTGCACGCCGGCGCCGACTATCCGCGCTGGCTGCTCGAATGGGCGCTTGGCCTGCCGTCGACGGCGAGCCCGAATGCGTGGCGCGCGGACGTCGCCATGCTCCGGTACGACGACGCGATCTTCGTCTCGCGCGAGGAGCTCTCGTGACCCTGCCGCGCGTCGTCGTCGTCGACCTCGACGACACGCTCTTCCCGGAGCGCGACTACGTCCGGAGCGGCTTCGCCGCGGTGGACGACGAGGTGCGTCGCGCGTTCGGCGTGGCGGGCTTCGGCGCGGCGGCGTGGGAGCTCTTCGAGTCCGGCCTGCGGGGCCGCATCATCGACGCGGCGCTCGGCCGCCTCGGCCTGCCGGCGGATGCGGCGACGGTGGCATCGCTGGTCGACTGCTACCGGGGGCACCGGCCGAGCATCGGGCTCTATCCCGACGTCGCGCCGGCGATGCGTTCGGTCGGCGCGCGGGCCCGCGCGGCGATCATCTCCGACGGTCCGCTCGCCGCGCAGCGGCGGAAGGTCGAGGCTCTGGCGCTGCAGGCGTGGTTCGACCCGATCCTGCTGACCGATCGCTGGGGCCGGGACTACTGGAAGCCTCACGAGCGGGCCTTCCGCGAGATCGAGGCGGTCACGGGCGCGAGCGGCGCGGCGTGCGCGTACCTGGGCGACAACCCGCAGAAGGACTTCGTGGCGCCAAGCCGGCTCGGCTGGCGGACCGTGCGCGTGCGCCGCCCAGGCGGGGAACACGCCAGCGCGACGGCCGACGGCGGCGCCGAAGTAGAGTGCACGAGCCTCGCGGACGCGGTCCGCTGGCTCGGTTTCGAGGTGGAGGAGGTGCGGTGATGAAGATCCCGATGTGCGAGCCCGACATCACGGCGGCCGAACGCGTGGCCGTCGACGAGGTCCTCCGGGGCACGACCCTGAGCATCGGCCCCCGGCTGGAGCTCTTCGAGCGCCGCATCGCCAGCTACGTCGGCGCCCGGCACGCCGCCGGCGTGAGCAGCGGCACGGCGGGGCTGCACCTCTGCATGCTCGCGGCCGGCGTCGGCGAGTACGACCTCGTCATCACCACGCCCTTCAGCTTCGTCGCCTCCGCCAACGCGGCCATGTACGTGCGCGCGCGGCCGATCTTCGTCGACGTCGAGCCGCGGGCGCTGACCATCGATCCCCAGCGCCTCGCCGACACCGCCCGGACGCTCTCCCGCCGCCACGGACGGCGCCTCAAGGCCATCCTGCCCGTCCACGTCTTCGGGCAGACCGCGGACATGGACCCCATCCTGGAGATCGCGCAGCGCTACGGGCTCGCGGTCATCGAGGACGCCTGCGAGGCGATCGGCGCCGAGTACAAGGGGCGCAGCGCGGGCACGATCGGGGACGCCGGCGTGTTCGCCTTCTACCCGAACAAGCAGATGACGACGGGCGAGGGCGGCATGATCGTCACCGATGACCCCGGATGGGACGCGCTCTTCCGGAGCCTCCGCAACCAGGGGCGCGACACGTTCGATGGGTGGCTGGCCCACAGCCGCCTCGGCTACAACTACCGTCTCGACGAGCTGAGCGCGGCGCTCGGCGCCGTGCAGGCTGCCCGTTTGGACGAGCTCCTCGCCAAGCGCGAGCGGGTGGCGGGCTGGTACGCCGCGCGGCTTGCCGGGCTCGAGGGCGTGGAACGGCCGGCGCCCGCGCCCTGGACCACGCGCATGAGCTGGTTCGTCTACGTCGTACGGCTCGCGCCGCGCCACGACCGCGACGGGGTGATTCGCGAGCTCGAGGCGCGCGGCATCCCGGCACGGCCTTATTTTCCGCCAATTCATCTGCAGCCGTTCTATCGCGGCAGGTTCGGTCTCCGGCCGGGAGATTTCCCGGTGACCGAGGCCGCGGGCGCGAGCTGCCTCGCGCTGCCCTTCTTCGGAACTATGCGCGAGGAACAGGTCGACACGGTCTGTGGGGCGCTCGCCGAGGCCCTGGGACTCGAGCTCAGCGCGGATACCACGGCGCGGCGCGCCGTCGGGTAGGGGAGGGGACGATGGGTCACGGGACTTCCTTGCTGCTCCGCCACCGCGCGGCGATCACCACGCTCTTCAACCTGACGCTCGCGACGGCGGCCTGGGTTCTCGCCTTCGCGTTGCGCTTCGACCTCTCCGTGCCCGAGCGCTACGTGCCGGTGGTTCTGGCGCTGCTCCCGGTGCTCCTCGGCTGCAAGCTCGCGGGCTTCGCGGCCTTCCGGCTCTCCAAGGGGTGGTGGCGGCACGTGAGCATCCGCGACCTCGAGGACATCGTGCGCGGCAACGTGCTCGCCTCGACGCTCTTCCTCGCCTCGGTCGTCTTCGTGCGCGGCCTCGCGGGATTCCCGCGCTCGGTCTTCCTCCTCGACCTCCTCGTCTCCACCGTGCTCATGGCCGGCGTCCGCGTCGGCATCCGGCTCGTCCGCGAGCAGCGCCGCCGCGCCGGGGCGCCGGAGATCACTACGCTGGCGCTGATCGTCGGCGCGGGATCGGCGGGCATCCGGCTGCTCGGGGAGATCGAGAGCCGCCGCCGGCTCCGGCTCGCGGTCGTCGGCTTCGTGGACGACGACCTCGCCAAGGTCGGGCTCCGCGTGTGCGGCACGCCCGTCCTCGGGCGGATCGACGACCTGCCGGCGCTCGTCGCCGAGCACGAGGTCGGGGAGGTGCTGATCGCCATCCCCTCGGCCTCGCCCGCGCTGCTCCGCCGCGTCGTCCAGCACTGCACGGAGGCCCGGGTCCGCCACCGCGTCCTGCCGACGCTCAGCGAGCTCGTCGAGGGCTCGGTGATCTACACGCAGATGCGCGAGGTGAAGGTCGACGACCTGCTCGCGCGCGAGCCCGTCCAGCTCGATGCGGCCCGCGTCCACTCGCTCGTCACTGGCAAGACGGTGCTGGTCACCGGCGCGGCCGGGTCGATCGGCTCCGAGCTCTGCCGCCAGCTGGCCGCGCACGAGCCCGAGCGCCTGATCCTCTACGACCGGCACGAGAACGGGGTCTTCGTGCTCGAGATGGAGCTCCAGGCCCGCTTCCCGCGCGTGCCGCTCGTGCCCGTCCTCGGTACGGTCCTGCTCGAGGATCAGCTCCGCACCGTGTTCGCCGCCCACCGGCCCGACCTGGTCTTCCACGCCGCGGCCTACAAGCACCTGCCGATGGCCGAGCGGAACGTCCTCGAGACGATCCGCAACAACGTCATCGGCACCCGCAACGTGGCGCAGGCGGCGATCGAGCACGGGGCGCAGGAGTTCATCCTCGTCTCGACCGACAAGGCCGTCCTCCCCACCAGCATCATGGGGGCCACCAAGCGCGCGGCCGAGATGATCGTGCAGGAGCTCGGCGACCGCGGCTGCCGCTTCGTCGCCGTCCGCTTCGGGAACGTGCTAGGCTCGAGCGGCAGCGTCGTGCCGCTCTTCCGCGAGCAAATCGCGCGCGGCGGCCCGGTCACGGTGACGGATCCCGAGGTCACGCGGTACTTCATGACCATCCCGGAAGCCGTCCAGCTGATCCTGCAGGCCGCGTCGCTCGGACGCGGCGGCGAGATCTTCATCCTCGACATGGGGCAGCCCGTGCGCATCCTCGACCTCGCCCGGCAGATGATCCGGCTCTCGGGCTTCGAGCCCGACGAGGACATCCCGATCCGCTTCATCGGCCTCAGGCCGGGCGAGAAGCTGCACGAGGAGCTGATGACCGCCGAGGAGGAGGTCGCCGCCACGCAGCACGACCGGATCAAGGTCGTGCGGGCGAGCGGCCTGCAGACGTGGCCGGACATCTGGCTTCCTCGGCTCCAGGCCTGCGTCGAGCGGGGCGACGTGCGCGCCGCGCTCAAGCTGCTGCAGACGATCATTCCTGCCTACCGCCCGAGCACGCTCCTCGCGACGGAGATGCACGCGCCGGAGGTCGCCAGCGTCGACGACCGCCGTGCGGCGTCGATCGGCATGGAGCCCCCGGCGCCGCAGCGACCGCCGGCCGATCGAGCGCGTCTTCAGGTGACGGAACGGCCGTGGGACGTCGCGAGGCGTTGAACCGGAGGGCTCAGTGGGGGCTGCGTGAGGGACGCTGCATGAGCCGCCTCCTGCTCTCCCTGGGCGTAGCGCTCGGCCTCGTCCGTCCGGTGAGCGCCCTCCCGCCGCTCTTCAAGTTCGAACGGCCGACCCGCTACGCGGTGACCGGTATTCCCGACGTCCGCAACGTCCTCGACTATGGCGCAGACCCCGGCGGTGTCGCGGATTCCGCCACCGGCATCAACGCCGCGACGGCTGACGCCGAGGCGAATGGGGGTGGCGTCGTTTTCTTCCCCTGCGGAACGTACCTGATCAAGCGAGCAATCCTCCTCGGGGACAATGTGACGCTCCAGGGGAGTGGGCTCTGCACGATCGTCCAGCGGGACGCGACGGTGAGCGCTGAGCCCGCGTACGACACCTCGTGCGTCAAGATCCGGGACGAGATGCAGCGCGCCGCGATCCGCAACAGCAAGAAGGACTGTGGGAACGTCGGGATCACGATCCGGGATCTGGCGATCGACGGTTCGCTCATCACGACCCTGCCCTGTGCGAGCTGTACGGCCGGTCCGACGAACCCGTCGGTCATGCTCGTCCTGGCTGCAGTCGACGACCTGCTCATCGACCACGTGGCGGTACGGAATGCCCCGCAGGACGGAATCTACGTGAAGAACGGCGGCGGACGGACGGTCATCCGAGCCGCGACGCTCGACGGATTCAACATGCACTGGGGCAACGGCTCGGGCATCAACGTCGAGATGCACACGACGGCGAACAAGCCGGGGTATCCGGAGTTCGTCGACAACTACATCGTCGCGAAGGGCCCACAGTTCTGCGACACGAACCTCTCCGTCGCCTGCGATGCGGATGCGGACTGTCCGTCCGGGGTCTGCGGCAACGGTGCCGGCGCGGCGGGCGTCAACGGCATATCCCTCACCTTCGCGGATGCCGGAGGGACGCATCCGGCCGGAATCATCGCCCGCAACCGCATGGAGCTCTCGGATCGGCACACCGGCATCTCCTGCTCGGGGTGCAGCGGCGTGGTGATCGGCGACAACTGGATCACCAGCTACGACTCCGGAACGCGGCTCCGGAAGGCATTCCTCGGCATCCAGGTCGTGGGCGCGCGGGGGAAGAGCTTCAGTGACGTGATCGTCCATGACAACGTGATCCTCGGCGCGAGCGTCGCCAACGACAAGCGCGGAATCCTGGTCGATGACTCCTCGTCGAGCAGCGCGCGGGTCGTCGTGCATCACAACATCGTGCGCAACAAGGCGCTTGCGGCGGGCCAGGAGGCGATCACGGTCCGGGGGGTCGCGGACAGCGCCGTGGACGGCAACGTCGTTCAGAACGTGACCGCACAGCACGGCATCGGAGTCGGCGGCACGTCCAGCACGACGGCCGATGTACGCGTCTCCGGAAACGAGGTCACGGACGTGACCGCCGCGAATGCCGCCTGCGTGGTGTTGCGTGGGGCGACCCGGACGGTGCTAGAAGGGAACACCTTCCGCGATTGCTCGCGTGGCATCGAGCTGCAGGCCGGGACGATCGCCGGGACGGTCGTTGGTCGCAACGCGTACGCCAGCGTGACGACCCCGCTCAAGCTCACGGTGACGGACACGGCCCTCGGTCTCTTCGACCCGCTCGGACTCTCGTACAGCCGAGCCACGCTTCCAGCCGCCGTCGTCGGCTCCATCGTGCGGTGCATGGACTGTGACTCGGCTGCGCCGTGTGCGAGCCCCGGAAGGGGCCGCACGGCTCACCGCGACAACGAAGCAGTGCCTCAGTGGAGCTGCGACTGAGCCCCCGTCCCGGCCTGCCCCGGTAGCCCCCAAATGCTCTTCAACTCGCTTTCCTTCTTGATTTTCTTCGCGCTCTTCGTGCCGGCCTACTACGCGACGCACGGGCGCGTGCGGCTGGTGATCGCGCTGGTCGCGAGCAACCTGTTCTACGCGTGGTGGGACTGGCGGTTCCTCGGGTTGCTGTGGTTCTCGACGCTCTTCGAGTACGTCGTCGCGCTGCGCTTGCATGCGATGCTGGACGGGCCGCGGCGGCGGCGCCTCCTCGTCCTCAGCATGACGACGAATCTCGGGCTGCTCGGATTCTTCAAGTACTTCAATTTCTTCGCGGCGACGGCCCACGATGCGCTGGCCGCGCTGGGCGTCCATGCGCCGCAGCTGGCGCTGAACGTCGTCCTGCCGGTCGGAATCTCATTCTACACGTTTCAGACGATGAGCTACGCGATCGACGTCTACCGGCGCCAGGTCGAGCCGGAGCGCGACCTGTTACGCTTCGCCACGTCGGTCGCGCTCTTCGTGCACCTCGTCGCGGGGCCGATCGTGCGGGCGCGTCATCTCCTGCCGCAGCTGCGGGACGACCGACAGCCCGACATCGAGACGGTGACCCGCGGGTTCGAGCAGGTGCTGCGCGGGTACTTCAAGAAGGTCGTCGTAGCCGACTCGCTGGCCCCCATCGTGGACGCCTACTTCGTCGACCCGTCGCTGCACGACGGTGCCTCGCTGCTCATTGCGATCTACTTCTACGCGTTCCAGATCTACTGTGACTTCTCGGGCTACACGGACATTGCGCTCGGGTGCGCGCGGCTCCTTGGGTACGACCTGGGAGTGAACTTCGGCCGGCCGTACTTCTCGAGAACGTTCTCCGAGTTCTGGACGCGCTGGCACATCTCGCTGTCGTCGTGGCTGCGCGACTACCTGTACATCCCGCTCGGGGGTAACCGCGGCGGCGCCGTGAAGACGTACCGCAACCTCGCCCTCACGATGCTCCTCGGGGGCCTGTGGCACGGAGCGAGCTGGACGTTCGTCGCCTGGGGCGGGCTGCACGGCGCGTACCTCGTGGTGGAGCGGCTCGTCGAGCGTCCGCTCGCGCGCCTGGCGGCTGCACTGCGTCTGCCACCTTCGGTGCGCTCGTTCCTCGCCGTCGTGCTCGTCTTTCACCTGACGACCTTCGCATGGATCTTCTTCCGCGCGCCGAGCTTCGCAACGGCGTGGGCGGTGATCGCCGGGATCGCGACCCGGACGACGCTCTCGCTCGCGCAGGTGCAGTCGAAGTTTCCGATCGCGAAGGGCGTGGGGCTCTGCGTGGTGCTGATGGCGGCCGAGCTCCTGAGCTTCCGCCCCGCGTTCGGCGAGCGCTTTCGGACCTCGCCGGCGCTCCGCTACGCGACCGCAGCGGGCATCGTGTGGTCGCTCGCGCTGCTCGGTGCGTTCTCGGGCAACAACTTCATCTACTTCCAGTTCTAGGCCACCATGCCGGTCCGATTCCACACCGTGGCGAAGCGCCTCGCTCTCCTCCTGGCGATGGTACTCGTGGGCGACCGGGCGCTCGCCTGGATGCTCGCCAGGGCCGTGTCGCGCACTGGCACCCGCTTCGCGCGCGCCTACCGCGGTGGCGTCGACGCGGACGTGCTCGTCGTCGGGGACTCGCGCGGCGTGAACGGGCTCTACGGGCCCGCCATCCGCGACGCGACGGGTCTGTCGGCGTTCAATCTCGCCTACAACGGGCTCTCGACCCATCTCTGCGAGGCGCTCGTCCTCGACTACCTCGAGCACAACCGTGCGCCACGGCTGCTGCTCGTCGAGGCGTCGAACGTCCCCTCGCCCGATGAGATGCTCGACAACCTCCGTCTGCACTGGCGCGACTCGGCGCGGCTCGACGCGCTCGCCGCCGCGCTCGTCCCGGGTGAGCGGCGAGCCACCCGCATCCTCAATCTGTATGGATACGACAATGAGCTGGCGCTGCGCTCGCTCTTCTACGCAGGTCGAGACGACCAGGACTGGGTGAATCGCTACCGCATCTCGGCGGCAGTGCTGGAAGCGGCACGGCACGAGGCGCCGTTCCGGCTCGAGGCGAGACCCGACAACCTGGAAGCGCTCGGGCGGCTGGTGCGTGCCGCCGAGGCGAAGGACATCGCGGTTCGCGTCGTGCTGACGCCCTACCTGCCGGATCACCTGGCGAAGATGCAGAACTGGCCGGAGTTCGTGCAGGCCGTGGAGCAGGTGGTCGCACCTCGAAAGGTGTGGGACTACGCGGATGCGATCGCTGACACATCGATGTTCGCCGATCGTCTGCACCTGAACGCGGAAGGTGCACGCCGGCTTGCCAGGAAGATGGCGGCCGACGGTCTGTTCGCCGTTGCGGCCGTAGCGTCCAACGAGCCCCCGGCGCCTGCGTCAGCCCAGCATTCCCGGTTTGCGGGGGCGAGCGCGCCATCGTCCGAACAGGACCTCCGCCGCCACCTTCGCTCGACACCGGGAACGTAGCCGCCGCCCCGCCTCCTCAGCACCGCATTCTCGGTTACCGCCCATCTCGCTTCCTGACCCCTACCTACAACTAGTCGTTTACCCAACCGCAGCCCACATGGCGGGGGGCAGTGATCGGCCTTCCCTTCGCGCGCTCATGTCGCTGGCGGACACTGCAGTGCTACGGGGACACTGGGGGAGGTGACGTTATCGGTCAGAGTGATGTTGGTCGCATTGCGGAGGACGATCGGTCGGAAGACCGTGCCGACGATGCCCGGCATGCTGACGAGGTTGTTGTGGACGATCCCACCCGAGGTGCGTCCGTCGCCGCAGGCACCGATGACGAGCCCGTGCGAGCCGCTGCCGGCCGTGATGGAGTTGTTCCCTATCTCGAAGGCCGACGTGTACCCCCGGATCTCGAGCATCGCGAGGTTCCATCGCGCCGAGCGGTTCACGATGGCATTGCCGAGCACCGCGGCCTGGGTGGTGCCGCCGGTGAGCAGGATACCGCGGCCGTCGTCGGGCAGTCCCATGCTGTCGAGCTCGTTGCTCTTCACGATCTCGGTTCCCGTGTTGCCGGTACAGACGATGCCGGTGGACAGGCCGCTCCATGCCGTGGCGGACTTGATCGCGGCGATCCGGTTACCTTCGATTTGCGTGTACGCGCTGAAGAAAGAGCCAATCCCATAATGGCGGTTCGTCAGCTCGACTTGGTTGTTGCTGATGATGACCGCGGCCCCCGGGCCCGGGCTGGACGCGCCTCCGGGCTTGCCGGCGTTGATCGCATAAACGGCACCGTCTCCGCACTTTCCGCTCGCGCACTGAGCGTCGCCGTCACAGGGCTTGCGCAGGTTCTCCGACGCGGGGCCGCCGGTGCAGAAGTTCAGGCCCCTGACAACGATCCGGTTGTTGCTGATCAGGACCGGCGTCGCCGGATCGGTCGGCAGGTTCGCGTTGGCCCACATCTCGATGTGGATCCCGGCTCCATTGCCCCAACGCATGTTGAAGCCGTCGATGGTGGTGTTGGTGATCGAAGTGTTCACACCGCCGTTCTTGAAGAAGATGGCGTCCTGCGCGGCGCCGACGATGGAGAGGCTATCGATGTGGGTGTCCGCGATCGCCGAGAAGGCGATGAGCACCGAGAGGGGAACGTCCGTCACGCGGCTGCCATCGATGGCAAAGGAAGAGAGGATGATGCCTCGGTTCCCGCAGTTGTACCGCGAGTTCATGAACAGCGCACGGCCGGTGAAGCCGACGTTGGTCTCGCAATTGGTCGGCCCTTGGTAGAGCGGCCCGACGCTCGAGGTGTTGCCTCGCACCAGGATCGAAAGGGGACCGGAGCCGCGGATGGTCGTGCGGTCGCCAACGACCAGGGTGCGGTCGATGAAACAGGTGGCGGCGGGGAGCAAGACGCTGCCGCCGCCCCGCTGCGCGACGAAGTCGAGGGCCGCCTGGAAGGCCGCCCCGTCGTCTCTTCGACCGTCGCAGACAGCTCCGAAGGTGGCCGGGCTAACGTCTGCGGATTCGCTCCCGATGGACTTCGTCCGGACGGAGACAACCGCGAGCGAGGCGAGCGCGCACGACAGCACGATCTTGGAGAACCACTTCACTTTCGTTGCCTCCGTCGATTTGGAGATCTTGCGTAGTTTGGGCGAGCAGCCGCCTCCTGCGCGAGGGCGTCGCTCGCCCGGCCGGCGACGAGAACCATCCACACGTCCCCGCCTTCCCCCAAGGGGACGGCGCCCGAGGGCGATCAGCGGACCGCGCGCTGCGGGCGAAAGGCGGGGGCACCTCGTGCGCGGGCCGGGGGATCTCGTGCTCGAGTTCGAGCGGATGGTGCGGGTCCGTAGGCGTGGCCATCGTCGCGCGCTGGCGCGCAGAGACTCATACCAATGCGGGTCGCTACCAGTCAAGACAAATACCGCCGTGCCCGAAGTTGTCCTAATCGCGCATGCACGGCGGCTCGCAGCGGTCCGCGACCGCGGACGGTCCACGG
>Ga0209058_1002676_pt1 | contig 14581 bp, 14 predicted proteins | sample GraSoiAngelo_147_FD_185904 | JGI IMG/M metagenome (GOLD analysis project Ga0209058, IMG submission 185904) | Grasslands soil microbial communities from the Angelo Coastal Reserve, California, USA - 14_1009_05_40cm (SPAdes) (version 2) | ecosystem: Environmental > Terrestrial > Soil > Grasslands ... | reverse complement strand
GAAGGGGCGGGGTGGTAGCGTTGCGACTGGAACGGCGCAGCGCCGATAGGCGTAAAATTCACGCTCCCATGAGCCTCAATTCGATTCAGGAAATCATCACCGAGCTGAAATCCGGCCGCATGGCCGTGCTCGTCGACGACGAGGATCGCGAGAACGAGGGCGATCTCATTTTCGCCGCGGAGTTCGTCACCGCGGAAAAAATCAATTTCATGGCGAAGTTCGGCCGCGGCCTCGTCTGCATGCCGATCACCGAGGCGCACGCCGAGCGCCTGAACCTCTTGCCCATGGTGGCGCGCAACCGTTCGGTGCATGGCACCAATTTCACGGTGTCCATCGAAGCGGCCTCCGGCGTGACCACGGGCATTTCCGCGGCCGACCGGGCGCACACCATCAAGGTGGCGGCTTCCTCCAAGGCGACGCCCGCGGACATCGTCCAGCCGGGCCACGTGTTCCCGCTCATCGCGCAAGCAGGCGGGGTGCTGGTGCGCGCCGGGCACACCGAGGCCTGCTGCGACCTCGCGCAGCTCGCCGGACTTCACCCGGCGGCGGTGCTGTGCGAGATCATGAAAGACGACGGGAGTATGGCGCGGCTGCCAGACCTCATCGAATTCTCGAAACATCACGGGCTCAAGATCGGCTCGATCGCCGATCTCATCCACTTCCGAAGCCAGAACGAATCGCTCATCAAGCGCGTGACCGAGCGCGTGATCGAGACGCGCTTCGGACCGTTCCGGCTCATCGCCTACCTGGAAAAGATCAGCGGGGAGACCCAGCTCGCGCTCGTCCGCGGCGAGATCACGCCCGATAAGGAGACGCTGGTGCGTGTGCACGCGCCGCTCTCCATGCTCGACCTGCTCGAGGCCGGGCCCCGGGCGCACTCATGGTCGGTGCCCGACGCGCTCGAGCGCATCGCCGCCGAGGGCAAAGGCGTCATGGTGCTGCTCAACTGCGCGGAGAGCGCGTCCCAGCTCATCGAGCGCGTCGCTTCGCCTGAACGGCCCGAAGGGCCGTCGAAGATGGATTTCCTCACCTACGGAATCGGAGCGCAGATCCTGCGCGATCTCAGGGTCGGCAAGATGCGCCTCATGGCCTCGCCCCGCAAGATGCCGAGCATGGCCGGGTGGGAGCTGGAGATCGCGGGCTACGTCGAAAAGGCCGCCAAGGCGCGGGACGGTTGATGGCGGAGATCGAGCCCGACTCGAGCGGCGAGGGCCTGCGCGTCGGGATCGTGCGCTCGCGCTTCAACGAGCGCATCGGCGTCGCAATGCTCGAAGCCTGCCGCAAGCGGCTCGGGGAATTGCGCGTGACCGCCCTCACCGTGATCAGCGTGCCCGGCGCGCTCGAAGCGCCGCTCGCCCTGCAGAAGCTCGCCAACACGGAAAAGTACGACGCGCTGATCGCGCTTGGCGCGGTCATACGCGGCGAGACGCACCATTTCGACGTCGTTGCGAACGAATCCGCTTCGGGCCTCATGCAGGTACAACTCGACAGCGGCATCCCGGTCGCAAACGGCATTCTCACCACCGACACCGAGGAACAGGCGAAGGCGCGCGCTGCGCAAAAAGGCCGGGACTGCGCCGAGGTCGCCGTGGAAATGGCGAACCTCTCCAAGAGCATCGCGAAGAGCCACAAATGAAATCGGCGCGGCGCCGTTCGCGCGAGCTCGCGCTGCAAGGCCTGTACGCGTGGCAGCTTGCGGGCGACAACGCGGCGGAGCTGCAATCCCAGCTCGCGGAGTCAAAAGGCTTCGGCAAGGCCGACGCCAAGTATTTCGCGCGGCTCCTGCAGGGCACAATCGAGGACGCCGCGGCGCTCGAGCGCCTGATCGCGCCCCTGCTCGATCGCAAGTTGAAGGAGCTCTCGCCGGTGGAGCGCGGCATCCTGCTGCTCGCGGCGTTCGAGCTGAAAAACGCGACCGATATCCCCTACAAGGTGGTGATCAACGAGGCGATCGAGCTCGCCAAGGACTTCGGCGGCACCGACGGCCACAAGTACGTGAACGGCGTGCTCGACAAGCTCGTCCCCGAACTGAGGCCGCAAGAGAGAAAAGCCTGAAGGCGTGGCCTCTGAGTTCGACATCATCCGCAAATACTTCACCCGGGAAGCGCCGACGGCGGTCCTGGGGGTGGGCGACGACTGCGCGCTTCTCCGGCCCGACCCCGGCATGCTGCTCGCCGTTTCGACCGACATGCTCACGGCCGGAATCCATTTCTTCCCGGGCGCCGAGCCGGGGAAGCTCGGGCACAAGGCGCTGGCGGTCAACCTCTCGGATCTCGCCGCGATGGGCGCAGGCCCGCGCTGGGCCACGCTCGCGCTTGCGCTGCCCGAGGCGGACGAGAAGTGGATCGCCGCGTTCGCGCAAGGGTTCTTCCGGCTCGCTGACCGCTGGAAAACCGAGCTCATCGGCGGGGACACGACCCGAGGACCCCTCGCGATCTCGGTCACCGTGATGGGCGAGGTGCCGGCGGAGCTCGCGCTCAAGCGCGACGCGGCGTGCGCCGGGGACGATATCTGGCTCTCGGGCGCGACCGGGGAGGCGGCGCTCGCGCTCGCCCACTTGAAGGGGCGCGTGAAGCTCGAAGACGCGGCGCTCGAAGCCTGCCTCACCCGGCTGCACACGCCCGAGCCGCGCGTCGATCTCGGCGTGCGGCTGCGCGGCCTTGCGCGCAGCGCGATCGATGTCTCCGACGGCCTGCTCGCCGATCTCGGCCATATCCTGGAAGCGTCCCGCGTAGGCGCGGAGCTCGCCTGGGACAGCCTCCCGCGGGCGAGGGCGATCGCCGGCTGCCCGGACAAGGCGCTCGCCGACGATTGCCTGCTCGCCGGCGGCGACGATTACGAGCTGCTGTTCACCGCGTCGACGTTCAAGCGCGTGCAGATCGAAGCCGTGGGAAAGGACCTCGAAATCCCGCTCGCCCGCATCGGCGTCGCCGTTGCGGGCGATCCGGTGGCGTGGCTGCGCGACGCCCGGGGCAAGCTCGTTTCCAGTCCGCGCAAGGGCTTCGATCACTTCGCATGATCCTGCGGCCCGCCCCCGGCTTCGTCTTCGCCCACCCGGCGCATTTCATCGCGCTCGGGTTCGGAACGGGGCTCGCCCCGCTCGCCCCGGGCACCGCGGGCACGCTGCTCGCGTTTCCGCTTTTCATCTTGCTCGATCTCTGGCTCCCGCCGCTCGCCCTCTTCGGCGTCATCGTCGTTTTCTTCGGGATCGGAGTCTGGGCGTGCGGGCGCACCGGGCGCGATCTGGGCATCGCCGATCACAGCGCAATGAACTGGGACGAGGTGGTCGCGATGCTTCTCGTGCTGATGCTCGCGCCCTCGGGCTGGGCATGGTGGGGGTTCGCGTTCTTCGCGTTCCGCTTTTTCGACGTGGTCAAGCCGCCGCCGATCCGTCACATCGACCGCGCGATGAAAGGTGGGCTGGGCGTGATGTTCGACGACACCGTCGCCGCGTTCTATACCCTGGTCCTCATCGCCGTCGTGAAACGGGTCCTCGGCTGATGGCTCGCGATGCGCTCAAGCTGCTCGCGAGACGGGTCGGCGCCCGGTTGAAAAATCGCAATCTGAAGCTCGCCACGGCCGAGTCCTGCACCGGCGGCTGGATCGCCCAGGCCGTGACTTCCGTGTCGGGAAGCTCCGGGTGGTTCGACCGCGGCTTCGTGACCTACTCCAACGAAGCCAAGAAAGAGCTGCTCGGCGTGCGCGAGCGGACTCTGTCGCGGCACGGCGCGGTGAGCCGGGAAACCGCGAAGGAAATGGCGGCCGGGGCGCTCGCTCGCAGCCGCGCGCAGGTTTCGATCGCCGTGACCGGCGTCGCCGGGCCGAGGGGCGGTACGCCGACGAAACCCGTCGGCACGGTGTGTTTCGCCTGGTCGCGGAAACGGGGCGCGATGGAGAGCGTCACCCGGCGCTTCCGGGGCGGCCGGGAGAGGGTGCGCCGGCAGTCGGTAGTTTTCGCGCTGAAAGGTCTGCTCGAGAGACTGGAGGAGACAGAATGAATTCGTTTTTGCGCTGCGTTGCAGCCGTGCTGGCGCTCTGCGCCGCAGCACCGGCCCTCGCGCAGGGCGCGGAGGAGAAAGACAACATTGCCGGCCCCTACGTTCCCACGCCCTGGGTGATCGTGGACGAGATGTTGAAGCTCGCCGGCATCCGCGGCGAGGACGTGGTCTACGACCTCGGTTCGGGAGACGGGAGGCTGGTGATCACGGCGGCCAAGCGCTTCGGCGCGCGCGGGGTCGGCGTCGAGCTGCAGACCGAGCTCGTCGAATTGGCGAGAATCGGCGCGAAGCACGAAGGCGTGGCGGATCGCGTCAAATTCGTGCAGGGCGATCTGTTCGAGACCGACATCAAGGACGCGAGCGTGGTGATGCTGTACCTGCTGCCGCGGTTTGTCACGCGTCTCGTTCCGAGGCTGCGCGCGGAACTGCGTCCCGGCACGCGCATCGTGTCGCACGATTATCCGCTCGCCCCCTGGCCGCCCGACAGGGAGCTTTCGATGGACGTCGCGGAGAAAGAAATGATCAGCGGCACCTCCTGGACGAGACTCTACTACTACGTCGTCCCGGCGCGCGTGCAGGGCGTGTGGGAGCTCACGCTGCCCCGGGCGCTCGCCGATGCTCCGCTCGTGGTCCAGATCACGCAGGAACCCCACGCGACCGGCGGACTGATACACCACGGCAACGCCGAGCTCTTCTTGAGGGACCTGACCGTGCGGGGCGAGGGGGTCCGTTTCGGGCTCCTCTACAGGAGCCGGCTGATCGCGTTCGAGGGCACCGTCAACGGAAAGACCATGACCGGCGAAGCACGAGCGGGCAGCGTGCGGGAACCGTGGACCGCCCGTTACCTGGGGCCGCTCCAGCGCTGAAAGCGCGCGCTCCGGCGCTTGGGTCCGGCCGGCATCTGGCCTATAGTTGGGGCATGAGTTTTTCGCAGCAACCGCAGGTGCGGCCCCCCGCAGTCGCCAGGCTGTTCTATCCGGGCGATCCCCGCTCGCTCGCCGACGAAGTCGCCGCTTACCTCGACCAGACCGAGGAAACGCCTATCGCGCCCGGATTTCCCAAGGCGGTGATCGTCCCGCACGCCGGTTACATCTATTCCGGGCCGGTCGCCGCGAGCGCCTTCGATCTGCTGCGCCCGGCGCGCGGCATCGTCAAGCGCGTCGTGATCCTCGGTCCCTGTCACCGGGTTCCGGTGTGGGGCCTCGCGCTGCCGCGGGCGAAAGCATTCGATACGCCCCTCGGCCGGATCCCAGTCGACTGCGAGGCGATAGCCTCGATCCGCGTGCTGCCCCAGGTCGTGGAATCGGCGGCGACGCACGCCGAAGAGCACGCGCTGGAAGTGCAGCTGCCGTTCCTGCAGCGGGTCCTGGGCGAATTCTCGCTCGTGCCGCTGGTAGTGGGCGACGCGGCCCCGGAGAAAGTCGCCGATGTGCTGGAGCGCATCTGGGGCGGAACCGAAACGCTGATCGTGATCAGCTCGGATCTCTCGCACTACCACTCGTACGAGGCCGCGCGCGAAATCGACGGCGCCACCGTGCGGGCGATCCTCGGCTTCGACGCCGGAATCTGTCACGAGCAGGCCTGCGGGGCGACGCCGGTGGCGGGCATGCTGATCGCGGCCAAGCGCAAGGGGCTCGTGCCGAAGCTGCTCGACTGCCGCAACTCCGGCGACACCGCCGGCGACAAGAGCCGGGTCGTCGGCTACGCCTCCTTCGCGCTCGCATCCGAAAGCCCGCGCTACGGGGCGGAACACGGAAGAAAGCTGCTGCAAATCGCGCGTCAATCGATCTCCGCCGCGCTGGGCGCGGGTGGGCAGCCCGGCGCGCCGGTCGCCGAGGAGTCCTGGCTCTGTGAATCGCGCGCGAGCTTCGTCACGCTGATGCAGGGCGATGAGCTGCGCGGGTGCGTAGGCACGCTCGAAGCGCAGCGGCCGCTCGCTCAGGACGTCGCCGAGAACGCCCGCGCCGCGGCGTTCGAGGACACGCGCTTCAAGCCGGTCACGCTCGACGAATTCGAGCGCACCGGCATCGAGGTATCGCTTTTGTCGACGCCCAAACGACTCCTGTTCGAGCACCACGCCGAGCTGATTGCGCGGCTGCGCCCCGGCGTGGACGGCATCATTCTCGAACAAGGCGGGGAAGGCAAGCGCGCGACCTTCCTGCCGCAGGTCTGGGAGGGGTTGCCCGATCCGGGGCAGTTCATCGAGCACCTCAAGCGAAAGGCCGGGATTGCGCCGGACACCGAGCTCCGGAGCTGCCGCGTGAAGCGTTACACTGTGCTCAAGTGGCGCGAAGCGGAGTTTCGTCAATGAGCGCCGTGCCCGAAAAACCCTACATCGGCCGCTGGTGGCACGCGCTGGAAGACGGCAGGCTGCAGTGCGACCTGTGCCCGCGCGACTGCCGGCTGCACGAAGGCCAGCGCGGCGCGTGTTTCGTGCGCAAGCGCGAGCACGACATGATGGTGCTGACCACGTACGGACGCTCCTCGGGTTTTTGCATCGACCCGGTGGAAAAAAAACCGCTCAACCATTTCTACCCCGGTTCGAGCATCCTGTCCTTCGGCACCGCGGGCTGCAATCTCGCCTGCAAGTTCTGCCAGAACTGGGACATTTCCAAGTCGCGCGACGTGGACACGCTGGCCGATGCGGCAAGCCCGGAGCAGCTCGCGCGCGCCGCGCTCGATTACGGGTGCCGCAGCGTCGCCTTCACCTACAACGACCCGGTGATCTTCGCCGAGTACGCGATGGACGTCGCCGACGCGTGCCGCGAGGTCGGCGTGAAGGCGGTGGCCGTGACCGCCGGCTACATGCACGATCGGCCGCGGCGCGAGTTCTATGCCAAGATGGACGCGGCCAACGTCGACCTGAAGGCCTTCACCGAGGAGTTCTATTTCCGCACCTGCAGTGCGCACCTGAAGGACGTGCTCGATACGCTCGTCTACCTCGAGCACGAAACCGAAGTCTGGTTCGAGATTACTACGCTGCTCATCCCCGGGAGAAACGACGGCGATGAGGAGATCGACGCCGAGTGCCGCTGGATCGCCAAGGAACTCGGACCCGACGTGCCGCTGCACTTTACGGCTTTCCATCCCGACTACAAGATGACCGATATTCCCCCGACGCCGGCTGCGACGCTGACGCGCGCGCGCAAGATCGCGCTGGGGCACGGTCTGCGCTATGTGTATACAGGCAACGTCCACGACCCCGAGGGCGGGTCGACCTACTGCCCGGGCTGCGGCAGCGCAGTGATCGCTCGCGACTGGTACAGCATCCTCGACTATCGGGTCACCGGGGACGGCAGGTGCAAGCAGTGCGGAGGGACGATCGCCGGGCGCTTCGAAGCATTCAAGAAGGCTTTCGGGGCGCGGCGGATTCCGGTCCGCTTGAGCGCCTAGGTTCCCGCGGCACCGACGCCCGTCCTGGGCGCGTAAACCCTTGATTCGCCTAAGGGGGTTGCTTTTCCCCCGAAACTGTATAAAACTACAGGTCAACCGCTGTCTTGGCCGCGCGTTCAAGCGGCGAAGCACCCCTCGATCGCTGACGTGAGAGGGGCGACAAGGGGCAGGTTTCTTGTTTCGGTTTGCGCCGCCCGGGTGGCGCGGCGCCGGCGTCCGCTGCAACGTTTAATATGAGGGATAATCCGATGGTCAACGAAGGGAAAGTCATGGAAGAAGCCAAGGCCAAGGCCCTGCAGGCCGCTCTGGCCCAGATCGAAAAGCAGTTCGGCAAGGGTTCCATCATGAAGATGGACTCTGCGGCCGCGCAGGACGTGCAGGTGGTGTCGACCGGGTCTCTGGGCTTGGACATCGCGCTCGGGGTAGGCGGATTGCCGCGCGGCCGCGTGGTCGAAATCTACGGGCCCGAGTCCTCGGGAAAGACGACCCTCACGCTTTCGGTGATCGCCCAGGCGCAGAAGCTGGGCGGCACGGCGGCCTTCATCGACGCCGAGAACGCGCTCGACCCGCAGTACGCAGCCAAGTTGGGCGTCAAGATCGAGGAGCTTCTGATTTCCCAGCCCGACACCGGCGAGCAGGCGCTCGAGATCGCCGACATGCTGGTGCGCTCGGGATCGGTCGACGTGATCGTCATCGATTCGGTCGCAGCGCTCACCCCGAAGGCCGAGATCGAGGGCGAAATGGGCGAGCCGCAGATGGGTCTGCAGGCGCGGCTGATGAGCCAGGCGCTGAGGAAGCTCACCTCCAACATCAAGCGCACCAACACGCTCGTCATCTTCATCAACCAGATCCGCATGAAGATCGGCGTCATGTTCGGCAATCCGGAGACGACCACCGGCGGCAACGCGCTCAAGTTCTACGCGTCGTGCCGCCTCGACATCCGGCGCATCGGCAGCATCAAGCGCGGCGACGAGGTGATCGGCTCCGAGACCCGCGTGAAGGTCGTGAAGAACAAGGTCGCACCGCCGTTCCGCGAAGCGCTGTTCGATATTCTCTACGGCGAAGGGGTGTCCCTCGAGGGCGAGATCCTCGAGCTCGGCGTCGGTTGCGGCGTGGTCGACAAGTCCGGGGCCTGGTACCAGTACAAGAAGGACCGCATCGGCCAGGGCAAGGACAACGCCCGCGACTTCCTGAAGGAAAACCCGGAGCTCGCCTCCGAGATCGAAGGCAAGATCCGCGAGAAGCTCGGCATCAAGAATCCAGAGGCATTGGCACCCGTCACCGCCGAGGTGTGAAAAAGCAGCCGACGCTGCGCGAGCGGGCCCTGCGGCTGCTCGCGCGGCGCGAGCACAGCTTAGCCGAGCTCCGGCGCAAGCTCGCCGCGCACCTCACGCCCGAGGACGATCTCGAGGCGCTGCTCGAGGATCTGCTGCGGCGCAAGCTCCTGTCGGACGAACGCTACGCGGAGTCGCGCGTCCACTCCCTTTCGCGCAAATTCGGAGCAGCGCGTATCGCGCACGAGTTGCGCGCGAAGGGTCTCGATAAGGAGCTTGCCGATCAGGCGTCAGGGGCCGCGCGCGCTACCGAGGTCGAACGCGCGCGCGAGGTCTGGCGCAGAAAATTCCGGCTCGCGCCTAGGACCCGCGAGGAGCGGGCCAGGCAGATGCGCTTTCTCCAGTCGCGGGGGTTTTCCTTCGACGCGATTCGCGCCGTCGTCGTCGGCCCCGCCGAGGATTGAATTCGCCTAGAATCCGGACTACCTCTATCCATGCGGGTTTCCGAGGGGTTTCTTCTAAAATCTTCTAAAATTCTCAGAGTTTCCGTCGTATCGGCTCGACCGGTTCTGGCTTCCTCAGACAGGCCTTGCTTCGCCGCAGCGGCTGTAATTGATTGCCCAGCAATTTACCACTAGACTCGCTCCGATTCGGGGAGGTCTCTCGATGCAAGGCGAACGAGTTCGGGCCGCGGGTGTCGCCACAGTTTCTCTCATCACGATGGTCGCCGTGGCAGCCACGCATCACGTGCAGGCGGCACCCAGGACGCACCGCCTCGAGGTGACGCCCAGCACGGTGGCGTATGGCTACTACTGGTCCGAGGCGCGCCCCGCGCTGCGTATCGAATCAGGTGACATCATCGACGTCGACACGTTGCTGACGAATACGCCCGAAGGGTTGAAACGCGCCGGCGTTGCCGATGAGAAAATTCAGGCGTCGCTCAAGACTGTGGTCGAACAGGTGACGGCCGACCAGCGCGGCCCGGGTGGACATATTCTCACCGGCCCCGTCTACATCGAAGGCGCGGAGCCTGGCGACGTGCTCGAAGTGAACGTGCTGTCGATCGATATGGCGATCGACTATGGCTACAACGGCTGCCGCGGATTTCTTCCGGACAACTGTGATACCACGCAGCCGCAGAAAATCATCGCGCTCGATCGCCGCAATATGACCGCCGAGTTCCTGCCCGGCATCGTGATTCCACTACGCCCGTTCTTCGGCAGCATGGGTGTGGCACCGCCGCCGCAGGCGGGCCGCGTCAGTAGCAACCCTCCGGGCAAGCACGCCGGCAATCTCGATAATCGCGAGCTCGTGGCCGGCAGTACGCTCTACATTCCGGTATTCGTGCGCGGGGCGCTGTTCGAGATCGGCGATGGGCACGCTGCGCAGGGTGACGGCGAAGTGGATCAAACCGCGATCGAAACATCGCTCCGCGGCCGTCTGCGCCTGACCGTGCGCAGGGACATGAAACTCACCTGGCCGCGCGCGGAGACATCGACCGATTACATCAGCATGGCAATGGACCCGGATCTCACGGTCGCCACGCAGGCGGCGATCCAGGAGATGATCGATTTCCTGGTCGCCGAGAAACATCTCACCCGGCATCAGGCGTATCAGCTCGTGAGCCTGGCTGGCAATGTCGCGGTGACACAGCTGGTCGACAAGCCGAATCACGGTGTGCACGTGCGATTGCCGAAGAGCATCTTCAGGAGATGAGCGCTAGCCTCATGGATGAACTGCTGAAGTGGCGCGACGAGTTTCCCATCCTCGGCCGCACCACTTACATGATCAGCAACTCGCTCGGCGCAATGCCGCGCGGCGTGTACGACAAGGTGCGCGAATACGCCGAGTCATGGGCCACCCGCGGCGTCCGCGCGTGGGAAGAAAGCTGGTGGGACCTCGCCACTACCGTCGGCGACAAAGTGGCAGCGCTGATTGGCGCGCCGCCGGGCAGCGTCTCGCTGCACCAGAACGTCACTACCACGCAGGCTGTCATCACTTCGTGCTTCGACTTCTCCGGCCCGCGCAACAAAGTGGTGCTGGTGGACCTGGAGTTCCCATCTATCCTCTATTTTTACCAGGAGCAGCAGGCGCGCGGCGCGCGGATCGAAATTGTCAGGAACGCAGACGGTATCCACATCCCGCCGGAGAAACTGCTCGCCGCGATTGACGAACGCACGCTGCTTGTCCCCATTTCGATGGTGCTGTTCCGCAGCGCGACCATCCTGGACGCGCGCGCCATCATTGAGCGCGCGCACCACGTTGGCGCGCACGTCGTCCTCGACGTGTTCCAGGCAACCGGCACGGTGCCGGTGGACGTTACCGCGCTCCAGACGGATTTTGCCGTAGGCGGCATGCTGAAGTGGCTCTGCGGCGGCCCGGGCGTTGCGTATCTCTACGTCCGCCCCGACCTGTGCCCGAAGCTCGCCCCGCGCTTCACCGGATGGTTCGCGCACAAGCGGCCGTTTGATTTCGAAGTTGGCCCCCTGGACCGCCGCGACGACTCCTTCCGCTTTCTGGGCGGCACCACGCAAATCCCTGCGTTCTACGCCTGCGAGCCCGGGCTCGACATCATCCGCGAGGTGGGCGTGGCGCGTGTCCGCGAGAAGTCCATCCGCCAGACGGCGCGCTTGATCGCAGGTGCGAAGGCCCGCGGCTGGCGCGTGAATACCCTGGCCGATCCGGCTGAACGTGGCGGCACCGTTTCCATCGAATGCCCGCACGCCGCCGAAGTGATGCGCGAACTGCTGGCGCGCGACGTCCTGGTGGACTACCGCCCCAAGGCGGGCATTCGCCTTTCGCCGCACTTCTACAATCGCGACGAGGAAATTGACTTCGCGATGGAGCAGATTGCCGACATTCTGGCTACGCGCGCCTGGGAACGCCACGCCGTAGCCGCCGCGCACTAGAATCTCTCCTCGTCGCACTTGCCGGTGAGCTCTCCTCTTGCTGCGATCTAGCGGACTTCAACGGCGTCGTCAGATTTCCGCCTGGAGTGCTGGGGCCGCGCGACGGAGCGGTCGCGGTACAAGTCTCAAATCGTTAAGCTATTGAACGTAGGAAGAAATACGCTATTTTTCGCGAATTCGCCTAGAATCCCGGCTGAGGACCGGGACAGGCATGGCGCAATCAGGGGAAGGCTGGCTCGACGAGACGCGATCGGCGTATCTCTACCGCGTCATCGCGGAGGTCGAGCGCGGCTCGCCGCGCTCGGAGCTGTTCCGGAAGCTCGCGCACGAGGCCGAAGGGCAGGCAGCGATCTGGGCGAAGAACGCGGGGCTCGGGTCGGTGCCCGCTTTCATACCCGATCTGCGCACCCGTCTCGTCGCGGGACTGGTGCGTCGCTACGGACCGCGCGCGATGCGCGGTATCCTCGCCGCGATGAAAGTGCGGGGGCTCTCCGTATACAGCCACGCCGCGCCCGGGCACCCGGCGCCGACTTCGGCCGATGAGGTCGGCAAGCGCCATCGCGGCATTGCGGGCGGCGGAAATCTGCGCGCGGCCGTGTTCGGCATCAACGACGGACTGGTGTCGAACGCAAGCCTCATCCTCGGTGTGGCAGGGGCTTCGGCGAACAACAGCACCATCCTGCTCTCCGGCATCGCCGGCCTGCTGGCGGGAGCCTTCTCAATGGCCGCCGGCGAGTATGTTTCGGTGCGCTCGCAGCGGGAGATGTACGAGCACCAGATCGGCCTGGAGCGGGCCGAGCTTGCCGAGTATCCGGAAGAGGAAGCCGAAGAGCTGGCGTTGATCTATGCGGCGCGCGGGCTGAGCGTGAGCGACGCCCACGGCCTCGCACGACGCACCATCGCGAATCCCGGGCTGGCTCTCGACACGCTGGCGCGCGAGGAGCTCGGCCTCAATCCCGAAAACCTCGGCTCGCCCTGGGGAGCGGCGCTGTCCTCCTTCTTCTCGTTCGGCGTCGGCGCGCTCGTTCCTCTCGCGCCGTTTCTGTTCGCGCGCGGCGAGAGTGCTCTCATCGCCGCCGTCGCATTGACCGCCGCCGCCTTGTTCGGGGTCGGCTCGATGATCAGCCTGTTCACGGGCCGCAGCGCGGTGCGCGACGGCCTGCGCATGCTCGCGATAGGCGGCGGCGCGGGGGCGGTCACCTACCTGGTGGGTGCGCTGCTCGGCGTGAGCCTCGCCTGACCGGCTGCGAAACAGGCAATGGAGGCAGGGTTCGTCGTTCACAGCCTCGTCGGGTTTTTCCTCCTGCATGCGATCGCCTGGGCTCTGAGCGAAGACCGCAGGACCGTCGCCTGGCGGCCGGTCATCGCCGGCATGCTGCTGGCCTTCGGGTTGGGACTGGTGCTGTTGAAGGCGCCCTACGCCAAGGAAGTTTTTCTCGCCTTGAACGGCGCGCTCCACGCGCTTGAGAAAGCGACGCAGGACGGGACCGCGTTCGTGTTCGGCTTTCTCGGGGGCGGACCGCTGCCTTTCGCCGAAACCTATCCCGGTGCGAGCTTCGTGCTCGCGTTCCGGGCGCTGCCCCTGGTGCTCGTGGTGAGCGCCTTGTCGGCGCTGCTGTTCCATTGGCGGGTGCTGCCCTGGATCGTGAGGGGTTTTTCGCTCGTCCTGGAGAAGACGATGGGCGTCGGCGGCGCGATCGGCTTGTCCTCCGCGGCGAACGTGTTCGTCGGCATGGTCGAGGCCCCGCTGATCGTCAAGCCCTACATCCGGAGCATGAGCCGCGGTGAGCTCTTCATTCTCATGAGCTGCGGCATGGCGACCGTCGCCGGCACCGTGATGGCGCTCTATGCGAGCATCCTTTCGAAGGTGATTCCCGACGCGCTGGGGCACATCCTGATCGCATCGATCGTCAGCACTCCGGCGGCGATTGCGATCTCGGTGCTGATGGTTCCGGGAGAGGCGTCGGCCACGGAGGGAAAGCTCGTGTCCCAGGCCGCGACCTCGAGCATGGACGCGGTGACCCGGGGGACCGTCGATGGGGCGCAGCTCCTCGTCAATATCGTAGCGATGCTGGTGGTGCTGGTGGCACTGGTGAGCCTCGCCAACCAGGTTCTGGCGCTGCTTCCTGAGGTCGCAGGCGCCCCGGTCACGCTGCAGCGCTTGTTCGGCATCGCCTTGGCGCCTCTTGTCTGGATCATGGGCATTCCGTGGGCGGAGGCGACGACGGCGGGCGCGTTGATGGGTACGAAGACCGTGTTGAACGAGTTGCTCGCCTACGTCGATCTCGCGAAGCTCCCTGAGGGCGCGCTCAGCCCCCGCAGCCGACTCATGATGACCTACGCGCTGTGCGGCTTCGCCAATTTCGGCAGCCTCGGCATCATGATCGGGGGCCTGGCGACCATGGCCCCGGAGCGCCGCGACGAAATCGTTTCCCTGGGCGGAAAAACCATCGTCTCCGGAACGCTCGCGACCTGTGTTGCGGGTTCGGTCGTGGGCATGCTGTTTTGAGCGCGGGCCAGGATTCCTTACTGCAAGATCGCCTTCACCTTCTCCCAGTCGTTGGGATACAGCGCGAGCAATCCGGCCTTGTCCGCGTCGAGCACGGAGTAGTCGACCGCCAGATACTCCCCGACGATCGCCTCGTAGTTCTGTTGGAGAACGCTCGAACCGGGGTCGAGACGGCGCACGACGCCCAGGCCGGTCGGCGCCGTGCCGATCACTTTCACGCTGAGGTCGGGGCGATATTTCCTTAGGATGAGGATGAGCCGCCATATGTCCCCGCTCCAGAATGTGGTTCGGCGCTCTCGTTCGGCGGTGCGGCGGGATAAGGGGTAACAGTCGTGAATCAGTATCGTCGATCGTGACGTGCAGTGCTTCTCTATATTGATGAAGTCGCGCAGCGCAAATTCGAATTGGTGCATCCCGTCGATGAAAGCAAGATCAATAGGCAAGCCGCCGAACTCCGCTCGCACGTCGTGGACTGCGAAGTATTCGTCGCTCGTGGTG
>Ga0209058_1002671_pt1 | contig 14597 bp, 10 predicted proteins | sample GraSoiAngelo_147_FD_185904 | JGI IMG/M metagenome (GOLD analysis project Ga0209058, IMG submission 185904) | Grasslands soil microbial communities from the Angelo Coastal Reserve, California, USA - 14_1009_05_40cm (SPAdes) (version 2) | ecosystem: Environmental > Terrestrial > Soil > Grasslands ... | reverse complement strand
GGTGGCGACGCTCGTCATCATAATCGGCCGCAAACGAATTCGGGCCGCTTCTGCGACTGCGGCCAATTTGTTTAGCCCCTGCCTTTGACGTTCGTTAGCAAACTGGACGATGAGGATTCCATTTTTTGAGACTAAACCGACCAGGGTAACGAGTCCTACCTGGGAATAGATGTTGAACGAAGTCGTCCAACTGTCGGTGAAGAAATTGCCAAAAGGCATCTTCAGAAACATGAAGATGGCCGCACCGAAAAGGGCCAGCGGGACCGAACCCAGAAGGATGATGAATGGATCGCGGAAACTATTGAACTGCGCCGCAAGGACGAGGAAAATCAAAACGATGGCGAGAGCAAACACTGTGCCGAATTTGCTGCCTTCAATTCTCAATTGACGCGATCCGCCGGTGTAATCGATAACATAACCGGCGGGCAGAACCTTGTGCGCTTCGTCCTCGAGGAACTTTAACGCGGCATCCACCGAACCGGTCGGGACGCCACTGATGGTCACGGCATTAAGTTGTTGCATTCGGTTAAGCGAACGCGCGACCGTTTTGTTCTCGATCGTTGCAACGGTGCTGAGTGGCACGAGCTGATCGTTCGGACCAGTAACGTAAATACTTTGCAACTGTTCCGGATTCAGCCGGTCCACCCGTTTGATTTGCGGGATCACCTTGTAACTCAGGCCGTCCATGTTGAACCGGTTCACAAAATTACCGCCAATGCTGGCCGAAAGATCGGCTCCGACTTGCTGCATATCGAGGCCCATCGTCGAAACCTTGTCATGATCGAAAACGATCTGCGCCTGGGGCTGATCGATCTTGGTATCGATGTCGCCAAATTGAAAGACATGTGCCTGCGTTGCTTTGAGGAAAATTTGCTGGGCCAGCTCCAGAATGCGTTCCTGGCTGGCAGTGGAGGCGATTACGAAACTAACCGGAAAATTATCACTACCCGGAAGCGCTTCCGGCATGATCGGGAACATTTGGATTCCGGGAATGGCCCCAAGTTTCTGCTGTACGACCGGCAGATACGCTTTCGTTGGCGTCTTACGCGTGCCCCACGGTTTTAACACCATGCCGCCGAAACCATTGTCCGGAAAAGTGATTTGAAAGGTGAAGCGAGTATCGGGGATATCCTGAAAAACCTTTCCGGCCGCATCGGCATAACGAATCGTATCGTCAATGGTGGCGTTGGCCGGGGCGGTGATGATGCCAAAAATGACCCCCTGATCTTCCTTCGGCGCTAATTCCTTTGTCGCTACTTTTGGAAGCGTCACGAACATAAAGAGTGCGATGAGGGAAATGCCGGCCCAAACGACATACACGGCCGGGCGCGCATTCAACGTTCGATCCAGGTGACTTCCATACCAATCGCGAAATCGATCGAATGTTCGGTTAACAAAACCGCTGAACCCGTGGTCAGCATGTTCGGTGCGGAGCAAATGGGCCGACATCATAGGCGAGAGGACAAGGGCAACGACTCCGGAAATAAAAACGGCGCCAGCAAGGGTGAGGGCGAATTCGCGAAAGAGTGCGCCGGTTAATCCGCCTTGCAGCGCGATCGGAGTGTAGACCGCGGCCAACGTGATCGTCATTGCGATGATGGGCGCGACCAATTCGCGTGCGCCAACTAATGCGGCATTCATGCGCGACAAACCCTCGCGCATGTGTCGCTCGACATTTTCGACGACGACGATGGCATCGTCGACGACCAATCCGACCGAGAGCACGATCGCCAGCAGAGTGAGAAGATTCAGGGTGAACCCAAATAGCTGCATCAAGAACAGCGCGCCGATTAATGAGATTGGAATCGCTACGATCGGGACGATTACCGACCGGAAAGAGCCGAGGAAGAGGAAGATGACCACCATCACAATGAGTAATGTGTCGATCAAAGTCTTAACAACTTCGTGGATGGCATCGTTGATGTAGGCCGTGGCGTCGTAGGCCATCTCGGCGGTCATGCCAGTGGGGAGTTCCTTCTTGATCTGGTCCAGTTCCACACGCACACGTTTGATGACGTCGACCGAGTTTGCATTTGGCAGGACCCAGATGCCCATGAAGACCGCTTTTTGGCCGGAGAAGCGCACTTCCGCGTTGTAATCTTCCGCACCGAGAACGACGTCAGCGATGTCACCCAGTCGGATGAGCGTGCCTTTGTCCTGACGCACTACCAGTTGCTTAAACTGATCAGCGTTGTGCAAATCCGTGTTCGCCGTCAGATTCACCTGCAGGAGTGAGCCCTTGGTGCTGCCAACGGCGGCCAGGTAATTGTTTCGCGATAGCGCATCACGCACATCACTTGGGCTGATATTTAGCGCCGCCATCCGTTCGGGCTTCATCCAGATGCGCATCGCAAATGTTCTTCCGCCGAGAATATCTGCTTTTTGCACACCGCCGACCGAGGTCAATCTCGGCTGAACCAGACGCACGAGGTAATCGGTAACCTCGTTAGGCTGAAGGATGTTGGAGGTGAAACTTAAATAAGCGGACGCAAACTGCGAATCAGCAGCCTGGATTGCAATTACCGGAATCTCCGCTTCTGGCGGTAGATCGCGCCGGATGGCATCTACTCTCGAGCTAATGTCGGAGAGAGCTTTGTTTGCGTCGTAATTCAGTTTTAAGCGCGCCGTGATCGTCGAGACGCCCTGCTTACTTTGTGATTGGATGTAATCGATTCCATCGGCCGCGGCGATGGCCCGCTCCAACGGTGTCGTGATGAATCCCCGCACCAGTTCCGCATCCGCTCCCACGTAAACCGTCGTCACGGTGATCGCCGCGATATCGCTGCGCGGATATTGGCGGACGTTGATCGTCTTCATCGCCTGCAAGCCGGCGATAAGAATGACGAAGCTCACGACCATCGCCAGCACCGGCCGCTTGATGAATAGATCGGTGAAAGATTTCATCCTAAATGTCCGACATTCTGAGCGGAGCGAAGCGGAGTCGAAGAACTCCGTCGCGCTACCAAGAAGCGTCTTTGCGAGTTCATCACGAATCTATCGGCGTTGGGTTTATCTGCGGTTTGGGTGCGAGATCGTTGTTGATCGTCACCGGCATGCCGTTGCGTAACTTGAAAACGCCGGTGCTCACAACCGTTTCATTCGGTTTCAGGCCGTCGGTAATTGCCACCAGATCGCCCCGCGCTTCGCCCACCCGCACAAATTGTTGCCGAATCGCTTCTATCTCCTTCCCGGTTTTTTCGTCCTTCTTCTTCTCGATCACAAAAACCGAGTTGCCAAACGGCGCGTATGAAATTGCCGAGCCCGGAATGACCAGGGTCTTGTGTTTTTCCGGAAGCTCCACTTCTACTTTCCCAAACATCCCCGGCCGCAGAACGTGATCAGGGTTCTGCACCGTTGCTTGCAGCGTTATGTTCCGCGTCACAGCGTCGACCATTGAGTTAATCGCGGTAAGCTTGCCTTTGAATTCTTGGCCGGGCATCGCGTCGGTGTGCAAGCGGACTTCCAATCCATTGGAAAGTTTTGAAAGCTCCTGCTGCGGCACGGCAAAATCGACATAGAGCGGGTCGAGTGCGGTCAACGGAACGACCTGCTGACCTGCATTGATATTTTGCCCCACATTTACCTGGCGAATACCAAGCTGCCCATCAAAAGGCGCATGCACTTCTTTCTTCGAAATCATCGAACTCATTTGGTCGACCACAGCTTTCAACCTGTTGAATTTCGATTCAGATGCATCCTGCTCCGCCTTCGAGATGACGTGGCGTGCGGCGAGATCGCGACTGCGCTGAAGATCTGCGCGCGCCAATTCCAAGTCCGCTTCCGCCGTGTGCAACTGCGCCTCTTCCGATGAAGCATCGAGTCTCATCAAGACGTCGCCCTTTTTCGCTTCGCCACCGTTTTGAAACTTGATCTCGCTAACAGTTCCACCGAGCTCAGTCGAGACCACTGCGCCCTGCACTGCTGATATTGATCCAACGGACGAAAGAACGGGCGGCCAATCTTCTTCCTTCACCGACGCGCTCGTCACCGTTGTCGGAGGCATCATCATTGGCGAAGCGCCCATCTTGCGAAATTGAAAAGCCTTCACGTCCGCGAGCGCGAGGAACAAGGCAAGAGTTGCAAAAATTGCTCCTGCCGTTGGAGCTTTCAGCGTAAAAAACAAAATCGCGGCAATCGCGAACAACAACGCGACAATCGTAATAATCAAAACTGCGATCGTCATACTCCAGCCAGCTCCATGGTGTTGGTGAAAAGCAGGCGCCACAAACGTCGCACAACTTCCAACTGTGCGGTGCGTCTTTCCGCCGCCGTCATTTCTTGTGGTTGCAAAACATCTCGCATCAACATTCCGCGGGCGACCGCGAAAATTAATTCCGACAATTCGTCGGGCGCGAGGCCGCCTGCGGCATTTTTGCCTTCCGGCGAACGCGCAATTAAATCGGTCACGCCGTCCATCGAGGTTTGCAAAACGTCGCGCACCAGGTTCGCCACCTGTGGATTACGGGAGGCTTCGGCGTAAAGATCGACCACGAAGGCCGAAAGCACGTTCGGCGAATTTTCGCAGCAATGCGCGGTGAACAAAATGTCCAGTGATTCTAGTAAGGTGGGAGCCTGCCGGGCGCGTTCCAGCACCTCCTGGATCTCCTTTTTGTGTCGGTCGGCCATGGCCGAAATGACCGCCTCTTTGTTGGCGAAATAGCGATAAATCAGGCCGACGCTGATGCCCGCTTCGGCACTGATGTCGTGCATACTGGCCTGGTGAAAGCCGCGTTTGGCAAAGCAAACCAAGGCAGCGTCGAGGATTTGGGTTCGTCGATCGAGAGTAGGTTCGAGCTGGGGTTGGGACATGAGATCGAAAGATGAATGAACGTTCATTCATTGTCAAGTTTGACCCTTAATTCTTTGGAGCGCAGGCTGCCAGGTAGCGCGCGGCGTCTCGCGTGCTGTTTTGGCGTCCCGCCAAAACGAACTTTTCCCGGATGCACCTCTTCGAAGTTGGCGTCGGCGAGACCGCCGAGGGTCAACACACGCGAGGGCGACTGCGCTCCTTAGATATTTCAGCCGCGAGGCGCCACTAGACGGGAACACGCGTCTGAGGCTGCCAAACCTATAAGCAGTCGGCCGTAGTGCTGAGGGCATTTCACAACGGACAAGATGTCCCGTTGGCCCATAGGCAAGATGCCTGTGCTACGAAAGACGTTCGCATTGCCCCGCTTCGTACGCCTTCCACTGAGCGTTGGACGTTGAGCGTTGAGCGTTGGACGTTTGCCTGGTGAAGTCGCAACAACGTCGCGGGCTAATTGAATCCGAACGATTCCTCCGCGACTTTCCGCCGTCCAGCCGCTACCTCATCGGCGTTTCCGGTGGCCGCGATTCCATCGCGCTTCTGAATCTCATGGTTGATCTTGGCTACAAGAAATTGGTCGTCTGCCATCTGAATCATCAATTGCGCGGCGCGTCCTCGCGTGATGATGCTCGCTTTGTCGAGAAAGTAGCCCGCAACCTTCGGCTCGACTGCGAGATTGGGTCGACTGATGTCGGCGCTCTGGCCAAGCGGTCGAAGTTGTCAATTGAAACGGCGGCGCGTTTCGCGCGGCTGGCATTTTTCGTCGAGGTCGCGCGTCGCCGGCGTTGCTCCCGAATGTTTCTCGCCCATCATGCCGACGATCTGGTTGAAACCGCGCTGCTGAATCTTTTTCGCGGGGCCGGTCCCGGCGGCATGGCGGCGATGCGCAAATTTTCCATTCATCGCATTGGCAAAACAGAACTAACGATTCTTAGACCACTCCTCGGGGTATGGCGGAGCGAGATTGACTCATACGTCCGCCAGAATGAGCTGGAATTTCGCGAGGACTCAACCAACGCCGCACTGCATTCCTCACGAAACAAAATTCGTCACCGCATTCTTCCGGACATCGAAAAACTATTCAGCCGTGATGTGCGCAAAACAATCTGGCGGGCCGCGCAAATCTGGAGCGAAGAAGAAGCCGTGCTCGACTCCCTCGTCTCAACGGAAACGATTTCGGCCGCGAATCTCTCGGTCGCGCCATTGCGGAAAATGGCAGTCGCGTTGCAACGCCGGACAATCCATCGTTGGTTGCGCGCACGGAAAGTCGCCGATGTCAGTTTCGATACCGTGGAAAACGTTCGCTCGCTCCTCGAGCCCGGAGCGAAGGCAGCAAAAGTTAATCTTCCGCGCGATCAGCACGCACGCCGGCGGGCGGGGAAGATCTTTTTGGACTGAGTTGTAGGCGGCCCTCCTGTGATGTGATCCTCACTTAGACTGCAACAATCCCCGCCAATGACGAAATCCGAATGACGAATGACGAAGTAAATCCCAATGTCGAAGGCCTAAATTCAATGCCCTTTGTCACTCCTTCGTCATTCGTCATTCGAGCTTCGTCATTTTCCAGATGCCACATCCGTGGCTAGGATGTTCCCATGAATGCGGTCCGTATCCGCTTTGCTCCGTCTCCCACGGGTTATCTTCACATCGGCGGGGCACGCACTGCGCTCTTTAACTGGCTTTTTGCCCGACATCACGGCGGCACATTTGTTTTGCGGGTCGAGGATACCGACCGTGCGCGTAACACCGAAGAAGCCGCCGCCGCAATCTACGAAGGTCTGCAATGGCTCGGATTAAATTGGGATGAAGGTCCGCATGTTGGGGGAGATTTCGGGCCTTATTTCCAAAGTGAACGCAACGAAATCTATGAGCGCTATCTAAAAAAACTTCAGGACGCCGGTCACATTTTCGAAGACCAAGGTGCGCTGCGGTTTCGTTCACCGCGCGAACATGTGATTGTCGATGATTTGGTTGCCGGCAAAATCGATTTCGATCTTTCGAACGAACAAACCCATCCCGACCTGACGGTGCGCCGATCCGATGGCTCGTGGATTTTTCATTTCGTCAACGTGATCGACGACCTCGAAATGAAAATTTCACATGTCATTCGTGGGGAAGATCATCTTTCGAATACGCCGAAACACATCGAGCTTTTTCGCGCTCTTGGCGTCGAACCACCGCATTACGCGCACATCCCCCTTATCCTTAATCGAGACGGCTCGAAAATGAGCAAGCGCGATCAGGGTGCGAGCGTAGACTATTATATTAAGAGAGGCTTTTTGCCGGAGGCGGTCCGCAATTACCTTTGCCTGCTCGGTTGGTCGCCCAAAGATAATCGGGAAAAAATTCCAATCGAAGAAATAATCCCGCTTTTCGATCTCAACAAGGTCGTGCGCAGTCACGCCACGTTTGATCCGGACAAATTGCATTGGCTGAATGGCGAATACGCGCGCGAGTTGCCGGATGACAGGTTTCAGCAGCTGGCCAGGGATGCTTTACGCGCAAGTGGTGTGAGGCTGGAGAATTTCCCCGATGATTACATTCGGGCCGCATTCGAGACCTGCAAAGGCAAGATCAATACTTTTGATGAACTAGTGGCTTACTGCGGTTTCTATTTCACGCACGACATCGGTTACAGTCCGAAAGGCGTCGCAAAGAATCTCACGGCCGAGAACAAGCCACGATTGCAAGCGGTCCGCGAAGCGTTTGTCAGAATCGAAAATTTTTCGGCAAACGAAATTGAAGCTGCCATGAAAGCGACCGCGAAAGAGCTTGGTGTGAAGGTGGGCGCGATTGTGCATCCGACCCGTTTCGCCGTAACCGGGAGCAACGCCGGTCCGAGTCTTTATCATTTGCTCGAAGTACTCGGGAAAGAACAAGTGCTCGCAAGAATCGATCGCGCGCTTGTCATGTTCTAGCTCCGTCATCCCGAGCCGCGCAGACAAACGCCAGTCCGGCTCGGACCGAGGGACCTCGCACAAATCCTTGATGCACACAAGCTAATGAGCGTGATCCTTTAGTTAGCGAGAGATCCTTCGTCGTCTCCGCGACTCAGGATGACACCCGAGGAACGATTACGATCTCTTAGCTTCCTTCGCCCAGGTATCCTTCAGCGTGACCGTCCGGTTCCACACTTGTTTCGTCGCAGTGGAATCAGGATCAAGCGTGAAGTAGCCAAGGCGCTCGAATTGATAACGCTTCTCCGGCGTCGCGTCGGCAAGCGCTGGTTCGCATTTCGCGGTCACAACGTCAAGAGAATGGGGATTGATGAACGATTTAAAATCGCCCGACGCGTCCGGCTCGACGGCAGTGAAAAGCCGATCATAAAGTCGAACTTCGGCGTCATTGGCCTTGGCCGCGCTTACCCAGTGGATGGTCCCCTTTACTTTGCGATTCGAGGTTGCGCCACCCGACTTACTATCGAGATCGACCGTGCACCGAAGCTCGGTCACATTGCCAGAGCTGTCTTTCACTACCTCGTCGCACTTGATGATGTAGGCATACTTGAGCCGCACTTCGCCTCCCGGTTTCAAGCGAAAGTATTTTGGCGGCGGTGTTTCCATGAAATCAGCCGCATCGATAAATAGCTCGCGGCTGAATGGCACCTTTCGTCTTCCAGCATTCTCATCTTCCGGGTTGTTGACCGCTTCCAGCTCTTCCACTTTTCCTTCAGGGTAATTTGTTAGCAACACCTTGAGTGGGTGAAGAACGACGAGCCGCCGCTCGGCGTTGCGATTGAATTCATCGCGAATGGTATGATCGAGCACTGCCATGTCAGTCATGCCTGGATACTTCGTGATACCGATATTATAGGCGAACGCCCGCAATGCACTGGCAGTAACTCCGCGCCGACGCAGTCCAGAAATCGTTAGCATGCGTGGATCATCCCAGCCATTGACCAACTTCTCGTTAACCAGCTGGATCAGCTTTCGCTTGCTCATCACTGTATAGGTGAGATTGAGTCGGGCGAACTCGTATTGATGCGGCACCGGCGGCGACAATTCCAGCGCCTGCAAAATCCAGTCGTAAAGAGGCCGATGTACTTCGAACTCGAGCGTGCAAACCGAATGGGTAATGCCTTCGATATAATCGCTCAGAGTATGGGCCCAGTCGTACATCGGATAAACGCACCATTTGTCCCCGGTATGGTGATGGGAGGCGTGCCGGATGCGATAAAGCACAGGATCGCGTAGCCAGACATTGGGTGCGTTGACATCGATCTTCGCTCGCAACGTTCGCGTGCCATCGGGGAATTCGCCCCCTTTCATTCGCTCAAACAAATCTCGATTTTCTTCAGCAGGTCGGTTGCGAAAGCGGCTTGCCTTTCCGAGACGGCGAAACTCGTCCGTCTCTTCCGCAGTCATGTCATCCACGTAGGCCTTGCCTTTAGCAATGAGCTCGACGGCGAATTGGTAAAGGCGATCAAAATAGTCCGAGGTATAAAGTGGCGCGCCGCCCAGATTTTTGTCGGCCCAACCGTCGATTAACCAATACACGTCCGCCATGATGGAATCGACGTACTCCGTTTCTTCTTTCGTAGGGTTAGTGTCGTCCATGCGGACGTTGCAGATGCCATTGAACTCGTGCGCAATTCCAAAGTTCAGACAGATCGATTTGGCGTGACCGATGTGCAGATAGCCATTTGGCTCCGGCGGAAAACGAGTCACGATCCTGGTATGTTTTCCGGTACGCAGATCCTCGGCCACGACGTCTCGGATGAAATCGGATGGAGCTGGAGCAACAGCCAGTTCGGTCATTGTAATTGGGCGACAGTAGCAGACGAAAGCGCTGAGCGACAACTTTTGCGCCGATAGCTTAAATGCTAATGCGTGTCATCCTGAGCGAAGCGAAGGATCTCGCTTAGCTGATGAATTACGCAAGCTAGATTGTGTGACAGAGCAGCTTGGGCCAGGTCCCTCACTCCGTTCGGGATGACATGAAAAAGAAGTCCGGGAAAGAAGTTTACACCCTGGCCGATCTGCAAAGGTGGGAGAATATCGATCCCCCGATTCGCCTCGGCGTCTTTGGCGATCCGGTGGGGCATTCGCTTTCACCGCAAATGCAGAACGCGGCCTTGAAGTCATGCAAGATCGATATGCAATACGCGCGTTTTCAAATTTCTCCCGACGAACTGCAAAGCGCGCTCGACCTAATCCGCGAACTGAACTTCGTCGGGGTGAACTTAACCACACCGCATAAAATCGGTGCCTCCAAATTGATGGACGAAATTGGTGACAACGCGCGGCGCATTGGCGCGATCAATACGGTCAGGGTCGATAACGCAAAACTTTGCGGCCACAACACCGACGGCAAAGGATTCGCCCGTGCCGTTCGCCAGGAATTCGTCGTCGATCTGCGCGATTTGCGGGTGATGATCCTTGGCGGTGGTGGCGCAGCACGGGCGATCGCCTTGCAATGTGCTCGGGAAAATTGCGAGCGTCTCGTCATTACCAACCGCAATTTCGCTACGGCGCAGAAGCTGGCGGAGGAACTGCGGGAATATTTTGCCGGTCCCAGGGTCTTGGGTCCAGTCCCTAGATTGCTGGCGATTCCTTGGGAAGAAGCCGCCATTCGATTCCAAATCGCGCATCTTGATCTGATTGTGAACGCAACTCTACTGGGGTTGAATCGGAGCGATCCGTCGCCAATTCCGGCGCGGTTGCTCGCGCCGCACCTAATGATCTACGACACGGTTTATCGGGAAGGCCGGACACCTTTTGTTGCGGCAGCGATCGAAGCCGGAGCCCGCGCCGCCAACGGATTCTCGATGTTGCTACATCAAGGCGCTCTCGCGTTTGAGATTTGGTTTGAACGCGAAGCACCGATCGAGGCGATGCGGGAAGTTTTGATGTAGCCGCTTCGCTCTGCGAAGCGTCATGTCGCGCCCAGCGCGACGGCTACAAATTCTCGCGTGCCATTTCCTGGCCGCGTTTTGTTGCGGCTTCCACTGCATCTGCGAGCGCGGCGGCGACGAAGCGTTCTTCCATCACGCGCAGACCGGCGGCGGTCGTCCCGCCCGGCGTCACCACCATCTTAATTAATTCCTCCGGCGATTTTCCGCTCGTCATCATCATTTCGGTGGCGCCGAGCGCAGTTTGGGCGGCGAGTTGCAGTGACACCTGTTTGTTCAGCCCCATTTTTTCGCCGCCACGCGCCAACGCTTCGATCATCGCATAAACAAAGGCCGGACCGCTGCCGGCGAGTGCAGTCACCGCGTTAATCTGATCGTCATCAACTTCCACCACGAGACCGATGGTTCCGAACATCGTGCGAATTTTCTGACGGTCTTGATCCGTCGCGCGCGGGCCGCTGGCAAACGCACTTGCCGCGCGTCCGATTGCGCTCGGTGTGTTCGTGAGCACACGCATAATTCGCGCGGGCGTTACTACCTCCATCTGTGCGATGCGAATGCCCGCCGCGAATGACACCACCAGCTTGTCCGTAAGTGCAACGCCGAGTCCGCGCAAAACTGGGAGGACCATCTGCGGTTTCACGCCGAGAAAAACAATTTCCGTTTTCGCTGCGATCTCGCCGTTCTCCGTCGTCAATGAAATTCCCAGCTCGTTTTGCAATTGTGTGCGCGTCTCGGCATTAGGCTCACTCGCCAGAATCGCGCTCGGTGCGCAAAAATTCTTCAGGAGCAATCCGCGAATGACCGAGCCCGCGAGTTTCCCCGCGCCAATGAAACCAAATTGATATGGCGAGGCGCTCATTTGTGCATTGAATTCGAAGGGCGATATTAATCAGTGGTTACCGCAGGTGTAAACTATGGGTTGGATTTGGCGGCGGACATCGCGGAATTGAAGCGCGAGCGTAACGCCGTCATCCTAGCGCACAATTATCAAGTCCGGGAGATTCAAGAAGTGGCCGATTTCGTCGGCGATTCTCTCGGGCTTAGTTATCAGGCGGCCAAGACCGACGCCGAGGTCATTCTTTTCTGCGGCGTTCACTTCATGGCTGAGACGGCCAAGATCATCAACCCAACTAAGCGCGTCATTCTGCCCGATCTCGACGCCGGCTGCTCCCTTTCGGAATCCTGTCCGCCTCCCGCGCTCGCCGCGTTTTTGAAAAAAAATGCAGACAAAAATTATTACATCATCGCTTACATCAATTGCAGCGCGGGCGTGAAGGCACTCAGCGACGTTATCTGCACCAGCGGTAACGCCGAGAAGATCGTCAAGGCCGCCCCGCCCGATCGGAATATTCTTTTTGTGCCTGACCAGAATCTCGGCGCCTGGGTAATGGAAAAAACGGGACGCAAAATGGATTTATGGCGGGGGACTTGTTACGTGCACGTCGAGTTTACCGCCCGCAGCATTCGAAAAATCCGCGAGCGATATCCCGGCGCTCCTCTCGTTGCTCACCCGGAATGCACAGCCGCGGTGCGAATGCTGGCCGATGAAGTTTGCTCCACTGAAAAAATGGTCACCTTTTGCAAGGAATCACCGGCGCGCGATATCATCATCGTTACCGAAGCAGGGATGCTTCACCGCTTGCGTCGGGAAATTCCGGGCAAAAATTTTATTCCCGGCCCGACGGAACATTGCGCCTGTGCCGAATGCCGGTTCATGAAAATGAATACTTTAGAGAAAGCATTTAACGCACTGCGCGATCTCGAACCCCAAATCATTTTACCCGAGCCGTTGCGTGCCCGCGCGGAATTGCCAATTCGGCGAATGCTCGAACTCAGCCGCTGAACGGGCTCTTGCCCGAAACAAAATTCCGCCTTCCGCGTTTACGTGCCGGGCACGTGCCGCGAAAGGCGGATAATCCCTACGCTAGCCAATCTTAGTCCTCGTCGAGGATAACGCGGTCCACTGTCATCTCGTCGCCCGTGCCCACATAGTGGACGTGAACGGGAACGCCGACTCTGATGCGTGTCTTGACCGTGTCTTCGTCGAGCACCTTGCCGCTCTTGGTCACATAAGTAACGGTCTTGCCGAAGCGATAACGGCGCGGGCCAGTGGTTTCTTTCAAAACAATGGCGCTGCCGGGTGTAAACTCGGTGATTGTTCCGCCGCCTTCCGTCGTCGTGGTTGTTGAGGTCGTTGTTTCCGAGACCTGGGCCCACGCAAACGGAGCAGCCGCGGCCACCGCAATGCTCAGTAGTAGTTTCTTCATCCTTTGGTTTTCTTGTTTGGTTTGCGAGCAGGCGCACCATGCCCCGCGGAAACGGAGTTAGCTGGCTGCTCTAATTATCATAAGAATATCGCGACGCCCCCGATTGGCGGCTGTGTCTCGCTGAAAACGAAAAATCATATTTCGCTGAATAAATGGCGCACCCTCCCGCCAGCGGCGCGACTTTCCGTTTTCCATCACGCCTTGGCGGCGGCATATTGTCGCCGATGGAACCAACCATGGGCGATGAGGCCGAGGAGTTGCTCCATACCTATACCGAGGACGGCGGCATTAATTATCTCGCTGCTGCTGCCATGCTTCCCTCACGCTCTGTCATCGATGACGCCTGCGCCGAGCTGATGAGCCTGATGTTCCCCGGTTTTCGCGGAGAACCGCTGGCGGATTCGAGCGATCTGCCGCAAGTGACAAGAAGCCGATTACGGCGTTTGCAATCGCGTTTGAAACCGGAGTTCTGCAAGAGCCTGGGCAAATTCCCCCCGGACGCCGCAGTAGAAAAACGCGCCGACGAATTGCTGGCGGGATTTTTTTCTGAGCTGCCGGCATTGCGTAAAATGCTTTGGACCGACATCGATGCAGCATATGAGGGCGATCCGGCGGCGAAAAGCTACGAAGAAATCATCCTGGCCTATCCCGCGCTCGAGGCCATTACCATCCAGCGCATGGCGCACGAACTTTATTTGCAGGAATTGCCTCTCATCCCTCGCATTATGACGGAGTGGGCCCATAGCCGTACCGGCATCGACATTCATCCCGGCGCGAAAATCGGATCGCATTTTTTTATCGATCACGGCACCGGCGTGGTGATCGGCGAGACCTGTGAAATCGGGACGCGAGTGAAGTTATACCATGGTGTGACGCTTGGGGCACGCAGCTTTCAGAAGGATGAAGACGGCAAAATCAAAAAAGGCGGGAAGCGTCATCCGACGGTGGAAGATGACGTGACCATTTACCCGAATTCGACTGTCCTCGGTGGCGAGACGGTCATCGGGGCGCGAAGTACGATTGGAGGTAATGTTTTTTTGGTGCAAAGCGTGCCGGCCGATTCGCTCGTTTCTTACGAGGAGACGCAATTGCACATTGTGCAAAAGCGCCCGCGTCTACGCGGACAAACCAATGGCAGTTTCAACGGGTGATTTATCTCGATTACAATGCGACCACGCCGCTGTGTGAAGCCGCACGCACGGCGATGCTACCGTTTCTCGAAGGGAAATTTGGCAATCCCTCGAGCGTTCATGCTGCTGGACGAGAAGCGCGCGCCGCGATTGATGATGCGCGCGATGGACTCGCGGATTTGCTGGGCGCGAAACCGCACGAGTTGATTTTTACCAGCGGCGGGACGGAAGCGAATAATCTTGCGATCCTTGGGCTTGCTCGCAGTCGCACAGCGCGCGGAAAGCATTTAATCAGCGCGAAAACAGAACACCACGCTGTTTTGAACACGATTGAGCATCTGGAGAAACGCGAAGGTTTCGAGGTGACCTGGCTCAATGTTTCGCAGGCCGGGCAGATCGATCTCGATCAATTAGCCGATACGATCCGAGAAGATACCGTGCTGGTTTCCATCATGCATGCGAACAACGAGACTGGCGTGATTCAGCCGCTGCGCGAGATCTCAGAAATCTGTCGCGAGCGCGGCGTTCTTCTGCACAGC
>Ga0209058_1002670_pt1 | contig 14597 bp, 15 predicted proteins | sample GraSoiAngelo_147_FD_185904 | JGI IMG/M metagenome (GOLD analysis project Ga0209058, IMG submission 185904) | Grasslands soil microbial communities from the Angelo Coastal Reserve, California, USA - 14_1009_05_40cm (SPAdes) (version 2) | ecosystem: Environmental > Terrestrial > Soil > Grasslands ... | reverse complement strand
GGCGATCCAAGCGGATTTCAGAAATCAGGCGGGGGAGGCGCGTTATTGCCGTCCCAATCTTTGACGGTTCCATCCTTGGCCTTCAGAAACCCCAGAAGACAGCCGTTGGAGCCGTCCCGTAGATGGTGACACCGCGCTTTGACGGTGTCGCCCGGTTTGACGTAGTCGGGCGTGACTCCTATTCTTTGGAGGCCTGTGCGGCTCGTTGCTTCCAATGCCCACATTTGAGGCTCACCGTTGGAATCCTTCACTTCCAGGTAGATCCAAGAATGCGGGACGACCAAGTGCAGTTCCTTGACCACACCCTCAATATCCATAAACGTGTCGACGTAGTTGCCATGGGAATGGTGCGCGGACACCGGCAACACGAAGGCCATCGCACAAATCGTCGCGAGCCGAAGACCTGATTTGAACGGCATGTTCATTCTCCTCGTCCAGGCCCTGACCTTACTGCTGCCTTCAGCGCTTGACGCGCGGGGGCGTCGGGAATCCGTTGGAGTAGACAGACTGATAGCGAAGGCCGATTCCATTCTCGTCGATCCATCCCAGCGATTGCTGAAACAACCCCGGCTCTGGGTAACCCGCCGGCACGGTGCCCTCGATAATATAGAGCCGGTTCTCGTGCATGTAGATCCCGGCAAAGGTACGCGACTTATCGGCGTTGTTGGTGAGCTGAAGCTGATGTCCTTCGACGAGGTCGACGGTATTCCAGACAAAGCTCGTCAGCTTGGCGTCACGTTGTATCAATCGCCATGATGCATAGATAATTGCTCCTCGTAAGTCAGCTTTCCAGTGCCCCTCATCGCCCGGTGATCCCAAGCAGGGTTCGGCGCCCGCCGGACAGGACTTGGCTTTTTCGGTGAGAATTCGTCGAGCCTGGTTGTAATCGACCACGGTCACCGAGTAGCGGCTCTGGCCCTGCACGGCGCTATAGACGCGCGCCGGCAGATCGGCTCCACGCTCGGATCGGTAGGTTATCTCCGTTACCTTCGGCGGGCTCGGGAAGTTGCACGTGAAGCGATCTTCCCGGTTGGCAAATTCAATCCATTCCTGGGCGAACGAAGCCCCCGACATAGAAAGTACGACGGCTGTTGAGACGAGTGGCGTCAGGCGCATGATTCGTTGCCCTCAAGCGAAGCTTGCTTCGCGCACCACACGTGTTGACGGTTCACTGACATCGAATGGCGCCGCTGCCCTCCGTGCCGCCTTTGTCGCGGTAAACCTTGTGGCAGTCTGCACACGCGTCGTTCAGTTTCTCGCTGATGTCGACGAAGGCCTCGTAATTTCTCGCTCGTGACGTCTGATGCGCGAGCTTGCCGACCTCCACCAATGCTGCAACGTACTGCTTCCAATCGGCGCGGTCAACGGGGACGGGCCTGCCGTTCTGACACCGGCGTCCTGGCGTGAGGAAGAGGGGCGCCGTCTCCGTGATCGCAATGGCAGCCTGATCGACGGCCAACCATCCGGGATAAACCGAGGATCCCCACTCGACGTAATCAAACGGCGAGGAGGCCGGCGATTTTTTCGGCTGAGCAGCGGGATCCCTGATCTGAAGGTTGAATATGGTATTCGCAGCGGGAAACGCGATGGCTCTCATCAGCTCGGCCAGGTTACCTTCTGGCGGTGGAAGAAACGTGGCAGCGCCGCTGGCTGCGGGCGCCGGGAGGGTTCGGACCGTGGGAAACGCCACCTGCGCCAGCGTGGCTTCGGTGAGCTCGGCTTGGCCAGCCGGGAACTTTCCGGCCTGAAGAATGTACGCCGCGAGGTCGGCGGCTTGTTGTCGCGAAAGGCTCACAGGCTGGTTGAAGGGCATTGTCTTCTCGATCTTGTCGATAAGATTCGCCAGCGGACGCCCGCTCCAGTTCGAGAGGAAACTGTCTCCGACCAGCGGAGGGCCGGTCGTGCCTTCCATCGCCATGCCGTGACATTCGCCGCACTGGACCTGGTAAACCTGCTGTCCGCGCGCTGCCTGCGCGGCAGAGTACACACCGTCGGTCATCGATCGCAACTGCGGGACCTGCGCCGCAAGCGAAAACACTGCGGCGGACGCATAGACACATACTGTCACAGCGAGCGCATGGCGAATTGCTGGCCGGCCCAATAGCGTCGGGCGCACCATTTGATTCTCCTGTTCATCGGCGACCAGCGCATTGTACGCCGGCAGGACACCGTGAAGGAGGTGTTCGGCGTCAGCCGTGAGGCCTTGTGACTCGGCCCGGCGAGAGATCGGCGCACGGGAGGCGAGCAACGACGGTCCGACCGGCGGCAACAGGCGGCGATAGTTTTCGGGCAAATCCGCCCGCCGCCGTTCCCGCGACGCGATCCGCCCGCGTGGATCCGTTGTCGGCCCTCAAAGCGGAATAGATCACGCAGTCCGCTTGATCACCACGAGGCTGACATCGTCGGACGGCTTCCCGAAGGCGAGCAGGTCCGCTTTGAGCGAATCGAAGATGTGCGCAGCGGTCTGGTGTTTCACTTCCCTGAGCTTCTGTTCGAGGTGCGTCGGGCAATAGTCCTCCTCAGCGCTCCGGTGCTCGACGAGTCCGTCCGTGTGGAGAAGAAGTATGTCGCCTTCTCCCATGAGCACCCACTGGTTCATCTTGTAATCGTCTTTGAAGCCCAGAACGCTCGTCGTCCTCTTGCGGTCCGTCACGTGGAACGACGGCACCATCCCCAGCGGCGGTGATGAGACGCAGAGATCCTCGCTGACATTCATGAACCGATCGTGCCGGCTGGAGAAGACGAGCGGAACCGGCTGCGCGGCCGAGAGGAACCGAAACCGCGCGTCGTCCGAGATCTCGCCGTAGATCAGCGAGATGAACTTGTGCTCGGCGGACGACTGGTAGAACCGCGTGTTCAGATTCTCGAACAGGCGCTTCGTCACGCGGCCGAACATATCCAGCTCGTAGATGGCACCGAGTAGAAACGCCTCGTGAAGCATCGCCGCAAGCACCGCGTCCGTCGCCCGATGGCCGGAGACGTCGACGACCGCGATTCCGGCTTTCCTCTGGCAGCGCTTCAGGTTCTCGACGATGTCGAGCCGGCCGTTACGGATGTTGTCCTGGATTCTCGCCTCGAGGTCGAAGCGCTGCTTGAAATCGAGAAAGATCAGGAGGTCGCCGCCCACCGAGCCGTTGAGGGCGAGCGTGCCTCCATAAATGTCCATTCCGCGAACCAAGGGAAGATCCCCGGGCTTCGGAATCAGATAACTGGCAATCTCCTCGAAATTTTCCAGCTCGCTCGTGAGCTGACTAATAGGGTCCACGAAATCCGAATGCATGCTCCGCCGTTTCGAAAGAAGTGCGCGCCGTTCGCGCGGCCCCATCGAACGCGAGCGTCAGCGACGCGAACTGTTGGTTTTCGGCGTGGCTGAGTGCAATGGCGGGACCAGCTGCAAAGGGTTCCGACGTCATGCAGAAGATCCTCGAGAGCCTGCATGAAAGGCATGCAGGGTGCTTACGCGGTTACATCACTTGGCCATCTGGCGGAATCTGCGCGGCGCTGCGGCGTTTTCCTTCACGTGACGCGGCCGTCATCGCCGCACCACATGCCTCTTCTATATTCCTCGGACGCGACTCTGTTCATAACATTTGGGAACCCAGCTAATCGATCCGCGCTCTGTCCCCACTGAGGACCTTATCGGCGGCCACTGGCCGTCGCCCACGTTGTTTCCGGTCGGGACTTGCGCGTCGGAATAATTGCTGGAGTTGAGCGCCGTCAGGCGAAGCCGAGAGAATTCGGTTGCGCGTCGTGTCGCCGCTGAACGCTAACCTTTCGACGGACACGGCTCCTCGGGATGGCAGGTGCAGCGTTCCCGGTGGCAGTAGACCTTGCAGTCCTGCGACTCGGATTCGATCGCGTTGCCGTGCTCGTCGAGATGACAATGATATCGGCAGTGACACTCATGCCCGCGCACCTCATTCTTCCGAGGCGCATGGTTCATGCAGTAATGGTCCGATGGTAAGGTCGATTCCTGTGCCGCGACGCTGAGAACCGCGAAGACTATCAGCAGCAGGCGCTTCACCTTGAACCTCTCAATCCCTCGTCACTGAATCGCTCCGCCGACCCGCTTGTCGCCTGTTGGAGCAACAACGGTTCCATCTGAGGGCTGCCCGATTTGGTCAACGAATTCGGGCCGGATGTTATGGAGAACCGTGGTATATCTGCCTCCGGCGAGAGAAAAGGCGTCGCCTGTGGTTCGCGAGAATCCGATCGCGCGGCAGCGCCAGTTGATCTTGTGCCTGAATCCCGACAGGATCGCGCATGCTCACGGCTGTGGCCAATGAAAATGCCGCCTGGCGTTCGCTGATACGGCGCTGAGATGGCGGAGATCTCGACGAAGATGAAATCCGTGGTTCGACGAACACTATTCCTGTTTCGGGTCCTGGCCGCGCTGAGCTTCGTTCCCACGCTCGTCTCGGGTCAGGCTGCCAGCCGTGCCGCCCACCCCGGATTCGACGGCATCTGGAATTCCGCCACTGCGACGCCGCTCGAACGCCCCCGGCAGTTCAAGGACAAACCCTTTTTTACTTCCGACGAAGCCGCCGAGTGGGAGCGCCAGGTCGCTCGAAACAACGAGGAGCGTCCGCCCCAGGCCGGCGCGAAAAACGTCGGCACCGGTACTTACAACACGTTCTTCCGCGAGTTCGGCACCCGCACCGTCAAGACCCTCCGAACCTCCATCGTGACCGACCCTCCCGACGGCCGCATTCCCGCGCTCACGCCCGCGTCTGCGGAGATCAAGGGCCGCCGAGTCGAGGCGCAGAAGAACCCCTCGAGCGCTGAAGATACGGGGCTTCAGGATCAATGCTTGGCATTTTCCACAGCGGGGCCGCCCATGCTTCCGTATTCCTACAACAGCAACTACCAGATTGTTCAGACCAGAGATGCCTTCGTCGTGCATGTAGAGATGAATCACGACGCCAGAATTATTCATCTGGACGGCCGCCCGCATCTTCCACCGGGTATCAGGCGATGGATGGGTGACTCGGTCGGTCACTGGGTAGCCAACACGCTTGTGGTGGACACGACGAATTTCAACGACGGTGGCGGATTCTATGGGGACGCCGGCGGTAACTTCGGCTGGGACCGGAATCTGCACCTAGTCGAGCGATTTAGTCTTTTCGACACCGATACTCTGCTCTACCAGTTCGAGATCGATGACGCAACCGCATTCACGCAGCCATGGAAGGGTGAACTGACGATGACGCGGTCGACGGGCCGCATCTACGAATACGCGTGCCACGAAGCGAACTACTCGTTGGCGAACATGCTCAGGGGATACCGCGCCGGCGAACGCTGAACACGGCGCACCTCGCAGCCTGTCACGTTTCGTTTCCGATTCCCGCAACCCGGGTGGGTTTGCGCACCTCCGACAGGATCCATTCGACGATTGCGCCAGGTGACTCCGAGACGTCGACAATAAGCGCGTCGAACGGTTCTTCCAAAGCCGCAAACTGGCTGGACAACATGTCCACCTTCATGAAATGACTCGCCCGATGCAGCATCCGTGACCGAATGAGCTCGGGAGATCCCTTCAGATACACCCACGTGAGTGGTAGACCGTCCGCGAGAACGCTTCGATACGATTGCTTGAGCGCAGAGCATCCGACAACCAGGTTTTGGCCACGATCGTAGACATCGACCATACGAGCATGGATGGCTGAAAGCCAAGGCGCACGGTCGGCGTCTGTCAACGGAATTCCGTGGCTCATCTTCTCGACGTTTGCTCGAGAGTGGAGTGAATCTCCTTCGAGATACGGGCAAAGGATCGCGTCGGCCAACATATTGCCGATCGTGGTCTTTCCGGAGCCAGCCACGCCCATCAGCACGACGATCACGGACATTGCTCTTCAAGAGTTCGCCGTGCCAGAGGCCAGAGGCAAGTATTCCATGGCCGGCGCAGACCTAGAATCGGGCAAGCCGCCCGCCCCTCAACTACTGCTCGAATTCCTGTCGACCATTCCTCTAACCGTCTGGTACAGCGATTGCGGCGCATCTGGAAGGAGGTGAGCTATGCGCGCGCACGACGACGCCTACAACTCCCATGTACGGCAACGGCTCCAGAACCTCGCGTTGGGCCTGACGGCATCGACCGCGAACGTTGCGGGGTGAGCCGCATGTCACAACCGACAAAGAATGGCAATCCACACCTTCTTTGATTTCGAGACGCCGCCTGCGCGTGATTCGTTGATGTCGTCGTCGCGATCAGACCGACGCTCGCTTGTACGTCCCCGTCAGTTCACCTTCGGCGAGAATGTGACCGTCCATCGCGTCCATCGCCTCTCGCTTCGACAGTCCCGGCCGTCCGAGTGAATCGACGTCGAGGGCGTATACATGGAAGCGATAATGATGGGCGCCGTCCTTCGTCGGCGGGCACGGGCCGCCAAAGCCCTTCTTCCCGAAATCGTTCACGCCCGTTTTGCCAATTGACGCGCGTTCGCCAATCGCGTGCGTTGACGCAGGAAGGTCATAGAGGACCCAGTGCGTGAAGGTGCCAGAAGGCGCGTCAGGATCCTCGCAGATGACCGCGATGCTCTTCGATTCCTTGGGCACTCCGCTCAATTCGAGCGGAGGCGGGACGTCCTGTCCATCGCATGTGTACTTCTTGGGAATAGCCGCGCCGTCGGCAAACGCAGACGAAATCACCCTGAGTGCCATAGGTCCTCCGATCAGGCCGCGCGTCCAACCTTCAAGTTGACCTTGTCAACGACCTTTCCATGCTTCACATCAGCTTCTTGTTCTTTGACCAAGGCTTTCTTTGACATCGCGAAGCGTCTCGGTGGAGCGAGCGATGCCCTGCACGCTGTGTCCTCGAAACTCTTGGGCGATGGACCTCGACCGCGAGCCTGAGCCGAATCCCGAGAAAGGCCAGAGCTGACGTTCGTCGCGGACACCGCCCCCAACACGGGACATGCTCGCGCACCGACACTTCAAACGCCGCGGTGGTGCGCCGAACATGGAACCGCACTCGACTCAGCGGAGCGATAGCCGTGGATTCTGAATCGTTACACCGCGACAGCTCCGCCGAATCCAAGCGTCGAGTGAGACGCGGCCGGATCTGAGGAGCGAAATCAGGTCGGCCGTTCCGATCGCAGGGTTACGGACAGGTCGATGCGATCATCTTGACATTGTCGACCTTGAGCTTTGGCGCATTCGCTGCCGAAGCGGCGGGCGGTTGAGTCGTGCTGGGCGGCTGCTCCGTTGTGCCAGTGATCTCAACCTTGTGGCCCAAGTGCGGAGTCAGCTTCGCGTCATCCGCATCGAGACGATACTCGCTCAACGCCGCTGTGCTCCGTGAGGTCGTCCCGGCGGTTCCAGTCGTTCCACTGGTGCTCATGGCCGCATTCGTGAGAAGGAACTTGGTCTCACTCGTTCCCCGGTTTGCGGCCGACCTGCCGCTGGTGCCCGTCGTCGCCTGCTCGGCGCGCTGGATACATCCGGTCACCGTGATGCTTTTTCCGGCGCTGTTCTGTCGGGTCTGCGGCGCGTCTTGTGCTCCCGCAAGTACCGCCGCAAGACCGAAGACCGTCGCTGCACACGTTCCAGACCAGATTCTTATCTTCATCGTCCCTCCTGTTGTTCGAAGTTAGGGCTAAAAGACCTGCAACTATGGCGCCGTCCGTGGTTCGTTGATTCGCCGTTCGACCGCACCTTCCGCAGAAGGTGCTCTTTCCCGACGACCACATCCACAGCATCGCGACTGAGCTCGCGGCGTCGGCAAATATCTGACGCTGGAGGTCCGAAAGGACAAGCGCTCGGGCCGGATCTTCATCGACACGGCGCCCCCGAGCGCGCAAGACGGACGGGGCCATCGCCGCGATGCGAAGAAGAGCAGCAGATGGCGTCTCACGATGAGATAGTCTACGCCGATGATGATCAAGCAGGCGTCGTTCGCCATGGTCACTCTACTCTGGTCGTCGGCGACGCTGTTCGGCCAGACGATGAATACGCTCAGCAATCAGGAGAGGGAGCAGGGTTGGCAGCTCCTCTTCGACGGCAAAACGCTGGCTGGATGGCATGTTTCGGCGGCCCCTGCGCAGGGCGGCGGCCGAACCGGTCCGGCGCAACCGCCGCAGCCCGGGCAGGTCGGGACGCCGAAGCCCTGTGATCAACGCATCGCTGCTCGATCGGGACCCGCGCCGGCGCCGGCAGGCGGTTCTCATTGGGAAGTCGTCGATGGATTGTTGACGCCATGCGGCGGGCCGCCCGGCTACCTGACGTCCGATCGAAGCTACAAGAACTTCGTCCTGTCGATCGAGTTCAAGTGCGATGACGACACGAACAGCGGTGTGTTCGTGCGGTCACCCCAGGAAAACGGCGGCTACGAAGTGCAGATCTGGCGGCAACAGCCGGCTGGCTACAATACCGGCGCCATTGTCGGAACCGCGAAGACGGCACGCGAGTACGCGTTCAAGGCGAATCAATGGAATCGCTATCAGATCACCGCGGACGGCGATCATCTCGTCGTCGAATTGAACGGCGAGACCACGCTCGATATTCATGACACGAGGTTTTCGGAAGGACATCTGCGGCTTCAGTACCAGCAGTTCCCCATCGCCTTCCGGAACATCAAGATTCGCTCGCTGCCCTGAGCTTCGTTTCAATTCGTGCGGATGAGGCGCTTGTCGATTCGCGCCTCGACTCACCCGCTTCTAATGCGTGGATGATCAATACCGACACGTCTGATTCCTCGCCTTTACGAAGTACTTCTTGTAATTCGAAGCCTTCGGATCCATGCATCCCTCGAGATTGAGAAGCTCGATCTTCCGGAAGTCGGTCGGCGCGGTTTCCGCCTGGATGGCGATGTAGCCCGACGTCATCGGCGTGCCGTCGATCTTGACGGCCGGATCGACCGGCGACACATTGCCGCCCCCCATCTGCGGCTTGGTGTACTCGAGCACGGTGCGGCCGTCGATGACGTGTCGGACGCGTTCGTCGCCGTGCACTTCCACTTCGACGCGGACCCACTGATCGCCGTCGTACGTCGTCGACGTGGAATTGGTGCAATGCTGCGTATGCAGCTGGCCGTTCATGACGACGTTGGAGCCTGGCGTGCAAACATTGGCGGTGCTGCGCGGCCGGCCGTCGCCGAGCCCGCCGAGGAGCTGGACCTCGATCGAGATCGGGAAGTCCTGATCCTTCAACATCGTACCCGGTTTCTGACAGTGCAGCATCAGGCCGTTGTTCCGGATCGCCCACGTCGGACCGCCTGCCACCTGTTCGCCGACGAACCTGTACTCTGCCACCAGGCGATAGTACGAGAACGAGTCGTTGTAAAAGACGTGGCCGAACTCGCCGTTGAACGTGCGCCACTTGTCGTAGCGCACTTCAAGCAGACCATTTTCAACTCGCACGGTGTCGTTGAAATTCTCGCCGAGATCGTGTTTGGCAAACTTGGCCGTCCAGCCATCGAGGTTGCGACCGTTGAACAGCTGAATCCATTCCTGTTTGTCGGGATCGTTCTGCGTCGAGGCGCCCGCCAACGGCGCCATGACGGAAGCGAGAAGGGCTGCGGCAATCGTCCGCCCGACTACGTTGCAGCGATGGCTCAGAGTCGTCATGCGGCGCAGTATACCGACCTGCAGCAGGTTGTGGGCTCCCTTTCGCTTCTTGCGATAACTGGCGAGTGCGTCCGAGACTTCGCGCAGCGCGCGGTAGATCGTTCGCTCGTAGTTCACGACGAGCTCGCGCTCGACCGACTCCGAAAGGCGGACATTCGCGCGCGTCCGACCGGCATTGAAGAGTGGCGCCGCGGCGACGCGCCAATGCTGGCGGTCCGACGTAAAGCGGGGACGAGGGGAGGCGCCCGGCAGCGGCCTGCCCGAATGGGTGGTCTGCCAGACCCAACGAATCGGTACGATGGCATTTTCGGTTGAGCCGCCGCACGGGAGACCATCATGCGCATCGGAATCGTAGGAGCGGGAATGATCGGATCGACGCTCGCGAAGTTGTGGGTCGACGCCGGCCACGAGGTTCGTCTGGCGTCCAGGCATCCTGAGACACTGAAGCCGTTGATTGAACGGCTCGGACGACCGGCATCGGCCGGAGCGCCGGTGGATGCCGCCACCTTTGGCGAGGTCATCATGCTGACGGTTCCCCTGAAGGCGATCCCCGATCTCGCACCCGATCTTGCGCCATTACTGGCCGGAAAAATCGTACTGGATACGGCTAACGCGTACGAGCAGCGGGATGGCGCCGCGGCGCGCGAGGCGTCCGCCCATCCACAGGGCTCTGCGGGCTGGGCGGCGGCGAGGTTTCCGCGCAGCCGGTGGGTGAAAGCGTTCAACACTGTGTATTTCAAGACGCTGGAGAACGAGGCGCATCGAAAAGAAGAGCGTCTCGGCATCCCGCTCGCGAGCGATGACCCCGATGCTCTGGAGACCGCGGCCGGGCTGGTGCGAGACGCGGGATTCGATCCGGTCATCGTCGGCTCACTGGCTCGAGGAAAGGAGTTCGAGCCGGACACCTCGCCTTACAACACCGGCATGAGCGGGCAGCAGCTGCGGACCTTCTTCGGTCAGAGCGTTGGGCGTAGTGCACGGTGACAGTAAATGTCTCCCGGCGGCTCGCGAGCGTTGCCCTTTTTCCTGCGCTTTGGAACGAAGTTCTGACGCTGCCGGAAGCGATTCGCAAGATGACGAGGCTAGCAGCGGACTAGCTGAAACTCACCGAGCGCGGCACGCTGAAGCATGGCTATTTCGCTGACGTCGTAATTTTCGATCCAGCGACGAGCGCCGACGCCGCGACGTTCCAAAATCCACACCAGTATCCGGTCGGCATCGACGCCGTGATCGTTAACACCGTGCGCAACGGCAAAGCACATCGGCGCATACGCGGGAAGCGCACTCTTCGGACCAGCTACAAGAGCAGTACCTATGAGCGCGCTCAGCACATCAATCCAAATCTCGTGGCCGCGTCAGCGCGAACATCCGGTGTGGGACAGCACTCGAGGGCTCATGACGGACGACAGTACGCAACAAAAATTCGTCGCAGTCGGAGTGCGCCGTTGTAGCATGCTGCCGATCTTGGGCGGCCAAGAGCGTGAATCCCGGAACAAACGGGACGCCGATCACGGATTCGTATATTTCAGCGTTAACTGTCGCAGGTGAATCCGATCGACAGGTGAATCAGTCGCCGCTTGCGGCGACGACGCGGGGAACGAAAAGGAGCAAACATGATTGCGTCGAGCCTCACGAACTCGAAGAGCGCGCTACAGCGAGGTATGGATCGCGCGCTCTCGACGCTTGCCGGTCCGACACTGCGGGTCACGGCAGTCGGCGCGTTTGTCCTGTTCGTACCTGCAATGGCGAGCGCACAGGGAACAAGCGCCATTGCAGGTGTCGTGCGAGATAGCTCGGGCGCAGTGCTGCCAGGCGTCACGATCGAAGCCGCCAGTCCCGCCCTTATCGAAAAGGTCAGGACCGTGGTGAGCGACGAGAAGGGCGAATACAAGATCGTCAATCTGCCCGGCGGCACCTACACGGTCACGTTCAGTCTGGCAGGCTTCGGCACCATCAAGCGGGAGGGACTCGAGCTGACGGCGAACTTCACGGTAAACGTTGTCGCCGAGATGCATGTCGGACAACTGGAGGAGACGGTTGTTGTGTCGGGTCAGTCCCCGATCGTCGATGTGCAGACCACCGCTCAGCACAAAGTCGTGTCAGGCGACTTGCTCTACTCACTGCCCCTCACGAAAGAAATGGGCGGCTTCGCGAAGGTGACGGTGGGCGCGACCATTCGTGCCACGGCGCAGGACGTTGGCGGCAACATCGATCCCATGAACGGCTACACGATCATTCACGGCGGGCATTACACCGACAATCGCGCGCTCCTCGACGGAATGCAGTTCAACGGCGAAGGCAACGGACGTGGCTTTTATTTCAACCCGGCCGCCGCGTCCGAGGTCAGCGTTCAGTTGGGCGGTCAGACGGCCGAGTTCGAGAATGGCGGCGCGCAGGCGAATCTGGTTCCGAAAGACGGGGGCAATCATTTCTCCGGAATGTTCAGCTTCAATTACGCAGGGAAGGGCTTGCTCAGCAACAACCTCACGCCCGAGCTACAGGCACGCGGTCTCAAGGCCGTGAACACGACTGATCGCACCTACGACGGCAATGTGGCAGTCGGTGGACCGATCCAGCGAGACAAGCTGTGGTTCTTCGCGTCGATTCGCGGGTTTGGTTACAAAAACCTGATGGCAGCCGACTATTACAATCTGACACAGAACACCCCTTTCTACACGCCGGACGTGAGCCGGCCGGCGCCACAACAGCAGGATAATCGCTCCGCTGGCGTACGCTTCACCTACCAGGTGGCCTCGAAGGACAAGCTGAATATCTCGTACGACATCCAGCACACGGACCTCTGCCTGGGGTGCAGTCCGCTGGTCGCGCCCGAAGCGACCTACACTACTTCTTACGCGAATCCTAATTACCTGCTCCAGACAAAATGGACGCATCTAGCCAGCAACAAATTCATCTGGGAAGTCGCCGATTCCACTCTCATATTCAACTGGCCGAATCATCGGAAGCCGGAAGCTGCGGACGCCATATCCATTTTCAATGGCAGTACAGGCTTTCGATACAACGCTCCGTTAGCCTCGAGCCTGGGCCAGCGAGTCGCCAGCGAATCGAACCAGCGAGGCTCGGTGAGCTACGTCACCGGCTCGCACGCGTTCAAGGCGGGCTTCACCACGCAGGAGGCTTGGCATCACGCCTGGTACGACGACAACGGTCCGGCCGCGGGCATCGGGCCGGGCCTTGTCGCTTACACGTTTTTGAACGGGCCGTCGGGTACCGTCGTGCCGTCGTCGATCACCGAGTATGCGGAGCCGGTCACGTTCAGCGAGCGCCTGAAAGTCAATCTGGGCGTTTACGTCCAGGATCAGTGGACGTTGAAGAGATTGACGCTCAACGTGGGACTCCGCTACGACTACTTCAATGCATTTGTTCCGGCACAGGATCTGGCGGCCGGGCCTTTCGTCCCGGCACGTCACTACGATCAGGTGGACTGCGTACCGTGCTGGAAGGACATCAATCCACGCTTCGCCGCATCCTACGACCTGTTCGGCGACGGAAGAACGGCGCTGAAGGTGAATGTCGGTCGATTCGCGGGAGCCGATATTTACACGATGGCGCGCGCCAATAACCCGGTAACGCGGGCGATCTTGAACGCCTCCCGAACCTGGACCGATACCAACCGCAACTTTGCCCCAGACTGCAATCTCACGAATTCGGCGGCGCAAGACCTCAGCGCCGCCGGCGGCGACGTCTGCGGCGCGCTCAACAATCGCAACTTCGGGTTGAACAATCCGAACGCGTCGACTTACGACCCCACCGTGCTCACGGGGTTTGGGGCTCGCTCGTATAACTGGCAGAAGTCGGTACAGATCCAACACCAGTTGCGGCGTAACATCGGCCTCACTGCCGGCTATTTTCGAACGTCGTGGGGCGCGATCCAGGCGACAACCAACACTGCAGTAAGTGCCAGCGACTTCAATTCGTATTGCGTCATCGCGCCCGTCGATTCGCGTCTGCCCGGCGGTGGCGGCTATCCGATCTGCGGTCTCTATGACACAACCCAGGCCGCTTTCGGAGTGTCGACGACTGTCGTTTCGCGCAACGACCAGCTAACCGAGGTTTACAACGGCTTCGATATCGCCGCCGACGTGCGCCTGCCGAAGGGCTTCAATATCAACGGCGGATTGAATGCCGGTCGGACGGAGTACAACAACTGCGCTGTCGTGACGAATAACCCGCAGACCGCGTTCACGAACGCCAGCGGCACACTAGCCGGGGCTCCGGCCGCGACGACGGCGCCGCGGACGAACGCCTACTGTGACGCCATCCCGCCGTGGTCGGCGGACACTCAGCTGAAGTTCTCCGGCACGATTCCGCTGCCCTACCAGTTCTATACCGGTATCACGTACCAGAATTTGCCGGGTATTCCGTACTACGCGAGTGCTGTGTTCAGGAACGCCGACATCTTGCCGTCGCTCGGTCGCAACTTGTCGGCAGGCGCGAACGGCACTGTCACAGTTGATCTGATCCCGCCCATGACGAAGTTTGAGGACAGGATCCAGCAGCTCGATCTTCGGTTCGCCAGGACTTTCCTGATCTCCGGAAAGCGCCTCGAACCGGAGTTCGACATCTACAACGCCCTCAACGCAAGCCCGATCCTGTCGGTGAACAATAACTACGGTACCGCCGCATGGCGCACGCCGACCCAGATTCTGGCCGGCCGCTTGCTGAAATTTGGGGTGAAGATGAATTTCTAGCGGGCACGTTGCGGAATCGCCCGGGCGTAACCCCGCACGACCTCGCCGACCGAATCAGTTCGTGGAATGGCGTCGAGAGGTGCTGAATGTTTCGCGGAGGAACTGATGACACAAGCCAGGAGAGTTCTTGTCAGCGGTTTGGTGAGCGCTCCAGCAACCGTTCTCCTGCTGTGGGGTTCCGCGGCCCACACCGCTTCAACCGCGCGCAAGACGATCACCACCGAAGCAGAATTCCACCAGGCGATGAAAGAGCTGTCGAACTGGGGGCGATGGGGACAAGACGACGAACTCGGCGCGGCGAACTTGATAACTCCCGCCAAAC
>Ga0209058_1002667_pt1 | contig 14609 bp, 6 predicted proteins | sample GraSoiAngelo_147_FD_185904 | JGI IMG/M metagenome (GOLD analysis project Ga0209058, IMG submission 185904) | Grasslands soil microbial communities from the Angelo Coastal Reserve, California, USA - 14_1009_05_40cm (SPAdes) (version 2) | ecosystem: Environmental > Terrestrial > Soil > Grasslands ... | reverse complement strand
GCTACCACTGCAGGACAGAGTAGAGGTCTGGGAAGCACCCAGAACGATACTTGCTGGTGTCAGAGTGCAGGTCAATCCGGTTGCTGGTGATACTGAGGAAGTGAGGGCAACCGTTCCGGTGAATCCCTGGAGCGGGGCTACAGTTATTGTCGAGGTCCCCGCGGTTCCAGCGTTAGCAGTTACACTGGTCGGAGAAGCAGTTACTGAAAAGTCCCTGATGGTCACTGTTACGGTGGCAGTGTGAGATAGGGATCCGCTTGTCCCAGTTACGGTCACTGTGTAGACGTTAGCCGTATTGCTGGTGCAGGATAACGTGGAGGTCTGGGATGCACCGAGAACAATGCTGGCCGGTGTTAGAGTGCAGGTGAGTCCGGCTGGAGAGACTGACGACGTGAGGGCGACTGTTCCGGTGAAACCGTTCACTGGCGCTACGGTTATGGTCGAAGTAGCGGCCACACCCGCATTTGCGGCGGCAGTGGTCGGGCTGGCGGTTACAGTGAAGTCAGTTACTGTGTAGGTTACAGTCGCGGTGTGAGTCAAGCTACCGCTTGTCCCAGTGACGGTTACTGTGTAAGTCGCGGCTGTTGTGGACGAACATGAAAGAGTAGAGGTCTGGCTAGCGCCTAGTACAATGCTTGACGGGGTCAGAGTGCACGTAAGGCCTGCTGGAGCGACGGACGATGTCAGAGCTACGGTTCCGGTGAAACCATTGACTGGAGCGACAGTGATCGTGGAAGTAGCTGCTGTACTTACAGTCGTCGTGACTGCTGTTGGGTTTGCTGTGACGCTGAAGTCTACGATATTGTATGTGACTATCGCGGTGTGAGTTATTGCACCACTTGTACCCGTGACTGTTACTGTGTAGGTTCCTCCGCTACCACTGCAGGACAGAGTAGAGGTCTGAGACGCACCAAGAACAATGCTAGAGGGAGTCAGAGTGCACGTCAGTCCGGTAGCCGGTGAGATCGAGGATGTTAGTGCGACTGTGCCAGTGAATCCCTGGACAGGGGCGACGGTAATTGTGGAGCTGCCCGCTGTTCCCGCGTTAGCAGTAACGGTCGTCGGAGCAGCGGTGACCGTGAAGTCTCGGATTGTAACTGTTACAGTTGCAGTGTGGGTCAGGGAACCGCTAGTTCCGGTCACTGTTACGGTGTAAACATTCGCGGTGTTGCTTGTGCACGAGAGAGCCGAGGTCTGAGAAGCACCGAGGACGATGCTGGCCGGGGTCAGAGTGCACGTAAGGCCTGCTGGAGCGACGGACGATGTCAGAGCCACGGTTCCGGTGAAACCGTTTACTGGAGCGACTGTAATTGTGGAGGTGGCTGCGACGCCAACGTTCGCTGCGGCACTTGTTGGGCTTGCTGATACGGTGAAGTCAGTAATGTTGACGGTGACTGCTGCAGTGTGAGTTAGACTGCCGCTTGTTCCGGTTACGGTTACTGTGTAGGTAGTTGCAGTTGCGGATGAGCATGAGAGGCTCGAGGTCTGAGAAGCACCAAGGACGATACTAGCCGGAGTTAGAGTGCAAGTGAGACCAGCTGGAGAAACTGCGGAGGTTAGGGCTACGGTTCCGGTGAATCCATTCACTGGAGCCACCGTGATTGTTGAGGTCGCGCTTGCGCCCACAACGGCAGTGACGCTCGTGGGGCTAGCAGTTACTGTGAAATCGGTTACGGTTACGATGACCGTTGCAGTGTGGGTTATCGTTCCGCTTGTTCCAGTTACAATTACAGTGTAAACATTCGCTGTTGTGGAGGAGCAAGAGAGAGTGGAGGTCTGAGAAGCTCCCAGAATAATACTTGTCGGCGATAGAGTGCAAGTAAGACCTGCAGGTGAGACTGAACTTGTCAGAGCTACAGTGCCAGTGAAACCCTGGACTGGAGCTACTGTTATGGTCGATGTTGCGGTTGCGCCAGCAGCGACGGTTGCGCTGGTCGGGCTAGCTGTAACTGTGAAGTCCTTCACTGTGACTGTCACAGTGGCAGAGTGGGATAGAGAGCCACTCGTGCCGGTTACTGTTACAGTGTAAACATTCGCAGCGTTGCTCGTGCAGGATAATGCAGATGTCTGAGAAGCGCCGAGCACGATACTTGCTGGGGTCAGAGTGCATGTCAGACCCGCAGGCGAAACGGATGATGTTAACGCAACAGTTCCTGTGAAACCGTTGACTGGAGCTACAGTAATGGTAGAGGTTGCAGCGGTGCCAACATTGACGCTGGCAGTAGTGGGACTGGCCGCGACCGTGAAGTCAGTCACGATAACGGTGACAGTTGCGGTGTGGGATATTGTTCCGCTGGTGCCCGTCACGGTAACAGTGTAGGTCGCCGCCGTTGCGGATGAGCATGACAGGGTGGAGGTTTGGGAAGCTCCGAGGACGATACTTGTCGGAGATAGAGTGCATGTCAAACCGGCCGGTGAAACCGCGCTTGTCAGCGCAACGGTTCCAGTGAATCCATTGACTGGCGCGACTGTTATTGCCGAGGTGCCAGCTGTTCCAACTGTCGTGGTTACTGAGGTTGGGCTGGCAGCGACTGTGAAGTCTTTCACAGTTACGGTTACAGTTGCGCTATGAGTTATCGATCCACTTGTGCCGGTAACAGTCACAGTGTAAACGTTCGCAGTATTACTAGTGCAAGACAGGGTGGAAGTCTGGCTTGCGCCAAGAACAATACTCGGTGGGGACAGAGTGCAGGTAAGTCCAGCAGGTGAGACTGTAGAGGTGAGAGCCACAGTGCCCGTGAATCCGTTCACTGGGGCAACAGTGATCGTCGAAGTTGCTGCAGTTCCAACGTTCACGCTAGCGCTTGTCGGGCTTGCAGTGACGCTGAAGTCGGTGACGGTGAATGTGGCGGTCGCAGAATGTGAGAGCGTACCGCTAGTGCCTGTTACTGTGAGAAGATAATTGCCAGCAACTGTTGAGCTACATGCAACAGTCGCAGTTCCGGAACCAGTGACGCTAGTCGGGGAGATTGCGCCACAAGTCAAGCCAGCCGGAACAGTATCAGTTAGAGACACAACACCAGCAAAGCCGTTCTGCCCCGTGACCGTAATCGTTGAGGTGGCGGAAACGCCAACCGTAACCGCTGCAGGCGAAGATGCAGCTATAGTGAAGTCCTGTACTGTGTAAGTTACTGTCGCAGTCTTTGTCGTAAAGCCAGTGCTTGTTCCAGTCACAGTCACAGTGTAGGTTCCCTGCGTACCACTACACGAAAGCGTAGAGGTGGCAGTGCCTCCCGCTGGAGGAGTGACACTTGCCGGAGTGAGAGAACATGTAAGACCAGCAGGACTGACCGAGGCGGTCAAGGCGACTGCCTGGCTGAATGTGCCGACCGAGGTTACTGTGATCGTAGATGTGCCGGCAACTCCAGCATTCACTGTCACGGAGGTTGGGCTTGCGGAGATCTGGAAGTCAGATCCTGAATTGATCGTTACCGTTATGACCGTCGAATTGGTCATGTCATTATTCGTTCCGCCAGTGCCCCTGATTGTGACGGTGTAAGTTCCAGCGGTTCCGGTGAAGGTAGCGTTCGCATTGCCAGAGCCCCCAGCTGTTAGAGTGATGGAGGGTTGGAGGAAGGTCGTGGTAACCGATCCCGTTCCTGTAAAGCCACTCGAAAGAGTCACAGCACCCGCGAAGCCGTTGGTCGCAGGAGGATTACCCAGACTGGTAGAAGATATCCTCACACTGGCCGAACCACCAGCGGTGAAACTGACACTGCTCGAGTTACTCGTAAGAGTGAAACCGCTGACCTTGATTGTGATGACTCCTGAGGCGTGGGCACCGACACTGGGGCTAGTGACTTGGTTCACCCTGAACGTTGCAGAGCCAAGGTTCGGAGCAGTCGCATTGATCGACTTGGTAATAGTCTGACCAGCCCCTAGGGTGAACGGAGCCGGATTTACAAAACTACTAGTTGTCATTCCGGTAGTTCCAGCGTTACCCAGCGTCTCCGTATACGAGATGGTTCCGGTGTATCCGCCCAAGCTTTGCGCAGTCACAAGGAAGAGAGGAGCACCCTGAGTCTTCGCCATAAACACTGTCTGAGTACCGGCAAAAGCTGCACCGTTTATTGTGTATCCGACATCCTGAATATTGACAGTAAATGACACTGGACCAACCAGCGTGATACCGGTCACGCCGTTGTCACCAACATACGTTCCGAAGATTGTGACAGAATACGTCCCACCAGTCCCAGTGTTGAACGTAGCAACGGTCGAACAAGATGGAGGAACGGTCTGGGTCGCACAAGACGGAACGCTAAAGGTCGGAGCAGTAAATCCAGGTGAAACTACTGCGCTGAACACAATATTGTCAATGCCGTTGAAACCTGGAAAACCGTTTTCAGCGGTTGCAGTAATCGTAGAAGTCGGGCCGACTGCTCCTTTCGTCGTGGTGAAGGGGCCGGTAGGGCTGGCGGTTATTGCGACCCAAGCAGGTTGCACCGAATTATCGAACAGTGTTCCAGTCTGTACAGTTGCTGGGTTCGGAGAACCTGCCCCTCCCGAGAGCGTAACACAAACTCCGCCAGGAACACTAGTCCCTGTACAGCCAGCTGGGTAGGTTATCGGAATCCCGCCAGCAGCGGTCGTTCCGACCACGTCATAAATCGCGGTGAAGAGCAGACCAGTCGTGGGCGGCGTCGTACTCTGTCCCAGAGCGCCTGTAGCCGCAAGATGAAGCGTGTCAACAGTATCAGTGGGAGCACACACTGGACCTGAGACCAGAACTCCCGACAAACACTCAACAATAATAGTGAAAGGAGAAATAAGGACTGAACCGGTCAGATCAACTCCAGCCGGCCTCAAAACCAAGTGATTCGTCTGAAGAGTGACATCAAAACCAATCAGGGCACCGGTGCCGTTAACATAGACTCCAACCCTAATCTTGGTTGGCGATATTTGCGGAGTCGACGGGAAAGGACCGCTAAAAGTAAAGGGCGTCGAAGGACATCCTTGTGGTAGCGTGATCGGATTGGACGCATCATTCATACAGATAAGCGCAGGACCATTCGGATAACCTGCAGCATGAGCCGATGGCAGGGACGATATTCCTGCAATAACAGCGAACAACAATAGTAACGGCAAACTAACCAATACGACTCGTTTATTCAACCGAATCTTGCACCTTAGAGAGTGAAAAGGGGCTAACCCTCAACAGTGTATATAATGGTTTTCGAATTAAAGCCAACTCCTTACTGCTCTGTAGCACTTTAGATAGCTACGGTATTCCAAGAATATCATAGAGACATGACGCCCACCAACCTATGCTCTGAAACAACCGGAAATCTGTCTCAATCACGATACCTACCCATGTTTTTGGCGATTCTGAGCTACGCATTGTACACCGGACCCTCCACTAACGCGATAATAGCCGATTAATCCCCAGTTCCAACCTCAATCCCGATTCCCGATCAGAGGGATTTTCAAAGTTCAACAGCAGGGACGGCCCGTCAAGGATACTGCCTGAACGCATCGACTCAAACGTAGGCCGCGGCACCACACTCGGCCATGCCGAACATCTACCAAAAACTCGAACGTTTTACCGACGCGGCCATCGAAAATTCTGCCATTAGAATTCGCCCAACTCTAAGAACCCTAAAGCTAGGAGTTGGAGCTCCACGCACTACAGATCGCAAACATGATGGCGTCCGGAAAATCTGCTCTTCTCATTCACCCTTCAATCCTTGTTTCATACATGTTCTTCTTTGAAGGACAGTCAGACGCAGCCATCAAACCTCACGGCGAGCAACATTCCACTGAGCATGTAATACTCTTCGAACCCCGAATTTTTCTAACATAACAGATCAGACAATTGATTCCTAGACTTAGGACACCGGCAGTTGCCCACAGTGCAGATTAAGAGACTAGTGAATGTCTCGAAAGAGCGAAAATGCTAGTCAGACTCCTCAGTTTGTCATAATTGTGGAGGCCAGCGCTCTCACGGAAAATATTCTTATGAGAAGACGGGCGCGTCAAAAGCTCCTGCAACTATTCCTGCATCGACAATACTGACCGTCCCGTTAGCATCGAGGTCCGCTGCAGGATCGTAGCCTGAAGCGCCCAAAACCGCGCCATAGTCGCGGAAGACCCCCCGACATCAACAATGTTAACCATTCCCGCATATCTCATATCCGGATTTCTCGAAGGAAAAACGAGGCCTGGTCAACACTTGAGTTGACAGTACATACAGCGCCCAGAGCAAAAGGCACAACAGGTATGAGCAGAACGAATTTGAAATTTTGATTGGATCCGAAACTCATCAGAACGCTGAAGGTTTTCTAAAAGATCGTCTGCCCACTAGTACCATTGACCACAACGACCAATATCATGCCGGTCAGAGTCTCGGCCGTCGTGTCCAGCGTGAGATTTCCTGTCATCGTCGCGGTCACACGATCGAAACCAATCGTCTGCCTAATAGAAATCCGTATTTCCAGAGTTCGCAGCCGTAGCAAAGCTACCTCCCTGCACGTTCACATTGAGGCTCGTAGATCCGTTGAAGACTGACGCGCAGTTCTCAAGCCAGGGTCCAGAGGGCGAGGTGACACAGAAGAAGCCCAGCCCGCCAGATCCCGACCCTGTCACGTTGAAGGAGACGCTGAACAGCAATCCCGTAGTCGGCGCTGTCGTCAGGTTTCCCGTCGCGTAGAGCGCGACTATTCCAGGCCCATTCCCCAGCCAGTAGCCACAAGAGGGAGAGCCCTTCCCATTGACACATTCAAACTGTACACTCGCGCGGGGGAGAACACTGCCTTGCAGACTCACACTCGTCGCGTTCAACACTCCGTAAGGATATTCGAACCAGATGTTGAACCCGTTAAACGTCTCCGAACCCTGGATGACAACATAGGCCGTGAACGTGCCACCTAGAGGCGCAGAAAACTGGACGGGCGACGACGAGCAACCGCTAGCCGTAGCGGAGAAACAGATGACACCTTGCGGAGGTGGCGGCGCAGTGCTCGCAGGGGGGACAACTGAACCCCGTAGATCCTCGGCAAATTGTAAAGGGGTAATATAGATGCAATAGCTAGGATAATGACAAGGAGGAGACTGGATCTCCTCAAACTTCGAACCTCGAATCAACGATCCTGAGACCGTCCCTATCAGGACTATCGGCCGTGACGACTCATGCCAACCTGCTCACTCTAAAACGAGCAGCTTCCTGATCTCAGGAAACGGTGATAGCCTGCCGAGCGGTTTGAAGATCCGACGTGCTCGCACCTCTAACCACGACCTTGGCATTGAACGTCCCGTGACCCTCGTAGTCGTGGGTCGTAGAGCAAGTCCCATTCGACCCCACAACGACCGCGCGGTCACCATCTCCAAAGGAGAAAATGCATGTGAAAGGTCCCGTTCCACCGGTAAAGGTCAACGTAAATGAGGTCACAGTCTGGCCGGGCGAGGTCAACGCAGCGAGATTTGCAACTGTCAACGGCTGAGAGGAAAACGTGTAGCTGAACGAAAGGGTCGGATGGACTCCGCGTGGACGGAGAACATGGAGAAGAAGCGAATTGTCTTGAACAATCGTAACGTTGCTCACAATCCCATAGTGATCGAATGGCGTAGGATCCCTGAAGAGGATCGAATTCTGACCGTCAACCACAAAACTGGTAATGTCGAAGGGTCCAAAGTTAACGACCGTACTCTCGTAAGGCCTGTAGTCACCAGTACCGGTGAGATGGTTGAGGCCCGCAGGAATATCCACCAACAATTGGCCGTTGACCAGGACATTCAGCTGGCCCACACCACTGTCGAAATCGTCAAAGTCGAAGCCCGTGAAAGTCAACAACACGGGCCCACCACGTGAAGATCTCACATTCACAGTGAAGTTATCCGAGCTTGTCAGGTGGCCTGAATCGCCACCGTACGCAGCCGTGATCAAATGGTGCCCCGGAACGGTCGGAGTATAGGATACGCTGCATGTAGCCATGTTTGGACCCTGGCCTGCTACCAGCGTACAAGCCGCAGATGGACTGAAGCTGCCCGTACTGTTCGTCGTGAATGATACAGTCCCCGTAGGAATGCTCGGACTCAATGAGCTGTCCATTACACGGGCCGTGCAACTGGTCGGCGTGTTAACCGTGACAGAGCCAGGCGAACATGTCACAGTTGTCCTTGTCGAATGAGCCGCTTGAGAAGTTACGTGGAAGACAACACTAACGGAGTGCGAAAGACCTTCATTCGCACCAGTCACGGTAGCGCTGTAGTTAGCCGCGGAGGCACTAGTGCAGGAGAGCGTCGAGGTTCCTGACCCACCTGAAATGCTTGTGGAGGACAAGCTGCATGAGAGGCTGGTGGAGTTGGTGGTGACTGATAGAGCCACAGTGCCGGCGAAACCGTTAACAGAGCTGATTGTGATTATCGATGTACCTGGAACACCCGTGTTTACGGTCACACTTGTCGGACTAGCTGAGATGGTAAAGTCCGGAGGCGCCGCGGTCGTCACGTGATATACGACGCTCGCTGAGTGGGAGAGGCCGGAGCTTGTTCCAGTCACAGTCGCAAGATAATTGCCAACAACGGAGCCCGAGCATGATAGGGTCGAGCTGCCAGAACCACCAGTGATACTAGTCGACGACAAAGTGCACGATAGGTTGGTAGAGTTCGTGGTGACTCCGAGGGCGACAGTTCCAGAGAACCCGTTCACAGATCCGACAGATATCGTGGACATGCCAGCAACGTTTACCGTTGTCGAGACGCTGGCAGGGTTGGCGGCTATGCTGAAGTCCTGAACATGGTAGGTAACTGCCGCCTCATGAGAGAGCGATCCGCTCATTCCTATTACTCTGGCAAGATAGTTGCCAGCGGCCGAACCGGTACACGATAGACTCGATGTTCCCCCGCCCGGAATCTGCGTGACGCTCAGAGTGCAAGTGAGGCTACTCGAGTTAGTTATGACGGACAGAGCGACTGTTCCAATGAATCCGTTCGTCGGACTAATGGTTATGGTAGATGTCCCAGCAACGCCAGCATTGAGAGTAAGGGTTGAAGGACTAGCGCTCATGTTGAAATCTGCAGCCGTAACATGAAAGACTATGCTTACGGAGTGGGACAAGGTGCCACTCGTACCTGTCACAGTTGCCAGATAGTTCGCAGCGATGGAGCTAGAACAAGACAGGGTGGAGAATCCAGAACCTCCAGTGAAACTCGTAGACGACAGGGTACACGAGAGATTAGTAGAGTTAGTCGCGACGCTAAGCGTGCCTGCTCCACCGAAACCATTCAGGGGTGAAACGTTGATCGACAAAACGCCCGAAAACCCGGTCGGGACGTCAACGCTGGAAGCGCTGGCAGAGATCGAAAAGTCCTGAGCATGATATCCTACGTCCGCTGCCCGAGTGAAGAACGTACCTGTTATCGTAGCCGCGACAGTCGCAAGATAGTTGCCTGCAACAGAGGCGCTACAAGATAGTGTAGAGCTACCTGAGCCTCCCGTAATAGTTGTAGAGCTAAGTGTACATGATAGACTAGTTGAGTTGGTTGTCACTACAAGTGTTACAGTGCTGGTGAAGCCGTTCAATGGGCTGATGGTGATCGTCGAGACCCCGGCAGCATTCACATTCATGGTCACATTCGTCGGATTTGCCACGATAGTGAAGTCGGGCTGCGCAACAGTTGCAACATGATAGACGACACTTACAGCGTGGGAGAGTGCGCTACTGGTTCCGGTTATCGTTGCGAGATAGTTGCCCGCAACTGAGGCTGAACATGACAGGGTCGAACTGCCAGAACCGCCGGTAAGGCTCGTCGATGAGAGTGTGCATGATAAGTTCGTCGAGTTAGTGGTCGCAGCTAAAGTCACAGTTCCTGTGAAGCCGTTAGCAGGAGCTACAGAAATTGTCGAGGTGCCGGCCACTCCGGTATTGACATTCACAACAGTTGGATTTGCTGAGACGGCGAAGTCTTGCACATGAAACGTAACAGAAGCCGAGTGAGACAATGCCCCACTTGTACCCGTCACGGTTGCGAGGTAATCGCCTGCTGGCGAACCGTGGCATGAAAGGGTCGACGCGCCTGAACCTCCGGGAATACTAGTCGAGCCCAACGTACAGACCAAGTTAGTCGAGTTCGTCGTCGCTGCAAGAGTGACGGTTCCTGTGAAGCCGTTAACAGCGGTGACTGTAATCGTCGAGGTACTCGTAGCACCCGCGTTCACATTAACGCTAGTCGGATTAGCAGCGATCGAAAAGTCCGGAGCATTAGTAACATGGTAAACTACGGACACCGAGTGAGACAATGTGCCGCTTGTTGCCGCCACAGTTGCAAGATAGTTGCCGGCTGGAGAGCCTGTGCATGAGAGTGTTGATGTGCCTGAGCCGCCTGTGATGGTTGTCGAGGACAGAGTGCATGATAGGTTTGTGGAATTCGTTGTCACTGCCAGAGTTACCGTGCCTCCGAATCCGTTTCGGGAGGAGACTGTGATGGCTGAAGTGCCCGCTACTCCAACGTTGGCGTTAACAGTTGTCGGATTAGCAGCGATCGCGAAGTCTTGCGAGTGATACGTGACTGTAGCAGAGTGGGATAGCGTACCACTCGTTCCAGTTACTGTGGCGAGATAGTTGCCCGAGGGCGATCCTGTGCACGACAGAGTAGACGTTCCAGACCCGCCAGCAATACTTGTTGAAGATAGACTGCAAGACAGGCTCGTCGAGTTGGTCGTAACGGCCAGATTAACGGTTCCAGTGAACCCATTGAGCGGAGCTATAGTTACCGTTGAAGTTGCTGCAACGCCAGCATTCGCAGTGACGCTTGTCGGGTTGGCGCTGATGGTGAAGTCTGGAGCGTTAGTCACATGATACGTAACCGTGGCAGAGTGTGAAAGCGTACCGCTTGCTCCAGTGATTGTCGCAAGATAGTTGCCAGCTACACTTCCAGTACACGAGAGATTGGATGATCCGGAACCACCGCTGATGCTAGTCGCGCTTAGAGTGCATGAGAGATTGGTAGAGTTGGTTGTTACTGTGAGCGTGACTGTTCCGCTGAAACCATTCAGCGGAGCGACAGTAATAGCGGAAGTTCCTGCGACGTTTACATTCGGACTAACGCTGGTTGGGTTAGCTGAGACATTAAAGTCCTGGACGTGGTAGGCAACGGTCGTGGAATGGGACAGTGTACCACTTGTGCCCGTCACCGTGGCAAGGTAGTTGCCGGCGGGAGATCCATGGCAAGATAGGGTCGATGTTCCTGAACCACCAGTAATGCTCGTCGATGAAAGCGTACAAACAAGATTGGTCGAGTTCGTTGTAACGGCTAGTGTAACTGTACCGATGAAACCACCCGATGGAGTAATTGTGATCGTCGAAGTGGCCGATGCACCTGCATCAACCGGAATGCTCGTCGGACTGGCTGAAATGCCAAAGTCCGGAGCAGACGTTACGTGATAGACTACCGTCGCCGAGTGCGAGAGACTCGCACTGGTGCCCGCAACTGTCGCAAGATAATTGCCTACACCACTCCCCGTGCACGAAAGGTTGGAACTGCCAGAACCGCCCGGAATACTAGTCGTTACAAGAGTACATGTCAAGTTCGTAGAGTTGGTCGTGACAGCCAGTGTCACTGTTCCTGCGAATCCGTTTAGGGCAGAAACAGTAATTGTGGAGGTTCCTGCCACTCCAACGGTCGTCGTAACGGAGGTTGGGTTGCTTGAGACTGCAAAGTCCTGAACATGGAACGTCACAGTTGTTGAATGGGACAGAGACCCGCTAGCGCCGGTGATCGTGGCTAGGTAATTGCCTGCCGGAGATCCGTGGCAAGATAATGTAGAGGTTCCAGAGCCGCCAGTTATTGAGGTCGAACTCAAGGTACAAACCAAGTTGGTCGAATTGGTGATTACTGCGAGACTGACCGTACCCGTGAATCCTCCAAGGGGAGAGACTGCTATGGAGGAAGTGCCTGTGGCACCCGCACTGGTGCTCAGACTCGTAGGTGTGGCAACCACCGTAAAGTCTTGTACGATTACAGTCACGCTGGTCGAGTTGGTCGCTGCCCCGCTTGCAGCATTCACGGTTACAGTGTAGGTTCCCGGCGCGCCGTTGTTGCAGGATAGTGCAGAGGTAGTAGTCGGGGGGAGAGTAACGCTGCTCGGAGTTAGGGTACAGGCGAGGCCTCCCGTGGCGGGAGCGATGGTTGAGGAGAGGGTTACGGTTCCGCTGAATGTTCCTCTCGTGGCGACGGTTATTGTTGAAGTTGCGGCGGTACCCGTGTTCACCGTAACACTCGTCGGACTCGCGCTAAGATTGATGCCTGGGGGCGGACCCGTAGGCCTGATTGTGACATTGACGGTGGTGGAGTTGGTCATGTCGTTATTGGTTCCACCGGTTCCCCCGATTGCGACACTGTAGGTCCCCGCCAAGGTGCCGGTGAACGAGCAGGATCCAGTAACAGTACCGCCCGCAATAAGAGTCACAGACGAAGTGCACGTGGCCGTTAGTTGGCCCGTTCCAGTGGGACCCGTAATAGTAGTTGACAATGTAACCGCGCCAGCAAATCCGTTCGTCGCCGCAGGGTTACCCAAGCTCACAAGAGTCGCCGTTACACTTCGAGTATCCCCAGGATTATTCGTTACCGTAGAATTGTTTGTTGAAATGCTGAAACCGCTAACCTTGATTGTGATGACTCCTGAGGCATGGGCACCGACACTGGGGCTAGTGACTTGGTTCACCCTGAACGTTGCAGAGCCAAGGTTCGGAGCAGTCGCATTGATCGACTTGGTAATCGTCTGGCCTGGTCCGAGGGTGAAGAGGGAGGGATTTACGAAACTGCTAGTTGTCATTCCGGTAGTTCCTGCATTGCCCAAGGTTTCCGTATACGAAATGGTTCCAGAATATCCGCCCAAGCTTTGCGCAGTCACAAGGAAGAGAGGAGCACCCTGAGTCTTCGCCATGAACACCGTCTGAGTACCACTGAAAACGGCACCGTTTATTGTGAATCCGACATCCTGAATATTGACAGTAAACGATACTGGACCAACCAGCGTGATACCGGTAACGCCATTGTCACCAACATACGTTCCGAAGACTGTGGCAGTGTACGTCCCAGCAGTCGCAGTGTTAAACGTAACAACAGTGGTACAGCTCCCGGCTACTCCTGTTACGCATGAAGGCACGCTAACGGTCGGGGCAGTAAATCCGGTTGAAGCTACTGTGCTGAAGACAACATTGTCAATGCCGTTGAAACCCGGAAAACCGTTTTCAGCGGTCGCAGTAATCGTAGAAGTCGGGCCGGCTGATCCTCTAGTCGTGGTGCAGGCGGGGGTGCCGGTGCAAGCGCTGGCTGTTATCGCGACCCACGCAGGATTCACCGAATTATCAAACACTGTTCCAGTCTGTACAGTAGCTGGGTTCGGAGCACCAGCCCCTCCCGAGAGCGTAGCACAAGTTCCGCCAGGAACACTAGTCCCTACGCAACCAGTCTGGTAGGATATCGGAATCCCGCCAGCAGCAGTCGTTCCAACCACGTCATAAATCGCAGTAAAGAGCAACCCGGTCGTGGGGGGCGTCGTAAGCTGTCCTAGAGCGCCTGTAGCCGCAAAGTGAAGCGTGTCAACCGTATCAGTGGGAGCACACACTGGACCCGATACAAGAACTCCCGACAAACACTCAAAACCAAGTGATTCGTGAGAAGAGTGACATCAAAACCGTTCAGAGCATTGGTGCCGTTAACATAGACTCCAACCCTAATCTGGGTTGGCGAGATTTGCGGACTCGACGGGAAAGGCCCACTGAAAGTAAAGGGCGTCGAGGGACATCCCTGTGGAAGCGTAATAGGATTAGACGCATCATTCATACAGACAAGCGCAGGGCCATCAGGATAACCCGGAGCGTGAGCCGTAGGCAGAGACGAAATTCCTGAGATAACGGCTACCAACAAGATTGCGGGAATTATCAGTAAAAGCATCCGCTTAGACAATAGAACCAAAAATGGGCCCACACTAATTCTCGATATTAATCTTTTCAAAACCCCCGGCTAGAACTATACCCAGGCTCAACCGGAGATTGACGAAGCAAGCCCCAGAATACTCGGAAAGGTAACAGAGAGACCCATCATTGGCCGAGAAAACGGCGACCCAGAAGCCATCTTTCCAAAAATTCGCAACATTGGAGTGCTCCCCCGTCCTCAGATGAACGACATGAAACGGCGCAAGAAATTCGGCCCAATATAGCAGAATAAGCAAACCTACACCAGAAAGACCGACTTCCAACGAACGCAAGACCCAGTCTTCATCCACTATCCTAAGGTATACCCGTGGGAATCGCTCAGAATAAGCTCGGATCGCCAATCTGAGAGGGGGGTTCCATATGGTGCCCAGTTCACACTGGCATCTATACAGATGAACGGTCATCGAGAAACGTGTGATTAGCGTGTTCTGCGCGTTAAACCTATGATCTCGCCAGAAAACGGTTCAGACGGCGAATAGTTCCATCCTAGAATTTAGAAAAAAAATATTTCCTGCGACAGAAAACCGGTCTTTGGGAATTCTGCGACCGGTTCTACTTCTTCGGCCGCTTCCCACGACGGGACAATGCAACAAGCCCGCCAACAATCGCAACGACTAGGACCCCGATAATCGAGTAGAAGACGGCTGGATCGACACCAAAAATATTCGACGTATT
>Ga0209058_1002664_pt1 | contig 14622 bp, 8 predicted proteins | sample GraSoiAngelo_147_FD_185904 | JGI IMG/M metagenome (GOLD analysis project Ga0209058, IMG submission 185904) | Grasslands soil microbial communities from the Angelo Coastal Reserve, California, USA - 14_1009_05_40cm (SPAdes) (version 2) | ecosystem: Environmental > Terrestrial > Soil > Grasslands ... | reverse complement strand
CGCCTTTCGTGGCCTGCATGGTGCTCGTCGCCATGCTGTCGTACCTGGGGCTGCACGTGATTGCGCGCGAAGTGATCTTCGTCGATCTCTCGCTCGCTCAGATGGCGGCGCTGGGGAGCCTGACGGCGCTGCTCATCCATGTAGAGGCCGACTCGACCTGGGCCTACGCGTTCGCGCTCGTGGCTACCGCGCTGGGCGCCTTGCTCTTCGCCCTCACGCGCACGTCGCATCGCGAAGGGCGGAGAGTGCCGCAGGAGGCGTTCATCGGCATCGTGTACGTCGTGGCCTCCGCCGCCGCCGTACTCGTGGCGAACAAGGTCCCGGGCGGCGGGGAGGCGATCGAGAAGACGCTCACCGGCAGTATCCTCTGGGTCACGTTCAAGCCCACGATCTTGAAGCTCGCCCTCGCGTATGCTGCGCTGGGTGTGTTCCACTACGCGCTCCGCCACCGCTTCCTCACCATCTCGTTTCACCCGGAAGAGGCGGAGCGGCAGGGGTGGAAGATCAAGTGGTGGGACTTCCTGTTCTATCTCTCGTTCGGCGTCGTCATCACCCTCGCGGTGCCGGTGGCGGGGGTGTTGATGGTCTTCAGCTTCCTCGTCGTGCCCGCGGCGGTCGCGTTTCTATTTACGCGTGACATGCGGCGGCTCGCCTACATCTCGTGGGGCTCGGGCGCCCTCGCGTCGATCCTTGGCCTGTGGATCTCGCTCGAGGGTGACTTGCCGACCGGCCCGCTGATTGTGTGCATGTACGGGCTGGTGCTAGTAGGGGCCCTGGTGCTGCGAAAGCTGGTGCGCGCCTCTGCGTGAGCCAGAGCGGGCCCCACGAAGCACCCGGCGCCCGATCGCCGTGCGCCGCCTGTGGCTCGTCGCGGCCGCCCTGCAGCTCCTGCTGCCGGGCGCGGCCGCGTGGGCGGACGCGCGTCTCGACGCGGCCGGCGTCGGCGCCCGGGCGCACGTCGAGTCGCACACCACGGACACGTGCGCGCGCCTGCATCCGCCGGACTGCGCGCTGTGCCACTTCCTCACCGCCCCGCTCGTTCCGCGCCGCCCGACGGTGCTCCGGCTCGCCGCCGCCGACAGCCGGGCTCCCACGCGGACGGAGCGTGCAGCGCCGCCTGAGACTCGCGCTCGACCCCACCCCCAGCCTCGAGCACCCCCCGCGCTCTCCTAGCGACGCCGCGCGCTGCGCACGTCGCCCGTACGTGAACGGATCCGTCCAGCCGTTGCGGCCAGCGCCGCAGCGCCCGGATCAGCGTGACTCACACACGTCAAGGAGAGCAGATGACTGCGATAACTTTCTCGGGGACCACACGAGTGCTGCTGGGGCTCGCCGCCGCAGCCTGCCTGGCAGGCCCAGCCGCCGCCGCCCTGCGCGTCGACGGCGACGTCGGCGGCTCAGTGGTCGACAGCACGAGCGGAACGCCATTATCCGGGGGCGAGGTACGGCTCACGCGGGCGGGGAGCACCGTCGCGGTCGCCACGACCGACGCCTTCGGTCGCTACGTGATCCACAACCTTTCCGCAGGCGGGTACACCATCGAGGTCCGCTACCTGGGGTATCGCGCCGTAACGCGCGACGTGACCGTGGGGCCCGGCGATGAAACCGCCGCCGCCGACTTTCGGCTCGTGCCCCTGCCGCTCAACCTCTCGGCGGTGGAGGTGAGGGCCGCCGTGCCGCTCGCCGTCGACACCCGCACGGGCAACCAGGTCTTCAAGCAAAACGACTACCACGGGGCGCCCACCAACACAACCTCCCAGATCTTGCAACAGTCGATCGCGGGCTCCGTCCGGGCCCCGACAGGCGAAGTTCACATCCGCGGCCAACACGCCGAGTACACCTATTACGTGGACGGCGTCCCCGTGCCCGCCGGTATCTCGGGCAGCCTGAACGAGCTGTTCGATCCGGAAGTGGTCAACCAGATCGACTTCCAGACCGGCGGCTGGGACGCCGAATACGGCAACAAGAACACCGCTATCGTTAACGTGAATACGCGCATCCCCACCGGGGGCTTCCACCTCGACGCTTCGGGTTACGGCGGGTCGTTCCACGCGAACGGCCAAGCGCTGAATGCGAGCACCAACGCCGGGAAGTGGGGATTCTTCTTTTCGGGTGCCCGGCAGGAGACCGACATGCGACGCGAGCCGGTGGTGTTCGACACGCTGCGCAACACGGCCGAGAACTTCCACAACGACGGCACGGACCTGTTCGGCTTCGCGAAGGTGCAATACGTCCCGTCCGACCGCGACGTCGTGAACCTCGACCTGAACCGATCCCGGACCCGGTTCGCCGTCCCGTTCGACTCGGTCGAAGGGATCATCGACGACCATCAGCAGGACGTGAACGGCTTCGTCAATCTCGGCTGGCGCCACCGGTTCGCCGAGGGCGCCTCGGGGAGCGGCCGCTCGTCCGAGCTGTTCACGGGCGCGTTCTTCCGGGACGGCAGCCTGCTCTATACGCCCGGGCGGACGGACTCGGCGAGCTTCGTCTTCTCTCCCGACACGACACACTATATCCTCGCCGAGGACCGGAACTTCCACTCCGCCGGTGTCAAGGTGGACTACACGCTGCGACCGCATCACGGGCTCGAGTTCAAGACCGGCGTGCTCGCCTCATTCACGGGCGGGCACGAAAACTTCTCGACGCTCACCAAGGCCGGAAGCCCCGGGCCCGCGTCGAACTCCGACCTGAAGGGAAGCGACGTGGGCGTCTATGCTCAGACGGCGATCGCGCCCTCGGACAAGTGGGAGCTCCGGACGGGGGTGCGGTTCGACAACCACAACGCCCCGTTCGCGGGGAACCAGCACCAGGTCAGCCCACGTGTGAAGCTGAGCTTCTTCCCGAACCCGGCGAATACGTTCTGGGTGTATTACGGCCGCCTGTTCGTCCCCACGAACGTCGAAGACCTGCGCGCCATCACCAGCGTAGCCGACAGCGGGGTCGTCACCGCCCCGACCCTGCCCGAGCGTGACAACTTCTACGAAGTGGGGTACGTGCACCGGTTTCCCTTCGGCGTCGTCACCAAGCTCTCAGGCTACTACAAGCGCAGCGCCCCGGGGATCGACGACAATACCGTGCCGGGGTCTGCGATCGTCACGTCGGTGAACATCGCCAACATCTGGGTCAGAGGGATCGAAGGGGTAGTGGACGTGCGCCCGCCCGGCCCCGTCTCCGGGTACGTGAACCTCGCCCTGAACCACGCGTACGGCATCGGCCCGATCACCGGAGGCTTCTTCCCGGTCGAGCCGCCATCCGGGTACTTCGACCTGGACCACGACCAGCGTTTGTCTGGGGTCGCAAGCGTCGTGTACTCGCAGCGCGGGTTCTACGCGTCAGCAACCGGGATCTACGGGTCGGGACTGATCAATGCGAACCCGCCTGACTCGACGTACGGGACCGGCCTGTTCGACTTCAACAAGGCGAACCACGTATCGCCGAACTTCATCCTCAACGCCAGCGCCGGGTACACCTGGGCGGTCGGCAACGTGGTGATTCGGCCGCAGCTGTACGTGGACAACGTGTTCGACCACAAGTATCTCCTCAAGGGCGCGTTCTTCAGCGGCGCGTCGGTGGGGCGGCCCCGCAGCGTGCAGCTGCGGGTGAACATCGGGGCCTGAGCATGACGCAGGCAACGCCAGCGCGGAGGTGGGCATGAAGCGTCGCAACGCCGTACACCTGGTGGTGTGGTCCTTTCTCGCGGCGGCGGGCTGCTCCAGCACCTCGGCACCCGCACTGCCCGCGTGCGGCTCCGCGCTGGCGTCCCAGGTGGCACTGTCGGTCGGCGGCGACACGACGCTCGACCCCGCCGCCGACTCGGGGTGCGTGACGTTCGCGGCGAATCTCTCGGCGATCGACTCCGCCGAGTACCTCCTCGTACCGCAATCCGCCGCGGGGACCTTTGGAGAGTCTTCGCCTTTTCTGCTCCGGACGACCACCCTGACGGCCGCCGCGCCGGCCGTGGGCCAAGGGGTGATCGCATCGTCCTCGCCGCGGCTGGCAGCGGTCCAGTTCGACGGGTTCCTGCGCCACCTGGCGCGCAGTGGCCCGGCCGGCGCCGCGGCGCTGGCGCGGTCGGCGGCCGTGCCGTCACCAACCACGGTGACGCCGCTGCCAGCGGGCCCGCCCAGCCCGGGTAGCCTGCGGACGTTCACCGTGTGCGCGAAGCTCGACTGCTCCTCGTTCAAGGCCGTGACGGCGCGGGCCAGGACGGTGGGCGCACACATCGCGATCTACGTCGATACGGCGGCGCCCAAGGCCGGCCTCGACTCGGCCGATCTCGACACCTTGAAGCAGGAGTTCGACTCGCGGCTCTACCCGCTCGATACGGCGACGTTCGGAGGGGTGTCGGACATCGACGCGAACTCCGTCGTGATCGTCCTCATGACGGGAGTCGTGAACAAGCTCGTGTCCAAGGCGACGTGCCTGTCCAGGGGCTTCATCGCCGGGTTCTTCTTCTCAGCGGACTTGGAGGTCACTGCCCCCTCGTCCATCTCCAATCACGGCGAGGTGTTCTACTCGATTGTGGCCGACTCGGCCGGCACCTTGAGCTGCTCCCACAGCCGGACGCAGGTCAAGCGCGTCCTGCCGGGCACCTTCACGCATGAGTTCCAGCACATGATCAGTTACGTACAGCACGTGTTGGTGCGTGTGGGACAGTCCGAGGAGGGATGGCTCGACGAAGGATTGTCGAAGTACGCCGAGGAGCTGGCGGGCCGCAGCTACCTCCCGGGAGACACGGCCAAGTTCTCGCAATACGCGATCGGCGACGTCTACGACGCGTATCAATACCTCAGCGCCACCGGTACCTCCCCCCTGCTGATCGAGTTCGACCAGGGCACCCTGGCGGAGGTGGGGGCGAGCTGGCTGTTCGTGCGGTATCTCGTGGATCAGTACGGCGCTGCCTTGCCGGGCAAGCTCGACCAGACGACGCTCAGCGGTGCGGTGAACGTCGCCGCGCAAACGGGGCACGCCTTCGACACGACGGTCACCCGCTGGGCGCTCGCCAACTGGGTGTCCGACCTGCCCGGGTTCACCGCACCGCCCGAGCTCCAGTACACCTCGTGGCACTTTCGGACCACGTACGCGTCGCTCAACGCCCAGGATCCGGCGAACTTCCCGCTCCCCTACCCGCTCGTACCCACCAGGAGCGCGGGGAGCGCGGTCAGTCTCAGCGGCACGCTTCGCTCGGGGTCAGGCGTCTACCAGCGCGCGCTGCAGGGCCCGAGCGCGCCCGCCTACACGCTGCTGTTCCGGCGCAGTGCAACGTCACTCTTCCCCACCGCGCTCGGGGCGCGGCTCAACGTGATCCGGATTCGCTGAGCGGCGGTTGCCCCGTGAAACCGCCAGGTGTACTATGCGCGGCCATGGCAAACTGCGACGGAATGACGGACCGACGGAAAGGGGCGCGGGGCTCAGGCATCTGGCTCGCGCTCCTTCTTTCCGTCCTTCTTTCCGTCCTTCCGTCCTTCCGTCGCCTCTCGGCTCAGGTTTCGCTCCAGCTCTCCCTCGGCGCTCGTTATACGTCCACGATGGTCCACGACTCGATCGTGACGCCGTTCGACGTACGGCCCGCCATCGCGCCGGTCCTCGCGGTGTCCGCGACCACGCCGCTCAACGACCCCTGGTCGGCCGTGGCGACGCTCGACGTCTCCTGGAGCCGACTCGAGCGCCACGACCAGGACGGCACCACAGCCGGCCTGGGCGGGCTGGGGGCGCTCGCCCTCACCGTCGGCGTCGCACGCCGGCTCGCGCCCGGCCTCGCGGCCGACGCCGCGATCGGTGGCCTCAAGTACCTCCCGGCGGCGGACAACGGCATCTTCGCCGGGGGTACCGGCGGCGTGACGGCGCTGGGGGCGCTCGGCGTGAGCTACGCCTTGCCGCTGGGGGGGAGCACGCTGCGCGGGCTCGCCCTGCGGGCACGCTACGACATCCAGCGCTTCCTCACGCCCGCGCTCCGGAACGAGGGGTTCACCTCGGGGGAGATCGTGCATCGCGTGGCCCTCACCCTGGGGTGGAGTGTCGGCCAGCACGGAGTCGGCGCCCGCCCGTGAAACGCGCCTGGTGCTGCGTCGCGCTCGTGGTCGCGTGCAGCGACCCCGCGGTCCCGTCGCGCGCCGACATCTACGGGTTCAGCTCCGGCGCCCCCCCGGACGTGTTCCACTGGCCCGCCGACCGGCTCCCGGTGCGATTCTACGCGCAACCGGTGGGCAACCTCCCGTTTCTCGTGCAGCGCGGGATCGACATCTGGGCGAGCGGGTTTCTGTACGGCGAGTTCACGGGCGTGGTCGTGGGCGATTCGACGAGCGCCGACGTCGTCGTCGCAGCGGACAGTGTGCCGGACGTGGCGCCCGACCCGGGGCCCTGGGTCTACGCCTGCAGCGGGGTCACGCAATACCCTCCGGTTGACGCCAACAACCGGCTGACTGGTCCGCCCCACGTGCACTTGACGGTGCTGGTCGGGCATACGGAGGCGGAGGTCGCAGCCTGCCTGCGACGCACCGCCGTGCACGAACTGGGGCACTCCCTGGGCCTGTTGCAGCACAGCGCCGACTCGACCGACCTCATGTACCCACCGCCTGAGGTGGCGGCCCCGAGCGAGCGCGACCGCCACACGGCGGAGGTGCTGTATCACACGCCCGCGACGATACTTCCGCCGCCTTGACACCCCCGGCCCCGGCCGATAGCATAACTCCTTCACAAAAAAGGACTTGTGTCCTCGATGTCGACGCGCCGCCAGGAGGCCCTGGATTACCACTCGCAGGGCCGCCCGGGGAAGATCCAGGTCTCGCCGACCAAACCCTTCAAGAACCAGCGCGACCTGTCCCTCGCCTACACGCCGGGGGTGGCAGAGCCGTGCCATGAGATCGCCGCCCACCCGGAGGAGGCATACACTTACACGGCGAAGGGCAACCTCGTCGCCGTCGTGACGAACGGCACGGCCGTGCTGGGGCTGGGCAACATCGGCCCGCTCGCGGGCAAGCCGGTGATGGAGGGCAAGGGGATCCTGTTCAAGGCGTTCGCCGATCTCGACGTGTTCGACCTGGAGGTCGGGTCGGAGAACCCCGATGACGTGATCCGTTTCTGCCAGCTGCTCGAGCCCACCGTCGGCGGCATCAATCTCGAGGACATCCGCTCCCCGGACTGCTTCTATATCGAAGAGCAGCTGCGCGCGACCCTCTCCATCCCGGTGTTCCACGACGACCAGCACGGCACGGCGATCATCTCGGGCGCGGCGCTGCTCAACGCGCTCGAGCTCGTGCAGAAGGACGCGGGGGCCGTCAAGGTCGTATTCGCGGGCGCGGGCGCCGCGGCGATCGCCACGGCGGAGCACTACGTGCGGCTGGGCGTCAACCGTGAGCGGATCTTCCTGTGCGACCAGAAGGGCCTGATCCACAGCGAGCGGGTCGACCTCGACCGCTACAAGAGCCGGTTCGCGCACCGCAGCCGGGCCCGCACGTTGGCCGAGGCGCTCAAGGACGCGGACGTGCTGGTGGGGCTCTCGGTGGGCGGGATCGTGACGGGGGAGATGCTCCAGGGGATGGCGCCGCGGCCGATCGTGTTCGCGCTGGCGAACCCCACGCCGGAGATCATGCCGGAGGAGGCGCGCCAGGCGCGGAGCGACGCCGTGATCGCGACGGGCCGCTCCGACTACCCCAACCAGGTCAACAACGTGCTCGGCTTCCCGTTCATTTTCCGGGGCGCGCTCGACGTGCGCGCCCGGAAGATCAACGAAGAGATGGAAATGGCGGCGACGCGGGCGCTCGCGGCCCTCGCCAAGGAAGAGGTGCCCGATGCGGTGATGCGCGCCTACGGGCTCGACCGGCTGCGGTTCGGGCCGGAGTACCTGATCCCCAAGCCGTTCGACCCGCGGGTGCTGTTGTGGGTGGCGCCCGCGGTGGCGTGGGCGGCGGTCGGGTCGGGCGTGGCGGGCCGGGTGATCGACGTGGACGAGTACCGGGCGCAGCTCGACGCGCGGCTGGGGCGGGCGCGCGAGGTGATGCGCGGGCTCTCGAGCCGGGCGCAGCAGGCGGCGCAGCGCGTGGTGTTTCCCGAGGGGGAGGACCCGCGCATCCTCAAGGCCGCCCGCATCCTGGCCGACGAGGGGATCGCCGAGCCGATCCTGCTGGGCGATCCCGACGCGATGCGCCGCCAGGCGGACGACGCCGGGGTGACGCTCGAGGAGATCACGCTCGCGAACCCGCGGGCGAGTGCGCAGCTCGAGACGTTCGCCCGCGAGCTGTGGGAGCTGCGGCGCCGCAAGGGGATCACGCTGCGCGAGGCGCGCAATCGCGTGCTCGATCCCCTGTACCACGCCCTGATGATGCTCCGGTCGGGGCAGGCGGACGCCGTCGTGGCGGGGGTGGAGATGTACTATCCCGACGCGATGCGCCCCGCGCTCGAGGTGATCGGCGCCGAGGCGGGCCGGCGGCACGTCAGCGGCATCTACATGCTGGTGCTGCCGCAGCAGACGTTCTTTTTCGCGGACTGCACGGTGAACATCGATCCCGACGCCGAGACGCTCGCCGAGATCGCGTCGGCGACGGCGGAGTTCGTGGGGCGGCTGGGGATCGAGCCGCGCGTCGCGCTGCTCTCGTTCTCGAACTTCGGCTCGGTGCACCACGCCGCCGCGGAGAAGGTGCGCCGGGCCGTGACGCTGCTGCACGAGCGCGAGCCCGCTCTGCAGGTGGACGGCGAGATGCAGGCGGACACCGCCGTGGTCGAGCGGGTCCTGACCAAGACCTATCCGTTCTCGAAGCTCCGCGGCCCGGCGAACGTGCTCATCTTCCCCAACCTCGATGCGGCCAACATCAGCTACAAGCTGCTCGACCGGGTCGGCGGCGCGCAGGCGATCGGGCCGATTCTCGTGGGGATGGCGCAACCGGTCCACGTGCTGCAGCGGGGTTCCGAGGTCAACGACATCGTCAACATGGCGGTGATCGCCGCCGTGGACGCGCAGGAGCACGGCCGACGGCCGGGCACGCCGGGGGGGGGGCCGCGCGCGTGACCGCGCACGCCACGCGGCCCGCCGAGGGCAAGCGGGCCGCGGCACTCGAGGCCGCGGGGCTGGCGCCCCGCCGCCCGGTCCACTGGAACCCGGGCCCGCCGGCGCTCTACGAGCACGCCGTGCGCCGCGCCGAGGGCGTCGTGGTGGCGGGCGGCGCGTTCTGCGCCGTGACCACGCCGCACACCGGCCGCAGCCCGAACGACAAGTTCATCGTCGAGGAGCCGTCGTCGGCCGGCGACGTCCACTGGGGCCGGGTGAACCAGCCGCTCGAGCCGGGGCGGTTCGAGCGCCTGCGCGCGGCCGTGCTCGAGCACTTGAACGGTGAGGAGCTGTTCGTGCGCGACCTGTTCGCGGGGGCGGACGCGAACCACCGCCTCGGGCTGCGGTTCGTCACGCCGAACGCGTGGCACGCGCTGTTCGTCTACAACATGTTCCTCCGCCCCGGCCCGTCCGAGCTCGCCGCCTTCTCGCCCTCCTGGCTCGTGCTCCACGCCCCCGAGTTCCAGGCCGACCCGGCGCTGCACGGCACGCGCTCGGGGACGTTCATCGTCATCCACTTCGGGTGCCGGACGATCCTGATCGGCGGCACCCGCTACGCGGGCGAGCTCAAGAAGGCGGTCTTCTCGATCCTCAACTACCTGCTGCCGAAGCGCGGCGTGCTGTCGATGCACTGCTCGGCCAACCTGGGGGAGACCGGCGACGTCGCGCTCTTCTTCGGCCTTTCGGGCACGGGCAAGACCACGCTCTCCGCCGACCCCGAGCGGGCGCTGATCGGCGACGACGAGCACGGCTGGTCGGACGGCGGCGTGTTCAACTTCGAAGGCGGGTGCTACGCCAAGGTGATCCGGCTCTCGCCCGATGGAGAGCCCGAGATCTACCGCGCCACCCAGACGTTCGGCACCGTGCTCGAGAACGTGGTCGTGGACCCGGAGACCCGCGAAGTGGACTTCGAGTCGGCGGCGATCACGGAAAACACCCGCGCGTCGTACCCGATTCACTACATCCCGAACCACGTGCCGGGCGGAGTGGCGGGGCATCCCTCGCACATCGTGTTCCTCACGTGCGACGCGTACGGCGTCATGCCCCCGATCGCGCGGCTCAGCCCGGCGCAGGCGATGTACCACTTCCTGTCCGGTTACACGGCCAAGGTCGCGGGCACCGAGCGCGGCGTGACCGAGCCGAAGGCCACCTTCTCGACCTGCTTCGGGGCGCCGTTCCTGCCGCTCGCCCCCAACGTGTACGCCTCGCTGCTCGGCGCGAAGATCGCTCAGCACGGCGTGCAGTGCTGGCTCGTCAACACGGGATGGAGCGGGGGCCCGCACGGTGTGGGACAGCGCATCCGCCTGGGCATCACGCGCGCGATGGTGCGCGCCGCGCTCGCCGGAAAGCTCGACCGCATTCCCACGGCTCCCGAGCCGGTGTTCGGGCTCGAGGTGCCGCTGCAGGTCCCCGGCGTCCCGGACGACGTGCTGCTCCCGCGGGGGACGTGGCGCGACCCCGCCGCGTACGACGCCCAAGCGGCGCGCCTCGCGCACATGTTCCACCAGAACTTCGAGCAGTTCCAGGACCACGTCCACGCCGCCGTCCGGGACGCAGGCCCCGCGCGTTGACCCGGTTCGAGGTCGTCCGCGACCCGCTCTGGAACAACATACGCCTCGACCCGGAAGCGCTCGCCGTCGTCGACACGGCCGCGGTGCAGCGGCTGCGGTACGTGCGGCAGCTGGGGCACGCCTTTCTCGTCTATCCCGGCGCCACCCACAGTCGCTTCGAGCACGCCCTCGGCGCCTATCACCTGGCGCGTCGCCTGCTCGCCCAGGTCGAAGACGCGGGGGACGCGCGCGTCGAGCCGGCGGACCGGGTGCGGCTCAAGCTCGCGGCGCTGTTGCACGACATCGGGCACTATCCGTTCTCGCACGCGCTCGAGGAGGCGGGCCTGCCGCACCACGAGGTGCTCGCCGGCCGGCAGCTGGCGAGCGACGGGCTGGCGCAGCGACTCGCGGAGCTCGACGCCCCCGCCGAGCAGCTGCTGCCGCTGATCCAGGGGACGGCCCGCGAGCCGCTCGCAGGGCTCGTGTCGGGCTCGCTCGACGTGGACAAGCTGGATTATCTGTCGCGCGACGCGTGGATGTGCGGCGTGCCGTATGGAGTGATCGACGTGGATCGGCTGCTCACGTCCCTGACGGTCGCCTCGGACCCGGACGGCCGCCGCACGCTGGCGCTGCACGAGAAGGGACTGGCGGCGCTCGAGTCGCTGCTCTTCGCCAAGTATCAGATGTACCGCAACGTGTACTGGCACCACGCGGTCCGCAGCGCCACGGCGATGTTCAAGCGCCTGGTGCGGCGCGCCATCGCCACGGCGCAGCTCGAGCCCGCCGCCGTGGCCGTCGCGACCGACGACGGGCTGATCCACGATCTGATGCAGCGGGACACCACCGGCCTGGCGCGGCGGCTGCGTGAGCGGCGGCTCGCGAAGCGAGCGCTCGACCTGCCGGCGACGGAATTGCCCGCCGCTACGCCCGGGTGGCCGGGCGAGGACCCCGATCTGCTCGAGCAGGTCGAAGACCGGCTGGCCCTCGAGCTTCACCTCAAGCCCGGCGAGTTGTTCCTCGACTTTCCAGCCAAAGCCGACATGCTGGCGCTCGAGCTTCCCCTCGTCAAGCGCGACGGGACAGTGACCCACCTCGCGGGGGCCGCGGCCGCCGCGCACTTGGGGCTGCCGCGCGTCGCCGCCGAGCTGTACCGCTCGGCGCGCCGGCTGCGCGTGTTCGTGCTGCGGGACGTGGCGGTACCCGCACACGCGATCGTGGACCTGGTGATGGCGCCGCGGGAGGAGGTGGCGGCACGCGTGGCAGCGGACCGGGCGTTGGTACGTTGACGTGTAGGGGCACGGCAGGCCGTGCCCCTACGCATCATCGCGGCCTGGCTACCGCGGCCGCGCTCGCCCCCCCGGCTGCGTGATCTGCGTCGTGTCGCCCACGGGTGCATCCACCGCATCGATCCGAACGATGATCGCCGTGATGTTGTCGAGCCCGCCGTGGCGGTTCGCCTCGGCGATCAGATCGTCGACCTGGTCCTGGGGCACGCGCTTTCCCGCCAGGAGCTCCGCCAGCTGCGGGTCCTCGAGCATCCCCGTCAGCCCGTCCGAGGCCAGCAGGAACAGGTCCGTCGGCTTCACGGTGCCGAGGTAGATGTCCGGCATGACGTCGCTGTTCGCTCCCACGCAGCGCGTGATCACGTTGCTGTAGGGATGTGACCGGGCCTGCTCGGGGGTCAGGTAGCCCGCGTCCACCTGTTCCTGCACGTAGGAATGGTCCTTGGTGAGTTGGATCAGTTTGCCGTCGCGATACAGATACGCCCGGCTGTCGCCCACCTGCCCGATGAGGAACCGCGTGCCGAAGAGCACCAGCGCCGTGACCGTGGTCCCCATGCCGCGCTTGTCGTGCTCGGTGAGGGTGCGCTGGAAAATCGCGCCGTTCGCGGCGCGGATGGCGGTGCGCATCCGGTCCGCGACCTGCTCGTCCAACAGGCCCTTCAGGGAGCCGAGCTCGCGAGCCACGAAGCGCACCGCCATCTCGCTCGCCACCTCGCCCGCCGCGTGCCCCCCCATCCCGTCCGCCACCACGAAGATCCCGTGGTCGGGCACCATGAGGTAGCTGTCCTCGTTCCCCGAGCGGATGATCCCGACGTCGGTGCGGCCGGCGCAGGTGATGTGCACGGGGACTCCGCTAGGCGAGCAGCCGGTGGAGGAGCGCGACGACTCCCGCACCCGCGAGGAGGAGCACCGCGGCACTCCCGCCGCATCCCTTGCCCTGCTTCGCGGGCGGCTGTTGCGCGGCCGGCCGCTTGGATGACTGGGGGGCGCCCGGCTTCGACGCAGCCGGCTTCGCGGCAGCCGGCCGCGGCCGCGGCGGCGCGGCCTTCGAAGCGGCGGGGGGCGCGGGACGGGCGGGCGGGGCGGCAGGGGCGGCAGGGGCTGCGGAAGCGGGAGCGGCAGGAGTAGGCGCGATCGAGTGGGGAGTCCTCAGGATCTGCGTTCCCCCACCCTTCACCACCCCGAGCGCGTCGTCCGTGGGCTCGAACACGAGCTGGACGTCTCCCAACCGCACCGTCGCCCCCGGCGCAAGCGGCGCGTCCCCCTTCACGCGCTCGCCGTCCACGAAGCTGCCGTTCGTCGACTCCAGGTCCACGAGCACCCAGACGCCCTCACGGCGTTGGAGTTTCGCGTGGCTGGTGGACACCGACGGGTCGGGAATCACCAGGTCGTTGTAGTCGGCGCGCCCGATGTTGGCGACCGGCGTCTTCACCTGGAGCCGCTGGCCGATGAGCGCGCCGCTCCGCACGAGGAAGCTGGCGAGCGGCGCGGGCGCGGTTGGAGAGGCGGGGGGCGCGGCCTGCGGCGCGCTAGCGGCCGGCCCCTGGGAAGGGGGGGGCGGACCGGCCGCCGGTGCCGCGTCCGCGTAGAAGCGGAACTGCTCCTCCCCGATGCGTATCACATCCGCCCGCGCGAGGATGCGCTGTCCCTCCACCCGCTCTTCGTTCACGAACGAGCCGTTGGTGCTCGAGTCCACGAGCAGGTAGCCCCTCGGCGTCTGCACGATCTCGGCGTGGCGACGCGACACGTCCTTGCCGACGACCACCACGTCGGACCCCGCTTCGCGCCCGAACACGAGCGACGCTCCCGTGATCACGTATTCGCGGCCGTCGGTGAGGCTCACCAGGCGCCCGCCGGTCGTTCCGACGGCGGCGGGTTTGACGGCCCCACCCCCTTTCCCTGTCCCCTCCTTCTGAGGGAGCGCCGGGACGTATTGAGTGCTGCCCGAGCGACGCTCGTCCACGAAGGTGAGCTCGTGCCCGCCCACTTCCACTTTGTCGCCGTGCAGCAGCGGCGTGGGCTCCGCTCCGAGCCGCACCCCGTTGATCAACACGTCGGCGGCGGGTGACGCCTTGCGGATGATCACCTGGCCGTCGGCCTGGCCCTGGAGCACGGCATGCCGGGGCAGGATGCCCGAGCCGCTGAGGGAGATGGCGCAACTCGCGTCGCTCCCGAGCGCCACCTCGCCCACCGGGATGGTGAACTTGTTCCCACCGAGTTCGAGCAGTGACATCTAGGGGGGCTCCTGAGCCGGAAAGCCAGCGCCGAGGAAGTTACGCCCGGCTCCGTAACCGCGCAAGGAAACTTAGCTTACGTCTCCCCCCCGTCCGGCAGTGCGACGACTTCTTCCTTCCCGATCAGGCCGCGCCGCAGCCAGTACCAGAACAGGAGCGAGCCCACGATCACCGTCGCGTAGCTGTTGATGAAGCGCCAGATGAGGATGTAGGTCGCAGTGATCTCGCGCCGCACGTAGATCTGCATCACCGCTGCCGACAACAGCTCGGCGAGCCCCGACGCCCCCGGGGTCGGCGCGAAGTAGAGAAGGAACGTGATGAACGTCTGCAACAAGAGGATATCGACGAAGTTGGCCGGGATGCCGAGGGCACGCAACGCCACGTACCCCGCGAGCAGCTTGTTGGCGTGCGACGGGGCCGACAGGAGCACCGCCCAGAACAGTGCGAGCAAGCCCCTGGGATTGCCGAACGCCACGATGCACTCGTGGGCCCGGTCGATCCCGCCGCGCAGC
>Ga0209058_1002658_pt1 | contig 14632 bp, 14 predicted proteins | sample GraSoiAngelo_147_FD_185904 | JGI IMG/M metagenome (GOLD analysis project Ga0209058, IMG submission 185904) | Grasslands soil microbial communities from the Angelo Coastal Reserve, California, USA - 14_1009_05_40cm (SPAdes) (version 2) | ecosystem: Environmental > Terrestrial > Soil > Grasslands ... | reverse complement strand
GAGCGCGGCCGGATCGTTCCGCAGGACCCCGGCGCCGACGAGCGAGCGGCCCGCGAGATGCGTGAGGTCCGGGCCCACGGTAGCCCGCGCCGCCGTCCCGCGGATCGTGTGGCAGTCCACGCAGACGTGGCCGAGGAACGCGCGCTCGCCCTCCGCGGCGGGCCCCGACGGCGGGCGCCGGTCCTCGGACTGACGGGCGAGCCAGCGGTCGAAGACGGCCCGCGGCTCGGCGACCACGACAAGGCGCATCCACGCGTGCTGCACGCCGCAGAACTCGGCGCACACACCGTCGTAGCGGCCGGGCCGCTCGGCGGTGAGCCACATGGTGTTCGTCTGGCCCGGCACCGCGTCGGTCTTTCCCTGGAGGGCGGGCACCCAGAAGCTGTGGATGACGTCCGCCGACCGCAGGCGCAGCTCGACGCGCTCGCCGACCGGGACGTGCAGCTCGTTCGCGGTCGCCGCGCTTCCGTAGCGGAACTCCCACCACCATTGGTGCCCGACGACCTCGACGGCCACGTCGGGCGCGCGCGCCGCGGTCAGCCTCGCCGTGACGACGAGCGAGAGCATGAAGAACGCCGCGACGACGATCGCGGGGACGATGCCGCCGAGCACGAGGACCGCCCGCACGCCGCCGCGCTCGGTGAGCGAAAGGGCCCGGTCGCGCGGGCTGAGCGCCGCGCCGAGCGCGACGACGACGGCGACGAACACGAGACCCGCGATCGTGAACGTGAGGACGACGAATGGAGTGACGGCGCCCGCGGCCCCACCGGCGCCGCTCATGCGCAGCCCGCCACGAGAACGCCGGGGAGCGACCCCAGGACGATGCCGCCGAGGAAGAGCGCGGCGGCAAGGGCCGCCGCGCGCGAGAGGAAACGCCGCGGTCCGTCGCCCTCGTCGCGCGCGCCGAGCGCGGTCGCGAGAGCGGCGAGGGCAACGAGCGCCGCGGCGGCGCCCGCCGCCTGTGTGCCGAGCGGCACGACGACGTGCTTCGCGCAGGCGAGCGAGACGAGCAGGTACACCGCGAGGAGCTGGAACGTCCACGCCGCCGGCGGAGCGACGATCGCGAACGCAAGGCGCGCGTCGCGCGCGCTCATCCGGTGACCTGCGGCGAGAGATAGAGGACCGCGAGGATGACGATCCAGACCGCTCCGACGAAGTGCCAGTAGAGGGCGACGTTCTGCACCGCGAGATGGCGCTCTCGGTCGAGGCCGCCGCGCCACGCGCGAACGAGCAGGACCGCGCCGAGAAGGAGCGCGACGATCACGTGGAGCCCGTGGAACGAGGTGATGGTGAAGAACGCCGAGCCGTAGGCGTTCGTCTGCGGCGCGAACGCCTTCCGCGTGAGCTCGATCGCCTGGAGCACGACGAAGCCCGCGCTCAGGGCCATCGCGATGCCGATCCCGATCGCGAGGCGGCGCACGTCGCCTCGGCGGATCCCCGCCTCGGCCCAGGCGATGGGCGCGCTGCTCGCGAGGAGGACGACCGTGCCGACGAGCGGGATGGCGAGCTGCGGTCTCTCGCTGCCGGGCGGCGGCCACGGACCGTTCCCCGCGAAGCCGAGATAGCCGTAGCTCGCGAGAAGCAGCGCGAAGATCGTCGCGTCCGTCGCGACGACGAGCGCCATGCCCCACCAGCCCGGCGCGCGGCCGACCGGAAGCTCGCGCGGACCCGGCCGCGCCCCAACGTGCGCGCCCGGCGTCTCGGGCGACGGCCAGAGCCAGCGCGCCACGAGGGCGAACAGGAGCGCGAGGCCGAACGGGACGAGGACGAGGAAACGAAAGAGGATCGCGCCGAACAGCGCAAGGAGCGCCGCGGCGGCGAGCGCGGGCCAGATGGAGTCTCCCGGCATGCGCAGGAAGAGCTCCGGCCGCGCCTCCAAAGCCGACGTTGCGGTGGTCTGCCGCCACGCCGTCGCGAGCGCCGCAGGCTCGCGCGCGTTCGCGACCTTCGGCCCCCACAGGGGATCGCGCGAGGCGACCGCCGGCAGGCGCGCGAAGTCGAACGGCTCGGGCGGTGACGCGGTCGACCACTCGAGCGTGTTCGCCTGCCAGGGGTCGCGGCCCGCGAGACGACCGCGCCGGAGGCTCACGGCGGCGTTCGCGACGAAGAGCGCCACCGAAAGTGCCACGACGAACGCGCCGATCGACGAGACGAGGTTCACAGCGTCGAGTCCGGCGCCTGCGGGATACGTGTAGACGCGGCGCGGCATCCCGAGGATGCCGGCGATGTGCATCGGAAAGAACGCGAGGTTAAAGCCCACGAACATCGTCCAGAAGTTCAGCGCGCCGACACGCTCGTCGAGGAGCCGTCCGGTCATCTTCGGGAACCAGTAATAGAAAGCGCCGAAGAGCGGAAAGACCATGCCGCCGAAGAGCACGTAGTGGAGGTGGGCGACGACGAAGTACGAGTCGGTGACCTGCCAGTCGAACGGCACGGCCGCGACCATCACGCCGGTGAGGCCGCCCAGGACGAAGAGGACGACGAAGCCGACGGCGAAAAGGAAGGCCGTGGTCCAGACCGGCCGTCCCGCCCAGATCGTGACGATCCACGCGACGACCTGCACCCCCGCCGGGACCGCGATGAGCATGCTCGCGGCGCTGAAGACGCCGAGCGCCTGCGCCGCGATGCCGACGGCGAACATGTGGTGCACCCAGACACCGAAGCTGATGACGATCGTCGTGACGCTCGAGACCGCGAGGGCCGTGTAGCCGACGATCGGTCGCCGCGCGAAGACCGGCACGATCGAGGAGACCATGCCGACCGCGGGCATGAAGATGATGTAGACGTCAGGGTGGCCGAAGATCCAGAAGAGGTGCTGCCAGAGCAACGGACTCCCGCCCGCGGCCGGATCGAAAAAGCGCGTCCCGGCCACGCGGTCGAGCTCGAGGAGCGCGGCCGCGACGGTGAGCGAGGGGATCGCGAAGAGCATCGCGATCGCCGTGACGAGGATGTTCCACACGAAGAGCGGCATGCGATCGATCGACATGCCGGGCGCGCGGAGCTTGGCGATCGTGACGATGAAATTGATCGCGCCGGCCGTCGTCGAGATCCCGAGGAAGACCAGGCCGAGCGTCCAGAAGTCCATCCCCGTCTCCGGCGAGTAGCGCGGCCCCGCGAGCGGGGCGTAGGCGAACCAGCCGTTCTGCGGGATCGATGACGCGGCGAAGCTCGCGTAGAGGAAGACGCCGGAGAGCGCGAAGACCCAGAAGCCGAACGCGTTGAGCCGCGGGAACGCCATGTCGCGCGCGCCGATCATCAGCGGCACGAGGTAGTTGCCGAAGCCGGAGAGGATCGGCGTCGCGAAGAGGAAGATCATCGTCGTCCCGTGCATCGTGAAGAGCGCGTCGTACATCGCCGGGTCGACGAGCGCGATCTCGGGACGCGCCAGCTGCGCGCGCAGAACGAGCGCCTCGATGCCGCCGAGGACGAAGAAGAGGAACGCGGTGACGATGTAGCGCTCGCCGATGCGCTTGTGGTCGGTGGTCGTCACCCAGCCCGCCTCGTCGGGCGCCGACTCCCACACGCGGGCGAGGCGCTGCTCGAAGGTCGCGGTCGCGCTCAGCGGACGCTCGCTCACCGGACGAAGGCCGAGCCTGCAATCGGCAGGCCGGTGTAAGGTCGGCTGTCCGACCTCAGCCGAAAGCGAGCTTGATGTCCGAGCGGTCCTCGACGACGTCGGGATTACGAAGGATGTCGATGAGCCGCGGATCGTTCGGAACGACGATGCCGGCGATGCCGACCTGTTCGCAGGCGGTCCGCAGATCGTTCCACTCCGCCCGGCTCGGCGGCAGTGCGACACGCGCCCAGCACTCCATCTCGGCGTCGCGCACCTTCGCGTCCGCCACGGCGCGTGCGAGCGCCTCCGCGTCGCCGCTCGCGACGAGGATCGCGGCGGTCGGGTCCAGGGCGGACGTCGCGAGGACGAGCCGGCCGCGCGACAGCCGCTCGAGCGTCGCGCGAGCGCCCTCGCCGCCCTTGCCGTCCAGGGCGACGAGCCGCACGCGGTACGTCACCGCGGCGAGCGCGGCGAGGAGGACGAACGGATCGTCGCCGCCGGCGGACCAGAGCGAGTCGGCGCCCGCGCTCTCGAGCGCCTTCGCGTCCGCAAACAGCTCTCCGACGTTCGCTGTCGTCAGCTCGACGCCGATGAGCATCCTGCCGCGATGCTAACCGCCGCCGCTTAGCATCGATGCGTGGCCCGACCGCAGGCGCCCCGCGTCGCGATCGCGCGCTGGCGCGGCGGTGAGCGCAGCGACGAAGAGGATCAGGTCGCTGCCGAGGAGCCGCTCCAGCTCTCGTTGGACGGAACGCCGCTCAGCATCGTCATGCGCACCCCGGGGAACGACCTCGAGCTCGCGCTTGGGCTTCTGCTCGCGGAGCAGGTGATCCGCTCCCTCGCGGACGTCCGCTCGGCGCGCATCAGCGCAGAGGCCGGCGACGAGTCGGGGGGCTCCGCGCCCCCGTTCGCGATCAGCACGGATCTGGTCGAGTCGAACGAGGTCGATATCCGGCTGCGCGGTCCGGCCAATCGCCGCCCGGAGCGCTCCTTTCTATCCAGCTCCGCGTGTGGGGTCTGCGGCGCGACGACGGTGGAGTCGCTCGCGCTCGACTTCCCGCCGCTCGGCGATGGCCCGGTCATAGACGCGCGGCTCCTCACGACGCTTGGTGGCCGCCTACGCGAGCAGCAGCGACTCTTCGAGAGCACAGGCGGTCTCCACGCGGCTGGCCTTTTCGACGAGCACGGCGAGCTCCAGTTGCTGCGCGAGGACGTGGGACGCCACAACGCCGTCGACAAGGTCGTCGGCCGCTCGCTGCTCGACGGCCGGCTGCCTCTCGGGCGTTCGATCCTCGCCGTCAGCGGACGCGGCGGGTACGAGCTCGTGCAAAAGGCGGTCGCGGCTGGCATCCCGATCATGGCCGCCGTCGGCGCGCCGTCCAGCCTTGCCGTCGCGACCGCCCGCCGATTTCGGATGACGCTCGTTGGTTTTCTCCGCGAGGACCGTTTCAACGTCTATAGCGGAGCCGAGCGGCTCGCTTGAGCTAGCGCGCCGCGGGTCCTGTCCCGGGGCGCGGCGCGGGTGGCACGGGAAGTGGGGTCTCTCGCGAGCCGCGGGCCCCAGGACCCGTCCACGAACGCCGTAGCGGCCCGCGACGGTGCAGGACGGGCAGGGTGCGGTGAGCGAGAGACCCCACGCCCCGGGACAGGACCCGCGCCGCGCACGCGTCAGCTCGGCGGCGACTCTCGCTCGAGCTGTTCGCGGACTTCGCGGATGAAGGCGACGGCGTCGTCGACGGAGAGGTCCGGTTTCGCGGTCCGCAACCGCTCGACGGCGAGACCTGCCGTGAAGGAGGCGAGCGGCGCGAAGCGACGCTCCTTTGTATGGGCGGCGACGCGCGCGAGCTCGAGCAGCTCCCCGGCGACGTCCGGCTCTAGCGCCGGCGGAAGGATCTTCGCGCCCCGGCGCTCGGCGGCCGCGGCCCATCGGCGCCCCAGCGTTGCGAACCACTCATTCACGGTGCGAAAGGTAACAACTTGACGGACCAGGGACACAGGCATAGAACGAGTGCGTCGATGCCTGAGCTCACGCGACGTGAGTTCCTGAAGCTCGGCGCGGGCGGTGCCGCCGGTATCGCCGTCGTCGGCAACCCCCTCGGGTTCGACCTCAAGGCCGCGAAGAAGCGCCAGATCGAGTCGCGTATCACGGGCGCCAAGGAGTCCAAGTCGATCTGCCCCTACTGCGCCGTGGGCTGCGCGCTCATCGCCTACACGAAACAGGTCAACGGCAAGACCGAGATCCTCCAGATCGAGGGCGACCCCGACAGCCCGGTCAACGAAGGGCGTCTCTGCCCCAAGGGCGCGAGCGCGATGCAGCTCGCGACGAGCTCGCGCCGCGTCGAGCACCCGATGTATCGCGCGCCGGGCTCGACGAAGTGGGAAGTCAAGGACTGGGACTTCGTCCTCGACAAGATCGCGCAGAACATCAAGGCCTCGCGCGACAACACCTTCGTCGCGCAAGACGCGAGCGGGAACGTGGTCAACCGCACCGAGGGCATCGCCTTCGCGGGAGGCGCCGCCTTCAGCAGCGAAGAGGGCTACTTCGCCACGAAGGTGATGCGCGGACTGGGCGTCGTCCACCTGGAGCAGCAAGCCCGGGTCTGACACGGCCCAACGGTGGTCAGTTTGGCCGCCACGTTCGGACGAGGAGCGATGACGAACCACTGGCGTGACATCAAGCACGCCGACCTCATCCTGATCAACGGCGCCAACCCCGCGGAAGCGCACCCGGTCGGCTTCCAGTGGTTCGTGAAGGCCAAGCTCGATCCGACGAAGGGGCCTGGCGCGGGCGGCGGCGCGAAGATGGTCCACGCGGACCCGCGCTTCACGCGGACGTCCGCGCTCGCCGATACCTATCTGCGGATCCGCACCGGTACCGACGTGGCCTACTTCGGCGGGCTCATCAACTACGTCCTCCAGAACGACCTCTACCACGCCGACTACGTGAAGAACTACACGAACGCGTCCTTCATCGTCCGCGAGGGCTACGACTTCAAGGACGGTCTCTTCTCCGGGTACAACGCCGCGACGCGCTCCTACGACATCTCGACCTGGGCCTACGAGACCGAGGGTGATCCGCTCAGCGGGCCGCCTGGAGCGACGCAGGCCCGAGCGAAGCGCGACATGACGCTGGAGCACCCGCGGAGCGTCTTCCAGCTCCTCAAGAAGCATTTCTCCCGCTACACGCCGCAGATGGTCTCCTCGATCACCGGCATCCCGATCCTCGACTTCATGAGCGTGGCCCGGATGGTCGGCGAGATGGGAAAGCCGGACAAGGTGATGACGATCGTGTACGCGGTCGGCCTCACGCACCACACGACCGGCGGTCAGCTCATCCGCTCCGGCGCGCTCCTCCAGCTGCTGCTCGGCAACATGGGCCGCCCCGGTGGCGGGATGAACGCCGAACGTGGCCACGCGAACATCCAGGGGAACACCGACCACGCCATCAGCTGGGAGATCCTGCCCGGCTACCTGCGGATCCCGGCGCCCGGCCAGAAGAACCTCGACCAGTACGTCCAGGCCAGCGCCCCGAAGAGGAGCGACCCGAACTCGTGGAACTTCTTTGGGATCAACTACCGCAACTTCATGGTGAGCCTGCTCAAAGGCTGGTACGGCGACGCCGCGAAGAAGGAGAACGAATACGCCTTCGACTTCATCCCGAAGCCGGGCACGAACTCGTCGTGGATGTCGATCTACGACCAGGCGCTCAAGGGGAAGATGGAGGGCGTAATGCTAAGCGGCATGACCGCGACGAGCATCGGCCCGGACTCGAACCAGGTCCTCCAGGGGCTGGCGAAGCTCAAGTGGCTCGTCGTCATGGACGCGCTCCCGACGACGAGCTCCGAGTTCTGGCGGGCGCCGGGCATGGAGGGGGCGAAGATCAACACCGAGGTCTTCCTGCTCCCCGCGACCCATTGGATCGAAAAAGACGGTTCCTTCGTCAACAGCGGTCGCTGGTCGCAGTGGAAGGAGCAGGTCGTCCCCCCCGAGGGCGATGCTCGCCACGATCACTGGATCCTCGCGGAGCTATTCGATCGCGTGAAGACGCTGTACCGGCAGCAGGGCGGGAAGTTCATCGACCCGATCATGGCGCTGACCCTGAACTACAAGGACCCGAAGAAGCCCGAGCTCGACGAGATCGCGAAGGAGATCAACGGGAAGAACCTGACCACCGGCAGCCAGATGACCTCCTTCGCGCTGCTGAAGGACGACGGCACGACGACCGCGGGCGACTGGATCTACACCGGCAGCTACCCGGACGCGGGCAACCTGATGAAGCGGCGGAAGGGCATCCAGGATCCGAAGGCGAACGACCCGACGGGCATGGGCTTCTACCACGAATGGGCCTGGAGCTGGCCGCTCAACCGGCGCGTCATGTACAACCGCGCGTCGGCCGACCTCGATGGGAAGCCGTGGGACCCCAAGCGCCCCGGTATCCAGTGGAACGGGACGGCATGGACCGGCGACGTGCCGGACTACCCCGCGAACATGAATCCGAAGGACCCGGCCGCATGGCTGCCGTTCATCATGAACGGCGAGGGCGTCGGCCGACTCTTCTCGAACTCGATGCTCGACGGCCCGATCCCCGAGCACTACGAGCCGTATGAGGCGCCCATCCCGAACCCGCTCCACCCGAACGTCTCTGAAGATCCCGTCGCTTTCCTCTACGACCAGGCCGCGGGCCGGCCGAACCGGTTCGGCAAGGTGGACAAATATCCGTACGTCGCCACGAGCTACCGGCTCACCGAGCACGAGCACTACGTCACGCAGCACGTCCCGTTGCTCGTCGGGCTGCAGCCACAGGCGTTCGTCGAGATCCCGCAGGAGCTCGCCGACGAGAAGGGGATCAAGAGCGGCGACCGCGTCCGCGTGTCCAGCGAGCGGGGCAAGCTCGAGGTCTCGGCTTTGGTCACGAAGCGGCTCGGGCCGATCACCCTCGCCGGGAACAAGAAGGTGTACCAGATCGGCATCCCGATCCACTGGGGCTTCGTCGGCGTGTCTGCGGACCAGAATCCGGAGAAGTCCAAGTACTGGCTGGCGAACGCGCTCACACCCATGGTCGGCGACGTCGGCGCGAGGACGCCCGAGTTCAAGGCGTTCCTCGTGAACATCGAGAAATTCTGATGGCGTTCTTGCTCGCGGAGACGACCGCCGTTTGGGAGGCGCGCCGCAAACGGGCGAAGGAGCTCGGCGAGCGGTACGACTTCGCACGCGAGCTGCTCGACCTCTACGCCGCGCTTCTCGAGGGGCAGGCGTCGACCTACGAGCGCGCGCTCCACGATCGCCCCGGCGCCGCCGACCTCGCCGGCTACGTCGTGCGGACCGCCTTTCCCGCGGTCATGGACGCGACGATGGCCAAAGGGACCGAGACGCTCCGGGAAGCGGTGCTGCTCCGGTTCCACGAGGGCGATCTCGAGCGGATCGTGGAGGCGTGGCTTCGCGGCGAGGAGCAGAGCGGCACGGACGCGTTCATCGCGCGCGCGGCGACGTCGCCGGTCCTCGAGGCGTTCCCCGAGCTCGCGGGCGAGGTCCGCCGCGAGGACGCGACCGAGCGCAGCTGCCCCTTCTGCGGCGGCTCACCGCAGCTCGCGGTGTTCGGCGAGACGGACGAGGCGCTCGTCACGCCGCAGCGCAAGCTCCACTGCTCGCGCTGTGCGACGAGCTGGACGTTCCCGCGCATGACGTGCGCGTTCTGCGGGGAGACCGAGACCAGCCGGCTGACGGTCTTGGCGGACGTCGAGCCGTTCCCGCACGTGCGCGTCGACGCGTGCGAGCGCTGCCGCCGCTACGTGCTGACCATCGACCTGCGCAAGGACCCGCGAGCCGTGCCCGTCGTCGACGAGCTCGCCGCGATCCCGCTCGATCTCGCCGCCGCGGAGCGCGGTTACGCGAAGATCGCGGCGAACCTGATGGGGTTTTAGCGATGGCCGCATTCCAGGAACGCCCGATGGGGTTCTTCACGGACACGTCGATCTGCATCGGCTGCAAGGCCTGCGAGGTCGCGTGCAAGGAGTGGAACCAGCTCGAGGGCAACAAGCCGCAGTTCCTCGCTGACTCCTTCGACAACACCGGCCAGCTCGACGCGCAGAACTGGCGGCACGTGCAATTCATCGAGCAGGTCCCCGACAACCGCGGGACGCTCGTGCAACCCACGCCCATCGCGGGCGGGCAGGCCTGGCTGATGATGAGCGACGTCTGCAAGCACTGTAAGAACGCGAGCTGCCTCGAGGTCTGCCCGACCGGCGCCATCACCCGGACCGAGTTCGATACGGTCTTCATCCAGCAGGACGTCTGCAACGGCTGCCGCAACTGCATCTCGGCGTGCCCGTACGGCGTCATCGGGTTCAACGACCAGACCGGCACCGTCCACAAGTGCACGCTGTGCTACGACCGTCTGCAGACTGGGATGCAGCCGGCGTGCGCGAAGGCCTGTCCGACCGAGTCGATCCAGTTCGGCTACATCGAGGACCTCCACGCGGCGGCGGACAAGCGTCTCGCGAACCTCAAGCAGGCGGGGTACGCGAAAGCGCAGCTCTACGGCCGCGACGAGAAGGTCTACGGCGGCCTGAACGCCTTCTTCCTCCTCATGGACCAGCCCGAGACGTATGGCCTCGTGAACGAGCGCAACGCGGTCCTCCCGCGGCGCAACAACATGCCGGGCTACGTCGGTGGGGTCGCGACCGCCGCGCTCGGGCTCATCGCGGGGCTCCTCGCGTTCCGCAACGGGCGCATGAACGGGAACAACGTCGGCACGAACGACCGCTGATGCCGCCCGCCGAGCATTTCGTGCAGCCGCCGCACTGGGAGTGGTGGATCCTCGGGTACTTCTTCCTCGGCGGCCTCGCCGGCGGCTCGTACGCCCTCGGAACGCTGCTCCGCATCGCCGGCGATGCCCGCGACGAGTCCGCCGCGCGTATCGCCTACGTCGCCAGCTTCATCGCGCTCATCCCGTGTCCGATCTTCCTCGCGCTCGATCTCGGCCAGCCCATCCGCTTCTGGCACATGCTCGTCGACACGAGCGACGGCGGGCTGTCGTTCAACGTCGTCTCGCCCATGTCGGTCGGCTCCTGGGCGCTGGTCCTGTTCGGCCTCTTCTCGTTCGTCTCGTTCCTGGGCGCGCTCGCGGACATGGGCCGGCTTCCCGCCGCGCGGCCGATCGCGAGCGTGCTGCGGGGTGGTCCCGGGATCGTCTGGGGCGTGTTCGGCACGGCGTTCGGCGTCTTCATCTGCGGGTACACCGGCGTCCTCCTGGCCGTATCGAACCAGCCCGTGTGGAGTGACGGAGGCTGGGTGCTCGGTGGACTCTTCCTCGCGTCGGCGCTCGCCGGCTCGGCGGCGCTGCTGCTCCTGCTTGCGCGGTCGCGCCGTGACATCGCGTCCGACACCGAAGGGCGCATCGCGGCGGCCGACCGCATGTTCGTGATCCTCGAGGCGATCCTCATCGTGCTCTTCTTCGTGACCCTCGTCCTCGCGGACACCGTCCTCCGTGTGTTGGGTGTGTGGATCCTGCTCTGGATCGTCGTCCTCGTCGGACTGCTCGCGCCGCTCGTTTCCGGTTGGCGCCCCGACCTCGCGCGACGCTGGCCCCCGCTCGCCGCGCCGGTCCTCGCCCTCCTGGGCGTGCTCGCACTGCGCGCCGTCGTCATCTTCAGCGCGCAGTTCGGCTAGTCCGTTGAGGGGGCGCCGCCCCCCAGACGCCCGGTCGAGACCCGCGCGCTCCTAGACGGCGTTCAGGGCTTGGGTGAGATCCGCCGCGTCCTCGAAGGTCCGCTCGGGCAGCCGCCGCAGGCTCGCGACGATCTCGTCCGCCAGCTTGGCCTTGCCGGCCTCGCGAAGGACGTCCGCCTTCGCGACCGGGTAGACGAGGTCCTTCACGAACTGCGAGGCGACCGCGCTCTGGTCGAGCTCCTGCATGCCAGGAGGCAGAGCGAGTCGCATGCCAACCGTCGTTTATCCCCCGATTTCGAACTGCACCTGCACGCGCACCATCACCTGGAGCTCGCCCATCGGTAGCTGCGGTGGAAGCGCCGCCGGCGCCGCCGACTTCACCAGCTGCGAGTAGGTCGTCGTGTCGACGGTCGGCGCCAACCCAACGTCGCTCACGCTCACCACTTTGCCGAGCGCGACGCCCGCGGTCTTCGCCATCGCCTCGGCCTTCGACCGCGCGTCCCCGATCGCCTGAGCGCGCGCGGTCGCCTGTACGGCCTTCGGGTCGAACAGCGTGAACGTCACCGTCGCCGTCGCCGCATTGTCGCCCTGGACGAGCGTGTCGAGCGCCCTCCCGACGCCGTCGGTCCCGTGAAGGGTGAGCACGAGCTGCTGTGTTCCCTGGAAGCCCGTGAGGCGCGGTGCCTTTCCCTGCTCGTACGCGTACTGGGGATCGATCCGGTAGATCGCGGTCTTCGTGTCCGCGTCCGCGATGCCGAGCGCCTTGGCCTTCTGGAGGAGCGCATCGATGCGCTGCGCGAGGAGATCCTGCGCCTGGGCGGCGGTCGAACCCTGCACGATCGCGCCAACGCCGACGACCGCGGCGTCCGGCTTGACGCGGACGATCGCGTCGCCCGTCGTCACGATGCCGGCGGGGATGGCTCCGCCCGGCGCGGGCAGGGCGGGCGCGATCGTCGTGGCCTGCGCGGGCGCCTTCGCGGCGAGGACGAGCGCGACGAGGACGGCGGCGAGGCCGATGGTTCCGAGGACGGTCTTCTGGAAGAACGTGAGCATGCGGTCACTCCCTCTCTATGGTGGCTTCACCCTCTTGACGCGGCCGGCCTCGCGAAGTTCCGGCGCCCGCGCGAGCGCACGCTCGCTCGCCGTCGGTGCTGCGTATCCTCACGGCCGATGAAGCCCAGAGAGCGCCTCGCCGCGCTGCGCGCGCAGTCCGCGCTCGGCGGTGGCGCAGAGCGCATCCAGCAGCAACACGCAAAGGGCAAGCTCACCGCGCGCGAGCGGATCGAGCTCCTTCTCGACGAGGGCAGCTTCACCGAGCTCGACGCGTTCGTCATGGCGCGCCCGACGGAGCTCATCGCCGACGAGGACCGCGTCACGGGCGACGGCGTCGTGACCGGCTTCGGGCGCATCGACGGCCGCAACGTGTACGTCTTCTCCCAGGATTTCACGGTCTTCGGCGGATCCCTGGCGGAGGGACACGCCGCCAAGATCTGCAAGGTCATGGACCTCGCGGTCCGCAACGGCGCGCCGATCATCGGCCTCAACGACTCAGGCGGAGCGCGTATCCAGGAGGGGGTCGTGTCGCTGGGCGGCTACGCCGACATCTTCCTCCGCAACGTGCTCGCCTCCGGGGTCGTGCCGCAGCTCTCGGCGATCCTCGGTCCCTGCGCGGGCGGCGCGGTGTACTCACCCGCGATCACCGACTTCGTCGCGATGGTCCGAGACACGAGCTACATGTTCGTGACCGGACCGAATGTCGTGAAGACGGTGACGCACGAGGACGTGACGCAGGACGAGCTTGGCGGCGCCGACGTGCATGCGGAGCGCTCGGGGGTCGCGCACTTCGAGGCGGACGACGAGCGGTCCTGCCTCGCGCTCCTGCGGCGGCTCGTGGGCTATCTCCCGGCGAACAACCTTGACCCGGCGCCGATCGTCCCCACGGAGGATCCCTGGGATCGCGAGGACCGCGCGCTCGACGACATCGTGCCCGAGCAGGCGGCGAAGGCGTACGACATGACCGACGTCATCCGGCGGATCGTCGACGAAGGCGACATGCTCGAGGTGCACGAGCGCTGGGCGCGCAACATCGTCTGCGCGTTCGCCCGGCTCGACGGGCGCACGGTGGGCGTCGTCGCGCAGCAGCCGATGGTCCTCGCCGGGGTCCTCGACATCGACGCCTCGATCAAGGCCGCCCGCTTCGTGCGCTTCTGCGACGCGTTCAACATCCCGCTCGTCACGCTCGTGGACGTGCCGGGATTCCTGCCCGGGACCGCGCAGGAGCACGGCGGGATCATCCGCAACGGCGCGAAGCTCCTCTACGCGTACGCCGAGGCCACCGTTCCCAAGCTCACCGTCATCACGCGCAAGGCTTACGGCGGCGCGTACGACGTCATGTCGAGCAAGCACATCCGCGGCGACTACAACGTCGCCTGGCCGTCCGCGGAGATCGCGGTCATGGGTCCGGAGGGCGCCGTGAACGTCGTCTACCGCGACGAGCTCGCGAAGGCCGAGGATGCCGACCGGCGGCGCGCCGAGCTCGTCGCCGAGTACGTTGAGCGCTTCGCGAACCCGTACGTCGCCGCCGCGCGCGGCTACATCGACGACGTCATCGAGCCGCACGCGACGCGACCGCGCCTGGTCGCCGCGCTACGCTCTCTGGCCGGGAAGCGCGACAGGAACCCGGCGAAAAAGCACGGGAACATCCCGCTGTAGTTGAGGGGGCTGCGCCCCCTCAGACCCCCAGGGAGGGAAGACATGTACGGGACGATCATGCGGGCGAAGATGAAGAAGGAGTGCCTTCGCGACTTCTTCGCCCTCGGCAAAGAGTGGGACGGGCACGAGCGCAAGCGGGCCGTCGGGTACATCAACTCGGAGATGCTCTGGGAGGACAAGGAAGAAGGCCGCTTCTGCATGGTCGTGCACTTCACCAGCAAGGACGCGTACTTCAAGAACGCGGGCTCGCCGGAGCAGGACGCGTTCTACAAGCGGATGCGCGCGTGCCTCGAAGGTGACCCCGAGTGGATCGACGGCACGTACGAGCAATGGGACAGCACCTACGCGCACCCGCCGGCGTGGGGTGAGCCCGCGCGAAAGACCTGAGCGGCATACAGAAGGTCCTCGTCGCGAACCGCGGCGAGATCGCGCTCCGCGTCATCCGCACCTGCCGCGACCTCGGCATCCGGACGGTCGCCGTCTACAGCGACGTCGACCGTGAGGCCCTTCACGTGCGCGCCGCGGACGAGGCCTATCCGGTCGGAGCGGCCCCTCCGGCCGAAAGCTACCTGAACGCCGCGCGGATCCTCGCGGTCGCCACGCGTGCGAAGTGCGGTGCCGTTCATCCGGGGTACGGCTTCCTCTCCGAGAACGCGGCGTTCGCGCAGGCCGTCGTCGATGCCGGCCTTGTCTTCG
>Ga0209058_1002657_pt1 | contig 14636 bp, 12 predicted proteins | sample GraSoiAngelo_147_FD_185904 | JGI IMG/M metagenome (GOLD analysis project Ga0209058, IMG submission 185904) | Grasslands soil microbial communities from the Angelo Coastal Reserve, California, USA - 14_1009_05_40cm (SPAdes) (version 2) | ecosystem: Environmental > Terrestrial > Soil > Grasslands ... | reverse complement strand
CGGCCGCTGGTGCACCGCGACGGCTTCGATCTGCTTCTGCTCGTAGAGCGCGCTGACCGCCGGCGCCATCCCGTGGTAGCGGAGGCCGCCGGCGTGGATCGGCGCGGGCATGAACGAGTGCCCGAGGGTGTGCATCTTCACGAGCGGAGTCATCTTCGCCTCGTCGCCGAAGTCGTAGACGTACCGACCCTTGGTGATGCTCGGTGCGGCCATCGGCTCGACCGCGATGACCCGGAGGTCGTTCACCTTTCCGGTGAGCTTGTCGGCGACGAAGGGGAACGCGAAGCCGCTGAAGTTCGAGCCTCCACCGATACAGCCGACGAGGATGTCCGGGCGCTCGCCGGCGAGCGCGAGCTGCTTCTTCGCCTCCTGACCGATGACCGTTTGATGCATCAGCACGTGGTTGAGCACCGAGCCGAGCGAGTACTTCGTGTCATCGCGCGTCGCGGCGTCCTCGACGGCTTCGGAGATCGCGAGGCCGAGGCTGCCCGGGCTCTTTGGATCCTTGGCGAGCGCAGCGCGGCCCGCGTTCGTGTCTGGGCTCGGGCTCGCGACGACCTCCGCGCCCCATGTCTCCATGAGGATCCGCCGGTAGGGCTTCTGGTCATACGAGACGCGGACCATGTAGACCTTGCACTCGAGGTCGAACATTCGCGCGGCGAGCGCAAGGGCGCTCCCCCACTGACCTGCGCCAGTCTCGGTCGCGAGGCGCTTGGTCCCTTCCTGCTTGTTGTAGTACGCCTGCGCGATCGCGGTGTTCGGTTTGTGGCTGCCCGCCGGGCTGACGCCTTCCCATTTGTAGTAGATGCGCGCCGGGGTGCCGAGCATCTTCTCGAGGCCGAGCGCGCGGATGAGCGGCGTCGGTCGCCAGAGTTTGTAGGCGTCACGGACGGGCTCGGGGATCTCGATCCAGCGCTCCCGGCTCACCTCTTGCTTGATCAGCTCGATCGGAAAGAGCGGGGCAAGGTCCGCAGGACCTATAGGCTGCCCCGTGCCCGGATGCAGCGGCGGCGGGAGCGGCGATGGCAGGTCGGCCTGGATGTTGTACCAATGCGTCGGAAGGTCCTTCTCATCGAGCTGAAATTTGCGCTGCGTCGTGGATCTCCTTGCAACGGTGACGGCCATGGCCGCATCCCCCCTTGTCGTCGCGAATCCGAGAACCGGCAGAGCCTACTCTCCGAAGGCAATCGCCAACCACAGAGCCGACCGGCGTAGTCGCGACCTATGCTCAGCGGATCAAGGACAAGACCGGCACCAACCGCAAGTCTCCATCTCGTCCCGCCGCCACGGCTGTGCCGACAACGGCGCCGCCGGCCGAAACGGGCGAACTACAGCGACTTAAGGACGAACTGCGGCGGATCAATCAGGAGCTCTCGAAGCTCGGACGTGTGACCCGCCCCGACGCCGCGAGGCAGACGCATATTCCGGAGAAGCAGGAGCTGCTCCGGCGGAAGGTCGTCCTCGAGAGCCAGATCCGCGCGCTCCCGAAGCCATAGCCCGCGCCTGGATGTATCACCGGCGATAAACCGCAGGGGGACGGCCCGCTAACGTGATCCGGTGACACGGCGAGGCTGGGTCCTCTTCGCGGCCATGGGCTTCATCTGGGGCATCCCCTACCTCTTCATCAAGATCGCTGTCGGCGAGCTCAGCCCGGCGAGCCTTGTCTTTCTGCGGACCGCGATCGGCACGGTCCTCCTGCTCCCGCTCGCCGCCACACGCAAAGATCTCGCGCCGCTCGCTCGTCATTGGAAGTGGATCCTCGTCTACACCGCCGTCGAGGTCGCCGCACCGTGGTTCTTGCTCTCCGACGCGGAGCGACGCATCTCAAGCTCGCTGACGGGACTGCTCATCGCGGCGACCCCGTCGCTCGGCGCGATCCTGGCCTGGGCGACCAGCGGTCAGGACCGCCTGGATCGTCGACGAATCGTCGGCCTCGCGGTCGGATTTGTCGGCGTCGCCGCGCTCGTCGGTCTCGACTTCGGAACAAATGACTTGAGCGCGGTCGGCGAAGTCCTGCTCGTCGCTCTGGGCTATGCGAGCGGCGCCACGATCATCTCGCGGAAACTCTCGACCCTACCGTCGCTCGGAGTCGTCGCCGCATCCCTCGCGATCACCGCACTCGTATATGGGCCCGTCGGGATTGCGCAACTGCCGCCGACCCTTCCTTCGCCAGCGGTCGTGTTCGCCGTCGCGGTGCTCGGAATCGTCTGCACGGCGCTCGCCTTTGTGCTCTTCTTCGCGCTCATCGCTGAGGCCGGTTCCGCGCGGGCGACCGTCATCACGTATGTCAATCCGGCGGTCGCGCTCGCGCTCGGGGTCGCGCTGCTCAATGAGCCACTGACCGTAGGCATCGCCAGCGGCTTCGTTCTCGTCGTCCTCGGCTCGATCCTTGCGACCCGCAGGGCACCACCGTCGACCAGCGAGTCCTTGACCCAGGAGTCGGCCCGGCCGATCCGATCGTCGCCCTGACCGCGCTCTACTTGAAGCTCGCGCAAAGCGCCGCGAGTTGTTCCGCCGACAATCCGCCGACCGTCCTGAGGAACCATTCCTCCGCGACCGTTCCGAAGTGGTCGCCCGGGTTGAACGAGCCACTGAAGCCCGAGGGCAACACCAGACCGCTCGGGAGCGTCACGCCCTTGAGGTCACCGCGGGCGATCGCGCTCCGCAGTCCACCAAGGCAGCCCGTGAATTGCGTGGCGAAGCCGTTGGCCGGCGTCCCCGCGGCGACCTGCGGCGGCGGGTCTGCGAAAGCTGGCGAAGCCGATCCCAAAAGCACGGCGAGCGAGAGCACCGCGATCGAGGTGAGCTTGAGTCGCATCGGAATCCTCCCCTGATGTGTCTGAGCCACGGATCGCAAAGTAGCAGGCCCCGGCGGTAGCCTTCAGCGGTGCTCCGCACAGAGGCGCGAACGGCGGCCGCGGCGCTGGCGGAGTTCAGCGCTGCGATCGCATGGTCGAAACTCCCGGCAGTCGTCCGCTCGCGTACGCAGGAGCTCCTGCTCGACTTCGTCGGTGTCGCACTACGCGGGAGCCGGGCATCCTCGAGCGCGCCTGTCCTAGCGGTCGCGCAGCGCCTCGGTGCCGGGAAAGGCGCAAGCCTCATCGGCCGCGATGCGTTCGCTTCGGCTCCGTGGGCCGCCCTCGCGAACGCCGCCGGGGCGCATGCCCTCGAGCTCGATGACGTCACCTCGCGGTCATCGCTTCATCCCGGCGTCGTCGTGATCCCGGCGGTGCTGGCCGTCGCGGAAGAGCTGCGGCGCTCCCCCACGCGTGTGCTCGAAGCGATCGTCGCGGGGTACGAGGTCGTGATCCGGGTGGGCGACGCGCTCAACGCCGAGTCCGCGTACCGGCGCGGATTCCATCCCACCGGGGTCGCCGGAGTATTCGGCGCGGCGATCGCCGCCGGCCGCCTGCTCGAGCTCGACGTGGACGGGCTCATTCGCGCGCTCGGCATCGCTGGGACGATGGCCTCGGGGTCGCTCGAGTATCTCTCTGACGGCTCGTGGACCAAGCGCCTGAACCCCGGATGGGCCGCGCACTCAGGCATCGTGGCCGCGCATCTCGCGAGCGAGGGCTTCGTCGCGCCGGCGAGCGCGTTGGAAGGACGGCACGGCCTCTTGCGGGGATACACCGACGAGCCGCGGCCAGAGCTGCTCACTCGCGGTCTCGGCGGTTCGTTCGCGATCATGAGCGTCTCGATCAAGCCTTACGCCTGCTGTCGGTACAACCACGGGCTCATCGACGGCGTGCTCCAGCTGCGTCGTGCGCATCGCTTGCGCCCGGAGGATGTCGAGCGAATCAGGCTTGGCGTGCTCAGTGGAGGCGCGCTCCTCGTGGCCGAGCCGATCGACGAGAAACGCGCCCCGCGCAACGTCGTCGACGCTCAGTTCAGCGCCCCGTTCGCCGCGGCCGTCGCTCTGGCGCGGGGATCGGCCGGCCTCGACGACTATACCCAGGCGAACGTCGACGACCCGGAGATCCGCGCGCTGATGTCGCGAACCGATTGCCACCGCGACCCGGACTTGGACGCCTCCTATCCGGATCACTGGCCCGCGACCATCGATATGCGCTTGCAGGATGGGCGCGAGCTCTCCGTGCGAATCTCTGATCCGACCGGCGAACCCGCCAATCCGATCAGGTCTCAGGAGCTGCGCAAGAAGTTCTTGGGCCTCGCGTCGGCGACCATTGGCGATGAGGTTGCGCGCGAATTGGCCGACCGGTGTCTTGGACTTGAATTGGAGCCGGATCTCGAGCGGTTCACTTCGCTGCTGCGCGAAACGCAACCCGACCCGTCTGAGTCAGACCGAACGAGCTGAAATCCAGATCACGCGCGGCGGTCCCGTGAAACACAGAACGAGTTGCCTCGCCCGCGGTCGCGGTGGAGGGCAGGCCGCCGGCCTGGGCCGGCTGGGTCAGGCCAAGAACGGCGATCGGCGTTGACGTCGGCCATGCAACGGACGGCGCCGACGCGCTCGGGACAGCCTCGAGCGATGTCGCCGGTATGGCGGTCGCCGTGCCCATCGCGGACGGTGGACCCGTCAATGCTGGCGTACCTGTTGCCTGACCCCCGAACGGAGCGGACCTCGGAATGGCGACCCGAGCTCCTCCCGCGTTCGCGAGCAGCGCGCTCCCGCCGATCAGTGCGAGGAGCACGGCGCCCGCAGCAATAGGGAGCACCCCGATCCTTCTCTCGATCGGCAATCGACTGAGGCAGCGCGGGCAGAAACCGGAGACGGGGACCGTGACCAGACCGCAGTCAGGACACTTGACCGGCCGACGAGCGCGAGCCATAGGGCAAGCGCTGCATCAACCGTGCGCAGGCGGTTTTGGCGGCGCATACCCATTTGGGGTCATCCCGTACCCGGTTTGACCGCCTTTCGTCGAGCCTCTCGTGCGATCCAGGGGGCCTTCCGGGGTAAGCCGAGCGCTTTGCGCTGCGCCGCCGAGAGATACTTCGCCCCTTCCTGCAGCGAGAGATTCGAGACGCGCTTGCGGTGCTCCCCCAGGAACGCGTAAGCGAGCGCAGGTCGCTTCTTCGACACTTCGCGCAGTACCCAGCCGATGGCCTTGCGGATGAAGAATTCGCGCTCAGCGAGCATCCCGGCGGCGAGACGCGCCCAGAGCGCGAAGTCGCCGCGGCCGGCACGAAGCGCATCGTGCTCGGCGAGAAGCGCGGCCCGACGCACCCAGAAGCTTTCGTCCTTCGCCCACTTCACGAGACGCCGTCGCGAACGTACGTCGCGCGCGATGACGTTGCCGATCACTTTCGGCGCGAGCAAATCGACATACGCCCAGCTGTCGGAGCGGCGCACGAGCTCGATGAGCCACGGAAGGTCGCGGTCGACGAGTCTCTCGCGATTGCATTCGAGGACTCCGATCGCCGACGCGCGTAGCTCGTGAACGTCGGTCTCGTACAGCGCCTCCGCGATCGCCCGAAGCTCGGCGCGCGTGAGATCAGGATGCGCGCGGCAGTACTCCCGGACGGCGACCCGGATCGCGGGAAGGTCTGCTCCCCAAAAGCGCAAGCTGCTCTTGAGGTACGCCTTGTCGTGGGCGGCGCGCACGCTGCTGCCGCCGGTCCTGAGCTGCCGGCGGAAGAACGTGAGCGCGCTCGTCGCCGCGGTCATGCGCGGAGCCAGGACGCGAGCGTGCGGTCGTCGACGCCAGCCGCCTCGAGCTCCCGCTCCCCCATCGCGAGGACCGGGATGCGCAGTGCGTAGCGGTCAAAGGTCGCTGCATGGTGCGTGATGTCCACGCGTTCGATGTCGAGCGGAACGTCGAGCGACACACGCCGAAGCGCCCGGTAGACCTCGGCGCAGAGCCCGCAGTCCGGCTTCTCGAAGAGGCGCACAACGAGTGGTGCCCCGCGGTGAGTTCGGCGCCGCACGAGCGCGAGTGCGCGTTTGAGATCGCCTCGCATCAGCTGCCGCCGACGCTTACCAGTTCGGCGGGAGTCCCGGAACGTTCGGTGGGAGCGGCCTCCCGCGCGGATAGATCACGTACACGATCCCGGCCGAGCCGCCGAGCCACACCCGCTCGAAGTCCGCGCGGCGATAGACCTTTCGCGCGTCCTCATCCGTCTTGACCGCGGGATCGTTGGTGATGACGTCGCCACTCGCGTCGAAGCCCCGGATGACCAGCAGGTGTCCGTTGGTCTCGCCGAGCAAGAAACCCGGCAGCTTACCGTTGATCGACGCGACCAGGGGAATGCTGGCGTTCAGGAATCGCTGCGCCTCGTTCAGCGAACGAAGCCGCGTCACGAACCCATCGAGACCGAACCGCGCTGCATAGGCGACGTTCGCCGGCCAGTTGCCCGCGCCCTTGTAGTTCCAGTCGTAGGCGTAGCGAGCCGCGTAGTCGACCTGCGGATCGTCGTACTTGTCCCCAGGGAAAGCCTCGAGCTGGTCGGGGGTCGGTCCTGCGCCGTGGAACGCCACGACCATTGAGGTCGAGGTCGGGCTGCACCAGGCCTCTCCCCCGCCGTCGTACTCGGGGAATTCCCCGGCGTGCGTCTCTTGCGATAACAGCGGGACCTGGAGCTGCACCGCAGTTCCGTCGAAGAGGCTCGGGATCTCGTACTTGAACGCGGCCGAGGCCATCGCGGCGAGCATGCGTACGGAGGGGCTCGCGGCGGTCGCTTGGCGCTGGAAAAGCGTGACGCGGAGGCGATAGGCATCCAGCGGCGCAGCGGCCTTCGCTCGGATGAACGTGTCGATATTTACGTCACCATCGCCATCCCTCTGACCGGGCGTCGACGTCCGGTGGATGTCGCCGTCGCCCGATGCCCAGGTGATCATCGTGAAGAACTTCGTCTCGCGCCCGGAGCCGCGCGCCTGCATCTCGACCTTGATCCACGTTCCCGGTGGCGTGTCGGCGTTCCACGACGCCACCAGCTCGTCGAACGCGAACGCGACGGGCATCCACTCGGAGGTCCACGAGCCGCTCTGGAAGGCGATCCCTCGTGCGCCGAACGGGTCGTCATAGGTCCCGCTCACCAGCCCGGTCGCCGCGAGCGTGATCGGTCCTGTCCCCATGACGCCGGCGGAGCTGCCGCGCGCCAAGTCCGCGCGCGCGAAGCTGACCGGTGGCTTGTCCGCGGGCTGCGGGATGAGCGTCGGCGTGGGCACGGGCGTGGGTGTCGTCACGGGTCGATCGGTCGGCGCGGCCGTAAAAGACGGAGTCGCGGTGATATCAGGCTGCGTGACCGGCGTGCCGATGCAATCCGCGAGCAGCCAGACGGCGACCACCAAGGCAGCGGATCCTCGCGCCCTCCTCATGCCTTAGCCGAGGACGGACGTCACCGGTTCGGTGAAAGCGACGACGATCCTCATGGAGACCTTCCTCCTCGCGCTTGGCCCAGCAAGACTAACGCGGATAGAGTGCCGCTCGTGACCCCGCTCGCGCGGCCGGACCTTTTCTGGTCCACCGACCACGTCGCCGCCCGCATGCGCGACGCGGATGTGCGTGTAGTCGACTGCCGCTTCAGCTTCGACGAGGACATGCACGCGCAGTACCTCAGCAATCATCTGCCCGGCGCGGTCTATCTGAGCTGGGCGAGCGACCTTTCGGCTCCCCCACCCGCGTCGGGTCATCCACGCTGGATGCTCCTCGGCCCGTCCGAGTTCGCGCAGGTGATGTCGCACCTCGGCATCGGCGACGGGACGATGGTCATCGGCTACGACGCGGAGGGCGGACATCACGCCGCGCGGCTATGGCTCGCGCTCCGCCGTTACGGCCACGACCGGATGGCGGTCATGGAAGGCGGCATCCAGAAGTGGATCGCCGAAGGTCGCCCGCTGGAGAGCGGTGTGGTCAAGTTCGCGTCGGCCAGCTTCACGCCGCGCCCACGCGAAGGCGTGATCGCGACGAAGGAAGAAGTACTCGCCGCCGTGCGCACCGGGGACCCCTGGCTGCTGGACGTTCGGCGGGACACCGAGTTCACGGGCGCAGAAAAGCGCGCCGCGCGTGGCGGCCACATTCCCGGCGCAGTCAACATCCTGTGGAAGGACGCGCTCAAGGACGACTGGACGCTCCGGGAGGCGGGCGAGCTCGAGGAGTTCTATACGAATGCCGGGTTCGGACCCGAGACCCGCACCGTCACTTATTGCCAGGCGGGTGTGCGGGCCGCATTCACGCACCTGGTGCTTACCGCGCTGGGTCACGACCACGTTCGGACATATGACGGGTCATGGGAAGAGTGGGGCAACGACCCCGCGCTGCCGATCATCACGGGCCGCAGCTGACCGTGCGGCGTGTTGCGGGTCACGCGCGTTGCGGGTGGCACGGGCGAGCGGGTTGTGCGCGAGCCGCGGGCCCTGGGACCCGCGTCACCGAGCAGCGGTGGATCGGGCGAATGGAGCGGGAGGGTGCGGCGAGCGCACGGCCCCGAGCCCGGGACAGGACCCGCAACGCGCGTGGAACCTGCAACGCCTGGCGCTATCGGACGTGGATGGTGAAGAAGATGCCCGCGTCCTCGAGCCAGGTCACGCCATCGACCACTCCGCGTAGTGCCAGGCGGTAGTCGCCGGGAGTCGACGGCGCACGGACAGTGAATTGGAACCAGCCTACCTGCCCGGGCCCGACGTAGCCCGTCGTCGCTGTGGCGGGCCGGCTCAGCGAGAGCCAGTTGAACGCGAGATCGGGCCGCGCGCCGTCAAGCGGAGCGCTTGTTCCGAGCGCGGCCTGCTGATTCGGCACCCCCGCGTACCACCCGCGATAACCGCTGTTCTGGAGCGCGACGACGAGCGTTGCGGTCTGACCTGCAGCGAGGGTCGGGTCGGCACTCTGCCCGGACCAGCGCGCGTGATAGCCGACATCGAAAGCCGCCGCGGTGCGGCCCGCGTCGACGACACCACCGAAGTCGGCGGTCCAGTACCAGCCGTACACGGAGCCGGACGCGTAACCGCGACCGATGCCGATGGCGTGGTACTCGGGATTCACGAGGACGGCGTAATGAGCCGGACTGCCGATCCATCCCGCGAGGACGTCGGCGGTCGACGTATACCCGGCCGCGAGGTCCTCGCCGGTCCACGTGGCGAACGCCGGGTATCCGGCGTCGGCCATGCGCTGCGTCGGCGATCGGCCATCCTGGGAGGTGTGGGCGAAGTAGTCGTTCACGGCCATGTCCGCGGACATCCACTTCGCCGCAGCGGTGAGCGTGTCGGAAATGGCGAGGGTCGGGAGACCGCGCGCGGCGCGGAACTCATTCACGCGTCCGAGGAGGTCGAGCTCTGTGGAATCCAGGCTTGCTCCGTCGGCCACCGACGGCATTAGAACAACGAACAGACCCACGACCCCAAGCACGCTCGCCAGCGCAACTCGGCGGAGTTCCCTTCCCATGTCGATTGGTAATGTTCGCGGCAACGAACGAGTAACGGAAGGGCCACGAAATTGTCACGCGCTCGCCGATCCGCACTTGATCCGAAGCGGTCGCTCGCCTGTCCGGGTCCGCGCGCGGAACGAACGGCTCAGCGCCGTCGAATCGCTGTTTCGATCTCCGCGGCGAGCTCGGCTGGGACGTCGGCCTCGATTCGGATGCCGGCCTCCTCGTAGTCGGCTCGCTTGAGCGAACCGCGCGTGCGGATCCTCTGCACGAGCGCACCCGCCTGGTACGGCAGAGTGGCGTCGATCCGTCGCCATCCCGCGACCGCGGCCGCGGCGAGACGTGCGCGCAGAACCTCGAGGCCTTCGCCGCGCAAGGCCGATACAAAGACGGCCGCGGGGAACTCCGCGGCGAGCGCCTCGCGCAACGCTCGCCCTTCGTCACCGCGCAGCCGATCGGCCTGATTGAGAACCAGGAGCCGCGGGCGATGTTCCAGACCGAGCGTTTTCAACGTCTGGTCGACGACGCGCATGCGCTCATGCAGGTTCGGGTGCGCGACGTCCGCGACATGCACGAGCAGATCGGCATCGGTGAGCTCTTCGAGCGTCGCGCGGAATGCCGCGACGAGCGTGGGCGGCAGCTTGTTGACGAAGCCGACCGTGTCGGAGACGAGGATGTGCACGCCACCGTTCAGCGCGGTGCGGCGCGTCGTCGGATCGAGCGTCGCGAACGGCTGATCCGCGACGAACACGTCGGCGCTCGCGAGCGCGTTGAGGAGCGTGGACTTCCCGGTATTCGTGTAGCCGACGAGGGACGCGAGGAAGAGACCTTCGCTGGCGCGCGAGCCGCGGGCGCGCTCCCGCTGGCGCGCGACCTCGCCGAGCTTCGCGCGGAGGTCCTGGATGCGCTTCCGGATGATCTGCCGATCGCTTTCGAGCTTTTGCTCGCCGGGTCCGCGCGTGCCGATGCCTCCGCCGAGTCGGGACATCTCCTTGCCGCGACCGGTGAGGCGCGGCAGCCGGTATTCGAGCTGGGCCAGCTCGACCTGGATCCGACCCTCACGCGAGCGCGCGTGCCGCGCGAAGATGTCCAGGATCACGCCGGACCGATCCACCACCGCCGCCCCAACGATCTCCTCCAACGCACGCTGCTGCCTCGGCTTGAGCTCATCGTCCGAGACGACGAGATCCGCCCGCAGGCGCGCGACCTCGCGCCCGATCTCGCTGGCCTTGCCTTTGCCGACCCACGAGTTCGGATCAGGAGCGCGTCGGAGCTGGAGCATGCGACCGACCACGCTCCCGCCGGCCGCCTCCACGAGCGACGCGAGCTCGTCGAGCGAATCTTCGGCGTCGAATCCGGCACGCGGGAGATCCAGTCCGACGAGATACGCACGCTCGGCCGGTGTCGTCGTGTCGATCAACCGACGTCTCCCTCGAACGCATATTCCGCCGGACCCGAGAGCTCGAACGTATCGGGCCCTGCGCGCACCACGAGCTCGCCACCGGGCACGCGGACTCGTACCGCCGCGTCCATGCGCTGTTCGCAGGCTGCGGCCGCGACGGTCGCGCACGCGCCGGTACCGCACGCCTGGGTCTCCCCCACCCCGCGCTCGTCCACGCGCAAGGCGATCAGACCTGGATCGACCACACGAGCCACCTCCACATTCGCCTCGCCCGCCACGCCGCGGATGGCCACCGCGACCAGAGACAGATCCACCATCGAAGGTTCCTCGACGAAGACGACGACGTGCGGGTTTCCGACGTTGACTCGATATGCGCGCCGATGGCCGTCGATGGCGAGGGACACCGGTGTTGTCGGCGCACGGAGCGTGATCGCGATCCCGTCCCCTTCGCGTCGTGCGCTCACCCAGCCGCCCGCGAAGCGCAGATCGAGCGAATCTCCGCCATTGCGATCGAGCAGGTAGCGCGCCACACAGCGCGCGCCGTTCCCGCACGACTCGCCGAGCGAACCATCCGCGTTATGCAGCGTCACCGGCCAACGCCGTCCGTCCGGCGCGCCGATGACCAGGATCCCATCCGCGCCGACGCCCCTGCGACGATCGCAGATCTGCTGAACGCGATCCGCATCGAGCGCGACCGGGCCGTCCACGACGAGGAAGTCATTCCCGCAGCCGTGCATCTTGGTGAACTTCAAGCGGCGGCCTGGAGAATCGCGTCGAGCGGATCCGTCGCTGTCGGGTCGTACCACTGGATCGTGGCGTCTTTCCGGAACCAGGTCATCTGACGGCGCGAGTACGCCCTGACGTCGCGCGCGGTCCGCAGAGTCGCGGTCTCGAGATCGATCTCACCGCGCAGGTGCGCCGCCCAGTGGACGTAGCCATGCGCGCTCATCGCGGGCAGCGACGGGTCGACCCCGCGGGCGATCAGCACGCGCGCTTCGTCCAGCACGCCCGCCGCGACCATGTCGCGCACGCGCCGCTCGATCGCCGCGACGAGCAGATCGCGCGGCGGCCGGAGCCCGATACGCAGCGCCCCACGCGGGGCGCCGGCTCGACGCGAGACCGGACCCCCGGCGATTGTCGCGACCTCCAGATACCGCACCACGCGGCGGACGTTGCGCGGGTCGACGCGCGAGGCGGCATCGGGATCGATCGCCCGCAGCCGCTCGTACAGCGCGCCGGGGTCCTCGCGCTCCAGCTCGACACGCAGTCCGTGATCGTGCGGCAGCGCCGACAGATCGAGCCCGTCGAGAAGCGCGCGCACGTACAGACCGGTACCGCCGACGACGAGGGCCACGCGTCCGCGCCCGCGAATCGCCGCGAGCGCCGCGCGACCATCGCGCTGGAAGCGCAGCACGTCATACCGCTCTCCCGGATCAGCGATGTCGATGAGGTGATGCGGCACACGCGCACGCTCGTCCGCGGTCGGCTTGGCCGTACCGATATCCATGCCGCGGTAGACCTGGCGCGAATCGGCGGAGACGATCTCGCCTCCGATGCGCTCGGCGACGCGCATGGCGAGAGCGCTCTTGCCCGACGCGGTGGGCCCGACGATCGCGATCACGTCCGTACCGCAACCTCCAACGCCCGCAGAACCGCGCGCGCGCGAGACACGGTCGCGTGGTCGGGCGCGACCTCGCCATAGCGGAGGTCCTCGAACGCCGCGACGATCGGCGTGGCCGCCTCCCACCGCGCATCCGCGCCCGCGAGGCGCCGCTGATGCTCCGCCGGCGTCTCCGCCGTCACGCGCCAGCCGTGACCTGCACGCTCGGCGAGCGCGAGAAACCGCCAGTAGACGACACGGAGCGCGGCGGATGCGCTCCCGTCGTCCCGCGGCGGGCGCCGCCGAGCGAGCCGGTGCGGGAATAGGCCGCGCAGCGTCTCGCCGAGCGAAAGCCCGTCGACGGAGCCGCGTTCGAGCTCCGCACCGTCCGGCATCGCGATCCGGCGCTCGCGCACGGCGCGCTCGAGGAGCACGAGCGCGACGAGGATCACGAAGACGATAATGACGATCTCGAGCCCACCGATGACGAACGGCCGCGTGCGCTCGATCTCCCTGAGCAGCGCCTCGTCCTCCTCGGGAGTCCGAGTGGGATTCGGTCTTATGTTGGCGATGACCGGACGGAGGAACGGCGCGAGGATCGCGTACACGAGCGCGGCGAGGTACCCGAGTGGCAGGAGCACGTAAAAGAGGAGCTGGTCGAATGCGGGTGCCAGCACCTTCCCGACCTCGGCGAGAACGTGCTCTACCAGCGGCGTTGCGACCGCCGCGATCATCGCGCCGAGCCCGAGCGCGAACACGACCGAATGCGCCGACGAGACCCGCGCCGCACCTGCGCTCTCTCTCGCGAGAGAAAGCTCCTCGGTCGAGCGCGCGACGGAGAGCGCCACGCCTGTCGCCGCGATCAGGATGAGCGCGAGGGGGACCAGGGGACCGCGGTCGAGCGAGGCCGGTAGAACGGCCGCGATCGCGAGGGCCGTGGCGGCGAACGGTGCCGCGTTCCGCGCGTCGCTCCACCGCACTCCCCCCCGCGCGAGCGAGACGACGCGCCAGAGGTAGATCTCGGCGAGTATCGCGAACGCGATCACGCGGCCGCCCCAGCCGACGACATCCAGCCGATGCGCAGGGAGGACGATGGCCAGGACGACGCCGATGAGAAGGGTCGTGACGACGATCGCGGTCCCACGCTTCTCGGATTTGATCTCGCGGAGCGCCGCGACGAGCACCAGGGTCGTGCCGACGAGCCCGAGGGTCGCTGGAGTAAGAGCGAGCGGCGCGGCCCCTCCGGCCGTCTGCGCGACCGCGAGCAGACACGCGAACGCGATGGCTTCCATGACCGCGCGGGTCACAAGGAGGGTCGCGATCGCGCGAGAGCTAGACCGCCGCACGCCGCTCCAGGGGTGCGAGCGAGTCGCGCGCGACGCCGTTCGCGAGGAGGTGCGCACCGACCACGGCAGGGATCTCATCGGCACAGACGATGAGGACGCGATGGTGCGCGCGGCGGAGCGCGACCGCGGCACCAGCGAGGCCGTGGCCGACGCGCGGCGTCACGATCACGAGCGTCGCGCCCCACGGGAGCCGCCCGCGTTCGCGCAGGAACACCGTCTCGGGGGCGCCGACCGCATAGGGCCCGAGCCGCGCGAGGATCTCGAGGCTGCGAGTCAGCGGGCGCGGGCCCCGGCCGAGGGCGGAGCGCGGCCGTTGGTGCGTGAGGTTATCGATGCCGTTCGTCACCAGGCCGACCTGCCGTCCGGCATCCGCCGCGTGGCGGATGAGCTCGGTCGCCGCGGAGATCACGAGCTCGACCGCCTCGGGGTCGGCCTGGATCCAGTACTGCTCGTACGAGGCGACGTTCACGAGGAATATCGAGTCGAGGCTGGTGGCGGGCTCGTAGAGCTTCGTGTACAGCTCGCGCAGTCGTGCCGAGGCCTTCCAATGGATCTCCTTGCGGGCGTCGCCTCGCTGATGCGGCCGCACGCCCCGGAATCGCAATGGGTCCGGCACGAGGCCGCGCCGTGTGGCCGTCTCTGCGAGCGGCCGCAGCGACGCGAGCGTGCGATCGCGGACGGCGAGCGGCGCGGGATACGCGATGACCTCGCATCGCAACGGCACCGTGTGCTCGATCTGTACGAATCCCATCCAGTCACCGGCGCGGATGCGCACCGGTCCGATCGCGTACGCGCCGCGCCCGGGAACTGCGACGCGGAAGCGCACCGCGACACGCTCGCGGCCGCGCAACGGAAAGCCGCAATCGAGCCAGCGGCGCGACTGTGGGGGGTCCGAGAGGGACTCAGCTCCCCGAGATCGCTCGACGCCCTCACCCAGGAAGATCCGGGCCTCGAGCCACGGCAGCGG
>Ga0209058_1002654_pt1 | contig 14640 bp, 11 predicted proteins | sample GraSoiAngelo_147_FD_185904 | JGI IMG/M metagenome (GOLD analysis project Ga0209058, IMG submission 185904) | Grasslands soil microbial communities from the Angelo Coastal Reserve, California, USA - 14_1009_05_40cm (SPAdes) (version 2) | ecosystem: Environmental > Terrestrial > Soil > Grasslands ... | reverse complement strand
GCCTTGCGCCACTGGAAGCCCGCGGCCTGGAAGATCTCGTGCAGGCCTTCGGCCTCCGCGGCCTTCTCCACCTGCTGAGAGCCGGGCACGATCAGCGCGCGCACGCTCTTGGCGACCTTCCCCTTCTTCGCGACCTCGGCGGCGATGCGCAGGTCGGACAGGCGGCCGTTGGTGCAGGAGCCGACGAAGGCCACGTCGATCTTGGCGCCCTTGATCGGCTGGCCGGCCTGGAAGCCCATGTGCGCGAGCGCCTCGCGGAACGTGGGCCGATCGGGCTCGGGCGCCGACTCCGGCGCGGGGATGCGCTGGCTCACGCCGACCGACATGCCCGGGTTGATACCCCACGTCACGACCGGCTCGATCGCGGCGCCGTCGAGACGCGCGACGTCGTCGAACGCGGCGCCGGACTCGGTCGCGATCGATTTCCACCAGGCCGCCGCCTTGTCGAAGGCCGCGCCCGCGGGCGCGTATTGCCGGCCGCGGAGATACTCGATCGTCGTCGTGTCCGGGTTGACGTAGCCGAAGCGTGCGCCACCCTCGATGGACATGTTGCAGACGGTCAGGCGCTCCTCCATCGTCATGCGGTCGATGACCGAGCCGGCGTACTCGTACGCGTAGCCCACGCCGCCCTTCACGCCGAGCTGGTTGATGATCGCGAGGATCACGTCCTTCGCGTAGACGCCCCGCGAGAGCGCGCCCTCGACCCGCACCTGACGCAGCTTCGGCTTGGCCATCGAGAGGCACTGCGTGGCGAGCACGTCGCGCACCTGCGTGGTGCCGATGCCGAAGGCGATGGCGCCGACAGCGCCGTGCGTGGAGGTGTGGCTGTCGCCGCAGGCGATGGTCATGCCCGGCTGGGAGAGGCCGAGCTCGGGGCCGATCACGTGCACGATGCCCTGCTTGCCCGTCGACATGTCGAAGAGTGGCAGGTTGAACTCCTTCATGTTGCGAATCATGTGGACCGCCATCTCCTCCGCCAGGGGATCGGCGTAGGGGCGGGTCTGGTCGGTCGTCGGAATGATGTGATCGAGCGTGCCGAAGGTGCGCTCGGGCATCCGCACCTTGAGCTTGCCGTCCTTCAGCATCTGGAAGGCCTGCGGCGTCGTCACCTCGTGGATCAGGTGCAGGCCGATCAAGAGCTGCGTCTGCCCCGACGGCAGCGTCCGGACCGTATGGGCTTCCCAAACCTTGTCGAGCAGCGTGCGTGCCATGTGGTTCCTCCTCGGCGCGCGTATGCTGCCTCAGGCCTACCGTGTAGTCCAGTGAAACCGGTGTCGACGGTCGACGTGCCGAGCGTCGCTGCGGGCTCGTGCGCCGGCAAGAGGCCGGGCGTTGCGGTCCGGGCTCGGCGGGTGCATCCTTGCCGGGTGGCCGTCGGCCAACACTCTTTCACTGAAGCGCAACACGGAGGCGGAACATGGCATTGCGGATCAATAGCGAAGCACCAAACTTCACCGCCGAGACCACTCAGGGCAAGATCGACTTCCACGAGTGGGTCGGCAGCGGATGGGCCATCCTCTTCTCCCACCCGAAAGATTTCACGCCCGTGTGCACGACCGAGCTCGGGTACATGGCGGGTCTGAAGCCCGAGTTCGACAAGCGCAACTGCAAGATCATCGGGCTGAGCGTCGACCCGGTCGCCGACCATCAGCGCTGGTCCAAGGACATCCAGGAGGCGGCGGGCCACGCCGTGACGTACCCGATGATCGGCGATCCCGAGCTGAAGATAGCCATGGCCTACGACATGCTGCCCGAGGGCGCGGGCACGTCCTCGCAGGGCCGGACCCCGGCCGACAACGCGACGGTGCGCTCGGTGTTCATCGTCGGGCCCGACAAGAAGATCAAGGCGATGCTGACGTACCCGATGTCGACTGGCCGGAACTTCGACGAGGTGCTGCGGCTCCTCGACTCGTGCCAGCTCACGTCGAAGCACAAGGTGGCCACGCCGGTGAACTGGAAGCAGGGCCAGGACGTCATCATCGTCACGGCCGTCTCGGACGACGAGGCGAAGAAGACGTACCCCGCCGGCTTCAAGACGGTGAAGCCCTACCTGCGTTTCGTCGCCCAGCCGAAGTAACCTCACGAGGACCGCGCCGGTGGCTGCTGCTCGAGCCGCCGGCGCGCCAGCTGCTCACACGAACGCCGCGCCCACACGAACCATGCGTCTCGCCGATCGCGCGGTCGAGCTGGCCGAAGCGCTCCTGCGCGAGGCGCGCGCACAGCAGACGCCCGACGAGCGCGCTCAGGCGCGCAAGCTCGCCCGCATGATGGCCGACCCGAACGGCAAGGAGCTCACCATCGCCCTTGCCGATCAGGCCTTCCGGAGCCACCGCCCCGAGCGCATCGCCGATCAGCTCGCCCATCTGCTCGAGCGATACGGCGTGCCCCAGTACATGGATTGGTGGGAGCGCGTCGCGCTCCTCCTGGGCGGGGCGATGGCGCACTATCTGCCGAGCCTCGTCGTGCCGCCGATCGTGAGCCGGCTGCGCCACGAGACGCAGAACGTGATCCTGCCCGGCGAAGAGGAAGACCTGCGCCGGTACCTCGACGAGCGCCGACGTTCGGGCACGCGGCTGAACCTCAACCAGCTCGGCGAAGCGATTCTCGGCGAGGCCGAAGCGGCGCGTCGCCTGGAGGCGTACCTGGCGCTGCTCGCGCGCGACGACGTCGAGTACATCTCGGTGAAGGTGTCGTCGGTCTTCAGCCAGATCGACCTCGTCGCGTTCCGCGCCACGGTCGCCCGCGTGGCCGAGCGGCTCCGAACGCTCTACGGCGCGGCGGCGCGTCATCACTACCGCCACCCGGACGGGCGCGTCACGCCCAAGTTCATCAACCTGGACATGGAGGAGTATCGCGACCTCGACTTGACCGTGACCGCCTTCCGCGAGGTGCTCGTCGAGCCGGAGTTCATGGCGTTGAGCGCCGGTGTCGTGCTCCAGGCGTATCTGCCCGACTCGCACCGCGTGCAGCGCGGGCTCACGGCGTGGGCGCTCGCGCGTCGGGCCCGCGGCGGGGCGCCGATCAAGCTGCGCATCGTCAAGGGCGCGAACCTCGCCATGGAGCGTATCGAGGCCGCGGTGCACGGCTGGCCGCAGGCGCCGTACGAGACGAAGATCGAGGTCGACGCCAACTACAAGCGCATGCTCGAGTACGGCTGCCGGCCCGAGCACGCCGAGGCGGTGCACCTGGGCGTCGCCAGCCATAATCTGTTCGACGTCGCGTATGGCCTCGCGCTACGCGAGGCCCATCACGTCGAGCCGTGGGTGGAGTTCGAGATGCTCGAGGGCATGGCCAACCACCAGGCGCGGGCGGTGCAGGCGCGCGCCGGCGGCTTGCTGCTCTACGCGCCCGTCGTCCGTGCCGAGGACTTCCACAGCGCGATCGCCTATCTCGTCCGGCGCCTGGACGAGAACACCGCCCCCGAGAACTTCCTGCGCCACGTCTTCGATCTCGAGCCGGGCTCTCCGGACTGGATCGCCGAGCGCGATCGGTTCCTGGCCGCGTTCGAGATCACGGCAACCCTGGCGGACGCGCCCCGCCGTGTCCAGGACCGACGCGAGGAATCCGCCGGCGCGCCGACGCGGCACACGCCCGACGCGAAGTTCGAGAACGATCCGGAGACGGACTGGACCCTGGCGGCCAACCGCGCGTGGATCGACGACGTCGTCCAGCGCTGGCGCGAGCGGCCGCCGGACGAGGTCCCGCTCCAGGTCGGCGGCGAATTTCGCGCGGGCGCGAGGACGGGGGAGGGGCGGGACCCGTCGCGGCCGGGGCGCATCGCCTACCGGTCCGCGCTGGGCGGTCAGGCCGATGTCGATCGCGCGCTGACCGTGGCGCGGGCGGCTCAGCCAGCCTGGGGAGCGCTCTCGATCGAGGAGCGCGGCGAACGTCTGGAAGCCTGCGCGTCAGAGCTGACCCGCCGACGCGGCGACCTGATCGGCGCCATGATGCTCGACGGCGCCAAGACGGTGACGGAAGGGGACATCGAGGTCTGCGAGGCGTTGGACTTCGCGCGCTACTACGCCCGCTCGCTGCGCCAGACCGCAAGCGAGCTGACCGATTGCCGCATGGACCCGCTCGGCGTGGTGGTCGTGACGCCGCCGTGGAACTTTCCCCTGTCCATCCCCTCGGGCGGCGTCCTCGCCGCCCTCGCGGCCGGCAATGCCGTCGTGCTCAAGCCCGCGCCCGAGGCGATACTGGTGGGCTGGTGGCTGGTCAACTGTCTGTGGGACGCCGGCATCCCGCGCGAGATCCTCCAGTTCCTGCCGTGCCCCGACGACGAGATCGGCCGCGCGCTGGTGACGGATGCGCGCGTCGGCGCCGTCATCCTCACGGGCTCGGTGGAGACGGCGCGCCTCTTCCTCGGCTGGCGGCCCGATCTCACGCTGTTCGCGGAAACCAGCGGCAAGAACGCGATCGTCGTCACCTCGCTCGCGGATCGGGATCAGGCCATCCGCGATCTCGTGCGCTCGGCGTTCGGCCACAACGGCCAGAAGTGCTCGGCGGCCAGCCTCGCCATCTGCGAGGCCGAGGTGTACGACGCGGCGGACTTCCGTCGTCAGCTCCGCGACGCCGCGGCCAGCCTGGCCGTGGGCGGCGCGTGGGAGACGTCGAGCCGGGTCACGCCGCTCACTCAACCGCCGGGCGCTGCGCTGCGTCGCGCCCTCACCGTCCTCGACGAGGGCGAGGAATGGCTGCTCGAGCCGCGCCCGGCGCCGGACAACCCGCAGCTCTGGTCGCCCGGGATCAAGCTCGGGGTGCGCCCGGGCTCGTTCTTTCACCGCACGGAGTGCTTCGGCCCGGTACTGGGGCTGATGCGTGCCGACAACCTCGAGCACGCCATCGAGCTCGTGAACGCCCAGCCGTTCGGTCTCACGAGCGGAATCCAGACGCTGGACGATCGCGAGATCGAGCGCTGGGTCGCCGGCATCGACGCCGGCAACCTCTACGTCAACCGGCCGATCACCGGCGCGATCGTGGGCCGCCAGCCGTTCGGCGGCTGGAAGGCCTCATCGGTCGGTCCCGGCGCCAAGGCGGGCGGGCCCAACTACGTGCTGCAGCTCGCGCGCTGGCGGCAGGTGTCGCATCCGGCCAGCGGCGACGAGCCGCTTCCCAAATCGATGGCCGCGCTGCTCGAGCGATGCGTGGCCGAGCTGCCCGACGACAACGCCCGCGCGCTCGTGCGAGCGGCCGCGGCGAGCTACGCGCGCGCCTGGCGCCGGCACTTCAGCCGCGAGCACGATCCGAGCGCGATCCGCGGCGAGCGCAACGGGTTTCGCTACCGGCCCTGCCGCCACGTGATCGCGCGGGGCAGCGCCACACGGGCTCAGGCCGCTGCGCTGTGTCAGGTGCTTCTCGCGGCATGCGTGGCCGGCGTGCGCCTGACGTTGAGTATGCCGCCGGAGTCGCAACCCTGGCCGTGGCTGACGGAGTGCGGTGGCGTGCAGGTCGTGGTCGAGACCGAGGCCGGGCTCGTGGAGCGCGTGGCGCATCCCGGCGACGCCGAGCGCTTGCGAGTGTGGGAGCCGATCTCCACGGCCGCGCGCGCCGCCGCCAACGGCACGGGTGTCACCGTCATCGACGCCCCGGCCGTCGCCAATGGGCGGCTGGAGCTGCGCTGGTACGTTCGCGAGCAGGCGGTCTCACGCGTGCTGCACCGTTATGGCAGCCTCGTGGAGCCCGTTGGCGCATCCGCTTGACGATGTCCGCTTTCCGATGGAGGATCGCGGTCCATGGCTGAACTTCACGACCTCTCGATCGCCGACGCTTCGGACCTGATCGCGGCGCGCAAGCTCTCGCCGCTGGAGCTGGTCGAGGCGCTGATCCAGCGCGTCGAGCAGTACGACGCCCAGCTGCACGCCTTCATCACGCGGACGTTCGATCTGGCGCGGAAGCAGGCGCGCGAGGCCGAGGCCGAGATCGCGGCGGGCCGGTATCGGGGCGCGCTGCACGGCGTGCCGTTCGCGCTGAAGGACATCTACGACACGAAGGGCATCCTGACGTCAGCGCACTCGCGCGTCTTCATCGACCGGATCCCTCGCGAAGATGCCACGACGACCGCCCGGCTCTACGACGCCGGCGCGGTGCTGCTCGGCAAGCTCGCCACGCACGAGATGGCGCACGCCGGGCCGTCGTTCGATCTGCCGTGGCCGCCGGCGCGCAACCCGTGGAACCCGGCGCACTTCACCGGAGGTTCGTCGTCGGGGTCGGGTGCGGCCGTCGCCGCCGGCATGGTCCCGCTGGCGCTCGGCTCGGACACCGGCGGCTCGATTCGCGGCCCGGCGTCGCTCTGCGGCATCGTCGGGCTCATGCCGACGTTCGGCCTGGTGAGCCGGGCGGGCGTCATCACCAACTCCTACACGTTCGATCACTGCGGGCCGCTCGCGCGCACCGTCGAGGATTGCGCGCTCGCGCTGGAGGCGCTGGCCGGCTACGACCCGAACGACGCGGGCAGCCTGAGCCGGCCCGTCCCGCGCTATCGGCGAGCGCTCGCGGACGATCTGCGCGGGCTCAAGATCGGTGTGCTGCGCTACCACTGGGAGGAGGATCTCCCCGCGTCGGACGACGTGCGCGGAGCGATGGACGCCGCGCTCGACGTCCTGCGTCGCCTCGGCGCCGAGCTCGAGGAATGCCGTGTCAGGCCCCTCGGCAGCTACTTCGACGTGAAGATCATCATCGCCGAGAGCGAGATCTTCAGCGTCCACCAGAAGAACCTCGTCGCCCGTCCCAAGGACTTCGGCGCCGACTTCCGGTCGCGCGCGTTTCCGTCCGTGCTCTTCACCGCCAACGACTATGTCCAGGCCACGCGCGAGCATCGCCGGATGATGGTGGAGATGGAGCCGCTCTTCTCGCGGTTCGACGCGTTCGTGACGGCCGGCATGGGCGAGGCGCCGCGGATCGCCGACTACCGCAGCGTCTCGTTCTGGCAGAAGCCGAGCCTGCTCACCGCGTGGAACGTCACCGGCCAGCCGGTTCTGATGCTGCCGAACGGCTTCGGGCGTAACGGGCTGCCGCTCGGCATGCAGATCCTGGGTCGGCCGTTCGGCGAGGAAACGATCCTGCGCGTCGGGCACGCCTACGAGCGCGCCACCTCGTGGGGCACGCGACGTCCGCAACTGATGCGCGGCGCGGCGGCGCCGGAGGTCGTGGCTCCGCCCGTGCTTTCGGGATCCGTCGATCAGGTCGACGGCGAGACGCGCGACCTCTGCGTGAAGGCCGCGCGCCACGCCGGCCTGCAGCTCGACGACCTGATGCTGGCTCAGCTCCTCGAGGGCGCGTCGTATGCGCTGGCCATGGTGCGCCGCCTCCGGCGCGACCACGACCCACACCACGAGCCGGCGAACGTGTTCAGCTTCCCGCGCTAGCCGGCGTCGCGCCGCGACGGCCGGCTATTTCGTCGCGAAGCAGTAGAACAGGCCGTTGCCGCCGGTGCTCTTGAGATCGTTCTGGCTGCAGCCGCCGTCCGGCCCTCGCGAGGGATGCGACGAGTTCCAGGACTTCGACGCGTCGTCGTCGCGCAGGCCTTGCCGGTCGTGATGCCCGACCATCGCGGCGCCCTGGCCGCTCTTGGTCCAGTTGCCGCAGGTGCGATCCTCACCGGCCGCGAACGCGGTGCCGTCGGGCTGCGAGCCGGTCAGGATGTCGTGCATGTTGGGAGTGTCGCCCCGGCCGTTGACGGTCTCACCCTTCTCGGTCAGCGCCGTCTGCTTGTCGATGTTGTTAGTGCCGTGCAGCTCGGCCACGTCCTTGGCCACGATGATGCCCTTGGCGTTCTGCCAGGGGCCGCTACCGATCCGGTCGCGCGCGTTGGCCGCGCCGGCGCCCTGCGTGCTCAGATAGGCGTGCCAGGTCTTGCTTCCGGCGCCCGCGGTCGCCGCGAGCAAGAGGCAGTGCCGGTCCGCACCGGCGAGACCGCCGAGATCGCCGCCCTTCCCGGAGCCGACGCTGGTGACGAAGAAGGATATCTGGCCCTGCTGCGCCTGACCGCCGGACGATCCGCCGAGCAGGAGCAGCACCAACGATGCCAGAGTCGTCAGGCCGATTCGGTTCATGTCAGCCCTCCCTTAACGGCAGAACGTAGCACGCGGGGCAAAATCCGGCTCAGCACATCGCACGCGACCTGGTCGGTGCCGAGCGGAAGCCCGTGGATCGGCGGCCCCGGCGTGTCGCGGCGATGCTAGAATCCGCGCGGCGGTGGGGACGACCTCACCGGAGGGAGGCGACGTGAACATTCGACCGAATCGCATCAAGCAGAAGCTCGCTGCCGGGCAGGTCGCGACCATCGTGTCCGGCACCAACGACCCGGACCTGATCGATCAGCTCGGCACCCTCGACGTGGACGGCATCTGGCTCGAGGGTGAGCACGGCGGCGTCGACTACGCCGATCTCGGCAACCTGACGCGGGCCTGCGACCTCTGGGGCAAGACGTCGATCGTGCGCGTGATGGACAACGACTACGCCACGATCTATCGCACGCTCGACCGCGGCGCGCAGGGCATCGTGGTGCCGCACGTCAACACGCGCGCCGAGGGAGAGGCGGTGGTGGCGGCCGGCAAGTTCGCGCCGCTGGGCAAACGCGGCATGTACACCAGCCGCCAGGGGTTCGGCGTCGGCGACTATCTGAAAGTTGCCAATGACCAGAGCCTCTTGATCGTGCTGATCGAGGACATCGTCGCCATCCGCAACCTCGACGACATCCTGAAGGTCGACCACATCGACTGCTTCTTCGTGGCGCCGAACGACCTGGCGACCTCGATGGGCCAGATCGGCAACATGGGGCACCCGGACGTCCAGAAGACCGTCGACGGCGCGCTGATCAAGATCGTGCGGTCCGGGCGCACCGCCGGGATGCTGGTGAGCGTGGACAACGTCGAGCGCTACACCCAGCTGGGCGTGCGCGTGGTGATGACGAGCTTCTTCCCGTGGGTCCAGGCCGGCGCCAAGGCGCTGGTCGAGCGTGGGGCCGCGGGAGCCCGCGGGTGAGGCTGGCCGACGCGCTCGGCGTGACGCGCGACGACGTCGTCGCGTTCGTCGGCGGGGGCGGCAAGACCACCGCGATGTTTCGCCTGGCGGGCGAGGTGGTCGAGACCGGCGAGCGCGTGATCACGACCACCACCACCCACATCTTCGCCGCGCAGATCGCCCTGGCGCCCGCGCACGTCGCCGCGGCCGAGGCCACGTCGGCGAGCGTTGCGGCCGCGCTGTCCACACACCGCCACGTGCTCGTCATCGGAGCGACCGACGCCGGGTCCGGCCGAGCCGGCGGTGTGTCGCTGGAGCTCTTCCGGAGCCTGCGTGGCTGGTTCCCGGGCGTGTGCATGGCGAACGAGGCCGACGGCTCTCGCATGCGCGCGTTCAAGGCCCCGGCCGCTCACGAGCCGGTGATTCCCGCTGAGACGACGCTGGTCGTTCCGGTGGTCGGCGCGGACGTGCTGGGCAAGCCGCTGGACGACGCGAACGTCCACCGTGCAGAGCTCGTCAGCGCGCTCACCGGGGCCACGCTGTGGGCGCCGATCACCCCCGAGATCGTGGCGCGCGTGCTGGCCCATCCCGACGGCGGACGGAAGAGCGTGCCGGCCGGCGCGCGGGTCGTCGTCCTGATCAACAAGGTGGAGAGCCTTCCCGACCGCGCGCCGGCGCGCGAGACGGCGGAGCGTCTGTTGCGAGAGCCGGCGATCCACGCGGTCGTGCTGGCCGCGGTGCGCAACGAGAAGCCGGTGCTCGAGGTGTGGACGCGATAGTGCTCAGTCCACGCGCCTATGAAAAGAGGACGGTATGACAACGGTCGAGACGGCGCTCGGCCCGGTCTCCACGACCGAGCTCGGGCCAACGCTGATGCACGAGCACGTCGTGACGCGCTCCCCCGGAGTTCAGGAGAACTGGCCTCATCTGTGGGATCGCGACGCGATCCTGGCGCTCGCCGAGCAGAAGATGGCCGATCTCTACCGCCGCGGCATCCGGGCCCTCGTGGATCTGACCACCGTCGACCTCGGGCGCGACATCGACCTCATCGTCGGCGTGGCGCGGCGCTCGCGCGTCCACGTGATCGTGGCCACCGGCGTCTGGTGGATGCCCCAGCGCTACTTCAGCGCCCACGGCGTCGACGCGGTGGCGGAGCTCTTCATCCGCGACATCACCCAGGGCATCGGCACGAGCGGTGTGAAGGCCGCCATCATCAAGTGCGCCACCGACACCGCCGGCGTCACTCCGGTGATCGACAACGTGCTGCGCGCGTCGGCGCGCGCCCAGAAAGCGACGGGCGTGCCGATCTCGACGCACACGTGGGCCGCGGGTCGAACCGGCGAGATGCAGCAGGCGATCTTCGCTCAGGAGGGCGTCGATCTGAGCCGCGTCATCATCGGCCACAGCGGTGACAGCGAAGACCTCGGCTACCTGCGCGGGCTGATGGAGCGCGGCAGCACGATCGGGATGGACCGCTTCGGCCTGGAGAACTTCCTGTCCACGGGGAAACGGGTCGAGGTGGTGGCCCGGCTCTGCGCCGAGGGCTACGCCGGCCAGATGGTGCTCTCGCACGACGCCAACTGCTGGACCGACATGCTCTCCGAGGACGCGAAGCGCCGCACCCGGCCGCAGTGGAACTACAACCACATCCCCGACGACATCTTGCCGGCGCTACGCAAGGCGGGCGTCAAGGACGATCAGATCGACCAGATGCTCGTGCGCAACCCGCGAGCGATCTTCGAGGCGACTCCCGCCCGGCGCAAGTGACCACGGGAGTGCTATCTTGATCGTCACCCGGAGAATGCAAGATGGCTGAGCTACCGATCTCGCTGACCTGCGCCGACTACGCTCGCGTCATGCCCCTCGCGACCGGCGAGGTGAAGCCCCAGGGGATCGCACTCACGATGATCCTCAGCAGTCGGGGCTCGTGGCCGGGGCGCGCCGAGATGCTCCGCCGCGCCGTGCAGGACCCGGCGGTGCAGGGCGGCGAGTGGTCGATGGCGCAGTACCTCTATCGCATCGACAAGGGCGACCGGCGCTACGTCGGCCTTCCCGTGTTCCCGCTGCGCAACTTCACCGCGCGCGACCTCTACGTCCGCCGCGGCGGCCCGATTCGGAAGGCCGCGGACCTGGCCGGCAAGCGGATCGGCATGTACAGTTACACCGCGAGCGGCTCGATCTGGTACCGTCACTTCCTGCGCTTTGTGGGCCTGGACCCGGCCGCCATCCAGTGGTGGATCGGGGACATCGACACGCCCTGGTCGGCGCAGTCAGTAACGGACCAGAAGCTACCTGCCGGCGTGAACGCGGCCCCGCCGGGGCGGTCGCTGTCGGAGATGCTGATCGCCGGGGAGCTGGAGGCCATCTACAGTCCGCCGCGCCCGCAGGCCTACCATCCCAAGGCCGGCCCGATCGTGCGCGTGTTCCCCGAGTTTCGCTACATCGAGCAAGAGTACTTTCTCAAGACCGGCGCGTTTCCGCCGCAGCACCTGATCGTCCTGCGGCGCGAGGTCTGGGAAGCGAACCGCTGGATCGCCCGCAGCCTGACCGAGGCGTTCGTCGCCGCCAACGATTGCTTCAGCGCGGCGCAGAAGGGCTTCCCGTACGCCACGCCGTGGCTCGAGGCCGAGCTCGAGGACACGGTGGGCGTGATGGGCGAGGACTTCCATCCCTTCGGTCTCGAGCGGAACCGGGCGCAGATCGACGCGTTCGCCGACGAAGCCTACCGGCTGGGCCTGACGAGCCGCCGGGTCACGGTCGACGAGTACTTCGCCGACTACCTCCAAGGAGGTTGAACGGATCATGCCGACCATCCTGGGCACGGGCGCGCATCGCTACGAGTTCGTCGACAACTGGGCGAAGCTGCCGCCGGGGCGTGAGTTCAACGCCGACGTCGCCGCGGTCGGCGTCGACAAGCAGGACCGCGTGTACGCGTTCAATCGCGGCAAGCACCCGATGGTGGTGCTCGATCGCGCCGGCAACTTCCTGCGGTCGTGGGGCGAGGGCCTCTTTCCGCGCGCTCACGGTGTCTACATGGCGCCGGACGACACCATCTGGCTGACCGACGACGGCGACCACACCGTGCGCCACTGCACGCTCGAGGGCAAGGTGCTGCTGACGCTCGGGATCCCCGGCACGCCACGGCCGTACATGAGCGGCGAGCCGTTCCATCGCTGCACGCACACGGCGCTCTCGCCGCAGGGCGATCTCTACGTCTCCGACGGCTACGGCAACTCGCGCGTCCACAAGTTCGCGCCGAACGGCACGCTGCTCCGCTCGTGGGGCGAGCCCGGCACCGACCCGGGCCAGTTCAACATCCCGCACAACATCTGCTGCGACGCCGACGGCTGGGTGTACGTCGCCGACCGCGAGAACCACCGCGTGCAGGTCTTCGACGGTAACGGCAAGTTCGAGACGCAGTGGATCAACATGCATCGCCCCTCGGGCCTCTTCATGGAGCGCGGAGGGCAGGGGCGCTTCTTCGTGGGCGAGATCGGCGGCGGCATGGGCGTGAACTACGACATGCCCAACATCGGTCCGCGCGTCAGCATCTACAGCCACAAGGGCGAGCTGCTGGCGCGGCTCGGCCAGCGTCCGGCCGGGCTCGAGCCGGGCCAGTTCATCTCGCCGCACGGCCTCGCCGTCGACTCGCATGGCGACATCTACGTGGGCGAAGTCTCGTACACGAACTGGCGCAATCGCTACAAGGAACAGCCGCACCCGCCCGGGCTGCGCAGTCTACAGAAGCTCGTGAAGGTGGGCTGACGCCGATGAAGGTCGGCGCCATCTTTCCCCAGACGGAGTGCGGGACCGACGTCAAGGCCATCGGCGAGTTCGTCCAGGCCGTCGAGGCGATGGGCTTCGACCATCTCTTCGTGGCCGACCACGTGCTGGGTGCCGATCCGAAGTTTCACTCGCACCCGTCGCTGGCCGCTTACTCGCACGAGGCGGTCGTGCACGAGGCGCTGACGCTGATGGCCTACCTGGCCGGCATCACGAACCGGATCACGCTGGCGACGGGCATCCTGATCCTGCCGCAGCGGCAGACGGCGCTGGTGGCCAAGCAGGCGGCGCAAATCGATGTCCTGAGCGGCGGCCGGCTGCGCCTCGGCATCGGCGTGGGCTGGAACGCCGTCGAGTACGAGGCGCTGAACGAGACGTTCGAGAACCGCGGCCGGCGCAGCGCCGAGCAGGTCGCGGTCCTGCGTGCCTTGTGGACCCAGCCGGTCGTGGACTTCCGCGGCGAGTTCCATCGGATCAGCCACGCCGGGCTCAATCCCATGCCCATCCAGCGACCCATCCCGATCTGGTTCGGCGTGGGCAGCCGCGATCACGCGGTGCCGCCGGACGCGGCGCTGCGGCGGATCGCGCGGCTCGCCGACGGCTGGAGCCCGAACCTCACACCTGAAGCCCACGGCCAGGCCATCGTCGCGCGCGTGCACCAGTACGCGCGTGAAGCGGGGCGCGATCCCGCCCGTCTGCCGCTGGAGGGCCGGATCCGCGTCGGCGGCCAGAGCCCCGATGGATGGACGAAGCAGGTGAACGCGTGGAAAGCGCTCGGCGCGACGTCCGTCATCGGCGAGGCGCGGGGTGCTGGCCTGAGCTTCCCCGACGGACATCTCGACGTGCTGCGCAGATTCCGGGAGACGGTGAGCTGAGGCAACGCCGACAACGACGGGAGGCATCATGGCTGAGCAAGTGACGCTGCAGATCTTCTCCGACTACGTCTGACCCTGGTGCTATCTCAGTACCGTGCGTATTGAGAAACTCAAGGCCGAGCACAACGTGAAGGTCGAGTGGGTGCACTTCCCGCTGCACCCGGAGACGCCGGCGGAAGGCCGCTCGCTCACCGAGCTGTTCGCCGGGCGCAGCAACGTGGACCGGAAGGCCATGCACGCGCAGATGAAGGCGCGCATGGACGCCGAGGGCCTGCCCTACGGCGAGCGCACGATGACCTATAACAGCCGCCTGGCCCAGGAGCTCGGCAAGTGGGCCGACACGCAGCCCGGCGGCGAGGCGTACCACGACGCGATGTTCCGCGCCTACTTCGTGGAGGCGCGCGACATCTCCAAACCCGAGATCCTGCTCGAGATCGCCGGGCGCGTGGGCCTGTCGGTCGCCGGCGCGCACGCGGTGCTGGAGAAGCGCACGTTCAAGACGGCCGTCGACCACGACTGGGAGCTCTCGCGTCGCTACGGCGTCACCGGCGTGCCGACGTTCGTCGCCGGCCGCCAGGGCGTCGTGGGCGCTCAGCCGTACGAAATCTTGGAGAAGCTCGTGGACGAGGCTGCGAAGCAGAGCGAGAAGGGATAGGAGGGGACGACCATGCCGACGTTCACGCGCCCGGATGCCGAGATCTATTACGAAACCCACGGATCGGGGTTCCCGCTGCTGCTCTTCGCGGCCGGGGGCCTGAAGTCGCAGCTCGACTACTGGCGCCAGAGCCCGAGCAATCCGTCGGCGCCGCCGCCGTGGATGAACCCGATGGCCGATCTGAGCAGCAAGTTCACCGTGATCGGCATGGATCAGCGCAACGCCGGCAAGTCCCACGGCCTGGTGACCGAGACTCATGGCTGGCACACCTTCGCGAGCGACCATCTGGCGCTGATGGACCATCTCGGCTTCCGCCGCTTCCACGTGATGGGCGGGTGCATCGGCAGCTCGTACTGCCTGTCGCTC
>Ga0209058_1002653_pt1 | contig 14641 bp, 13 predicted proteins | sample GraSoiAngelo_147_FD_185904 | JGI IMG/M metagenome (GOLD analysis project Ga0209058, IMG submission 185904) | Grasslands soil microbial communities from the Angelo Coastal Reserve, California, USA - 14_1009_05_40cm (SPAdes) (version 2) | ecosystem: Environmental > Terrestrial > Soil > Grasslands ... | reverse complement strand
ATCTTAAATGCATCCATGATTGGATTCGCCATTGACTCAGTAACATTAGATGTGGTTGAGACTGGTCTTAGTGGTACCTCCGTAAAATTCGCCATTGACTCAGTAACATTAGATGTGGTTGAGACTGGTCTTAGTGGTACCTCCGTAAAATTCGCCATTGACTCAGTAACATTAGATCTGGTTGAAACTGGTTTTAGTGGTATCTCAGTAAAATTCGCCATTGACTCAGTAACATTAGATCTGGTTGAGACTGGTCTTAGTGGTATCTCAGTAAAATTAGGTGTCGACTTTACGACTGTCATTGTTTCGGGCGGGAATCCTTTTACGAAGAAATAATTACTTTTGACATTGTATGCAAGATCTGCCATAGTTAAAACCGTAAAATTACCATTATGCAAATATTTCATTTCCTTATTAAATAAATCCAGGTCAGTGTTGTAATCAGTGCCTTGATCGCCTGCTTTATGATATATGATTATGGGAATTGCCTTTATTGTTCCGTTTTTATTATAATTGGATTGGCTGTTTACTACTTGAATGAATCTATCATACAGTGCAGGATCATCATATGAATTTTCTCTTCTTGATAAGTCGTGACTCCACCCTCTAATAGAATATTTGTTAGCATAAGTGAGTTTACCATTTTTGGTATATGTTCTGCAGTCAGCCTGGTGCGATTTATCTTTCCAACCATCGCATTGTAGAAAATTAAGAGGACTGCTCGCCGTTCTAGCCAACTCATAATACTTGGAAACTATATTTACTACAGTTCTGTTGTCCGATCCTTCATCAAACGGATATGCAAAACTTGTTGCGTTAATTCCATGTTCCTGAAGACATTCCTTTGACTGTCCTATCTGATATTCGAGGCTCTTTTTTGATGAATCACTTAGATTAGCATGATTCATGGTATGAGATCCTATGTCATGTCCTTCTTTGTATAATGTTTCTAACTCTGTCCAATTCATATACCCCTTTTTATTGTCCAGATATTTACACACAACATAAAATGTAGCCTTAAATCCATACTTGTCAAGTACGGGTTTGACTTGAGTAAATTGACTAATACGATTATCATCAAAGTTTAAAATTACTACCTTATCATTTGTTCCCTTTTCAGACGAAGGCTGTGCATGTAATTCATCTTGAAAGTCAAATTGTTCGGTGGCGAGAAATAATAGAAAGCCAATTAAAATTACCAGAACAAATATGTCAACTCGAATAAAATCTAAATTCCGGTTACTTGTCAAGAATCAGACATTCAAGAGCCTTAACAGAATATATAGATATGTTTGATTTTCTACTAAGCAGTTGATCATAATTTTAGTCTCTTTTAAAGTAAAGAGTCAGATGTGCAAGCTAGTGTGTGCCAACTTTAGTCTTTAGTAAGTTTTCGAGAATACGTATAACAGACAGACTTACGTCAAACCTTAATTAAATTAATAATAAACCTATATAATCATAGCAATAAATCTTCATAATGTGAGAATAAATTTTATAATAATTTGGTTTTTTCTATTTTTATTAATTCTAGTCTCATTTTATTATCAAAATTCGTATGGACAAAATCAGGGATCGAATGTGACATCAGAATCAAATGAAAACATAACGTCAAACACCATATCCAGAAATATCTCTGATATACAATCTGTTCAAAATACTTCACACAAGTTGAAAGTGGTGTCATCTTTTTTCCCGATAGCTGAATTTGTGAAGAAAATCGGAGGCAATTTGATTGGATCATCATTGTTGATTCCTAATGGGATCGAACCACACGATTTTGAACCAACCATAAATCAAATACAGAGTGTAAATTCTGCTGACGTGTTGTTCTACAACGGGCTGCGAATTGAAAGTTGGATTGATAAAATTAGCATCCCTCATAAAATTCAGAGTAGTGCGAGCTTGAATGTTTCTTATTATGACAAGAGTAACAAGACTATTGATCCTCATGTATGGTTGGATCCAGAGTTTGCAAAAAAAGAGGTAGAAAATATACGTGATGGCTTAATTGCGATTGATCCTAATAATAGGGACAAATATCTCAGCAACGCAAAGAATTTCTCAGACCAGCTTGACAGTCTTGATAGAACTATAAGAACTGATTTACAATCATGCAAGAAAAAGGACTTTATATCATTTCATAATTCTTTTTCATACTTTGCCAAAAGATATGGACTAAATCAATACAGTATTTCTAATGCGGGACCAGAAGCTGAAATAACTCCAAAGCGGCTTACAGAGGGCATTGACACTGAACAATTCACGAAGGAACAGTATAGAATTAGCAGACTATTTTATGTATAAATTCTTCGTTTGACTGCATTAGTGAAAGGTTTTCAAAGTCAAAACCTGAATACTACACGAATCATCGTATGCACTGTTTGTATACTCACCGCGACAGTTAGATAATTGTATCACATCATTTAACTTATTTAAATTAAAATAAGTATATGCCTGTGGATGCATAAAAAGAAATACTTTATTCTAGTTATACCCATGCTAGTACCATATTTAGCCTTTTTTGCAATTGATGGTAGTCTGGTTTCAGCTGCAGCTTCAGCTCAAAACACAACAGCAGGCAAGGAAGTTCAGACTAAATATACATTCATAGAAAAATGGGGTTCATTTGGAACTGGTCCTGGTCAATTTAATAGACCGCATGATGTAACCTTTGACTCAAGTGGAAACGTGTATGTTACTGATAGGGATAACAATCGTGTTCAGAAGTTTACTCCCAATGGAACATTCATCAAGACATGGGGCTCAAAGGGTTCAAAAGATGGACAGTTTAGTATTCCATATAGTCTTGCCATAGACAAATCAGATAATATTTATGTTGCAGACAGAGAAAATTCTCGTATACAGAAGTTTGATAACAACGGTAATTTCATAGCAAAGTATGGCACTGATGGTAAAGGGGATGGGCAATTCCATAGACCAGAAGATGTTAGAATTGAACCACATACAGGTGACATCTGTGTCACAGATACCTACAATAATCGCATAGAGAGGTTCGATAAGAATTTCACATTTATTACAAAATGGGGCTCCAAGGGTAGTGCGAACGGTCAATTCCAACTTCCACATGCTATTGGTTTTGACTCAAAGGGCAATGTGTATGTTGATGAGTTGGAAAGACCTGGTGTTCAAGTATTTGATAGCGACGGAAAGTTCCTAAGAAAATGGGGTAGCGTAGGAACAGCTGATGGACAGTTTTCTCTACCTCAAGAACATCTTTGGATAGATTCAAAAGATCATCTATATCTTGTTGATGGAGCTCCTAATCCAAGAATCCAAATTTTTGATCCTAATGGAAATGTTTTAGGAGAGGTTGGCTCTCCATGTAAAATGTCTACTGGTGAGGGATGCGTAGACCCAGATGGACCAGGACCCTTGTCTTTAGGTGATGGTCAATTTTCAAAGCCAGAACACGTAGCTATAAATTCTGAAGGTAAGATGTATGTTGTTGACAGAGGTAACCACCGCATCCAGGTTTTTGCACCGAGCAATGGCACTACGGAGAAGATAGAATAATCACGCACAGTTTTCTTTTCTTCAAAAACAAATGGAAGAAGAATTACAAGTCTGGTTATTCGAGCTGTAACAATTTAATAGTAAGCTAGCGTAAACAACGGTTTGCCCCGTTACATCCATGAACATAGCAGAAATGAACTATATATGTTGAGTTGCGTGCTAACAATATATCTAAATATCTTTAACTTTGAATTTTAAGAGTTGGATATTTTCGACAACTATGTCAAGGCTGGAAAGATAGCTTCCCAGGTAAGAGAATATGCTAGGACTCAAGACCATACTGGTAGATGTTTAAGTGAAATATGCAATGACATTGAGCAAGAGATATTCAAAAAAGGTGGAGAACCCGCATTTCCAGTTAATGTCAGTCTCAACGATATTGCAGCACACTATACTGCGGTACCCAACGATCCCATAATTGTCAAAAATACTGATGTATTAAAGATAGATGTGGGAGTTCATATTGACGGCTATATCGCTGATACAGCTGTCACAGTAAGTTATGATACCAAGTATCAAAATTTGATCGATATTGCTGAAAGGGCACTGGACGAAGCGATTGGCATTTCAAGATCAAATACAAGAGTTTCAGAGATAGGAAGAATAATAGAAAAGACTATTACAAAATATGGATGTAAACCAATCCAGAATTTGAGTGGACACTCGCTTGAAAGATATACCATCCATGCTGGAAAGTCGATCCCAAACATTTGGACAATTGGCCACTCTTTCAATTTATCTGTAAATAATGTATATGCAATAGAACCATTTGTGACAACAAGTGACGGTCAGGGCGTTGTTTACGAAGGAAAAATTAAAAATATTTTTGGTATTGGATCACGAAAAAGAACAAAAGAACAAAAGACAGATGATTTTCTAGAATATTTATGGAATAAATTTAAAACTCTACCATTCGCCTTAAGATGGATTGTTAATGAATACGAAGAGAAAGAAGCACTCTACTTGCTAGAAATCCTGGTAAAAAAGAAGAACGTTCATGCATATCCAATTTTGGTAGAAGGAGCCAATAGAATAGTGGTTCAAGCTGAGCATACGATAATTCCTCAAGAATCTAACACACTAACGATAACAAAATAATAGTAGGACACTTTGTGCTCCAATTCATTTCTTTTTTAAAGATAATCCTCTTTTTTTCTTGCTGAGTCTAGTTTTGCAAATTATTGATAAAAATCGGATAAAAAAAATAAATACAAGTTTGGGATAGTTCTTTGTATGAAAGCAAAAACAGTCATCTATAGCGCATATTATGCATTAAAACTTTGGTTTTACAGAAAAATAAAAGGTAGAAAATCAAGACCAGAAAAGGAAATTTCCATGTAACTTGAACCTTTTCTTTACTTTGTGATGATTAGAATTTGACCTATGCATTTCAATTTTTATGAATCTCTACGTTAGGTTAAGCTTAAATACATAACAATTGAAATTGCTTAAAATCTGAGTTAATAGTATTACATTCTATGACTGGTACAGATATTTCTGACCTAAGGAAGATAGGACTATCAGATATTTTCGATGATAACTGGACAAGGGCAATTTATTCAGTAGATGCAAGCCACTGTACAGTTAAACCTCTAGCCGTTAATTTTCCCTCTGACGAATATGAAGTTCAGAAAATATGTAATTTTGCCTATAACTGCGGTATACCAGTTACCTGCAGGGGAGCGGGCACAGGACTGTTAGGACAGTCATTGTCTGATGGTATAATACTAGATCTTACTAAAAAAATGAACAAGATACTGGAATTAGGTGAAGACTACGTTATAGTTCAACCCGGCGTTGTGAAGACAGTATTAGATAAAGAGCTTGCAAAAAAGGGCAAATTTATTCCACCTGATCCTGCAAGTAGTAACTATTGTACCATTGGTGGAATGATATCTAACAATTCAAGCGGTCCTCATGGGCTAGGTTATGGAAGTATTATCAACTATGTGCAAGGAGTTGAGCTAGTATATGGTAACGGAATGATGGGATTTGCTGATCAAAAAAACTACGATCAAAAAATAAGTAAAATGTTGAAATATATTTTATCACTTAATGTTGATATAAAAAAATATTATCCTAATGTAAGTAAGAATTCAAGTGGATACCGTTTAGATGCGATTTTTGAAAATAACAATAATAAAGTATACCCACAAAAGATATTTCTTGCATCAGAGGGAACTCTAGGCATAATTACAAGCAGTAGAATAAAAATTTTAGATATACCAGAAAAAAAGTCGCTTATTATACTCAGATTTGAAAATATTTTCGACGCCGCCTTGGAAGTACCATCTATTCTTCAATTTGAACCTGTAGCGATGGAATTATTGGATAGAGGCACCATCATGGAAGGTTGGAAGGCTGATGATTCTGAGTCTAGGAATTCTTGCATAATGATTGTCGAATTTTATGGCAATGAGAACTCTTTTTATGACAAGGTTCACAAATTTGAAAATAATCTGCGAAATAAAGCTAAAATTCTCGACAGTGGATATGACAAAAAGAGTGTAGATACCGCATGGAACAAAAGAAAAAATTCACTAAACAGTGCAATAAAAAAAACAATAGGTTCAAGAAAACCGACAGGGATTATAGAAGATACAGTAGTACATCCAGTTATTTTGCATGATTACCTGATTTTTCTCCTAAAAATACTAGCTACGTATAACCTTGATTATGTAATTTATGGACACGCCGGAAATGGCAATTTACACCTCAGGCCTATTATTGACATTAATTCAAAATCTTCTAAATTACTGATGAACACGATAGCAGCTAAGGTTTTCAAACGTGTCGTCAGGATTCATGGTTCCATTTCAGGAGAACACGGAGACGGGCTACTTAGAACAAAATACATTCCCCTGATGTATGGGGAAACTATGTATGATGTTTTCAAACAAATAAAATTGATATTTGATGACAAACAAATTATGAACCCAGGTAAAAAAGTATTGTAAACAACGTTTCTCAGTAAGGAAATAAGGAAATATGAATTTAACATCTCTAGATAATTCGCTTACATTTGATTAGTTTTCTCGATTCAAAGTGAATATTTGATAAGGGGATGAATCATTACAGATTTGGTCTTTTTAATTTATACCATGTACCGAATCTAAAGATCAATATTCCGCCAGCAATTGTGAGTAGTGAAGTTACCAAAATGTGAGGAGATACCACTGTTTTTAATATACTGGGAGCTGATGAGATATATTCGCAATCCTGTCTATCATTACTACAATTTTTTTGTACTGGATAAATCACTATTACTAGAACTAGTAAAACCAAAATAAAGGTTCCTAATAGAGAACACGCGGCACCAACTTTTATTATTCTGTCAATATATTTGATAATCATTTCTAACAAGAAAAATACCATTCAAGTTTTGATCCTCTGTGGATCTATTGCTACAAAACTATATGGATTATTATTTGAAACGCGCTCGAATTTATTATTAAAATATTGGAATGGGAGCAAATCATACGTGTGTTTATCCCATAATTCATGTACTGCATCAAAGTATACTTTCCTTGGTTTTCCCTTCATTCTTAATATCTCATGTGTCAAAACATGTGATACCCTTGTACAATTTTTATCTGCATAGAATTTAGTTCTCTCTAAATCAGACAAAGGATGTTTGGACCTTTCCCAATACGCTATTCCAAAATTTTCAGAAGAATAACCTTCTGTTCTGCAATCCGTCCAAAACGGTTTAAAAAAAGTGAGATAAAAGTGGTAAGTTGTCTTATCCCTCCCAATATGATCTCGCGCTAAATAAGAAATTGACATTCTATCAAATAACCTTCCTGGAACAACAGGAAGGATGTCAGCTTTTATCTTTAGATTTACGTCAAAGCACCTTTTTATCCAGCGATGAAAAAATCGTGACATCAAAGAAACGTAGTACCAATCTTCGTTTTGCAATCTAATCCATTCTTCATTTTTTGACACATATATGAAAAAGAGAGTCGGAAATTGCAATCTAATTATTTAAAAGAGAATATGGAAATAAATACTATTGAAAAAGTCATTTTAGCTCCTTCTTTGCGCTATGACAACTTTTATCGTACTCCACAAAGTAAAAGCTACTTGTCTAAGAGCTTTCATTGCATTTTGCAGCTGTACTAAATTTAAGATCATAACTGGGGTCGCAAAACTTATAGACTCAATTTTAGAATCATTAAAAAGCGGTGCTCGTATGGGGTCGTAGCGAAGCCAGGCATCGCAACGGGCTCCAGATCTAATTAATAGGGCTTTATTAGAGAATGAAACCCGTGGATCGAGGGTTCAAATGTTGTGAGTTAAAACACGACAGAATACATCCCTTCGGCCCCATTTTGATTTATTACAAATTCCTTAATGGCCTTATTATGATAAAAACGACCTTTGATTCCAGATCAGAATTTTTCCCATTTGATTCAATTGCTAAATTGAATTCAATCATTTTAGACAATCTTCAATTGCTCTGTAGGATCCAAATGTTTTCTGAGCTTCAGGAATACGTTTTTGAAGCGCCTCGCCTGCAGATTCTATGAATAAAGACATCGGGTCTTGTTTCTTGAATAATTTCAAGAATGCCTTTTTTGGTTTATTCAACTTGTCAAAAAAAATCGTAGAACTATCCTCTATTATGACATCAGCTTCACTACAAGACACTCCGTGAGTTAAGAGATGTTTTTCTAACTTTGCAGCAAATCGTGCAAAGTGGATTGAGTATGTCTCCTGATCTAGATTTGGCAATAACAGTTAATTATCCAATCCATATTATTTAAAAATTTTTTAATATAATGGGTTCGGACCTTATCTAGCATATAGATTTTGTAATAACTATTGATTTTTCCGATGGTAAAATTTGGTTTTAACACTTTATCATGGGTTTCACATATTGGACGAATTAAAAAGAACCTCATTTCCATCTTGGGTTGACTCTAAGGTGGGGAAGGGATTCGAACCCTTATAAATTCGCTAACTTCATAGTAATTCTGCAGGCGAACGCATAACCGCTCTGCCACCCCACCGTTAAATATGTATATGTTTGACAAATTTTCTCAATTTAAAGCATTGTCTGGACAACGATTAACATGGCAGTGCAATAATAGATGAATAAATAATGGAATAAATCACAAATTACTGACCTTCTACAAGTTTTGTGATTCGCTTATCTATTGGATTATATTCGCAGCCCATAGGTCCACAATATCTTCCTACATATTCAGCCTTTGGCCTATACAATGCAGTCTTTGGAGCCGCCTCGGCAAACTTCTCTTCTATCACATGAGATGCCCAACCAGAAATTCTAGCAATGGCGAAAATAGTTGTAAACAGGTCCATAGAAATACCTAAACTGTAATAAAGTGATGCACTGTAGAGATCTACGTTTGGATATATCGATTGTTTTCTACTTTCCAGTAGATATTTTTTGGTCATCTTTTCAACCTGTTCTGTCATTTCAAACCACGGAGTCTCACGTTCCTTGTTCACCGTCCTTGATAATCGATATAGAACTTCTGCTCTAGGGTCTGTAGTCTTGTAGACTGCATGACCCATACCCATAATTTTGTCACCACGATCAAGTCTCTCAATTACCCATTTGTCAACATTCTCTATTTTACCAATATCTAGAAGCATTTTCATAACTTGAGTGTTCGCCCCCCCATGTAATGATCCTGATAATGCTCCTATCGCACCCGTTGTTGATGCATAAATATGTGCTTTTGTCGATGCTATCTCTCTTGCCGCAAATGTCGAAGCATTAAAACTATGTTCTGCATGAAGTATCAAACAAATATCAAATATTTTTGCCTCTTCGTGCTTTGGTCTGGTACCAAAAAGCATGTACAAGAAATTTTCTGCATTTGTCATTTCGTTAGACGGCTTAATAATATCTTTTCCATTTCTAATCCTATCCCAAACAGCAACAATAGTTGGGATCTTTGAAATCAGCATTTTAGCTCTTTTGATATTCATATCATGTGAATCATCTAGTATGTCCAAATCATAATCAGGCAACTGGGATATACACGATTGAAGCACGTCCATCGGAGAAGCTGTGATGGGTCTGTTTTTCAAATTTTGGTACAGGGCTTCTGGAATTTCTCGGTTTTCTTTCAGATCTAAAGTAAATTCGGACAACTCTTCCTTTGTTGGAAGATCTCCAAAAAGCAAGAGATATGAGGTTTCTTCAAAAGTTGAATGAGTTACGAGGTCTAAAATATCATAACCGCGGTAAATTAACTCACCGTGTTCACCATCAATTGAACATATCCTTGTATCTGCCACAACGATATTCCTCAAGCCTATGTTCCTAGCATCTATATTTCTCATGCCACTCATTGACATATACTACGTCAAATTTATATATTAAACTAATCCCGCTTCACAACAACTGATATAAAGTGAATCCAAAAAGCTAGTATCATTGATAAATCTAATCAGCTACTTCACCTATTAATTTTTGATGATTAAATTTTTACCTTGATTATTATTTTTACTTACTCACAGTTTTCAAATTTATCTATATTTTGTACTATTACATTAAACTGTCATGATATTCTAGAACTCAAACGATTCTTGAAATTTGGTGTAAAAAGATAAAGCTACAGTTTACTATTTGGGGATATGCTAGTGCTCTATTCATTTGTGTTGTATTAACAAGAACTTATTGTTTCAAACTGGAGGAACAATTTCTCTTGCAGAGAATTTCTTGAAATCATATGTCACTCCATTTGACTTGAATATAATCATGGGAGAGCCCCAAGTTATTGCTGCACCATCTGTTCTTGCATTACAATGCGTCATGTCGTTACCCCAATTCCCTTTATCTACAAGTTCTGTCGCCTTTTGCCAATTATTGTTATTATCTTTGTCTACATAGGATTCAAGCTTAACACTACCATCAGGCAGGTTATACACAATGCCCTTAAATCCTATCCATTTGTCCATAGTCGAGCCAATTGTTATTCCAGAGTATGGTTTTATGTCATAATTTACATGCCACATCTCTTTTTTGAATTTGAATTTTCCATTAGTAAAATCAATATTATTGTGATACGATGAACCACCACATCCTTCGTGGACGTTTGTACTATGCCTAACGCTTCTAGAAACTAGGGAAATTTCGTCTCCTCCACCAGCGGTTGACAGAACTTTCACGTACATTGTAATTTCAACGTTTTTCCAATCTGTAGGTTTGTAAAAGTATCCAATTTGGGCCAACCTTGAATAATCGTACGTTGGAAGACTTGATCTAACTTCATCAGACGGAAATCCAGAACTTTTTGTGAAAGCAAGCATTCTTGTAGTCCCAGGTTTAAGATGCCAGCTGCCATCAGTATTTTTACTAATTTCAGCACCGTTTCTATCAAACTGACCATCATCAGGCTTTGTTGGATTGAAGAACCATGTTTCTCCACCAGATGCTGTCGGATAAATCATCTTGACTCCATCACCGCCAGCATTGCCATCTCCTGTTCCTCCACCGTCCCCTGTTGATGGTGGCGTCGATGGTGGCGTCGATGGTGGCGTTGGAGGACTTGTATTTTGTATGCTCAATTTAACTTCAGTAATACTTGCATAATCATTTTGAGTGTTACCATTTACAGTTATCTTTACATATCGTGCGTTAATATTAGAAAGAGCATATTTTTCAAGGTTTAGCGTAGTACCGCTACTCTTTTTTTCAAGTAGTTTTGTATATGTACTGCCGTCCTTGGAAGTAGAAATAACAAAATTATTCTGCCTCTCGTTGCCTTTGTACCAGGCAATATTTACACTACATATGTTTTTACTTGTACCTAGATCCAATTGAATCCATGATCCTTTACCATAATTAGACCATCTAGTATTCAGATTATTATCAAGTACATTTGAAGAAGGAAAGCCCGTTTGACTAGCTGATCGTTGAAGACCTTTGATGCTGGCGATAGAACACTGAGTTTGCTGTGGTTGATTCAACGACGTTGTCTGTATTCTAACTTCAGTAATACTTGCATAATCATTTTGAGTGTTACCATTTACAGTCATCTTTACATATCGTGCGTTAATATTAGAAAGAGCATATTTTTCAAGGTTTAGCGTAGTACCGCTACTCTTTTTTTCAAGTAGTTTTGTATATGTACTGCCGTCCTTGGAAGTAGAAATAACAAAATTATTCTGCCTCTCGTTGCCTTTGTACCAGGCAATATTTACACTACATATGTTTTTACTTGTACCTAGATCCAATTGAATCCATGATCCTTTACCATAATTAGACCATAACGTATTGAAGTTATTGTCAATTACGTTTTTTGGAATAAAAATTTGATTGCTTGCACTAGCAGAAAGGCCTGTGATATTTGTGTCAGCGCAAGCTGAGCTTGTTCCGTCAGCAGCAAAAGAAGGATGAATTGATTGTGAAAAAATAAAGCTAAATACTATAAATACGACCAATATTGACCTGGAAAAAATACTTGACAACTTTTATTCACTCGCTCGTATTTCCCTTAATTTGCAACTGTAACTAGGATAGTATTCTAAGTTGGTATACATGAAGTAAATATAATATATCAAATTATGACGATGAATCATCGGAAAATAATCTTATTACATATTATATATGCAAGACTAAGATTTGTACTTATAATACGTTATAAGTCAGTTAAACATAATACTTTTTATAAAATATCTACGATATTTATCTATTGTAAATAGTGTTACTCTTTACAGTAAATTTAACTGGAAAAAAAACATTGAAGGATTGTACATAAGATATATAAATTGGTTGTCAAAAAATGAGATGTTTCGCCTATTGAGAGTCAGTTGTTCGGATTCAATACTGCTCTACCGACTATTTTACCTGCACGTAGATCTTCAAGGGCTTGATTTGCATCATCCAACTTGTATGTTCTATTAACTACAGATCTAATTGCACCCGTTTTGGATAAATTGACCAGATCGACAAGATCATTGAAGCTTCCAGTATATGCACCTGTAATGGTATAGCCCCTTAATGGTATTATTGGAAGGCTCAATTCTAAGGCACCACCAAAAAGTCCAACCATAACGAGTTTGCCTCTCTTTCTCAACATATTAATTGAGGCGGGCGCAGTGCGATTATTGTTTACAAAATCTATAACGGCTTCTGCTCCAAGCGAATTGGTAAGATTTTTGATATCCTCAACAGGATCTACTTTAGAAGAATTTACCACTTCATGAGCACCAAGTTTTTTTGCTTCCGATAATCTTTTGTCATCTACATCCACAACTACAATTCTTGAATTAGTTATTGCTTTAGCAATCTGAACCGACATTAGCCCCAGCCCTCCGGCTCCAATTATTACAATAGATTCTCCAGGTGCTACCGTTGCTTTCTTGACAGCATTATATGCTGTTAGGCCAGAACATGCCAGCGAGGCTGAAGAATTTACATCCAGATTATCAATTTTAACAAGATATCTAAAATTTGGTACTATGACCAATTCAGAATATCCACCATCTCTGTAAATTCCTATAGTTCTAGGAGTGTCACAAAGATTTTCTTGACCCACTCTGCAAGCCGGACATGATCCTTCTCCTATCCAAGGATATACCACCACTGTGTCTCCTACATTAAATCCACTAACAGAGTCTCCAATTGCTTCAATTTTTCCAGATATCTCATGACCTGGGGTAACCGGAAATTTTACCCCTCTGTCTTCCACCTTTAGAAAAGCGCCGGCAGCTCCCTCATATCCCCCTTCCCAGAGATGAATGTCACTGTGACATACTCCAGATGCTTCAATCCTAATCAAAACCTGAGAATCCTTGGGCTTTGGATCTGGCAGATCAACAATAGAAAGTTTCTCTTTAATCTTAATTATTTGAGCCGATTTCAATACATTATTGCAATAATCTACATGCTATTAAAAGAATTCATCTTACCTCCAAAAATTACTTTGTAGAGCGAAAAGAATCTGTAGTCGGGATAATCTGAGTTGATGCTATATTATTTCTTTCAAGTCTACTTTCGAAGCCAAATTACAAATTTATTTTAAAGTCTTTTTAATATTCTTTGGATGCTAATGAGGTGAAGGAAGAGCCGTCTGAAAATATAATGAAGAGGGTTATGAGTACCGAAGCATCCAGTATGTAGATGCTTATATAAGCCAAAAGAGAGGGAAATTCAGTTGACAGCATCCCTAGAATCAATTCAAGATGCAATATATGACAAGAAATTGCATCAAATTAGTGCGGATTTGAAACAATACAGGATTAACCAATTAAGAAAGATGGATCAAACAAACTCAGGCCTATTAGTCGAGTATCTGTATTCACGAATGAAAGAAGGAAATCTTAAACCAGCAAGTGGTCAAACTCAATTAATTTCATATACTGAGTCATGATTACTTTCATTAATCATTTACGATTTCTTTTGTGTCTTCTTTAGTTCTAAAATTACATCATTGACTATACCACGGATTTCGTTCTGTGTCAAATCAGGTTGTTCCTCTTCTTTCTGCAAATGTGTTGAGAGAATCATTAGTTGTTTAACGTTCTTCTCCATCTCTGAACGGTCTTGAGATGCTGCGATGCTCCTTAACAATTTCATATTACTTTCTGTATTTACACGCAGGTCGTGACTTTTACAAGAAATATTAGACGAGGAAAAAAGTAAAGTAAAGTAAATGACCTATCTTTTACTTAAATACGATAAGAATGTAGTTTATTTAGTCAATGAACCCTCAAAGAGGATTTTTGACTATTGAAGGGATGAACAAGAAACAACCAATTTCGATGACTGGTGGGATATTGAATGAAGAACAAGAAACGGTTAACCCTACTCCACCAGATTGTGTTTAGGTGTTTATTATACACCAATCAATTATAAAAAATTAAAAACCAGTTCGTATATAAAATCAAAACATCAATAAACCATAACGGGATAAAATTTGAATGCTAAAACCAAAATTTCAAAAAATTTAATCAATTTATTGTAATGTGCTCATATTGTTTGGATGAAAAATTAAAACTAAATTTAATTCACGTTTATATCTAGGTATTTGAAATAATTAATGTTACCTTTAAATTAATTACAATATATGCATTTACCAAAGTATTTATTATATAACTGTGGTTCGATTATTTTGTAGTG
>Ga0209058_1002643_pt1 | contig 14665 bp, 13 predicted proteins | sample GraSoiAngelo_147_FD_185904 | JGI IMG/M metagenome (GOLD analysis project Ga0209058, IMG submission 185904) | Grasslands soil microbial communities from the Angelo Coastal Reserve, California, USA - 14_1009_05_40cm (SPAdes) (version 2) | ecosystem: Environmental > Terrestrial > Soil > Grasslands ... | reverse complement strand
CGCCGCTACAGTAACCACGCGCTACTTTTTGTGCAAAGCCCCGCGGCCACCGCCTCGTTGGCGCAGGCGGAATTCTTTAATCAGCTTCTTTGCCCGCGACCGCGGCCCGGAGGCGGCAGGTTCGGATCGGGCCTGAAATCGGCCGGGAATAAATCAAACACCGCATTCATCGCGGTCACCGCCTTGGCGTGTTCGGCCATGAGCTTGTCGGGATCGGTCGCACTGGAGCTCATATCCGATATTTTCTGGTACGCGGCCACCGCCGCCTTCAGCCTGGTCTCGACCCTGTTCTTGAAATCGGCGGGCTCATTTTTGATTGAGGTGCGCAACGCGTCGGCGGCTTCCGTGTACTCCATGTACTCGTGCGGCACGCGGGCGAAGTTCTTGTTCGTGATTTGCCGCTTGAAGTCGTTGGACACTTGAACCAAAAGCCTGAGTGCCGTCTTCACGTCGTCGGGCGATTTCAGTTGGGCGGCCAAAATCGGCACCGCCAGCGCCAGCACAAATGTGATCAATGCGAGAATGGCCAGAATCTTTTTTGTACTTTTCATAGTTCACACCTCTCTCTGTGTTGTAGAACGTTTACTCCGTCACATGCAATATCCCGTTCATGTCTACGGCATGGCCGGGAGTGGAACAGAAAAATGGATACTCGCCGGGCGCGGGCGCGATGAACTCTGTCATCATCGTCTCGCCTTTGTCGCACATCGGGACCACCGCGAGCACACGCGAGTCATCTGTCGAAATGACGCCCTCTGTCTTCTCTGCATCCTTATCCACCGCCTCCATCTGATCGGGATACACGAGCACCCAATTATGACGCGCGCTCAGGAACTTGCCCGCATGATGGAACGTTAGATGAACCACTGCGCCGGTGCGGCAGGTCAGTTCGTCGGGCCGGAATGCAAGGAAGTCACCATCGGATGCGATGAACAGATCGACACCCTGTTGCTCAGACGATCGCCTGCGGTTGCATCCCAAAAGCGTCATCGGAAGCGCCAGCGAGCCCACAAGAAGCCGGCGTCGCGACAGAGGAGCGCGACCGAGGACACTGAAGTTCCTGCTCCTCACGTCAGTCCGATACAGCATGGCGTGTAGCCTATCACGCTCGCCTTATGCAGCATCGAAATTTTAGCCGTAGTCCAAACGCTAGCGGCGGTCATCGAACGCGTGAATGAATTGCAGTGCGGTCCTTCTCTCCTGGGAGAGGGCGGCGCGACAGCCACAGGCTGGCGCGCCGGGTGAGGGTACAGGTCTTTGCAAATCCTGAGACCCTCACCTTTTATTGAGGCTTCGCCCTATCGGGCTCGCGCTTCGCGCCCTCTCCTAGAGGGAGGTGTATGTTTCCGCAATTGCGATTCATTTCACCTTGAGTGCCTGCTGGATTTATAATTCGGGGTTTCCAGTAGTTACTCGCCAGCATTTCAGTCTCAGGTCAATAGTCCTTTGTGCCGCTCGGCGCAAACCTGTGGCTGTTCGAGAAGGGAGACAACGCAGTGAAATTTCCTATCAGCCTAACGCTAAATGGCCGCCCGTACCGGCGCGAGGTCGAGCCGCGGCAGTTGCTCGTGCATTTGATCCGCGATTTGGGCGGTGTGACGGGAACGAAGATTGGTTGCGACACGAGCCAGTGTGGCGCCTGTACGGTGCTGCTTGATGGCGTTGCAGTCAAATCGTGTACGGCTTTGGCCGTGCAGGCGGATGGAACGTCGATTACCACGATCGAAGGCCTGGCCAGCAACGGTCAATTGCATCCACTGCAGGAGGCGTTTTGGAACAAGCACGGCCTCCAATGCGGCTATTGCACGCCCGGCATGATCCTGGCCGCGCATGAACTGCTCCGGACCAACCCGCAACCCAGTGACCATCAAATCCGTCATGGGTTGGAGGGCAACATGTGCCGCTGCACCGGCTATCAAAACATTATCCGTGCGGTCCGCGAAGCCGCGGCTGCGATGAGGAGGAAAGGATGAGCACTCGAGTATTTGGCTCCGGAATCCGGCGGCGCGAGGATCCCCGGCTCATTACGGGGGCGGCGACGTACACCGACGATTACACGCTTCCCGATATGGTGCACATGATCCTGCTGCGCAGTCCGCATGCACACGCTAGAATCAAACGCATCGACACAACGCGCGCGAAGGCGGCTCCGGGTGTCGTCGCCGTGTTTACCGCCACGGATGTTGAAGGCGCATTGAATCCGATGCCCTGCGCCTGGCTGGTTCCCAACTCGAATCTGAAGGTCGCGGGGTATCCATGTATCGCAAAAGATGTGGTCCGCTACGTTGGCGACATCGTTGCCGCCGTCGTGGCCGAAAGTCCATATCAAGCGACGGATGCGCTCGACTTGATTGTCGTAGACTACGAACCGCTCCCCACAGTCATCGATCCTGAAAAAGCCAAACAGTCTGGAGCACCGCAGATCCATTCGAATGTTGAGAACAATGTGGCGTTCCACTGGACGGTTACAGGCGGCGAAGTCGATGGGGCTTTCCAGAAAGCGGACGTCGTTATTAAGGAGCGTATCGTCCAGCAGCGCCTGATCCCGAATGCGATGGAACCGCGTTCGGCGTTGGCCCACTGGTCGGGGGCATCCGGCGAACTGACGCTCTGGAACACAACCCAGAATCCACACATTGCACGGTTTCTCTGCTCCGTGGTGACGGGTGTTCCCGAAGACAAGCTTCGTGTGATCGCGACTGAAGTTGGAGGTGGGTTCGGCAGCAAGATTCCAGCGTATCCGGCAGACTTCATCACCGTCTTCTGCGCAAAGAAACTCAATCGGCCGGTAAAGTGGACCGAAAGCCGCAGGGAAAACTTTCAGGGCACAACTCACGGACGCGACCATGTTCAGGATGTCGAGCTGGCTGCGACCAAGGATGGCAAGGTTCTGGGCATTAAGGCAACGTCCTATTCCGGTATGGGCGCGTACCTCTCTACTGCCGCACCGGGCATCCCGACGATCTTGCACGGACTGATGTTGTCGGGCCCATACGACATTGCGGCGATCAGGGAAGACGTCTACGGCATCTACACCAACGGCACGCCCGTCGAAGCCTATCGCGGCGCGGGCCGTCCGGAGGCCACGTTCATTTTGGAACGTATGATCGACATGTTAGCTGCCAAACTCGGAATGGACCCGGTCGATCTCCGTAAGAAGAACTTCATTCCGAAGTTCGAAAACGGGCACACCGTCGCGACCGGCCTCTCTTACGACAGCGGCAACTACGCCGGCGCGCTTCAAAAGCTGGTCGACCATGTCGCATACAAAGACCTTCGGCGGCAGCAGGCGGAAGACCGGAAGAAAGGCCGCTACCTCGGAATCGGCATCAGCACGTACGTCGAAATCTGTGGGCTCGGTCCTTCCCAGGTGGCCGGCGCCGTTGGTTTTCAGGGCGGTTTATGGGAGAGCGCCATCGTGCGATTCCATCCGACCGGTAAGGTGAACGTCTTTATCGGCGCGAATCCGCACGGACAGGGCGAAGAAACGACATTCGCTCAGATCGTGGCTGATGAAATCGGCGTCGATGTCAACGACGTCAAGATCATTCATGGCGACACTCAAACGACACCGATGGGCTGGGGCACCTACGGCAGCCGGACGACGGCGGTGGGAGGGGCCGCTCTGGTCATGGCCACACGCAAGGTTAAGGAGAAGGCGAAAGTTATCGCTGCGCACCTGCTTGAAGCGGCTGTCGAGGATATGGAATACAAAGACGGCAAGTTTTTCGTGAAAGGATCACCGGACAAAGCCAAAACGATCCAGGACATCGCGCTGATGGCAAACGTCGCGTGGAATATGCCGGCTGGAGTGGAGGCGGGCTTGGAAGCGTCGTCCTTCTACGATCCTCCGAACTTTACGTATCCCTTCGGCGCCCATTTGGCGGTCGTGGAATTGGATCCGGAAACAGGCCAGATCGATCTACGCCGTTACGTGGCCGTGGATGACTGCGGCCCTCAGATTAATCCTGTCATCGTTGAAGGCCAGGTCCACGGCGGCGTCGTGCAGGGAATCGGGCAGGCCCTGTGGGAGGGTGCATACTACGATGAAAACGGTCAATTGCTGACCGGATCGATGCTGGATTATGCCCTTCCAAGGGCGGATCGCCTGCCCGACATGGAAGTGCTGTCGACAGTTACGCCGTCGCCGCATCATCCAATCGGCGTGAAAGGAATCGGCGAGGCCGGTACGATCGCCTCCACGGCGGCGGTTTACAATGCGGTGATCGATGCATTGAGTCCGTTCGGCGTCCAGACCATCCGGATGCCGGTGACACCCGAACGTGCGTTTAATGCCATTCAAGAAGCCAAGGCCGGAAGGAGATAAATTATGTACGCACCCGAATTCGACTATTACCGGGCCGGTTCGGTTTCAGAGGCTGCCGGCCTTCTACGCAAGTACCCGGGCTCGAAGCTGCTGGCCGGCGGCCAGAGCCTGATCCCGTTGTTGAAGCTTCGTCTGGCGGCGCCGGCGGCCGTCATTGATATCGGCCGGATACGCGACCTGAAGGGGGTCACAGTTAAGGGCGGCACAATCCGTGTTGGCGCCATGACCACCCACGCCGAACTGGCTGCTTCGTCCGAACTTGCCGAACAATGCCACGCGCTGGCACAGGCGGCGGCCGGAATCGGCGACCCCGCTGTGCGCAACCGCGGCACGATCGGAGGTAACGTCGCTCACGCCGATCCCGCCTCCGATCTGCCGGCCGTTTTGGTGGCACTCGAGGCGAAGCTGACGGTGGAAGGTCCGGAAGGAAAGCGCACGCTTGACGCCGGCGGATTCTTTCAAGGAATGATGACCACGGCTTTGAAAGAACACGAAATCCTGACGGCTATCGAAATCCGCGCGCACTCTAAAGGCCAGGGCTCGGCATATGCCAAATTCGCCCATCCGGCGTCACGCTACGCCGTTATCGGCGTCGCGGCTATTCTCACGGCAAGCGGGGGCAAGTGCTCGGCCGCCCGCGTGGCCATCGGCGGGATGGTTCCACGGCCAGTGAGGGCCGCATCCGTCGAGCGCGTTCTTGCCGGACAGGAACTGTCGGCGGAAAATATTGCGAAGGCGGCCGGTCAGGTCACCGAGAATCTCGGCAACGAGGTTCTTGGCGACATCTTCGCGTCCGAGCAATATCGCCGCTCCGTTGCTCCCGTGTGGGTGAAGCGTGCGCTGACGCAAGCGGCCCAGCGAGCGAGGTAAGGGTGAGCGAAGTAAGGAATAGATGACCATTCCCCTCCTCGCAGAGGAGGGGAATATGTCAGAACGAAACATTGAAACAGGCAACACTTCCAAGTTCTATCGACGACCTCCAGGCTCTGCTCGAGCAAGAGGCCTACATCGCGGATAGCGGTCTGGCTACGTCCGTCTATCTTGCGCTAAAGCTTCAGCGCCCCCTGCTGTTGGAAGGCGAAGCGGGTGTGGGAAAGACGGAGGTGGCCAAGGTTCTGGCTTCGGGTCTGGATCGCGAGCTGATTCGACTCCAATGCTACGAAGGGCTCGACATCAACCACGCCGTCTATGAATGGAACTACGCCCGCCAGCTTCTGGAAATCCGGCTGATGGAAGCTTCCGGCAGCGTGGACCGGCAGACGGCTGCGCGGCAGCTTTTCACCGAAGAATTTCTGATTCAGCGGCCGTTGCTTCGTGCGTTGTCGTCCACCGAGGAGCGCTCACCCGTGCTCCTCATCGACGAGCTTGACCGGGCCGACGAAGAGTTCGAAGGATTTTTGCTCGAGCTGCTGTCGGATTTTCAGGTCACCATCCCGGAGCTGGGTACGGTCCGAGCCCTTTCGCCACCGATCGTCATTATTACATCGAACCGCACCCGCGAACTGCACGACGCGCTGAAGCGCCGATGTCTCTACTTCTGGATCGACTACCCGGACTTCGACAAAGAGCTGCGGATTGTCATGACAAAGGTGCCCGGTGCGGCGCCGCGGCTGGCACGCCAGGTCACCGCTTTCGTTCAAGAACTGCGCACAGCCGAGCTTTACAAAATGGCGGGTGTTTCCGAAACGCTCGACTGGATAGCAGCGCTAGTCGCGCTCGACAGCGCCGAATTGGAACCCGCAGCCATAGACCAGACTCTCGGGATGCTGCTCAAGAACCGTGAGGACATGGAAGCGCTCCGTGGCGAACGCATTTCCGATTTGCTGAACCGGGCGCGAGCGCGGGGATGCGAATGAAGCCTCTCCCTCTGGAAGAGGGTCTTCAACATGAGTTACCTTTTCCATAATCTTCTGCACTTCAGCCGCCTGCTTCACGCCGCCGGTTTGGATGTACACGCTGGGCGCATGCCGGATGTGGCCGCAGCCCTCAGCCAAATCGATATCGGGCGTCGCTCCGATTTCTATTTCACGTTGCGGACACTGCTCATCCACCGGCACCAGGACCTGGGACCGTTTGACGAAGCTTTTCGGGTCTTTTGGCGCCGGCCGGCCGGAGACAGGTCCATGACGGATTTGCGCGCTCTCGGCGAGCGCCGAAGGTACGGCAAGCCGGAAGTCGATTTCCCACCTGGAGAGTCTCGTGACGGAGGAGACGATCCTGCAATGCGCTCGCTTTCCGAGGTTGTCCAGCGCATCGCACCCGTGAGTTATAGTGCCAGCGAGATCTCGCGGACGAAAGACTTCGCCCAATTTAGCGAGCACGAGTTGGCTCAGGCAAGAGCGATGTTGGACGAACTGCATTGGGAGCCTGGCATGCGCTGGACGCGGCGGTGGGTTGTTGGACGCGGCACGGCGGCCGATTTCCGCCGGATGATCCGCACGAACATGCGCTATGGCGGAGAGCTGTTGGAAATTCCCCCGCGGCAAAGGAAGAAAAAACGGCGGCCATTGGTCTTCTTATGCGACATCAGCGGATCGATGGAACGTTATTCCAGAATGCTGCTTCATTTCATTCACACGCTCGCCGCCCGGCGGCCCAACGGTGGAGTGGATCGCATCGAAGCCTTTCTCTTTGCCACGCGCCTGACCCGCATCACGCGCGAGCTTTCGCATTGGCGCGCAGACGAGGCGGTCTTGAAAATCTCGAGAAATGTTTCGGACTGGTCGGGCGGAACTCGGATCGGAGAAGCGTTGCGCGCGTTCAATGTCGCTTGGGCTCGCCGCACGCGTACACATAGCGCGGTGGTCTTGGTCATTTCCGATGGCTGGGATCGCGGCGACCCGGAACTGTTACGGAAGGAAATCAGCCGGCTTCGTCGCACTTGTCACCGATTGATCTGGCTCAATCCTCTGCTCGGATCCGCAGATTATCAACCCCTCACTCGTGGCATGCGTGCGGCGTTACCGTTCATCGACGATTTTCTGCCGGTGCACAACCTGGAAAGTCTGGAAGCACTGGCGGTCCGCTTGAACTCGCTCTCCATCCGCCGATCACACCAGCGGAGTTCTGTGAATCTCCCAGTTTCGTTGAATAGCTCCAACAGCGCCTTCCACAAAAAGTAGTTCATGGGTACGGTAGCGGCGGTCTATACGACGTGTGAAAAAAATTGCCGCAGCGCAACTGTAGGGGCGGTCTGTGACCGCCCGCTTTTCCTCGAATCAACGAAATACGGGCGGTCACAGACGTCACAGACCGCCCCTACAGTGCTCGGTTCAATTTATTCACACCTTCTATAGACCGCCGCTACACTGGGACAGCCTGAAATTTTGTACTCTATGTGCGAAGCGCTCCAACCGATCTGACGTATTGTATGGTCATGAGAAAAAGTGTTGTCGCGTTCTTTGCTGTTCTACCGCTGGTCGCTTGTATGGCATTGTTCATGCAATTCAGCTTTAGCCAGGACCTCGGTCAGGTTCATGAGGTGTGTTCGCCGCATGAAGGCCGGTGCCTCACGATTCGTCCGCCGCGAGTTCCGGCGACGCTGAATTGGAAAATACCTCGCACGCGCGATGGCAAACCTGATTTTACGGGCGTGTATGCCGGAGCGGGCTTCAACCATCAGGTCGGCCCTAATGACACCGACACGCCGATCATCAGGGGCTTCGACGCCAAGATCATGCCCCCAACCAAGCCCGGCGGCGATGCGATTCTGTTTCGGCCTACTACCGGAGATCTCAAAATTGACGATCCGATCGCGCTTTGTCTCCCCTACGGATTCACATCGCAGATTTTCTCTCCTTACGCGCAGCAGTGGATTCAAGCGTCTAATCATCTGGTGATCCGTCATGAGTTCATGAACAACTTCTCTCGAGTTATTCCCCTGGACAACCGGCCGCACCCCAAGGACCTGGAACAGACCTGGGGAGGCCATTCGGTGGGGCATTGGGAAGGAGACACGCTCGTGATCGACACCGTTGGGCTTAAAGAATGGTGGCTCGACAATCCTCATCCGAAAGGTTCGCTATGGCATAGTGACGCGGCACACGTGATTGAGCGCGTGAAATGGGTTGCGCCCCGAGTCGTTTCCTACGAGGTCACGCTGGATGATCCGAAGATTTGGACAAAGCCTTGGACGGAGCCATTTCATATGATCCTGCATCCGACATGGGAACTCCTGGAGTTCGTTTGTAATGAGAATGACAGGTGCAGTCAGGGAAATTGCGTTGAATCGGACGCACAGAAACAGAGGTGAAGGAGGCATGAATGACGCGTAAATTTCTCAGCCTTGCCGCCGCAAGCTTTGTTGTTTTGTTATTCACCACAACGCCGTTTATCGCGCATCACTCGGAGGCAGCACAATTCGACACCACCAAGCCTGTCAAGGTCAGTGGTGTCGTCAAGAAGGTCGAGTGGATGAATCCACACATCTGGTTCTACATCGACGTGAAGGATGAAAAAGGCAATGTGACGACGTGGGGCTTCTCGGGTTTGCCTCCAGGGATGGCCATCAGAAAAGGATTTACCAAAGACACACTCAAAGTTGGCGAAACAGTTGTGGTTCAGGGATTTCGGGCGAAAGACGGTTCGAACAATGCGTCCGGAAATATCCTCACCTTCGCGGATGGTCGACAGGTTTTTCCAGGCGCGCTAGAGCTCGGCACATTTCCCGCAAACAAGCCGTAGTGATCTCAAATCCGAAATCCGAAATTGCAAATAGGACTATGCAAACTGCGACAGTCCAATCTGAGATTTCGAAATTTCGGATTTGAGCTGCAGGATTCGTCCGATTTCAAAATTCTTCCCTCGTTGCTGAGTCAAGTATGTTGACACCTTATTATTTGCAAACCCAGCCATCGACGGCAGCCCTGGACTCATTGCACGGCGCTACCGTCCGCGGAGCCTGAAGCGAATAGTAGACTTTAAAGTTGTCGCCCGGTTTTTTGTTGAAATCGACAACGTCTATAGGCACGCGCGGATCGGGATCATTCGGAGCCATGTTGTAATTCATGGAGATCGCCGCCGGAGGCGTTCTGGGATTTGCCGGAACGTTGAGCGGCCCGAACACCGAATTTCGAACCACCGCGACTTTCGGCGGTCGACTACGATTCCCGGATTTTGGCTGATATGTCGTCGCGACCACGACTCCATAGTAGTCACGGAAATAACTGTTCTCGATAGCAATCGAACCATCCCCGCGGCCTGGCTCCACACTTTGACCCAAATGGAAGAAAGGACTCGCGACGCCTGTACGCATCCCCTGGATGTCGGCGTTCCGGATCGAGATGCTCTTCGCAAGATAGTTTCCCACCCAGACGCCCGCGGCCCTCTCCTCGGCATCGTCCAGGACCGATTTGTCGCCGCGCACGGTAATCGCATCGATTGTCAGCTTATCGGTCGGGATAACCGTGAGACCCTGGCGTGCAGGATTCCAGGTGCGGAAGTTCTTGATCTCGCCGTTCCATCCGAATGCGACTCCGGTCTGGATCGCACCATAGGCTTCGTTATTGACGAACTCCAGCACCCTCTCATTTGTGGTGTCGATCGGCACCGTCTCACGGTCATCGGCCATATTGGCGCTTTTGAATTTAGGAATCCGTATAGTGTCGAGCGCGCCTGCCGCGAGCTGGAACCCAAATACATCCGCGTTGGCGGCTACGTTATTCCTGATGTAATTGTTCGGCCCGCGAAACCAAAATCCTCCGCCTTCTCCACCAGGATCGGGACCGACACCGCTGTAGCCACTGCGCGGCGCGAACTCACCAGAGCCCTGAGATCGCATCGCGAAGTTGTGGTCGAACACGTTGAAGCTTTCAGTGCCGTCCTCGGTGACAATGCCGGCGCCATGGGTGTTGTAAACGAGGTTGTCCTGAATGATCCCGTAATGGCTGTTATGGACGGTGACCCCCCATTTCGGAGCGCTGTCGACGGCGTTACCGATCAGCGTGAACTGATATCCATTTGTCGGGGTTTGTTTGGGTCCGAAGTAGTGATGGAAATGGATTGCATAACGTCCGATCTGATTGGTTCCCAGGTGCTTCACGTTGCCCTGCTCGTCGAATTCCGTGCTGTCCAGGACACCCATGCGCGTTCGGCCCATGTCCCGAACTTCCACGAAGCGCAGATCAACCTCCGCACGGGACACGAAAATCATGTGGCCGCGCGTGCCGTCGGGATTTTCAGAACGGATGAGAACGTTGCGGCTCAGATTCCCAATGTGTGGCAGGAATTCGAGTTTATCATCGGCGTTTCTTGCACCCTTATGGTCGTACTTGAGAGGCGCGCTCAGGGTGATCTTGTTCGCGGCAATCGATCGAATCTCGAGTTTCTCGTCCTGTGATTTGTAATTGCTTCCGATTTCACGATCACGCAATTGCCGCGTATCCGGAATCACGATGTGGTCGCCTGCTTTCCAACCTTGGACACTTTGTTCGAGTGTCAGCGTCGTCTGACCTGACAGCGGCTCTTCGGCGAGACGCATGAACGTGGGCGACTTCACCGCGCCGTGCATCGTGATCTTGCCAAGGCTTTCGATGCCGGAACCAAGTTCTGCGGGATCGAGTTGCCGGTCGATCTTCTGATCCGTGATGACGATTTCAGCAGTAACGTTTGGCGCGACCGGAACGGTGGGCGATCCGACTTCCAGGTATCCCTCATCCTGGACCATCAAATTCGCCGTCTTCATGCGCGTATTCGCATCCGCGCGGAAGCGAAGGCGCCCGCGAACGTCGACACACGCGAGTTTCGCGTCGCTTAGCGCGTCGTACACGACGTCATGGAGCGCGGAAATCAGGATTTTATCCCCGGCTGCCGGGACTTTCCCGGTGGACCAAGTCGCAGGATTAGACCACGCACCGGCACCGGCGCTCGTTACGGTCGGTTGACCGCAAAAATCGGGAACACCGCCGGGAACACCGTGAACTTCACGCGGATGATTGTGAGCTTCCTGCGCCCACGCAACCGATGACAGGGCAAAGATGAATCCAAGGTAACCGAGCTTCATAAGCCTCCCTGTGACAGATGTTTTTCGGATTTAGTATGCAGGAATTTACGTCTTGAGGCCAGAATTTCACTACGCGAGGCGACAGGACCCATGAACCTGCCTCAGGCAGGGGATCAGTTGGTACCAAACGCCCCAAATTATTCGCGCGCTAAATTGCACACGCCGTTTATTTCGCTTATCTTTGTCAATTAAAATCAGGGCGTCCTGGCATTGGTGTGGTCTGGGGAACAGTTTATCAGCCATAGTCAGGACGAAGCCGGAAGGAGGTATGAGATGAGCAAACGATCTCTAGGTCTAAGATTGATCGGTGTGGCGGCTGTGATCATGGCCGTGGTTGTGCTCCTGAAACTCTCGCCCGTTCCGCGGGCAGAGGACGCGGTGAGGGCGGGCCCAGCACCGAAAACCCCGTGGGGCGAACCGGACCTCCAAGGCATCTGGACCAACAACTACGAGATACCTTTGCAGCGACCCGCTCGATATGCGAACAAAGAATTTTTTACCGACCAGGAAAGGGCCGAACTGGATCAGCAGCGGACGGCCATCATTGATCGACAGGCCGATAAGACTCGCCGCACGCGGGGGACCGAACAGGACGTCTCCGGAGCCTATAACCAGGCGATCTTCGTGACACACAAGCATGTCGGGCGGCGGACGTCGCTGATTGTGGATCCACCCGATGGGCGCATTCCTCCTTTGACGCCAGAGGCGCAGAAGAGACGGGACGCCATCCGGCAGTTCCAACTCGCCCTACTGCAAGCCACCGACACGTGTAAGAACAAGCTGCCCGGCTGCGCGGGTGGGAAGTACGGACCACCTTCACCGCGACGAACGGAGGCGCCTCCGTACTACCTGGCGACCGGCGCGATGGGTGGTGGCAGCATCAATCGTGCAGACGGCCCAGAGGACCGGACGCTTGGGGAGCGTTGTATGGGCGCCATCCTACCCGATTTCGGGGGACTCGCTGGTTTTTTCCCTCAGATTGTGCAGTCGCCTGGAACCGTATCGATTTTTTATGACACGGGTCAGGGGCAAGGGTGGCAGCGTGTCATACCGTTAACGGCGCGGCCGCATCTGCCCTCACACGTGCGCCAGTGGTGGGGAGATTCCCGCGGTCATTGGGAAGGGAATACACTAGTTGTCGACGTCACCAATTTCACTCCGAAAACGGACTTCCAGGGATCCCGCGAAAATTTGCATCTGGTTGAACGCTGGACACGGCTCGATGCGAACACGCTCGAATACGCTGTCACGATCGAGGATGCGACGACGTGGACCAGACCGTGGACAGTCAAGTTGGAATTGAACAAACAGAGCGATCAGGCAAATCGCGTCTACAAGGAGCCCCGGTGCCACGAGGGGAACTTTGGCATGACGGCGTTGCTTGCGGGAACGCGCGCCGAGGAGCGTGCCTTCGCGGCGGGCCGAGGTCCGGATCCGGCCACACTGTGCAGCGCGGGATGCGGAGGATTTGCCGCAGGATTTGCCGATAGCGGGGAGGAAAGTAATCCCCTGACCAATTAATTTGGATAAAAGCGCCAGGCGACGGAAGGAAAGGAGAGCGATCATGCAAAACCGTTTCATCGCCTCGTTGATTGTGGTGGCAATTGCTGCTGCGGTTGTGACCGCCGTTGTCACCGTGCGACTGACACGGCCCGGCCAGGCTGCGGCAGCCACGGCCGCTCGCACAATAGACGGCAAACCCGATTTCAGCGGAATCTGGCAGGCTCTTAACGAAGCCCATTGGGATCTGCAGGCGCACGAAGCGCGTCCGGCAGCGGTCACGCAGCGGGGCGTGTACCCGTATGATTACGTCCAGGTCCCTGCGGCACCAGTGCTCGCACTGGGCGCAGCCGGCGGCGTTCCTGGATCGGTCGGTGTGGTGGAGGGCGATGGTCAGATCCCTTACACACCCGAAGCGGCGGCGATCAAAAAAGAGAACTCTGAGCACTGGATTGACCGGGACCCGGAGCTGAAGTGCTATTTGCCGGGCATTCCACGCGCCATGTACATGCCCTACCCCTTCCAGATTGTGCAAGGTACGAACAAGATTCAGATGGCCTTCCCCTTTACCAGCACCGCTCGCACGATCCACCTCGATCAAGTCGAGGGCCCACCCGACGATACCTACATGGGTCATTCGGTCGGCCGCTGGGAAGGCGATACACTGGTCGTCGACGTGACCGGTTTCAACGGCAAGAACTGGTTCGACCGGGCCGGCAACTTTCACAGCGACGCCTTGCATCTGGTTGAACGCTTCACGCCGATTACGCGTGACGCCATACATTACGAGGTGACGATCGAGGATCCGAAAGTCTTTACCCGTCCATGGAAAATCTCAATGCCTCTCTACCGGCGCCTGGAACCCAACGCGCAGCTTCTCGAATACCGCTGCATGGAGTTTGTCGAAGAGTTCCTGTGGGGAAATCTCCGCAAGCAGCAGTTGGTCAAGCGCTGGGAGGGCGAGACCATGATCGTAGACATCACACGCAAGGTTCCACCCGCTGATAAGCTCCACGATTGGTACCGGAGGTAAAAGAAAATTTCGGATTTAAGATTTTATCGTCGTCTGCGGTAGTTGGGCCGGTAGTCCTGATGGCACGTTGTGCAAGCCGCTACAAGCTGCTCGTTCAATCCGACAAGCGCGTCGAGATCCTTCGCTTTAGCGGCTTTGTATGCGAGATTCCCAGCCTCCAGCAGCAAGCGTGCATCAGTCATCCACTTGTCCTGATCTCTGGCACGCCCCGGCATCATCAGCAGGTTTGCGGATTCGGCCAGGGTCAAAGCGCTGCGCTGGATGGCTGCCCACTGAGCGTCATTCGACGGCGGTCTCGTCACGATATAAAAAATATCGTCCGACGTGGGATAGATGATATCCACCATGAGCTGACTCATCGTGCCGACTATTCGATACGAATTTGGGGGCGCTGTTTCCGAGGACACCTGCGATGACCCGGCAGACTGTTGCTGCGCGGTGCCGGCCAGCGCAACGAGCATTACAATCAACAGCGTGGAAACTATCGTTTTCATATTAGATTCCTCGTGTGGGCAAGCCTGCCCATCATAGCCTGTGAGAGATCTATTTGCATTAGATCAATGCAGGTTGGCCTTGAACCCTCTGTAGCGGCGGTCTATACAAGGTGTGAATGAATTGGCAATGCTGAGAAATGCGTCAGAATATTCCCCTCCTCGCAGAGGAGCGGTGGACGCGCTACCAAAAAATGGATCCGTTCTGAAATCGGCGCGGCCGGGGTGGTCAGTTCGGCGAAGCTATTCAGGCCTGAACATTTGGCCGAACTGACCACTATTACGGCTTCGCGCTATCGCGCTCGCGCTTCGCG
>Ga0209058_1002630_pt1 | contig 14701 bp, 15 predicted proteins | sample GraSoiAngelo_147_FD_185904 | JGI IMG/M metagenome (GOLD analysis project Ga0209058, IMG submission 185904) | Grasslands soil microbial communities from the Angelo Coastal Reserve, California, USA - 14_1009_05_40cm (SPAdes) (version 2) | ecosystem: Environmental > Terrestrial > Soil > Grasslands ... | reverse complement strand
AGGCGATCAACTCAATGCCGCGGCTCGCGCGCGTCGGCGGTGCGTGCCCGTGCTCGAAGTCGGTGCGGTGGGTGATGGACGTTCCCGAAGGAACGTCAGGCGGAGGCGAGCGCCTCAACCCTTAGCGCTTGGCCGGGACCTTTGCGCCCTTGCGTCGCGCCTTCGAGAGACCGATCGCGATCGCCTGCTTGCGCGACTTGATCTTGTGCTTACCTGTCATCTTGTGCCGCATCTCCGTCTCGACGGAGCGACTCGCAGCCTTGCCGTATCTCGCCATGCGATGCCTCCTTTGATCCTCGATCCGAGCAGACGGCGTGCCTACTTTCGCGTCGCGACAATACGCGCGTGGAGATCGGGCTCGGCGTCGATCAGCGCCTCGGGCTGAGCATCGCGCAGCTGCGCGACCTTGCGGGCGAGGCGCGGTCGCTCGGCTACCAGAGCCTGTGGACGAACTCCAGCCTCGACTACGACCCGATCGCGCTGTGCATCGCCTGGCACGCCGAAGCCGGGCTGCGCACCGGCATCTCGGTCATCCCGATCGGCCGCGGTCCGGCGGAGGTCGTGGGCCTCGCGGCGCGCACCGCGCACGAGCTCACCTCGGGCACGTTCACGCTCGGCATCGGCGCCGGCAGCGTGACCGAGAGGCCGATCGCCGCGGTGCGCGGCTACATCGCTGGCATCCGCAAGGTCGCGCGCGACGTCCCACTGATCGTCGGTGCGCTCGGTCCGCAGATGCTCCACCTCGCGGCCAAACACGCGCAGGGGGCGGCGCTCAACTGGTGCACGCCGGCCCAGGTCGAATGGAGTCGATCGGAAGCGAAGACGAAGATGGTCGACTACATCCGTGTCTGCGTCGACGAAGACCTCGCCGCGGCGCGGCGCGCGCTCGCGCAGCAGATCCTCGCGTACGCGCTTCTTGTGCGTCCGTCCGGCGCGGGCGGCTACCGGAAGCACTTCGAGCGCATGGGCTTCGGCGACGACGTCGCGAAGCTGGAGGCGCTCAAGGCGGTCGGGAAATCGGAGGACGAGCTCATCCGCGCGATGCCCGAGCGGATGCTCACGACGTTCGGCTATGCGGGCCGCGGCGACGGCGCGCGCGAGTGGTTCCGCGAGATGGCGCGCGGCCTCGATGTCGCGGTCGTCCGCCTGCTCACACCCCGGCCCGGCGACATGCGCCCGGTGGCCGCGGGAATGGAGGCGTTCGCTCCCTAGTCATTGCGCTCGCTTCGGCCTGCCTTCGGCGGCCCGCAGCTCGCCGCCTCGACACCGCTCGTCGACTCGCTCGTCGCGGGTGAACCGCTCCTCGCTCCTGTACTTTTACGACGTGGCGCAGTTCAACGACAAGGTCGACCCCAAGGACTTCCTCAAGATGCCCGACGAGTACCGCGATCTCCTCGTCCGTCTCCTCACGATCCAGGCCGACTGCGAGATCGGCGGTCCGCACATCTACGTCGACCACTGGACGCTGCGCGCGCCAACGGTCGATGACCAGTGGCGCGTCGCGCGCATCGCCGCCGAGGAGATCGATCACTGCCGCAAGATGCTGCGGCTCCTCAAGCTCATCGACGTCGACCGCTCGGACATCCTCGAGCGACCGCGCAGCAAGCGCGAGGTCGATGCGTTCAAGGAGGACATGCCGACGTGGGCGGACTTCGCGGCGTTCGGCTTCCTCATCGACAAGGTCGGCGAGTACCAGCTCGACGAGATGATCGGTTCGACATACGCGCCGATCGACGACGCGCTGCCGGTCATCCTGCGCGAGGAGAAGGGCCACGTGGCATACGGCGAGCAGCAACTGGAGAAGCTCGTCAAGAGCGGCGACGCGGGCCGCGCGCAGGCGCAGGCGGCCATCGACAAGTGGTATGTCACCGGGCTCGACATGTTCGGCAAGTCGGGCTCGTCGCGCACGGAGCGCTACATCGAATGGGGACTCAAGCGGCGGACGAACGAAGAGGCACGTCAGCAGTACATCGCGGAGATGGAGCCGAAGATCGCGGCGATCGGCCTGCGCGTGCCGGACCGTCTCCAAGGCAGGAAGTACCTCTAGCCGTACAGGTCGCCGTGTTCAATCTCGCGTCCGCGCTACTCGATCCGCATCTCGAAGCCGGGCGCGGGTCCCGACCCGCCTTCCGCGTGCGCGGCAAGACGCTCACGTACGAAGACATCGCGCTCCTCGCGAACCGGGCCGCGAACGGACTCCGCGCGCGCGGGGTGCGCGCGGGGGACCGCGTCGCGCTCGTCCTGCCCGACTCGCCTGCGTTCGTCGCCACGTTCCTCGGCGCGCTACGCATCGGCGCGATCCCGGTCACCCTCTCGACGTATCTCCCTGCCGACGAGTACGCGTACTTGCTGGACGACTCGGGCGCTGCGGTCACCGTCAGCGATCCCGCGATGCCGACGGCGGTCGCGTCGCCGACGATCCCGTTTGATGAGCTCGTCTCGGGCGAGGTCGAGGACGTCGACACCCATCCGACCAAGCCCGAGGACCCCGCGTTCATCCAGTACTCGAGCGGAACGACGGGAAAGCCGAAGGGCGTCGTGCACATGCATAAGAACGGCGTGCAGCCGGCGAAGCTGCACGGGCGTCACGTATCCGAGGTCACCGACCGCGACGTCGTGTTCTCCGTGCCTCGCCAGTTCTTCTCGTTCGGCCTGAATAACTCGCTGCTCGTGCCGCTGTACTACGGCGCGTGCGCGATCCTCGAGCCCGAGCGCCCGACACCGCAGCGCGCGCTGGAGATCATCGCGATCGAGCGCCCGACGCTCTTCTACAACGTGCCGACCGGCTACGCGCTCATGCTCGCCGCGGCCGAGTCCGGCGCGAATGCTGACCTGTCCTCGGTGCGCCGCTGCGTCTCGGCGGGGGAGGCGCTCCCCGCGCCGATCCTCGAGCGGTGGAAGGCGCGCTTCGGACAGGAGATCCTCGACGGCATCGGATCGACCGAGATCGGACACATCTGCATCTCGAACTTTCAGGGCCGCGTGCGTCCGGGCACATCGGGGCAGCTCATCCCCGGCTACGAGGCTCGTGTGCAGCGCGCGGACGGCACCGATGCCGCTCCAGGCGAGATCGGCGACCTGCTCGTCCGCGGGCCGTCGACGGCGAAGGAGTACTGGCGCAAGCCGGAGGCGACGGCGCACACGTTCCGCGACGGCTGGGTCTTCACGGGAGATCGGTACACCCGCGACGCCGACGGCTACCTGACGTACCAGGGGCGCTCAGACGACATGCTGCGGATCAGCGGCATGTGGGTCTCGCCGCTCGAGGTCGAGAGCGTCATGCTGCGCAATCCCGCGGTACGTGAGTGTGCGGTCGTCGCGCGCGCGCGTGACGACGGCATCGCCCGACCCGTCGCGTTCGTCGTCGCACGCGACGACGCGCCGGATACCCTGGCTGCCGATCTGCTTGCGCTCGCGGAGGAGGCGCTTCCGTCATACAAACGACCGAAGTGGATCGAGCGAGTGCATGAGCTGCCGAAGACGTCGACCGGCAAGATCCAACGATTCAAGCTGCGCGGCCGATGAGCGAACACATCATCCGCTTCACGGTGAACGGCGTGCGGCGCGAGCAACACGTCGCGGCGCAGCGCCGTCTCATCGACGTCCTGCGTGACGACTGCGGCCTCACCGGTACGAAGGAAGGCTGCTCCGTTGGCATCTGCGGCGCGTGCAGCGTGCTCATCGACGGCGAGGTCATCTCGTCCTGCCTCTTACCCGCGACGTATGCGGACGGTACGACGATCACGACCATCGAAGGGCTCGCGCGGGGCGGCGAACTGACGCCGCTGCAGGATGCGTTCATCACCGAGGGCGGCTTCCAGTGCGGGATCTGCACGCCCGGCCAGCTCATCACCGCGACGGCGCTGCTCGCCGCGCATCCGCGCCCGACCGACACGCAGATCGACGAGTGGATGACCAGCAATCTCTGCCGCTGTACGGGCTATCACGGCATCAGGCGGGCGATCCACAAGGCGGCGGTCACGTGAACGGTTTCACCTACCACGAGCCGACGACATGGCCGGCAGCGCAGGATCTCATCGCTCGAGAACCGGATGCGACGATGCTGGCCGGCGGGACCGCGTTCACGTTGCTCCTGCGTCAAGGGCTGATCAGGCCGACGACCGTCGTGTCGCTCCGCCGCATCTCCGGCGCGAACAGGATCCTTGCTGACTCACACGGCGGTCTATGGATCGGGGCGATGGCCACGCATTCGACTGTCGTTCGATCGCCCGAGGTACGGCGGAACTGGCCCGAATTCGCCGACGCTGCCGCGACGGTCGCGACGCTGCGCATCCGCAACCAGGCGACGATCGGCGGTAGCGTCGCGCACGCCGATCCCGCGTCGGACGTGCCGGTCATGCTCGCCGCGCTCGACGCGCAGGTGATCGTCCGCAAGCCGAACGCCGCCCCGCGGGTTCCGATCGACCAGCTCTTCATCGACACGTTCACGACCTCACTCGCGCCGGGCGAATTCATCGAGTCGATACAGATCGCCGGCAGGGGGCCGAACACACGGGCCGTCTATCTGAAGTACACGCCGCGGAGCGTGGACGACTACGCGACCGTATCGGTCGCGGCTCGCGCCGAGGTCGAGGAAGGCAGGCTGCGCGCGCCGCGCATCTTCCTTGGCGCCGTCGGCGGCCGTCCAATGCGCGCGATGTCCGTCGAGGCCGCACTCGGCGACGGCACGGAAGCGCGCGCTTTCGCGGACGCGGCCGCGCTCGTCCGCTCCGACATCGACCCCATCGATGACGTGCGCGGCTCGGCAGAGTACAAACGTGAGATGGCCCGCGTCTTCGTGGAGCGCGCGTTGCGGACGCTCGTCGCATGAAGCTGTCGCACAGCTCGACCGTGTCCGCGCCGGCCGAGCGCGTGTGGTCGGTCGTCATGAACGTCCCGACCGCGGCGCGATGCGTGCCCGGCGTCGCGGCGGTCGACCCGCTCGGGCCCGACAAGTACAAGGGCAGCCTGCTCGTGCAGATCGGCCCGGTCCGGCTGGTCCTCGACGGTGAGATCGCGATCGTGTCGCGCGACGACGGGACGCACAAGGCGGCGTTCCGCGCCGACGCAAAGGACACGCGGCTCGGCGGCACGGTGCGCGCGACGATAGACGTCGCGCTGAAGGACGTCGCCAGCGGCTGCGAGATGCGCATCGACGGCGATGTGCAGATCGCCGGCCGCATCGGCGAGTTCGGACAGCCCGTGATCCAGCGCAAATCCGATCAGCTGCTCGCGCAGTTCGCGCAGTGCCTCGGACGGACGGCCACGGGGTGATCGAGGGCGACGCCGCGACGAGCGCGCCGGCGGGCGCGCGCACGTCGACCGACGTCTTCGCGACGCCGGAGCGGCGCGTCGAGGGGCACGGCAAGGTCACCGGTGCCGCGGACTTCGCGGCGGATATCAAGCGCGACGGGATGCTGCACGTCGCCTTCGTTGGAAGCCCGTATCCGCACGCGCTCGTGCGCCGTGTCGACGTGTCCGGGGCGCGCACCGCGCCGGGCGTCCGCGCGGTGCTCGCCGGCGCGGACGTGCGGCCCGCGCGGTTCGGCCGGCGTCTTCAGGACTGGCCGGTGCTCGCCTGGGATCGCGTGCGATTCATCGGCGACCGCGTCGCTGCGGTCGCGGCCGACACGCTCGAGCACGCTGAGGCCGCGGCCGCGCTCGTCGACGTCGAGTACGAAGAGCAGCCGGCGATCTTCGACGCCGAGGCGGCGCTTGCCGACGGTGCGCCGGTGCTGCATCCCGATGCCGCCGACTACGCGGTCGTCGCACGTCGCGGGGAGCAGGTGAAGCGATCGCCGGTGCCGCATCCGAACCTGCAGGGCCACGAGGTCCACGAACACGGCGATGTTGCCGGCGGATTCGCGAAGGCTGCGCGGATCTTCGAACACACTTTCCGCGTGCCGCCAGTCCATCAGGCGTACATCGAGCCGCGTGCGGCCTTGGTGTGGATCGAGGGCGACGTCACGCACGTCGTAAGCACGAACAAGGCGCCGTTCTCGCTGCGCGAGCAGATGGCGCAGACGCTCGACCTGCCGGCGGAGTCGATCGTCGTGCATACGCCGCACGTCGGCGGCGACTTCGGCGGGAAAGGCCTCTCGCTCGACGAGCACGCGCTCGTCTTCCTCGCGCGCGCCACGAAGCAGCCGGTGCGCTCGCTGCTCCGGTACGCCGACGAGCTGCAGATCTCGAATACGCGGCACGGCGCGGTGATCCATCTCCGCACGGGGATCGATCGCGACGGCCGCATCACCGCCCACGAGTCGCGAGTCATCTTCGATGGCGGCGCGTATGCGGCGGGCAAGCCGGTGAACTCGCTCATGCCCGGCGACGCGATGCTCACCCTCGCCGGCTATCACGTCCCGGCTGCGCGCGTGGAGGCGTCGGCCGTGTACACGAACCATCTACCGGCCGGGCACGATCGCGCGCCGGGCCAGCCGCAGAACTCGTTCGCCGCCGAGTCGCACATCGACCTCATCGCGCGGGAGCTCGGCATCGATCCGCTCGACTTCCGCGAACGAAACGCCATCCGCGCCGGACAGATCGACATCCACGGGGACCAGTGGCACGCATCGGAGGTCCCGCGCGTGCTCGCGACGCTGCGGCGCGAGGCGAAATGGGATGCGCCGCTCGCGAGTTCGCACCCTAGTTCTGCTCAGGGACGCGGGCGCGGCGTCGCGCTCGGCGTTCGCCACGTCGGTCGCGGGAAGACGAGCATGGAGCTGACGCTGGGGCGCGACGGCTCGGTGGAGGTGAAGACCGGTGCGCCCGACCAGGGCGGCGGCGCGCACACGATGATTCAGCGCGTCGTCGCGCGCGAGCTCGATCTCGGGCCGGAGCGAGTTCGCATCGAGCAGCTCGATACGGCGACGTCGCCCGTCGATCCCGGCGTCGGCGGCAGCCGGGTCACGCCGGTGCACGGCAACGCCGCACTCGACGGGGCGCGGAAGATCAAGGCGGCGCTCGCCGAGGGCCGCGCCGCGCCGATCACCGTGACCGGTACCGCGGAGCAGCAACAGCACATGTACGGCGCGTACGCGTACGCCATCGAGGTCGAGCTCGATCGCGAGACCGGCGCGTTCAAGATCACCGACGCCACGCTCGTCGCCGACGTCGGCACGGTCATCAACCCTGTCGCCGTTCGTGGTCAGCTCGAGGGGGGCTTCGCCTTCGGCCTCGGTCAGGCGGTGATGGAGGAGCTCGTCATCGACGACGGCCGCGTGGTGACGGCGAACCTCGGCGATTACAAGATCCCGACGATCGGCGATGTGCCGAAGCTGCGCCTCGTGCTCATCACCGACGCGCCGGGCCCGGGACCGTTCGGCGCGAAGTCCGTGGGAGAGCTCGCGAACGCTGCGATCACCGGTGCGGTCGCCAACGCCGTCGCGAATGCGGGCGCGCGGGTCTATTCCTTGCCGATCACCGCGGAAAAGGTGTTCGCCGAGCTACATCAGGGGCACTCACCCGCATAGGTCGTGTTCCCGAATTCCTGGAACGTGATCGGCTGCTTTACGAGCTGATAGGTCACGGCGATGTTCATCTCGACGTCAAAACCCGACTTCGACAGGCAGCCGGACCCGTATCCGGGCTTGATGCGCTCGATGAGCTTCACCACGAGCGCCTTGTCGAGCCCCGCGAACTGCTCCGCCGTCTTGCTGTTGCCGAGGATCACGTCCGCCAGCGCCGATGCCGCGCTCGTCTTGATGAGGTCGAGCGCCTTCTTGTGCGCGTTCACCATGCGCTTCACGAGGTCGGGCTTCGCCGCGATCACGTCCTCGCGCGTCATGAGACCGAGCGCGAGCGCGTGGTCGGATCCGGTCCACTCCTGATGTGACTTCGGGTCCCAGATCGGGACGAGCGCGTAGCCGGCGTTCGTCTCGAGCACGCGACTGGTGATCGGCTCCCAACCCGCGATCGCGTCGACCTTGCCGCTCTGCAGCGCGGTGTAGATCGCTGCGGGGTCGCCGCCGAGGTTTACCAGGCTCACGTCCTTGTCCGGCGTGAGCCCGGCTTTCTTCAGGTACACGTTCGCCATGGCCCATGAGCCGGACCCAGCGCCGGTGACGCCGACGTTCTTCCCCTTGAGGTCCGCGACCGCCTTCACGGAATCCTTCAGCTGCGTGCGCACGAGCAGGCTGAAGATCTCGCGGTCGTAGGTCGCGATCACCATCTTCCATGGTGACCCCGCGATGCGCGCGATCGGATCGTGCACGAATGCGAAGAGTCCGAAGTCGTACTCCTTCGCGATCATCGCCGCCCGCAGTGTGCTGCTCGATCCGAGCACGAAGTCCGTCACCTCGATGTTCTCCTCACCGAAGTAGTCCTTCGCGTACGCGATGAGGCTGGCGAGATTCAGCTCCGTGGAGACGACACTCGGCAGCTTGACCTGATCCTTCGGCGGCCTTGGTGTCGCCGATGCCGCGGCGGCGCTCGTGCCGGCCGACCCAGTGGCCGAGGGCGTGCCCGTGCCGCCGCACGACGCGACGAGCAGGGCGGCGATGACGAGCAATGACGCGATGCGGGCGGAATGATGCATGACCAGCCTCCTTTTTCATGATGCGAGGATCGCGGTGGGGCGCCAGCGTAGGAGGCGGTCCTCCACACGCTTGGCGATCTCGACGAGGACGACGGCGATGGCCATGAGGAGCAACAGGATTGCGTACGTGCGGTTCGTATCGAGCAGGCCGGCGCTGATCACCATGCGGTAACCGAGCCCGGACGTCGATCCGACGAACTCGCCGACGACGGCGCCGGACAGGGCGAAGCTGACGCTCGTGCGAAGGGCCGCGAAGATCCATGCGAAGACCGAGGGCAGCACGACGTAGCGGGCGAGGTCCCATCGATCGCCACCCATGACGCGGAGGGCCTTCACGAGCTCCGGGTCGACCGAGCGGATGCCGAGGTACGTGTTGAAGAAGATGACGAAGAACACCGTGAACAAGGAGAGGAAGATCTTCGAAGCGATCCCCAGGCCGAACGCGATGATCAGCACTGGCGCGAGCGCGATCCGTGGCAACGAGTTGAACGCCACGAGCACCGGTTCGACGGTCTCCGCGAGCGGTCGCAGGTAGCCGAGGAGCAGCCCGAAGACCACACCGCCGCCGATCCCGAGTAGGAGGCCGATCGTCGCCTCCTGCAGCGTGACCGTGACGTCTTTCACGAGCAGGCCCGACGCCGAATAGCGAGCGATCTCCTGGAGCGCCGCGGAGGGCCGCGCGACGATGATCGGATCGAGGATCGCTGGCAGCCCGAGCCCACCGGTGAGCGCTTCCCAAAGGAGCAACAACGCTCCGACGAAAGCCAGGCGCCGCGAGACGAGACTGAGCGTCCTCACGCCGGCACCGCGCGAAACTCGTCGCGCAGATCCTTCCAGATACGTGTCTCCAGCTCCGCGAACGCCGGTGACGCGCGCATCTCGAACGGATCACGAGGCGAGGGCAGCGGGATGTCGTAAATGCGCTTCACACGGCCTGGTCGCTTCGAGAGCACAACGACTCGCTGAGCGAGCGTGATCGCTTCGGCGAGATCGTGCGTGACGAAGAGGATCGTCGTCCGCCGTCGTTCCCAGATCCGTAGCAGCTCGGCCTGGAGAAGCATGCGGTTCTGCGCGTCGAGTGCGCCGAACGGCTCATCCATGAGGATCGCCTCGGGTTCGTACGCGAGCGTGCGTACCAGCTGCACACGCTGGCGCATGCCGCCGGACACTTGGTGCGGGTAGTAGTGCTCGAAGCCATCGAGTCCGACGAGTGCGATCAGCTCCCGCGTGCGCTGTTCCCGGTGAGCGACCGGTACCGCGTGTATCTCCATGCCCACGTGGATGTTCTCGCTAAGCGTCCGCCATGGAAGCAGCGTGTCGCGTTGGAACACGTAACCGAGGCGCGTCCCGTTCCGCGCGCCTCCGTCGAGCGCGATACGGCCGAGCATCGCGCACTCGGCCGGGTCGAGCAGACCCGCGACCGCATTCAGGAGCGTCGATTTCCCGCAGCCCGAGGGACCGAGGAGGGCCACGAAGTCGCCGGTCGCGACCTCGAGCGAGACGTCGTCGAGGACCTTCACGCCTTTTCGAAACTGGATCCCCACGCCCTGGATCGAGATGCGCATCGCTAGCGGAAGCGCTTCTGGACGCGCCTCCGGACGATCGTGTCGACGAGCGCGGGCATCCGCTTCTCACGCACGTACGCCGCGGCACGTGCGATCGCGGGACCGGCCTGATCAGGATCGTTGATCGGCCCTTCCGCGTACCAGCCCATGCTGCGTGCCATCGCGGCGAAATCCGGCGCGGGATCGTCGATCTCCTGACCAACGCGCGCGTTCTCCACGGGCGTGCCGCGATGCCGCGCGACGCGGATCTGGTGCTCGAAGTCGTTGTAGTAGGCGCGGTTGTTGTACATGACCGCAAGGATCGGGATGCGGCTGTTCGCCGCGGTCCAGAGCGCGCCCGGGTCGTACATGAGGTCGCCGTCCGGTTGGATGTCCACGACGAGCTTGTCCGTGCCGCGATACGCGAGTCCGACGCCAAGCGAGACGGCGATCTGCGTCGCCGTGCCGAAGGACCGGCCGGGATGACGCGCTGGCGTGTCCATGTCCCACAGGCGCAGCGCCCAGTCCTCGAGCGTGTTCGCAGTGAGCACCCAGTCGTCGTTCTTGATGACCGACCAGATCTCCGAGGCAAGTCGCGGCGCGGTCATCGGCGATGCGCCCCAGTCGACCTTCGCATCGCGCTCCCACTCATCGACCATCGCTTCGTGACGCGCCGCGATCGCGCGGCGCCGCGCGGACACATCGCGTCCGCGCATCCGGTCGCGTAGCAAGCGGCGCAGCTCGGGCAGTGCGAGGCGCGTGTCCGCGACGACCGAGAGCGTCACGGGCTGGAAGTCGCCGAGGTCCTCTGCCCACTTCGAGAGGCGCAGCTCGGACAGACCGATGTCGACGACCGGCGTGCCTGGGGGGACGCGCGAGCGCTTCGCGCGCTCACGGCTGTCCCGGTCGAGCTCGTTGAGGGCACGATGCAGATCGCCGACGTCGACGGAGATGACGAGGTCCGCTTCCGCGAGCGTCTCGTCGGCCGCGAACGACACGTTCAGGGGATGGCGGTTCGGGAAGTTGACGCGACCGTGCATGTCGACGACGGCGGCGCCGATCTCCTCGGCCAGCGCGACGAGCTCGTCGAACGCATCGGGATGACGCCCGGTGAACTCGGTGACGATCACCGGCCGCTGCGCGCCGGCGATCATGTCGGCGGCGCGCGCCAGCGACGCGGGCTCGGCCTGCACCGGCGCGGGCCGGCCAGCGTTCACGACGCTCTCTACCGAGAGCGGATGGCCGATCTCGTCCTCCTGCAGACCGGCGTCGTAGCAGAGGTACACCGGGCCCGCGGGCTCGGTCGTCGCGATGCGGAACGCGCGCGCGAACGAGGCGGGGAAGTCGTCGATCGACGCGGGCTGGTCATCCCACTTCGTGAAGTTCCGCACCGCCTCGCCCTGCACCTGCGCGGTGTGGATCCAGTCGATCGCCGGTCGGCGCCGCCGCCGATCCATCGGCCCGGTGCCGCCCATCACGATCACCGGCACGCGGTCGAGCTGTGCGTAGTAGACGCCCATTGTCGAATGCAAGAGGCCGACGACATCGTGGACGATCGCGCCCATCGGCTTACCCGTGGTCTTCGCGTAGCCGTGCGCGAGCGAGACGGCGACCTTCTCGTGCGTACAGAGGATGATCTCGGGCTTGCCCTCGCCGTAGTTCACGAGCGAGTCGTGAAGCCCGCGGTACGTCGCGCCGGGGTTGAGCGCGACGTATTCGATGCCGAAGCCCTGGAGCAGATCGACGATGACGTCGCTGCCGAAACGGGGCGAGCGCTTCTGCGCCCGCCCCGTCCTCGATCCGGGTGCGACCTGGGTTATTTGCCGACCCCTCGCTTCTCAGCGTCCGACACGTACTTGTCGTCGAACACCTTCGTCACGTCCATGTCCTTCACGTTCGGGTTCTGCGCGACGAGCGCATCACGCGACGCGTTGAACGACGCGACCGTCGGGTGCGGATAGAGCGGGAAGATCGACTGGACGTAGAAGTCGTAGGTCTGCGAGACCGCCGCCGCGTCGTCCGCCTTGTTGATGTCGAGTTTGAGCAGCTTCGCGAGGATCGGCAGCGTCTTCGCCTTGTCCTTCTTCGCGATGCCGAGCGCCTCGATCTCCGCATCGATGTACGCCTGCACCGCCTGCGGATTCTTCTCGGCCCACGACTTCAGCACGACGGTGCAGTTGTCCGTCGCGAGGACCTTCTCGGCCGCGAGGTCGTAGACGACCTTGAAGCCGGAGGCGAGGAGCTTCACGGTGTCCGGCGGGTGGCCCGGGCCCGCGTACGCGGCGCCACCGAGCATCGCTGCGGCGAGGTTCGCGGTGTTGCCGAACGCCTGGATGTTGACGTCCTTCTGCGGGTCGAGCCCCATCTTCTGCAGCGCCGTCACGGCGGCGATGTACGCGGAGCCGCCGATGCTCGCGACCCCGACCGTCTTGCCCTTGAGATCGGCGGGACTCTTGAAGTCCGACTTCGCAAGAAGCTGCCACGGCGTCACGGGCACGAAGAGCGCGATGACCTGCATGTCGCTGCCGCCGGCGACGGCGCTCATCGCCTCCGTGCCGCCGAAGTTGCCGACCTGCGTGTTGCCCGACACGAGCGCGGCTGACGATGCAACGCCGCCGTCGATGAGGTCGAGCGTCACGTCGAGGTTGTACTTCTCGAAGATGCCGAGTTCCTTGGCCAGGAACGGCGCGAGATTCGACGGCGTCACGTTGCCGTACGACGACTTGATCTTGATCGGCGAGGGCTTCGGTGTCTGCGTCGCGGCCGCCGCCGACGCCCCCGGTGTGCCCGTTGCCGCCGGCGCTGTCCCACCGCACGCCGTGACAACGAGGGTGAGCATCATCAAGGGAACGAGTAAGACCCGAGCGGATCGCATCGAGTACCTCCCACAGTCCCGACTGGTCGAGCCGCGAATGGTTATACCATTCGCCCGCCCATGAGCGCCTATCCGCTCACGCTCCGGTTCCGCATTCTCGCGCTCGGGCAGACGATCGAAGGCACCGACGCGTCGGGCGCGCCGGTCTGTTTCGTAAAGCAGAAAGCCTTCCGGCTCCGCGAAGACGTGGCTGTCTTCCGTGATCCGAGCCAGTCCGAGCAGATCTATCGGATGCGCGCCGACCGCATCATCGACATCGGCGCGCGATACGACATCACCGATCCCAGCGGCATGCCGGTCGGCGCGGTCAAGCAGCGCGGCATGCGGACGCTGTGGCGAGCGACGTACGACATCCTGGACACCACGGGCACCGCGATCGGTCTGATCCACGAGGAGAACCCGTGGGTCAAGGTCCTCGATGCGGTCATCGGCGAGATCCCGTTCGTGGGGATCGTGCTGCAGATGTTCGTGAACCCCGCGTACGTCGTTGAGGTTCCGGTCGGAACGCGCGCGCTGTACATCCGCAAGCGGCGCTCGCTCGTCGAGCGCCGATTCATCGTCGAGCAGCTCGGGCCGATCCCGCCCGCGCTCGAGCGCGTCGCCGTGCCGGCGCTGCTAATGATGGTGTTGCTGGAGCGCGGCCGGGGCTAGGTGCCCGATCGCAGATCGGTGATCGCGCGCCGGAGACGGTCGGCACTCTGGGCGAGGACGTCGTCGGCGACCGGGGTCTCCGGCTTCGTGATGACGGGTGGGTACGGCACGCCGAACCTGCGCGGGTAGACGTGCAGATGGAAGTGTGGGACCTCCTGATTCGCCCCGGGCTCGTTCGAGGACCACGTCGTGATCCCCTCGGGACCGAATGCGCGCTTCACGGCGCGCGCGACGAGTGCGTGCGCCGCGAAGAGCTCGGCGCCGAGCGCGTCGTCGACCGCGTAGATGTTCTCGACGTGGGCCTTTGGAATGACGAGCACGTGCGCGGGATCGTGCGGCTGACGCAGCTGATCGAGGAAGGCGACGGTGGCGGGCGTCTCGTATATCACGTGCGCCGGACGTGTCTGCTCGACGACCTCGCAGAAGATGCACGCTCTCGCGAACTCGGCAGCCGTCTGCTCGGCGCGCATGCGGCCGAAGGCGGCGGGCGTGCTAGACAGCGCGGCGCTGAAGATCGCGACCGCATCTTCCAGGGGCGTGACCGAGGAGTCCACCTCCGCGTCGTAGGGGCCGTGCGAGTGGACGAGGTCGAATTCGGGAACGTCGAGCTCGATAGGCACGCCCTTGTGTCGATCCGCGCGCTGACGTTCGCGCTCCTGCGCGATGGGCAACGGGCACCGCACGCCGAAAAGAAAGACCCTGACCCCGGGAAGCGAGTCGAGGTAGAGGTCTCGGGTCGCCGGCAGGATGACCGCCTCGCTGATGACGCGATGGCCGACCTGGATCATGGCGCGTAGCGAGAGCAGGTAACCCTGCAGGACGCTCCTGAAGAGCTCGCGCGCATGCGCCTCTGACCACGGGCCACGCGCGGCATCCCAGTGCTTGGGCAGATAGCCATTCCGGAAGTTGTCGAGCGAGTGGTACCAGTGCGGCGGCTCGAGGACCTCATGTAGGGCGCGCGCGATCGTGGACTTCCCCGAGCTCGGAGTGCCGTTCAGCAGTACGACGTATCCGGCGATTGGCTCAGGGTAGGCCGCGCGAGATCACGCCTCCGTTGTCTGCGACTCCTCCAACGACGAGATGTGTGAGCGGACG
>Ga0209058_1002619_pt1 | contig 14717 bp, 15 predicted proteins | sample GraSoiAngelo_147_FD_185904 | JGI IMG/M metagenome (GOLD analysis project Ga0209058, IMG submission 185904) | Grasslands soil microbial communities from the Angelo Coastal Reserve, California, USA - 14_1009_05_40cm (SPAdes) (version 2) | ecosystem: Environmental > Terrestrial > Soil > Grasslands ... | reverse complement strand
GGCGCCGCCTCGCGCACCGCATCGAGCGCCGTCCACCAGAAGGACGAGACATAGATGTCGGGATCGCCGCGCTTCGCGAGGTGCGCGCCAACGCGCGAGCCGGTCTCGTACGCGGCGGTCTCGCTGAATTCGCACTTCAGCTCGACGTTCACGCCCATCCGTCCGCGGCAGAAGTCGAGGACGTCATCAAGAGCGAGGAGTCCCGACGCCGACGCCGGCCGATCATGCGCGATGACCATTCGGCCGCCGGGCAAGACCCACACATCCGTCTCGACTTCGTCGCATCCGAGTTCGAGCGCCTTCTGAAAAGACTCGATCGTGTTGTCCGGCGCGTGTCCCTTCGCGCCGCGATGTCCGATCCGCCGCACGACACGTGAGGGTATCGTGGCGCGTCGATGAAGTTCCCCGCCTTCGAGATGGAGCGCATGCAGTCCGTCTGGGAGCACAAGGTCAAGTACGACCTCTCCGAGTCGGGCGTCGAACCGCTCACGCTCGAGGAAGCCGCGCGCGACGTGAAGGAGCTACTGAAGACGAAGCTCGGGTACGCCGAAGGTGTGGGCCTCGAGTCCACTCGCACGTTCGTCTCGGAGTTCCACTGGAAGAGCACCGCCGAGAACGTCGTCATCACGACGGGCACGAGCGAGGCGAACTTCCTCACGCTGCTCACCCTTGTCAACGCCGGCGACGAGGTCGTCGTCGTCATGCCGAACTACATGCAGGTGCACGGCGTCGCGCAGGGACTCGGCGCGCGCGTGCGCGAGGTGTGGCTGCGCGAGGAGCGCGGCTGGACGATCGACCTCGAAGCACTGACAGCGGCGGTGAACGCGAAGACCAAGGTCGTCTGCGTCTGCACGCCGAACAACCCCACTGGGCAGGTGCTCTCATCGCGTGAGGTCGACGAGATCTGCCGCGTCGCCACGCGACACGGCGCGTGGATCCTCGCCGACGAGGTCTATCGCGGCGCCGAGCGCGAGGGCAGCGAGAGCGCGAGCTTCGCCGGACGCGGCGAGCGCATCGTCGTCACGGGCGGACTCTCGAAGGCGTACGGGCTGCCCGGTTTGCGCGTCGGCTGGGTCGTCGCGCCGGTCGAGACCGCTCAGGCGGTGCTGAAGCTGAAGGACTACAGCACGATCGCGCCCTCCAGCGTGTCCGAGGTGCTCGCCGACATCGCGCTCGCGCGACGGCCGAAGCTCCTCGAGCGCACGCGCTTCCTTGTGAACGAACGTTGGCCGGCGCTCGAGGATTGGGCGTCAGGGCGCTCGCGCGAGCTGCACTGGACGCCGCCGGTCGCGGGCGCGATCTGCTTCTTCTCCTATCGCTATCCGATCGACTCGATGCCCCTTGTCGACCGGCTCATCCGCGACTACTCGACGATGATCGTGCCCGGCGTCCACTTCAAAGCGGAACGGCACCTGCGCATCGGCTTCGGCGGCCCGTCGCACATCCTGCACGCCGGGCTCGCAGCGCTCGACCGCCTCCTCGCCACCATCGGCGACTGACGGCCTCGGAGCCGCGCAGGGCATGGGCCTTGCACGCTCGCCCAGCGAACACGCGCACGGAGGTCGACATGACCCTGACGATCTCGCTCTTGCTCGCGCTCATCGCACTCATCTGCGGCATCCTCATGCTGATCTCGGGCCGCTGGTCGAGATTCCCGCTTTCGGCCATCGCGATCATCTGCCTCGCACTCAACCAGAGCGGTCTCATTAAATAGCGTCGGTCTAGTCGGTCGCATGCCTGTACGGCTAGCATGCGACCGCAAATGGCGGCACGACCGCTCCATCTGTTCGAGGCCGGTGTGGTCAGCGAACAGCGCTTCGCCGGCCTTGCCTCTGCGCCTGCGGTGCTCGCGCAGTCGTTCGCCGACGCGCTGTCGCCCGAGAAGCACATCCGGGTCCCGTTCAACCCGCGCGATCGCTGGCTCTCCTCGGCGCGCGAGTCGTGCCGCACGCTCGCCGACGGCGTCGCCTCGTCGCTGCGCGCTGGCGCGCAGGTTGGCGTACTCGGGGGCGAGTGCACGCTCATCGCAGGGAGCCTCTCCGGCGCGATCGCCGTCGAGCCGGACATCGCGCTCGTGTACGCGGACGCGCACGGTGACTTCAACACGCTCGCCACGACCCCGTCGCACTACGTGAGCGGGATGTGCCTCGCACACGTGTGCGGCCGGCAGGTCGCGCCACTGCTCTGGCCCGGCGCGCGGAAGATCGCCGAGGAACGCGTCGCGCTCGTGGGCGGGCGCGCGCTCGATCCCGGCGAACGCGTGAACCTCGAGCGCTCGAAGGTCACGCGGATCGCTTTCGATTCCGAGAGGGCCGACGTCGCGGCGGTCGTCGCGTTCGCGCGCCGCAGGAAGATCTGGTTGCACATCGACGTCGACGTCCTCGAGCCCGCGGCGATGCCGGCCGTCGTGTTCGCCGCACCGGGCGGCGCGCCGCTGTCCGCGCTCGCCGACCTCATCGCGCAGCTCGCTGCCGTCGCGGACGTCCGCGGTTTCGAGGTCTGCGGATACGACCCGACGCAGGACGAACGTCATCGTCTCGCGCCACGTGTCGCGGGTCTTTTCACCGCATTCGCATCGCGTCCCGTCGCCGCGTAAGTCACACACCGTTACTGCGGCGTGGGCTGAAGGCCCACACGCCAAGCAGCAGGCCGCAAGCCTGAAAGGCGGGTCCTACGAAGTCTTGTCGCTTGGCCCGCTAACCTGCTCGCATGACCGACGACGCACTGCGCAACGAGTTCGCGCGCGATTTCAAGCGGCTCATCGACGCGATGAACGCCGGGACGTTCGCCGAGCAGACCCCGCTGATGAAGCGGCTCGAGGCACATCTCGGCGGCAACCCGTCGACGATGCCGATCGTCGCGGAGGAGTTCGAGGCCTACGAGCACCCGAACGTCCAGGTCGCCCTCGACGCGCTGTTCGGACCGAAGAGCGGCCGCACGGTCGACCTCGTCGGCATCGCGATGCAGAACAAACGCTGGGGCCAGATGACCTTCTCCGACCTGCTCGCCTCGACCGGACCGTGGGGCCGTCTCGCCGAAGGGCCGGTCGACTACACGAACTTCGAGCTCGAGGGCGACCGCGTCATCGCGTGCGTGCAGTTCGGGCTCTTCATCGTGAGCGACGGGACGAAGCGCTACGGCGTGTACGTCGGCGGACCACCGAATCCGCAGATGGGACCGCGCGTGCGCCTGCGAGTCGAGGTCATCGCCGGCGACCGCGACGTTGCGGTCGCGTTCCTGCGCGAGATGAAGGCCGCGATGGCGGAGCGCAACGTCTACCGCGGGCAGGTCATCTCGGTCGCGCCGGAGCAGTTCGGCGTGCTCTCGCTCGTGAAGTTCCACAAGCTGCCGAAGATCGCGCGCGACGACATCGTGCTCCCAGAGGGCGCCCTCGAGCGCGTCGACCGGCACGCCATCGCGTTCTCGGAGCACGCGAGCGCGCTCACGAAGGCGGGGCGCTCGCTGCACCGCGGCGTGCTCATGTACGGGCCGCCGGGGACCGGGAAAACGCTCACGGTCATGTACCTGGCGGGCCGCATGACCGGGCGGACCGTCATTCTCATGAGCGGTCCGTCGATGGGCTGGATCGGCCGCATCGGCCAGTTCGTTCGCGACCTCGCGCCGGCGACCATCGTCGTCGAGGACGTTGACATGATCGCGCAGGAGCGGGGCCTGCCCGGCCAGCAGGCGCATCCGCTCCTCTTCGAGCTCATGAATCAGATGGACGGCCTCGCCGAGGACATCGACGTCCTGTTCATCCTCACGACGAACCGGCCGGACATCCTCGAGCCGGCGCTCGCGGCGCGCCCGGGCCGCGTGGACCTCGCTGTCGAGTTACCCGTACCCGATGCCAGCGGGCGCGCGCGGCTGCTGAAGCTCTACGCGCGTGGTCTCGACCTCGATGGCGTGCGGCTCGAGAACTACGTCGAGCCGACAGAGGGCGCGAGCCCGGCGTACATAAAGGAGCTGCTGCGACGCGCGGCGCTCATCGCGACGATCGAGACCGGCGGCGCGAAGATCCGCGACGCGCACATGCGTCAGGCGATGGAGGAGCTGTCGGCGGGCGGCGAGCTCGCAAAGCGGATCGTTGGCTTCGGCACGTCGGCGTATCTGCCGCCAGCGCCATCGGTCGGTCCGATGCGGCCAGCCGGCTATCCGGTGTCTGCGGTCACGATCACGAGGGACGCGAAGAAGACTTAGTCGGCGTCGATCGTCGACGCGACGCTCAGATCGTGCAGCCACTCCTCGAGCGCGCGCCCGGTGCGGTCCTTCGGCTTCGGCGCGGACTTCGACTCGTGGCGGAAGCGTGGAGGCTCGGGGAGCGGCAGGTGGAAGTGCTTGCGCGGAAGACCGCCTCGCCAGTCGTGGACCTCGGTCATCGGAGCCTCCTTTCCCACTTGAGCATCCGCGTCCAGCGTGCCAGCGTGAATCGGCCCTCCGTCGCGGTTCGGTGCCCGAACGGTGATGGGTGACGACCCGACGCAGTTCGTCCACCTTTTCCACGTTCCGGGACGCCAAGGCGGAACGGATGTCGAGCCCGTCGAGTTCACCGATTTCTCAATGGTCGCGAGCACCGAAGCGCAACCTTCGTAGCCCCGAATCGTCGCTGTCCGAGGCACGCTGCACGCTCACCCTTGGCGCATGGACAAGATCAACACCGGCGACACCGCCTGGCTCCTCGCATCCGCCGCGCTCGTGATGCTCATGACCCCGGCGCTCGGCTTCTTCTACGGCGGCCTCGTCCGCCGGAAGAACGTCCTCGCGACGATCATGCACTCGTTCTTCATCCTCGCGCTCATCAGCGTGCAGTGGGTGCTGTGGGGCTACTCCCTCGCGTTCGGGCCCGACCACGGCGGTCTCATCGGCGGGCTCGACTGGCTCTCACTGAAAGGTGTCGGTCAGGAGCCCAACGCGGACTACGCGCCCACCGTCCCGGCGCTCGCGTTCATGGTCTTCCAGATGATGTTCGCGGTCATCACACCCGCGCTCATCACCGGCGCGTTCGCCGAGCGCAAGCGCTTCAAGGCGTTCGTCGTGTTCACGCTCCTCTGGGCGACGCTCGTGTACGACCCGGTCGCGCACTGGGTCTGGGGCGTCGGCGGGTGGCTGCGCGTTCTCGGCACGCTCGACTTCGCGGGCGGCACGGTCGTGCACATCACGAGCGGCGTCTCCGCGCTCGTCGCGGCGCTCGTCCTCGGCCGCCGTCGGGGCTACGGCCTCGAGCCGATCGAGCCGCACGACGCGACGATGACCGTGCTCGGCGCGTCGCTCCTCTGGTTCGGCTGGTTCGGCTTCAACGCGGGCAGCGCCCTCGCGTCGGGCGGGCTCGCGGCGAACGCCTTCGTCGTCACGAACACCGCGGCGGCGATGGCGGCGCTCACGTGGATGACCGTCTCGTGGCTGCACAAGGGCGCGCCGAGCGTCCTCGGTGCCGCCGCCGGCGCGGTCGCGGGCCTCGTCGCGATCACGCCCGCATCTGGATTCGTCGACGTCTCGGCCTCGATCCTCATCGGCCTCGGCGCGGGCACGTTCTGCTACGTCGGCATCCAGCTCGCGAAGCGCCTGAAGGTCGACGACGCGCTCGATGTCTTCGGCGTGCACGGCGTCGGCGGCATGTGGGGCGCGCTCGCGACCGGCATCTTCGCGACCGTCGCGGTGAACGCCGCGGGCGCGAACGGAGCGGCGTATGGGAACCTCGCGCAGCTCGGCACGCAGGCCATCGCGGTCATCGCGTCGGCCACCTACTCCGCCGTGATGACGTTCGTGATCCTCAAGGTCATCGGCATCTTCGTCGGACTCCGCGTGCCCGAGCAGGAAGAAGTACTCGGCCTCGACGCGTCACAGCACCGCGAAGCGGCGTACCAGATCTAAATTCCAGGAGGGAACGTGGACATACTCGCTATCGGCTCGTTCGCGATCCTCGTCATCGCGTGGCTCGTCGCTCCGACCGCATCGGTCGCCGCCGAGCACCCCGCCACCGAGGAACGCGCGGCCGCCTGATACCCTTGTCCTGACAACTTCATACGACGGGGGAGCGCCCGGCAGTGGGGCGCTGAGAGTGCGGTAAACCGCAGACCCCTGAACCTGATCTGAGTCATATCAGCGTAGGGAGTCGAACGCGTGGATCCCAGCTGCGGCGCTCAGATGCGCCGCTTTTCTTTTCTTCGCCGCTCGTGGAACTCGCTCCTCGCGAGTGAATCGCTCGTCGCTCGCGCCAGGAGTTCTGAGTGAAGACCGTCGTCGTCGCGCACGGCGACGTCACGGCGTCCGACCGCGAGGAGGCGGCGAGCGCGGACATGGTCATCGCCGCCGACGGCGGAGCGTTCGCGCTGGAGCGCTGGGGTATCACCCCGCAGCTCGTCGTCGGCGACCTCGATTCGCTCGGCACCAAGCGCGCCACCCAGCTCGGGCGGCTCGGCGCGAAAGTCGTCGAGTTCCCTGCGGAGAAGGATGAATCCGACCTCGAGCTCGCGCTCCGCCATGCGCTCGCGACCGGCGCCGATGACATCGTCCTCCTCGGTATCTTCGGCGGCGCGCGGCTCGACCACGCGCTCGCGAACGCGACGCTCGTCGCCGATCCGTCGTACCGCGGCGCAGGGCTGCGCGCCGTGTATGGCACGACGCAGGTCCGCGCGATCCACGCCGGCGAACGGCTGGATATCGACGCGCCAACCGGGACGACGGTCACGCTCCTCCCAGTCGGCGGTGACGCGACCGGCGTGCGCACGAAGGGCCTGCGCTATCCGCTCGACGACGAGACGCTGCGCTTCGGCCGGTCGCGCGGCCTCTCGAACATCGTCACGAAAGGGGCCGCGTCGGTCTCGGTAGAGAACGGAATCTTGCTCGTCATCGAAATTCGCGATGGAGGTCAGTCATGAACATGAATTCCTGGCGAACCGTCGACATCGTCGTCACCGCCGCGATCGCGGTCGCCTTCGGCGTCGTGTACTGGGCTTGGATCCAGGTCTACAACGCCGCGGGTGTCGCGACGGCGGGGTTCCCACCGGCGCAGAACATCGTCGATGGCATGTGGCTCGTCGCGGGCGTCCTTGCCGGACTCGTCGTCCGCAAGCCCGGCGCGGCGCTTTTCGCCGAGCTCGTCGCGGCATCGATCGAAGCGCTGCTCGGGGGCACGTGGGGTCTGGACACGCTCGCGTCGGGAGCGATCCAGGGATTCGGCGCAGAGCTCGTGTTCGCCGCGACGCGCTACCGCGTCTGGTCCCTCACCATCGCGATCATCGCGGCCGCCGTGTCCGCCGCGGCCGGATGGATCCACGATGTCCCGCTCTACTACGCCGACCTGAGCGTGACCGATTGGATCACGCTGCTCGTGATCTACGTCGTCTCAGCGGTCGTCATCGCCGGCATCGGTTCGTGGTGGCTCATGCGCGCGCTCGCGCAGTCGGGCGTGCTCGCGCAGTTCCCCTCCGGTCGAGCGCAAACGCGCGTCTGATCGGCGCGTGCCCGTGATCGAAGCGCGCGGCTGGGGCTGGCGCCACGCCGGCCGCCGGGCGTGGGCGCTACGCGGCGTCGATCTCCGGATCGACGAGGGCGAGCGCGTCCTCCTGCTGGGCGCGTCCGGCGCGGGCAAGAGCACGCTCCTGCTCGCGCTCGCGGGACTGCTCGACGAGAGCGGCGGCGGCGAAGCCGAAGGCGAGCTGCGCGTCGCGGGCCGCCCGGCGGCGCAGGCCCGCGACGAGACGGGGATCGTGTTCCAGGATCCCGAGACAGCGCTCGTCATGGCACGTGCCGGCGACGATGTCGCGTTCGGCCTCGAGAACCGCTGCGTCCCCACGGAGCGCATCTGGCCGCGCGTCCACGCGGCGCTCGCGTCGGTGTCGTTCCCCTATCCCGAAGACCACCGGACCGACGCGCTCTCGGGCGGCGAGAAGCAGCGACTCGCGATCGCCGGGACGATCGCGCTTCGTCCGCGCCTGCTCCTGCTCGACGAGCCGACCGCGAATCTGGATCCGGAAGGCGCGGCGCTCGTGCGGTCGGTCCTCGCGCGCCTCGCCGAGGAGCGCTCGCGGACGCTCGTGCTCGTCGAGCACCGCATCGCCGACGCGTTGCCGCTCGTCGACCGCGTGGTCGTCATCGAGGCGGGCGGCGGCGTCATTGCTGATGGCACACCGTCGAAGGTCTTCGCGGGCGAACGCGCGCGACTCGACGCGCTCGGCGTCTGGGTGCCCGGCTCGCCGCCGTCCGCCGTCGCCCACCCGCGAGACGGCGCGGGCCGCGTGCTCGGTACGGCGCGCGACGTCGCGTACCGCTATCCGGGCAGCGACGCGTGGGCGCTCGATGGCATGGATCTCGAGGTTCGTGAGGGCGAGGCGATCGCGCTCGTCGGGCCGAACGGTTCGGGCAAGTCGACGCTCGCGATGATCGTCGCCGGACTCTTGCGTCCTGCACGCGGCGACGCTCGGCTCGGCCGCGATGATGCGTGGCGGCTGGCCGCGCGGCAGCTCATCACGCGCGTCGGCACCGTGTTCCAGAACCCCGAGCACCAATTCGTCGCCTCCCGCGTCGACGATGAGCTCGCAACGGGTCCGCGGCGCGCCGGTCGCTCCGCGGAGGAGGCCGGCCGCGTCGTCGCAGCGCTACTCGAGCGATTGCATCTCTCGCATCTTGCGGCGGCGAATCCGTTCACGCTGTCGGGCGGCGAGCAGCGACGGCTCTCGGTGGCGACCGCGCTCGCGACCGCGCCGCCGCTGCTCGTCCTGGACGAGCCGACGTTCGGTCAGGATCGCCGCACGTATCGCGAGCTCGTGGAGCTCCTCGCCATGCACCGCGCCTCGGCCGGCGGCGTCCTGTTCGCGACGCACGACACGGACCTGGTCGCGTCATTCGCGGATCGCACGATCACCCTGCGCGCGGGACGTGCGGCATGAGGCTCCTCGCGCCGCTCGTCGCCGACCCGAACGCACCGCTTTCGCGGACGCACCCGCTCGCGCGCATCGCCGCGGGCTTCGTCGTGATGCTCGGGCTCTTCGTCACCATCGACGCCGTGACGAGCGCGATCGTCCTCGTCGCGCTGTCCGTCGCCATCCTGGTGAGCGGCCTTCCGCCCCGAGCGCTCGCCGTGCGCGCCATCCCGCTCCTCATCAGCGCGGCGGGCATCGGTCTGTTCAACGCGCTTCTCGGTTCTGGCGGGATCGCGAGCGGCGTCGCCATCGCGCTACGCCTCGTCGGGATCAGCATCGCCGGGGTGCTCGCGATCGCGACCGTCGATCCGACCGAGCTCGCGGACGGGCTCGTCGAACATGTCCACGCGCCTCCGCGGTTCGTCGTCGGCGCGCTCGCGGCGTTCCGCCTCTTCCCGCTCTTCTCGCGAGAGTGGGACACCATCGGGCTCGCGCGGCGCGCTCGTGGGATCGAGGCGGATCGCGCGCTCGGCCGTCTTGCCGCGTTCCCCGGGCGCTCGCTCGGCCTGCTCATCGCCGCGATCCGTCGCGCGACGCGCCTCGCTCTCGCGATGGACGCGCGCGGCTTCGCCTCGCGCTCGTGCCGCACGCTCGCGCGCCCTCGCGCGTTCGCGCGTGGCGACGTCGCGTTCGTACTTGTGGCAGTCCTCGTCGTGACGGTTGCGACGGCGACGAGCATCTCGATCGGCTCGTGGCGCCCGCTCGTCAGGTTCTAAGCGCGCACGATCGCGATGCCCACCCCGCCCAGGCGCGCGAACAGCTCCTCAGGATCGACCTGCGCGTTCGGCAGCACGACGCCTGGCGGCGGCATCGCGCCGCGCGCCAGTGCTTCGGCGGCCATTACCGCCGGCTCGACCGCGATGCGATAGCTGCCGCGCGCGGCGCGGAAGGTGAAGGCCGCGACGCGTTCGGCGGCGCGCACGACGGTCGCGAACTCGCCATCGCGCCGGCCGACAAGGCGCGCCGGGACGATAGGCGCGACGCCCCGTGCGATCCCCGCGAGGAGTGGGAGCTCTGCGATCGCGCTGAGCACCGGTCGGCCGAGTGCCATGTTGGGGTCGACCCAGAACTCCGCGCGGCGCAGGCTCGGCCAGGCACGCGGAAGCAGGACCGCGTGCGCACCCTCGACGATGCCGCCCGTGCGCACCGACGCGGGGAAGGGTCGCGACTCGGTGAACCCGCGCACCTGGACGATGCGCCGGTCGCGGAAGGTCTTGATCGCGAGGCCGATCGACCCGGCGAATGCGTGCACCGTCGCGCCGCTCGCGGTCTGGGCGCTCGCCGGCGCGAGGAAGAGATCCACCTCTTCGGGTGCGGCGATGCCCGACGCGGTGACGCACGCGCCCGCGACCGCTGCCACCGCGCTGCACGCCGGATACAGGCGCACGCGGGCCGCGCGCGCGACCGTGTCGAGCGCGAGGATCGCGTCGCTCCATGCGAGCGATTCCGCGAGATCGATGACGTCCGCGCCGACGTCGATCGCGACGCGCGCGAGACGCGTCGTGCGGTCGGCGAATGGCCCAGCGGTGTCGATGACGACGTCATCTCGCTCCAGCACGGCGCGCAGCTCCGCGTCATCCTCGGCGTCGAGCCGAACGTCGGCGCCGCGACGCGTCGCGACGAGCGGAGTGAAGCCGCGATCGCGCAGGCGAGCGGCGACGAGCCGGCCGAAGAATCCCGCGCCGACGACGATGACGCGCCTCACCGCAGGCGTCGCCCGAGCCACACGCACCACGGGATGAACATCGCGAAGAGCCACGCGGTCGCGATCGCGACGAGGAGCGGGAAGGAGACCAGCGCCGCGAAGGACAGGGTCGCGCCGGCCGCCCACATGAGCGACGCGTACGCGCGCGCGAGCGGACCGAGCGGCGTCGAGAGCGTGAGCATGATCCCCGCCGCGGTGTAAAGGCCGTTCGCGACCGCGCCGGTGAGGAGGAACGCGAGCGGCGCGATGGCGCGGTATCCGTCCGCGCCGGTCACGATGAGCGCGATCTCCGCAGACCAATCCGCCGCGATACCGATCGCGGCGACAGTGACGGCCACATCCGGTCCCCGCACGCGTGCGCGCCACCACGCGTACATCCAGAGAAGCGACGCAGCCGCAAGCATCCACGTGGCCCACCCCGCGCGCCACTCGAAGAGATGCGATGCGACGTACTGCTCGCGAGCCGCGACGCTCGTGACGACTGGCGTGCCCGGCGCGAGGACGAAGGCGAGCACGACGACGGCGATGAGGTTGAGGACGGCGCACGCGAGCGGTGCCACCGCTCGCGACTCTAGCGCGGGGCGTCACACACCTGTCACCGGCTCACGCGATACTCCCGATATGCCTCGCTCACGCGCCGTGCGCGGCGCGGCGATCGTCGCCGCGATCCTCCTCGTCATCGTCGGGTGGTACCTCGGCTCGCCGCTCTTCATCCGCACCACCGCGAACGAGGCCCTACCCATCACACTCGCGACGGCGCCGTCGTCGACCGCAACGAGCGCGGCCTCGATCTCGTCACCCGCGGCGACGCCACGTACTGCGATAACGACCGTGCTCCGGCGCGGTGAGCTGCACTACGTCGACACGCTGCACAACGGGAAGGGCGACGTGCTTCTGATCGCTGTCGATGCGAAGCAGTTCCTACGCTTCGAGGATGTTGCGATCACGAACGCCCCCGACGTGCACGTCTATCTGTCGAAGGACAGCGGCGGGAAATGGTCCGACGCGTCGAGCACGTATGTCGGAGCGCTGAAGGCGACGAACGGCTCGTTCAACTACGAGCTTGCGTCCCCCTTCGACCTGGCTGGCTACTCGAGCGTGATCGTGTGGTGTCGCGCGTTCTCCGTGCTCGTGACCTGGGCCGATCTCGAGAAGCCTTAGCCGAGCCGGTACCCCACCCCGCGCACGTTCACGAGCTCGGGCGCGCCCTTCTCGATGAGCTTCGTGCGCAGCCGCGCGAGGTGCGCTTTCAGCCACTCGGGATCGGGATCGCGCTCGTCGGGCCACCCCGCGCGCAGCAGCGCCTTGCGGTCGATGACCTCGCCGGGGCGCGACGCGAGCGCCGCGAGGAGGCGAAACTCCGTCGGCGTGAGCTCGAGCGCCTCGCCGTTCACCGACGCGCGGTGCGTTCGCGGATCGACCGAGAGCTTCCCGATCTTCGCCGTCGCGTCCGCGCGCACCGCCGGTCCCGCGCGCCGGAGTAACGCGCGCACGCGCGCGGAGAGCTCCTTCTTGCCGAACGGCTTCTCGAGGTAGTCGTCCGCGCCGAGGTCGAGCAAGCGCGCGCGCTCCTCGCTGCCTCTCTCGCCGGTGAGCATGAGGATCGGCGTGTTCGACACGGCGCGGATGCCACGCACGACGTCGTCGCCGGACATCCGCGGCAGCTTGCGGTCGAGGATGACGAGGTCCGGACGCTCCTCGGCGTGACGGCGCAGCGCGACCTCGCCGTCGTACGCCGTCACGATCTGATGGCCTTCCTCACCGAGGAGCGCGCCGACCATGCCGACCATCGCCGGCTCGTCGTCGACGACAAGGATGGTGCTCATCTCTTCGCGCTCGTTGAGCTCGCTTCGTCGCGGGTGAACCGCTCCTCGCGCGCGCTCACTTCTTTGATTTGTCGAGCGGCACGCTGAACGCGAACGTCGCCCCTTTGCTCTCCTCGTACCAGATGTCGCCGCCGAGCGCTTCCACGACGCCGCGCGCCGCGAAGAGACCGATCCCCGTGCCCGGCACCTCGGTGTGATCGCCGCGCGCGTACGGCTCGAAGAGGCGCGGCCGCTCGTGGGGCGGGACGCCCGGACCTTCGTCGGAGACACGCACGATCGCGCGATCCGGACCCTTCTCGATGCGCGCGGTGATCCGCGTGCGCTCGGGCGCGTACTTCGTCGCGTTGTGCACGAGCCCCGCGAGCACCTCGCCGACGCGGCGACGGTCCGCGCGCACCCATACCGCCGATCCCGCGCGCGGTCCGATGAGCCGATGGCGCCGGGCGACCGGCGCGAGCTCGGCGAGCGTCGCGGCGACCGCCGCGCGCAGCTCGAAGCGCGTTGCACGGACGAGCTCCGTCTTGTCCTGGCGCACGCCGTTGAGGATGTGATCGACGAGCTGGTCGAGCCGACCGACCTGCGCGACCGCCTCGTCGATCGGCACCTTGCTCTTTCCGTTCCTCTCGGCGATGAGGTCGAGGTAGCCGCGGATCACCGAGAGCGGCGTGCGCAGGTCGTGCGTGACGACGGCGACGAACTCGTTCCGCGCGCGCTCGAGCTCGCGCAGGCGGTCGGTGGTCTGACGCTCGAGCGCGTACAGGGAGGCCTTGTCGATCGCGAGCGCTGCCTGATTCGCGAGCGCGCCGACGAACGCGACCTCCTCATCGGCGAGCTCGGTGCCCGCCGGCACACGCAGGGCGACCGCGCCGAGGAGGCGCTCGCCCGCGAGGAGCGGCAGCGCGAGACGATCGCCCGCGACGATGGGCCGCGCTTCGTTGAGCGCCTGACGCGCGGTCTGCGCCATCGCCTTTCCCGGCTCCCCCGATCGCGCGCGCTCGCGCAGCTCGTCGCCATCGCGCAGGAACACCGCGCCGGCCGATCCGGGGTACACGCGCACAAGACGCGCGACCAGGAGCGAGAGCACCTCGTCAAGCTCGAGCGTCGAGGTGAGGATGTTCGAGACCTCGAAGAGCGCGGAGACCTCGCGCAGCTTGCGCTCGGCCTCGCGCTGCAGCCGGCCTTTCTCGATGATGCCCGCGACGAGGTTCGCGATCGTCTGCAGGTATTCGATCTCGTCGAGGTCGAAGCCGCGCTCGGCGACCGACTGCACGTTCACGACGCCGACGACCTCGTCGTGGATGAGGAGCGGGACCGACAGCATCGAGGTGAAGCGCTCCTCGTCGACGCCGGGCACCCACTTGAAGCGCGGATCGGCGCGCACCTGGCGCACGGCAGCCGGTACGCGCGCGTTCGCGACCCAGCCGGTGATCCCCTCGCCGACGCGCAGCGTCGCCTTCCCTATGAACTTTCGGTTCAGGCCGTTCGTCGCGACGAGGCGCAGGACGCCCTCGCGGCGCTCGAGTAGATACAGCGATGACACCTCGACGCGCATCGCATCCGTTGTTCGATCGATGACGATGCGCAGCATCTCGTCCCAATCGCGCGCCGACGACGCCAATTGGGCCACTTCGTGGAGGAACGAGAGCTCGCGGAGCCTGCGCTCCGCGTCGATGGGAGGGTTCAATCAGCGAATCCTACAAAGAGGGGTGTCGGGTGAGGAGCACGCGCAAGAGAGGTATCGAGTGAGGAGCGGCTCAGGGGCAGGGGCCCCTGTTCAGCGAGCGAAGCGAGCGTGAGCGACGAACGAGTCCGCGTACTCGGAGACGAGCGCGACACATAGACTCGATCGCGTCGTGAAGACGGTCCTCCGCACCGAGAAGCTGACCAAGCGATTCGGCGCGCTCACCGCGGTCGACGGCGTCGATCTCGAGGTGCGCGAGGGCGAGGTCTTCGGCTACCTCGGACCGAACGGCGCGGGCAAGACGACGACGCTGCGCCTGCTGTGCGCGCTCATCGCGCCGACGTCGGGTGGCGCGGAGGTCGCGGGGTTCCGCCTCGGCCGCGAGGACGGGCAGATCCGCGCGCAGGTCGGCATCCTCACCGAGCAGCCCGGCCTCTACGAGCGCCAGTCGGCATGGGAGAACCTCATCTTCTACGCGACGCTCTACGGCCTGGGCGGCCCGACCGCGCGTGCGCAGTCGGAGCGTTTTTTGCGCCTGATGGGACTGTGGGAGCGCCGCTTCGAGGCGGTGGCGACGTTCTCGC